>Ga0210124_1001469_pt1 | contig 10123 bp, 8 predicted proteins | sample Muzzi_PWC_D2_FD_185554 | JGI IMG/M metagenome (GOLD analysis project Ga0210124, IMG submission 185554) | Wetland microbial communities from San Francisco Bay, California, USA, that impact long-term carbon sequestration - Muzzi_PWC_D2 (SPAdes) | ecosystem: Environmental > Aquatic > Marine >...
TGTTTGCCATGCGTACTCTCCAGGCCTGTAGAAGTCAGGCCCAGAGCGTAGCAAGCCAAACGCTGCCTCCATGAAGTGGCTGGTTTTGAAGTGATTATTCGTGGTTGGGTTTGAGTGATCGCTGACATCTTTAAGTATTTGGAGAATCTTGGCATTCCGTTCCACGATCAGCTTTTTGAGGCTGCGAGAATTTCGTAGTGAGAATGAAGTGGCTGCATCGGATGGCGGATTTACGGTTCGTCCGCACGGCAACTGAACTGTTTGAAGTTAGATAGATGACCGACAAGGGAGACAATGATGCCAAGAGGTGCCCAGTGCCCAGGATGCGCGAAGCTTACCTTCTTCGACAAGGGGAGCTACGATGAGTGCTCGAAGTGCGGCTACATCGGCTGGTCGTGGAAGAAAGGTGTTGCGGGAGTCGGTCGTGGCAAGGGCAATACGTGCCCTAATTGCCACAACCAGACGCTCCACAAGGTGAAGACCCTGTCGAACGATCAGACAATCCGAAGATGCGGCGTGTGCGACTACAGCGGAATCGAACCTGCGACCACATAAGAAGCCGATGCAGTCGACGGCCTTTGGCGCCGCGCTCGATAGCGCTGCACCAGGAAAGGCGTCTCCCATTATCCGAGTTCCTGTCAACGGCAGAAAGACTCCGTAGACCATTTCTTTTTCTCTGAATCCGTCCTGGTTGTCGCCATGATCGGCCGACACAAGCGGCCGGTACGCGCCCGGGTTCTTGATCTTGTGGTTGTCGTGCCACAGACACGCACCAGTCACTCATCCGAGTCAATGCGTAGGGAGCCGTCGGATTGGCAGCGCATCCGCCCGTGGCTCATTTTGAGCCCCAGAACACCGCTGGTACTCGACCGCGTTTGGTCCACCCCCGCGCGCTCGCGTCGCGGCCCGCAAGGAATCAGAATTCTTGTTAGGCACCAAGTCAGGGGTCAGAGTTCGCGCCATCAAGAAGCCGAGCAACGATTTCGTCCAATCCGCTATCGATGGTATTCCTTCGCTTACCGCTACTGCCAATATCCTCAACGTAGCGGACGCCACTATTCAGGTCATGGCACCACGAAATTTCCGAAAGAGAGCCACTCAACTCGGTCCTTCGACAAACCTCCTTTACAGCGGACCACGTCGTCATCGAATCACGCTTCGAGTGTCCGAACAAAATTCGCCCTCTTTCTCGCGCCGCCCGTAGGTTGTCCTCGAAGTAAGCGGCATCCGATCTCTTCGCACCGCGATGAAGAAAATCAAGAAAGCAGTAGATCGCCATCCTGGCGTCGCCAAAGAAATGTACTGCGTCACCAACCTCATTTGCCCGAAACCCCTCCTTGCCCAGATAGAAACGACGGGTGAAAAGCTCAGTACCACGTGCCTCGCGCAGTAAATTGTCGAGAGAGTCGAACAAGTCCACGCCCGGCATCAACAGACAGAGATCCATACCTCCATCCCAAGTGGCTGCAATTTCAGCCGCCACATATGCATTTACACTGACCGCGAGAAGCAATATTTCCCCCGTGTGCGCGCCGCAGAACTCATCCTTGGTGCGAGACCACTGCAATACATCCAGTATATCCTGCTGCGCACCAGTGAAGGTGTAGTTGTCCGATCTATTGCTGAACTGAAGGTGGGCAACGGCGTACCGAGCCGAGAGCCTCTTATCAATTTCGCGGGTAAATTCCGACCATCTTGGGACCTTCCACGGAGGCAGCCAAACTGCAAGCGGGCGCGGCTTTTCCCCGGGCGAGCCCACGAAGTCGAGCTTGCACGTCCCACGGGCCGTCTTAAATGTGATCGTTCGAGCTGAATCCCGACGGCTCGGTGTGGTCTTTATGTTCTGTTGGCTAGGCTTTACGATTCTAGTGAAGCGCTCTATCTGTTCCTTACTGAGGCTATGAAGGCGCCCGATTTCAGGAATTGTCTTTGACTCGCCGCCCACCAACGTTTTCAAGTCCTTGATAGTGAGCTCATTGGGATCGTCGCCCGCCTCGCCATTAATACGGGAGAAGGCGCCAAATTCTCCAATGCAACGCTTGATGATACCCTGATCTGTTGTATTGACAATGTGATCATACTTCCAGCGGGTCTGCCCTACTAGCGTTGAGAATGGTCCGCTCTTTACGAACAACAGCACTTTCGATCGCTGAGGATCCGCCTCTTCGCTACGCACGCCCAGAAACACACAGTAAGCGACGCCTTCCCATTTATCATCCGGAGGTATAGGGCTTATTACTAGGCGATCCCCTGCCTTTTCGAGAATATCTATCAAGAAGTCGCCGGGCGATACGGTATCGCCGGCTTTGGCCGCCTTGCTTACGAGGTCGTTTCTCAAGATAACCTCAAGACGAGCGAAGAGATGTGGAAGCAGCGCAATGCGAATTCGCCCGACCTTCTTGTTGCAGCAGAATTTGCGCCAAAGATCGAGTTCCTTGTCACGTAACGTCTGCAACTCGATATTGGATATTAGAATGTCACCCCTGAACGTTTTTAGTATCTTCTTTGTGGTGGGCACCAGGTTTATCTCATCGATTAAGCAAGTGTGCCCACTAGGATTGTATCGATTGTAAATAAGTTGGAGAAGCACACAAACCAAAAGAAGACCCACGACCGTTAGTCCGAAGGAAAGCGGCTCGTCCATCGCCACCTTGTAATCCACGACAATATAGGCAAGGGCAAGACATCCGCCGAATAAGAAGACCGGAAAACCATAGAGTGCCTCGACTACCTTGAGTCCTAATTCCTTACGTGGGTTATCGGGCATTGCGAAGTAGTCTCCTCAACCGAGGTTGTCCAATGGCCAGTTTACGTACGATGCTTCCGGGGCATCCGAGCATTTTACCGAAGTCGAGCATTTGTTCAACTTTGCTATTTGTACAGGGCCAGCGCACATTAAACCCGTTGCGCCACAAGGGGTTACGATCTTCCAAAGCCGCGTTTCTGGGGGAATTCTGACACTGGCACCCTGTGCTGTTCGACTCCCATAGCTTTTTTCTCGGAGAAAACTGGCTTCCGCCGCCGCTGGCATCTTTCCCAATATGCCCATATAGCCTCTCTATGCGCGCTGGCCCTGGCTATTTGTAACTATGCTATTTATGTGCCTCCTCAGCAGAATCTGTGATACAAGGAATTGCTTTTTCGCTCTGGAAAGGGGCTGTTCCTGTGGACGGGTGGCCCATGTCCTTCCTTTTGGACGTGGGAACTCGATTCGACTCTGTAGAAAATCAGAACTTGCGTCATCTCGTCGTCACCCTACGAGACACCAATCCCGGACGACTGCATGGCGATATCCAGAGCAATCGCGAGCCCACCTCGAAAAGGAACGAGGTGGGCCACCCAGCCAGCCCTGCCCCCTTACAGCCTAGTACTCCGTCGCACGTGCTTTGATGGGTGGCATGGGCAAGCGATAGCTTGCCCGTGTCGGCGATCGGATGAGCACGGGCAAACTAGTTTGCCCATGCCACCCCACGCAATCCATCGCTTGAGCTGCGACAGAGCACTAGTCAGTTGGTTCCGCGCAAAGAGCGGACGTTTATCGGGCGTGCGTTATCCCGGCACGGTCGGCGCGCTTGGCATTGACGAATGCCGGATTGCGCCGGCGGCATTCTGGCAGATCATGGCCCATCTGCGAATTCCTTCGGCCAGGCCGGCGGCGGGCTCGACACAGCGGCTGCCGTTAAAGGACTACCTGAATTCAGTCGTACTTTGTAACGCCACGTCCTCGGTTAGCGCCGCCCTCCCTTCACCGGCGATCTACGTACACCTTCGCACATTTGGCGCGTTCGCGCGTCAAACCCAACCTTGACCTTATCTAATATAGTTAGTACACTAAGTCTTTGATTCGGCGGAGAAGGCGGCGCTCGCAGCTCCGTGGCATCCGAGCGAAGAGTGAAATCGCACCCGCCCGTGAGAAGGGAGCGCACTCACGCGGGGGAGGTGGAGCATCGGACCGGCCGCTCGACGGGATTGCCATGGCGGCGTGAACCGCAAGCGCTGAGCAGATGCAACGCCCAGTGATTTGGTGTGCTTGCGCACCCTTCGGCTGCCCACGCAGGACGCCCCGAGACTTGGGCGCCTGTAAATACGGCAACGGCACTCCCCACTTCATCTTTTTCGTACAAGAAAAGCGGCACGCCATGTGTGCAACGTGCCTGTTCGGAAGTAGCGGCGAAGACGCCGAGCTTGTAGCGCACGGGCACCGTACGGCCCCGCAACAACGGGCGCGGCGTTTTTGTTTTTTCGAACAATGCACTCTCATTTTCGTCGAACCAAATCGTCCTGTACGGGTCCAAACATGCGCCGCGCGTCACCGGCATCCATCGGAATTCGCAAGCTACCTGCGGCAGGAAGAAACGGCTCAGGGAGGCAAATCATGTCAGTCACACGGATCGAGAACCAGAAATCACAATCGTTCATCGCACATCGCAGCGGCCTTTCCTGTGCGATACATGGCTGCTTGTGTATCGGGCCGGCGTTGGAGCTAACGAGTTTTGCCGCTGCAGCTCCGTGCGTGGTCCCGGGGCGGCCGCCAGGCACCGTATCGGGCGTGCTTCGCTCACTGTGATTCACGCCTCATTGAGCGGTTGCTCGCCCAGGGCTTCCTCGATCACACGCTTCGCGAGCTTGCGTGTCCGACGGCGCTTCCGCCGCGGGATAAAGGTCCTCATCGTCGCCAGCTTGCCGAAGCAAAGGAGGCGGTCACCGAGGCGGAGTTTATGTGTACCGTGTGGATTCGAAATGACCTTTTCGCCCCGCGCCAACGTGAGAACCGTGATGTCCTGATCCCGCAAACCGGAGACGTCAAGGGTCTTGCCGATTAGTTCCGACGGTCTACCGATGAGAATCTCCGCCGCACCGTATCCCTTGCTGACGGTCAGCCGTTGACGCAGATCCATTTCGGGGAATGCGGCGTGCTCCACGACATAGTCGATGATCGCCCCGGCAATGTCTATCTTGGTCGCACCTTCAATTCCTTCGAGTCCCGGTGATGAATTCACCTCCATGATCTGCGGGCCATCCTTCCCTTCCAGCATATCCACCCCTGCGACACGTAATCCCATGATTTGCGTGGCACGGACGGCCGCCTCCTCGTAGTCCTTGTCGAGCGTAATGGCCTCCGTGCTTCCACCTCGATGCACATTACTTCGAAATTCCTGACCCTGTGCGGTGCGGCGCATGGCTGCCACGACTTGGTCGCCAATCACGATCGCACGAACGTCCTTCCCCTTACTCTCCGCCACGAACTTTTGAATCAAGACGTTTTGCTTGGCGCTCTGCAACGTTTCGATGATCGCTTCGGCGATCCCGCGATTATCCGCCAGGATGACACCCACACCCTGAGTACCCTCCAAGAGTTTTACAATCACCGGCGCCCCACCGGCGCGGTCTATGGCGCTTAGCACCTCTGTTTTGTCGCACACGAACTCCGTGTTGGGAATGTTGACGTCATGGCGGCTTAGTATCTGAAGACAGCGTAGTTTGTCGCGGGAGTGCGCGATGCCGAGCGCCGAGTTCGCGGAAAAAACACCCATCTGTTCGAACTGCCGCACGACCGCCGTGCCGTAGTACGTGATCGACGCTCCGATTCTCGGGATGATCGCATCGAAGGAACTGAGCGGCTTACCCTTGTACTGCAGGTCGGGGCGCCTCGGTTCGAGTGATATCGCGAACTTCATTGTGTCAAGCACTCTGATCTTGTGCCCTCGATCAAGCGCGGCCCGCCGTAGACGTACGACACTGTACGACTTCGGGTTCCTTGACAATATGGCGACCTTCATTCGGATTCCTCTATTCTTGGGCTCCGGCGTCTTGGGGCCCGACAAAAGTATTTCTATTATGGGTCGATCACAAACCCGCGTAGCGCTGTCCGGCCCGGCAGCACTCGACGGAGCATCTTGTCACGTCGCACCAAGCCAAGCTCGATACGCCGACGAACGGAGCCGTTCCGGACGGTTGTGACGACCACGTATCGCTCCTGTACTTGTCCTGAACCGGACCGCACGAACAGTAGCTAGCTATCTTCCTGCAACGACGCGTTCTTATCCGAAGCGACAGTGCGTTCGTCGACACGCAAAGTGTCCCCAATCGATCGAACGTGAATGTCGCGCTGCGGGAAGGCAATCTCGATGCCTGCCTTTTTGAAGGCATCGTCAATGGCATCGTGCAGGCTGTCGCGCACGACCATGAAGTCGTCAATATCCTTGACGAATGCACGAAGTTCGAGATTGAGCGAGCTGTCACCAAATTCAAGGAAGAACGCCTTGGGCCTGGGCGTATCCAAAACGCGTGTATCGCGGGCCGCGACCTGCAGCAAGATCTCCTTGGCGCGGCGCGTGTCGGAACCGTACGCAACCCCCACTCGTACGACCACCCGGATGATCTGATCCGACAGCGACCAGTTGATGATCCGCCCGGTAACGAATTCCTTGTTCGGAATCACGATCTCCTTACGATTCCAGTCGGTGACGGTCGTGGCACGCATCTGGATTCGTGAAACCGAGCCTTCCACCTCGCCGACCGTCACGGTATCGCCCATGCGGATCGGGCGCTCAAACAGCAGGATCAACCCGGACACGAAATTGGCGAAAATCTCCTGAAGACCGAAACCGAGCCCCACGGTGATGGCGGCGGCGAGCCATTGAATATTCGACCAGCTCACGCCGATCACCTGGAACGCGAGAATCGATCCGACAATCGTCACGAGGTATCGAATGACAGTCGTAATCGCATACCGCTCACCCGGCTGAAGCGGAAGCCGAAGCAAGAACATGATCTCGAGCAGGCCCGGCAGGTTCTTGGTCGCGATGTAGGTCACCAGAAGTATGACCAACATCACCCCGACATCGGCAAGAGAAATGGACTTCAGAATCTCGCGTGCCTGTACCATCACGGTCCCGTCGGGGGCCGTCGACGTTTCAGACACGGCCACAGTCGCCGTCCAAAGTGGGACGCGCTGCAGAATGCCCAGGGCGGGTACGACATCAATCCAAACGAACCACAGCCCGACAAGCACGGCGATCGTGGCAGCGGCACGAAGAAGCCGCCTTGATTGTGTGTCGATGGTGGCCAGTTCGAGTTGCCGATCCACCGCGGGCGGACCCTTGGCACTTTCACCCTTGGCGTCCTTCGCCGGCTCTGCTTCGCGTTGGCGTTCGCGCGCATGCTCGATGGCTACGCGACGGCGGGAGACGAGAAACCAGCGGTGCACGAAGGCATAGAGCACCAACACGAGGAGAACGAGATAAACCGAGAATCCCAAACGGCTGAAGAGACGGACCGCCGTGTAGAAGTAGCCTGTGATTGCCAGCCCCGTGAGAGCCAGAGGAGGGAACACGGTCGCGAATATCCATAGGGACTTCAGACGAGCCATCCACCCGCTCGGATTGCGCGAAAGGAGCTCGCGGATCACGCCACGGCGCGGGTGCAATATGCGATAAGCGATGAACGCGAGCAAGAGTTGACCGGCGACGAATGCGGCACGGCCGAGTGAGTTTTCCCAGTCATTGTCACCGAGAGATTCCAGTACCGTGGCGAGAAACAGCAATGGCAGCCCGACGGTAATCAGCGGCAGTAAATACCGCCGAAAGCGGGTTGGACCTTTTCCAGACCATCCGAAATGCGCCTCTACCATGCCGCTCGGGCGGCAAAGCTGACGAAGCAGCTCCAAGACGAAAAAGGCGAAACCAGCCGCTTGGAAACCGGTTCCCACGCACCGCGAAAACTCCGTATCCTGAAGTTGTATCGCGAGTCTGTGACCCACATACCAGATCAACGTCGGCCAGGGCACGGCGATAAGAAACGTCAGCAACGCCGCGACGATTGTCGGCATGATATCAACGCATGTGCCCCGCGTTGCCGCGGTACCTAGCGACTCGATCCTTCGTATGAATCGATTCCGAAAAGCCAGCAATGCGGCGAAAGCCGCCAACATGAAGCCACTGGACGCGGGATACTGCAAGGCGCCGATGGCCATTGAATCCAAGGCCTTCGCCCAATGGGTTGGTGAAGCGAGCCACCGCACGGCCTCCGCGGCGTGGATGATGTCCGTGGTCGTCGGCGGCTTGGAGCTACGAATCCACAGCACGTGTTCGTCGATGTATTCTAGGAATTGGTCGATTCGAATGACCAGGCGCCGTTCATCGTTGTCGAGATCGACCAGCTTACGAAAATACGAGTCGTAGTCACTCGCCAGGGCATCCACGAGGCTCCGTCGCGCTTGTAGCAGCTCGCGGATCGCCCCTTCAATATCACGCCATTCTTGCCCGTCGGGCGGAACGTCAACGCTCGATAGCGAAGTCTTCACAAGCGTTTCAATGTCGGCGAGTTCGCTCCGCGTATCGTCAAGCTCGATGAGCGTGACTTGAATATCTGAGATTTCCGATTGGCGCTGCGAGATGGCGCGCTCGTGACGCCTCACATCGGGACACGCATCCCGCTGCCGCCTTAGGAGCAATCCCATCGCGTTTGTCAGCCCGGCTGCTCGAACTTTGGACGTTACGCTTTCGTAATCCGACGCCAACCGCTCCAGTAGCCGGGCCACCTCTTCAGAGTCCCGATTGGCCTTCTCGATCCGATCCGCAATGCGATCATCGGTCCGTCGCGCCGCCCACCGCGCATTCTCCTCTGCAAGCTTTCCCACCACAGGATGCTGCCGGGCGGCATCCCGGCGGGCCTTTTCGGCTGCGACCGTCGCTCTTTCCGCCTCCGCACGCCTGCGATCCGCGACGAGCGTCTGCCAGGTCTGCAGCGCAGACTCGGCTTGTGACACGCGTCGAGCGGCAAGATCGCGCCGAGCCGTCAACAGGTCTCCCCGTGCGTCGTAACTTGCAATCTCTTTTTCGAAGGCATCCAGTTGAGCTTGCAGCGCCCGCTTCCGGGATTTTTGCGACATTTGTGTGGCCACCGACAGTTCCGGTAGCTTGTCGGCAGGCGGGGCGGCCGCGAGATCCAAATTGATCTGGTCGAGCTTCTGCTTGGCCGACACGGTCGCACCAAGGATCTCGGTGCGACGGTCCGTCCGACGTTTTCGTTCTGCGTCTAAGGCGGCCGCTTCTTCTCTGGCCGACTTCAACTCCGCCTCTGCCAGCGCCTGGAGCTGTTCCAGCTGAGTCAGCGATGCGTCGGACGGAGCCTGGATCGGTGGCCCCGGAGGCTCCGCAAGTTCCTGCCGAATACGGTCCAGGCGCGCCGGTGCTTCGCGCCTATCCGTCTCGAACGCCACGGCCTTCGCCGTCCACTCTTCCGCCGACCCCAGGCTTTCCAGAGCCTCCTTGAGCCGGTCGAGGATCGCCGCCTTCGCGCTTTCATCTAAGTCCGTCCGCTCCGTGATCTTCGCCTGCATGGCTTGGACGGCTTCCACGGTGAGTTCGGCAGGGGGTTCCGCCGGCTTGGCGTCCTGCGAATGCGCCGGCGTCAGGATCGGCCCGCTTAAGATGAGGGCACACACGACACGGACGAGCCAACGCGAGGTCGGCTTGGATGAATGATCAAACAATGATGTCAACGCTGCCCGAGATTTCACGGATGCACTCCATCAGGTCACGAAAACTGACCTTGCACTCAGCAAGATCACGCCCGCGACCCACGCGACGCCATTCTCGGACGAATAAGCCCGGAAGGAAAGCATCTCGAATTCAGGAAGGGACGTCGTGCCTTCACGCCCACAACGCCCACGGGAAGAAAGATATCACATATCTTGCGATTTGGCACGAATCCCGACAGAATGCCGTGGTAGACGGGATGGTCTGATCAGGGAGATGTGTCCATGCACACGGCGCAAACGATTCTGGATCGTAAGGGAACTGACGTCGCCACGATTGCCAAAACGGCAAGCGTGTTGGAGGCCGCCACTTTGATGAATCAGCGGCGCATCGGGGCTCTCGTCGTCACTGAGCAGGACCGTGTCGTCGGGATCTTCACGGAACGGGACATACTGAACCGGGTGGTCGCAAAGGAGAAGCAGCCGAGCGAAACCGTGGTCGGCGACGTAATGACCTCGCCGATGGCCGTCTGCCACCGTGACACGCGCTTGCAAGAATGCCGCACGACGATGACCGCCAAACGTATACGGCACCTTCCCGTCGTCGAGGACGGCAAGCTGTACGGCTTGATCTCGGCGGGC
>Ga0210124_1001470_pt1 | contig 10121 bp, 11 predicted proteins | sample Muzzi_PWC_D2_FD_185554 | JGI IMG/M metagenome (GOLD analysis project Ga0210124, IMG submission 185554) | Wetland microbial communities from San Francisco Bay, California, USA, that impact long-term carbon sequestration - Muzzi_PWC_D2 (SPAdes) | ecosystem: Environmental > Aquatic > Marine >...
ACCCGCCTCAAGGGCCATCTTGCGTACCGCTGGAGCAGCCAGCACTCGTTTACCCGGCCCCGCGATGCCAACTGTGGCCTTCGTCGCTCTTGCCGCTGCCGTCGCCGCCGCAGGGGCAGCTTGTTGGCCATTCGCCGACTTAGCTGCTGTGGCAGCTTTGGGCGCTGTAGTTGCCACAGATTTGTCTCCCCTGGCGAATGTTATCAGTACGTCTCCAACATGGGCCAAGGTTCCGGTCTCTATTTTAATCTCGGCCACCGTACCACCCACCGGCGACGGAATTTCAACAATAGCCTTGTCCGTTTGAATCTCCAAAATGGGCTGATTCACACTAACCGTGTCGCCCACATTGACCAGCCAATTTAGTATTTCAGCTTCGTGGATTCCTTCTCCTACATCAGGTAGTTTAAACTCGTACATGTTCGCTCCTTGGAATGGAGTTTAGAATTGTAAAGTTCACCCTACGCTGTGAACTTCCAGTAAAACAAGTTATTAGTGATTGGTGATTGGTGTATTTACCATTTACTAATTACCAATCTCACTCTTACGGTTCCAAAGTTCGATGGATAGCCTTCGCCACCCGGTCTGGGGTAGGGATAAAGAAGTCTTCCAACTTCGGAACCGGGAAAGGGGCATCCGGGATGGTCACCCGCTCGACAGGCTTGAGCAGCGAATAGAGACAATGCTCATTGATAACGGCAATCACTTCCGCGCCAACGCCACCGGCTCGGGCTGCTTCGTGAACAACTACCGCCCGCCCCGTTTTGTTGACCGAATTCGCAATTGTTTCCTCGTCCATCGGCGCAATTGTGCGCAGGTCGACCACTTCAACCGTAGCCCCGGTAGCTTCTTCTATCTGTTTGGCAGCATCCAGGGCAACTTTGACCATCGCCCCGTAGGCGAATACCGTGACATCATTGCCCTCTTTGACCACAGCCGCTTGGCCAAGCGGAATGGTGTATCGCTCTTCGGGAACTTCTTGCCGGAAAGAGCGATAAAGCTTCATATGCTCCAGAAACATAACCGGGTCCGGGTCTTCGATGGCTGCGTGCAGTAGACCCTTAGCATCGTAAGGATTTGATGGAATAACCACCTTGATCCCCTGCATGTGCATGTAATAAGATTCAACACTGTCGGAGTGCATTTCTGGAGTGCGAACCCCACCGCCAAAGGGAGCACGAATGACCAGAGGCGCGGTGAAAACGCCGCCGGAGCGATAGCGTACCCGGCTCACTTGCGAGGCGATTTGGTTGAAGGCGAGAAATGTAAAACCGGCAAACTGTATCTCAACGACCGGGCGGAGGCCATACATCGCCATACCTAGTGATGTTCCGATAATGCCAGACTCGGCTAAGGGTGTATCAAAAACTCGTTTCTCACCAAAACGCTCTTGTAAGCCATCTGTTACCCGAAAAACACCGCCATTGTGGCCGACATCTTGCCCAAAAATCAAGACCCGCTGGTCTTGCTCCATTTCTTGGCTTAAAGCACTGTTAATGGCTTGAACCATTGTCCAATTTGGCATTGTTATAACTCCTGTTCTTTTCCGATTCTGATAAATAAAGTAAATGTTTATCGGTAAATTGGAGTGCAGACTTTAGTCTGCGAATGTTAATGTTTTTACAATGGCATTAGAGAGCTATCATGATTTACACCAGAGTCAGGCTCTGTCTCTAATGCCTCAAGTAATTTAGCTTGTTGTCGCTGTAGCTGAGGCGACTGTTCTGCAAACACAAGGTCAAAATGTTGTTGAGGCGTTCGAGGCGGCAGAGCCTCATAGACTGCAATAGCCTCCTCAAATTCTGTATTAAGCTCCTCGTGAAGCACTTTGTCCTCTTTTTCAGTCAGCATACTTCGATCCATCAAAAATTGACGATATCGGATGATTGGATCGCGCTTCTCCCATTCTTCTACTTCTGCTTCAGGGCGGTACTTGGTAGGATCGTCAGCAGTGGTGTGCGCTCCCAACCGGTAGGTGATGGCCTCGATTAAGGTTGGCCCATCACCGGCTCTGGCCCTGGCAACCGCGTCGGCCACCACTTGATAGACGGCCAAAACATCGTTACCATCAACCAGGCAGCCTGGCATCCCAAAACCTATCGCCCGGTCCGCAATATATCGCGCTGCGCTTTGTTTGTGGCGTGGGGTAGAGATGGCCCAGCCATTATTCTGAACCATAAAGACAACCGGTGCTTTGAAAACCCCGGCAAAATTGAGGGCCTCATTGAAATCGCCCTCCGAGGTTGCACCATCGCCGCAACCGACCACCGCGACTTGAGGCTCTCCTTCATATTTGATAGCCTGGGCGATGCCAACGGTATGTAGCACCTGAGTGCCGAGAACTATTTGGAAAGGCACACAACGGGATTCGGCTGGGTAATCATCGGGGATGTCACCGCCCCATTGCTTCACCTGAGCAGGAAACGGTACGCCCTTAACGTGATAAGCAAGATATTCTCGGTAGGAACCTAACAGCCAGTCCTTTTGTTGGAGGGGTGCAGCCATGCCGACAGAAGCGGCCTCCTGTCCATCTATTGGACTGAAAGTGCCTATCCTGCCCTGGCGTTGCAGGGCCACAAAGCGTTGGGATGAGATTCGACCAAAGACCATCCAGCGATAAAATTGCATCAGTTGCTCATCAGGAATATCGGGTAATTGCCCCACCACTTTACCTTCCGGGGTCAAAACTTGATGCATGCTATCAATTACCGCAGGGGATATTTGGTCGGCTACTAAAGACATTTGATAATCCTTTCAAATTAGTTTTTCGCAGACGGAACTCCCCTGACACCGGGTTCTAAGCATAGGAGCCGTTTCTGCTGACAGCTTCTAAATTCAGGTCTTGAATTAAATCGGTCTGTTGTCGCTGGAGCTGAGAGGGTGTCTCAGCATAAACCTGATTAAATTGTTGATAAGGTGCTGGAGGCGAAATCGCTTCGTACTCTTTGACTGCTGATAGGATTTCCGCCTCTACTTCTTCGTGTAGTGTCTTATCCTTGGCCTCGGTCAGCATGTCATGATTGATTAAGTATTTGCGGAAGCGGGTAATTGGACCGCACTTGGTCCATTCTTCCAGGTCGGTTTGAGGACGATACTTTGTTGGGTCATCGGCAGTGGTGTGAGCACCCATCCGGTAGGTGATAGCTTCGATAAGAGTAGGCCCATCACCGGCTCTGGCCCGGTCAATCGCCTCTGAGACAACCTGGTAGACGGCCAACACATCGTTGCCATCGACCACACAGCCGGGCATTCCAAAACCTGCCCCCCGGTCGGCGATATACTCGGCGGCGGTCTGTTTGCGACGGGGGGTGGAGATAGCCCAGCCGTTATTTGAAACTACAAAGATCACCGGTGCTTTGAAAACCCCAGCAAAATTGAGCGCCTCGTTGAAATCGCCCTCCGAGGTCGCGCCATCGCCGATGGTTGTCACAACCACATGTGATTGGTTATTATACTTGATTGCTTGGGCAATGCCAACGGCATGGAGTGTCTGTGTCCCTAGCACAATTTGGAAGGGCGGCGCGTTCAGTTCAGGGGGATAATTGTCGGCAAAATGCCCGCCCCATTGCTTCATCAAAGCCAATAGGGGTACACCTTTGATTAAATGGCTAATGTTCTCCCGGTACGAGGCCACGAGCCAATCTTCGGGTTTGAGGGGTGCAGCCAGACCGACTGCCGTGGCTTCTTGTCCCTGCAAAGGGGCGAATGTACCCATCCTGCCCTGGCGTTGTAGGGCAATCATCTGGTCAGAAAAGAATCGACCCAGTATCATCCAGCGATAAAAGCCAACCAGTTGGGCGGGGGATAGCTTGGGTAAGGTTCCAATGACCTCGCCTTCTGGGGTAAGAATTCGGTGGATTCTATCAGCAGGCTTGTCATCAACAACCTTAAATGATATATCTTTCTTACTGACAACTTCCTCAGGAATCAGTAATGACATTTCATACTCCTTTCATACCTCAAATCGAAAAAAAGAGACTTTAGCTATTTTGTGTTAAACTCTAGCTAGAGCCTCCCCCTAACGGTTATTCTTTTGCCTAAACATAAAACTTGTACCATTTCAAATATGGTTAGAGACATTAAACACCTTTCTTTAAATCTCTGTCGATGACCATTTCTATGCGTTTACGAGAACTGTCGATGTGAGCCGTCAATAAGCCAGAGGCCAGGATAGCGTCTTTTTGGGCAATGGCCTCGATGATTTGCTCGTGTTCGGCCACAAATTTTGCCCAGTTGGATGTCGTCGCCAAACCATGCTCACGAGCCTTGGCGAAGACCTCAATGGTTGCGGTTAAAATGGTCCCCATAATCTCGATTAGCAGTGGGTTTTTGGCCGTCTCAACAATGCCGAGATGAAACCGCATATTGGCATCAAAAGCCAGGTTTCTATGGTGTAAATCGTCCGCAAATTGTTGGTTTAACGCTCGTAAATATCGCAAATCTTCCCCGGTACGACGCTCTGCGGCCAGACAGGCTGCCTGAGTCTCGATAATTTGACGAACCTCGAACATGTACTCCACCTGTTCCCGCTCTTGAAATAGAGCCTGGGTCAAGGATTCCAACGCCCCATCCAGACTCCGCTGCCGAACATACGCCCCGTCTCGTGGGTTGATTTCGATAATATTCATGCCCTCAAGAACGGCTAACGCCTGGCGGACAGAGGTTCGACTCACTTTTAGCATTTCGGCCAGCTCTCGCTCAGGAAGGAGTTGGTCGCCGGGGGCCAACTCGCCTTGCTTGATTAACTGGCGAATTTGCTCGACAACTTGAACGTAGAGCGGTTTCTGGGCTGTAGGTCGTTTGAAGCTATCTCCTGTTGTTAATGATTCGAAGTTCATCTTACTTCCCCTTATATATCTGACGCTTGGTATATCCTTGGTATTACCAACTTTATACCAATATTATACCACAAAAATGCAAAAGAGACATTTCAATTTGTAAAGAATTTAATTTATAGGCCCGACAATAAGGGCCAGCAAATAGAAAATGAGGCAAAAAATAAGCGAGACTCACAAGGGAAAGTCTCGCTTATTATCGAGTGTAATCGGGGGACCTGTATCACCAATAAGATTTTTTCATCAGGGCAAACTTGGCCCGCTTGGGCCAAAGGTGCTTTCTTGAATAGGCTCTGTATCGGTTGGTGATCCATATTTGCTGTATTCAGCGTCGATATAAGCTCGAATCTCTGTTAGTTCTCTACCCTCGCGCATCAATCGCATCACGTCACGCGTGATGTTGGTACAGGTGCTTCAACCATAGGCATGAGGCTCAAACTCGATAGACCCATCAGCCCGGACTTCCTTAATGTAGCATTGTAAGTTGTTCTGATGGCCCATCGCCCCGCACCCACAATAGCACGGCATTTTGCTTAATACATCGGGATTGGCAATGGCGAATCGATAGACTTCTTTCATCTCCACCGGCGCATCCTGGAGGAAATCCGGCAGCGCCGATTCGGGAGCCAGCGTCAATTCTACCTGGGCGGTTTCAGATGCACCAACACACCCACTCATAATTGAAACCAACGTCAAAAGGAGTAATATCATCAATATAGCAAAGCGAGAGTTCATTTTTATGATCCCCAGTCCGACTTGGCAATTAATAACTTCTCCGGTTCAACCGGGTCGTTGGTACGGAGGTGAACATCAAAGCGGTGCGGCCCATCCATTCCGGCATGCATCATGTAGTCCATGGTCAAGGTGGTTTCCTGACCGGGCTTGAGTATCGTCGAACCGACGACAGCGCGAGGTGGTCAGCAGCCCTCCACGAGTTCTACTACAGGCTCACCCAGAATATGCAGGGGTTGGTTGCCTACATTTCTCAAGCGGAAGGTCGTGCGGATAGTATTATCGAGCTTAACATAGCCTTCGTCAATGACTTCCTGGTTAACGGCCAACCGGGGCGCGCCGGTCACCTCTGGCGTAACGTCTAAGGTGACAACCCCAGAGCTGGACGAGGCCCAGATAAGACCCAGGCCACCAGCAACCAGTAGTACTGCACCGGCTATAGCCAGCCATAGCCACGGAAATTGGCGCTTTTGCGGTGAATTTCTTGTGCTTTTGAAACCTTGTTTCTTTGTCATATATCTCTCCCTTATGAAGTTTGGTTAGTGTTTATCTGAGGATAAGGTGTGTTTTGAGACTCGCTCCTATTGAATAGTGTTTAACATCTCTAGATATTCTTCCGTCGTTAACTCGCCATTTGCATATCTAGTCTTGAGAATTTCCTGTGCCGAAGGTGAGGCCACAATATCATCACTAGCTTTTTTGCTGGCTGAAGGGAATAGGATTCCAATCAACCAGATAGCCAGGACAATTAGCCCACCCCAAAATAGCAGCATCCAGATAAAGCCAAAGCCTAATCCCATCATTGTGTCATATCTCCTCAAGGATTGTAGAAATTATCCATCCTTGGAACTGTGAGGCATGCTGAACGAAGAATTTGCCTGTCACGCCTCACGTTGCATTGATTATTTCAATATATCGCCAAGTTTGGTTTGATATTCGTCGCGGGTTAACTCACCTCTGGCGTAGCGAATATCTAATATATCGCGGGCCGAGAGGGGTTGGTTGGAAGAGCCAGTTTGTAACCCCGGGCCGGATGACCGGCTAAACTTTTGCACGGTCCAGACAATCAGCACGACGATACCTACAATAATGGCAATATTGACCAGCAGGCCAATCAATCCGCCTACCAGCCCAAAATTGCCAAGGCCGTAACCAAAACCACCACCCATCATAATTGCACCTCCTAAAGTTGAGTTATACGGTCTTATTTATAGTATTGGCTACAGTATAGAGGGCTTGCTTAAAGTTATGACGAAGGTTTTATGAAGATTGTGTAAAGATTGTTTTGTTGACTGACCGTTCAAATTATCTTTACCAAAACTTTACACAACCGTTAACCAAACTTCATAAAGGGGCGATAGAATTATAACCAGCAGTGATAAAATATTTGCAGGCTTTTCTTGTTAGAAGGAGATAACAGTGAATACCTCAAAACGATGGTTTTTAATTGCAATTGGAAGCGGGTTAGCAATCCTAGTGTTGGTGGGTTTACTGACCGTGGCTCCGGCCTTGGCCCAAGGTCCTGGTGGCATGATGGGGCGCGGTACAAGGGGCGGCTTTGGCCCAGGGTGGATGATGGGGGGTAATCCTTGGAATTCTACCGAAACAACCCCCTCCGGCTTCGGTCCCGGCTGGATGCGGGGTAACTTCCAGAACAATGGTAGCGCACAATATGGACCGGGCTGGATGATGGGGGGCGGTATGCATGGGATGATGGGTGGTAGCATGATGGTCAATAGCAACAATCCCTTCTTTGCCACCAAACCTTTATCCATGGCCGAAACAACTGAAATACTTAACGCCTACCTGGCTACCTTGAACGACAGTAACCTGGCAGTGAATGACATCATGATTTTCGACAATCATGCCTATGCCGAAATTATCGAAAAAGATAGCGGTATCGGTGTTATGGAAGTCTTGATTGACCCCACCACCAAAGCCGTTTACCCGGAGATGGGACCCAATATGATGTGGAATCTCAAATATGGCATGATGTCTGGTTATGGCGGCTATGGATCGGGGGAGATGATGGGCGGATATGGCAACAATATGATGGGCCGATTTGGCGCAACCGAAGCCTCTGCCGAGATGACGGTCACCCCTGACCAGGCGGTTGAGGCGGCCCAAACTTACCTGGACGCCTACTTTAGCCAGGCTAACCTGAAGGTCGAGCAACATGCCGACCCGTTCTATGGCTACTACACCCTCCACGTCAGCCGTGATGGTCAAACAGTGGGAATGCTCAGTGTCAACGGTTTCTCCGGTCAGGTCTTTCCTCACACCTGGCATGGGAAGTTGCTGGAGATGAGCGAAGAATAAGTTTCCCTACCCGGTGGTAGCAGGTGATAGGCTCATTGGACAATTAGCTGCTCAACAAACGCCCCCGGTGTCATCAGGCCGGGGGTTTGCTTTTTGACAACCTTGCTGATAAGCGTAACATTTGTAATTAGAGATGTATTGTTCTTGAGACCAAGCCAGGCATAAGGAATAAAATGTCCAACGCGAAAATCTTGGTGGTTGATGACGAACAAAACATCATCAACCTGGTGACAGCTTATTTGCAAAAAGAAGGGTATGAAGTTCATACAGCTATGGACGGTCCCAGTGGACTGAAAGCGGGTCGGGCCTTAAAACCTGACTTGATTGTGCTGGACGTGATGCTGCCCGGAATGGACGGTATTGAGGTTCTGACCCAACTGCGCCGTGAGTCAGATGTGTACGTCATTATGCTGACAGCCAAATCCGAGGAAACAGATAAGATTATCGGCCTCTCTGTGGGTGCAGACGACTATCTCACCAAACCCTTCAGCCCCAGAGAGTTAGTAGCTCGCGTCAAAGCCGCCTTACGTCGCTACGGTCATCAGGGGGGTGGAGCCGCTGAAAACCGCGCGCTGGCTTTTAAACAGGTTCGGATTGATGTAGAGGCGCGACAGGTTTGGAAAAATGACCAAGCCGTGGAGTTAACCGCCATTGAGTTTGATTTGCTGCATGCTCTGGCCGAACATCGGGGGCGGGTCTTAAGCCGAGAGCAGTTGTTGGAGCGGGTTTGGGGTCATGACTTTTACGGCGAAGAGCGGGTGGTGGATGTCCATTTAGGGCATGTTCGTAGAAAAATTGAAACCGACCCAGCCCAGCCCGAATTGATTGTAACCGTGCGCGGCGTTGGATACCGCTTTGAGGATGAGTTCTTGTGAAATGGCTTAACACCTTCAAAAATAGTCTGGGTTGGAAAATGATGATCTCCTATCTGGTCGTTGTCATCGTGGGGATGGTTACGTTAGCCTTAGCCGCCGAGTCGGTGGTGCCAACGGCCTTTAACCGGCATATGTTAGGGATGCAGCGGATGATGGGTCAGCAGATGGGCATGCAAATGGGGCTTGATCTTTTTACCAACTTTCGGGCGACGGTTAATGAAGCTTTGGTCATCTCTACGATAGCGGCTCTCATTAGCGCCATCTTGGTGAGCCTGTTTGTATCGCATCGGGTTGTTACCCCCATCCGTCAAATGATGCAGGCCAGCCGTCATATTGCCGCCGGTCATTATCACGAGCGGGTCAAGGTGGTCAGTGAGGATGAACTGGGGCAATTGGCCCGCAGCTTCAATCAGATGGCAACCAGCCTGGAACACACCGAAACCATTCGTCGTGAGTTGATCGGCAATGTAGCCCACGAGTTACGCACTCCTCTTTCTACCATCAAAGGCTATATGGAGGGTTTGATGGATGGCGTTCTGCTGGCAGAACCCAACACCTATCAGGAGGTTTACCGCGAAGCCGACCGCCTACAACGGTTGGTCAGCGATTTACAGGAATTAAGTCGGGTTGAAGCAGGTGCTTTCGAACTAAATTTGAAACCTGTTAAGATGGCCGAACTGATTCGTCACACTGCAGCTCGCCTGCAACCACAATTTGAAGAAAAAGGCGTTAACTTGATACTTAATCTTTCAGACGATTTGCCTAGCATTTATGGGGACGAAGACCGGGTTCATCAGATATTACTCAATCTTGTAGGCAACGCTTTGCAATATACACCTTCAGGAGGAGCGGTTACGATTACCGCGAAGGATAACGCTTCAGAATTATGCGTGCTTATTCGCGACACCGGGATAGGTGTCACGAACAAGCATTTGCCCCATCTATTTACGCGCTTTTATCGGGTGGATAAATCGCGCAGCCGAGCCGGGGGCGGTAGTGGTATCGGCCTGACCATTACCAAGCACTTGGTCGAAGCCCACGGTGGACGGGTTTGGGCCGAGAGTGAGGGCGTGGGACAGGGGAGTACCTTCGGTTTTTCGCTGCCGATTGCTTAATCCACCATATTCCTGGTTTTTGGGAGTTGACAGTAGTGGAGTGGAGCATCCTCAGATGCGAAGCGGACCTGTTCCGCATCTGAGGATGCTTGCTCCTCGGGCTTTGAGCATGTCGTGGTTTCGGTGCACGAACGATCTGTTTTTAGGCAGCCAGAGGGAGGTCAAGATGTTCACGACGGGAGGTGATAGTATCCCACTGACCACTTAACAGAGCGGCTCGTGCTTTGGCCGTTTTGATGGCATTG
>Ga0210124_1001471_pt1 | contig 10114 bp, 10 predicted proteins | sample Muzzi_PWC_D2_FD_185554 | JGI IMG/M metagenome (GOLD analysis project Ga0210124, IMG submission 185554) | Wetland microbial communities from San Francisco Bay, California, USA, that impact long-term carbon sequestration - Muzzi_PWC_D2 (SPAdes) | ecosystem: Environmental > Aquatic > Marine >...
CACCGCTGCGCCTACCTCTTGCGGGTCTTGCGCGTCCCGCCCACGGCTGTTCTCGTGCTGTGCTTCAACCGCCACGCCGCCGACCAGCTCCGCCGCCGCCTGTGGCAACTGGTGGGAGCGGACGCCGCGGGCGTGACGGTGCAGACCTACCACGGCCTCGCGATGCGCCTCACGGGCCACTCGGCGGCGACCCTCGGGGAAGAAGGGGCGGCCGGGGGCGAGCCGGACTTCGACGCCATCCTCCAGGAGGCGGTGGCGCTGCTCCAGGGGGTGCGGGACCTCCCCGGCCTGGAGGAGGACGACCTGCGCGATCGGCTGTTCGCCGGCTTCCGCCACATCCTCGTGGACGAGTACCAGGACATCGACAACGTGCAGTACGAGCTGGTCTCCGCGATTGCCGGACGCACCATCGAGGACACGGACCGCAGCCTCACCATCCTCGCGGTGGGCGATGACGACCAGAACATCTACCAGTTCCGCGGCGCCAACGTCGCCTTCATCCGCCGTTTCGCGGAGGATTACCAGGCGGAGACCCGCTATCTGGTGGAGAACTACCGCAGCAGCGCCCACATCATCGCGGCGGCCAACGACCTGGTCGCTCACAACCGGGACCGGATGAAGGGCGGCTACCCCATCCGGATCAATCGCGACCGGAAGGAGCTGGACCCGGGCGGGAGGTGGCGGCGCCTCGACCCTCTCGGCCGGGGCCGGGTGCAGGTGAGGGAGGTGGCGGATGCGTACGAGCAGGCGGTCGCAGTCGTGGAGGAGGTGCAGCGCCTGCGCCAGCTCGATCCGGGCCTGCCCTGGGACCACTGCGCTGTGCTCGCCCGCGAGTGGGCGGTCCTCAACCCGATCCGCGCCCTGTGCGAGGCCGAGGCGATCCCGGTCTCGCTCGCCATGCCGCGCGACCACCAGCCGCCGCCCTTCCGGGTGCGTGAGCACCGCCGACTCCTCGACCACCTGCGCGGCCTCGACGGCGGGCTGTGCGCGGCCGATGGGCTCCTCGCGTGGCTGGACGAACAGAGCGAGGCCAGGGGCGACAACCCGTGGTGGGGCAACCTGCGCCAGATCCTCCTGGGTTGGCACGAGGAGACCGGCAACACCCCACAGTCGGCTCGCTTCATCGAGGAGCACGTGTGCGACTGCCTCGCGGAGCAACGCCGCACCCCGCTCGTCGGCGAGGGCGTGTTCCTCAGCACGATCCACTCGGCCAAGGGAATGGAGTTTGACCACGTGTTTCTCCCCGACGGTGGCTGGGGCCGCACCCGGTCGGGTGGCCGGGCCGAAGAGGAGCGCCGCCTCTACTACGTGGCCGTCACCCGCGCGCGGGAGACCCTGTGCCTGCTCCGCCAGACCGGGACCGGCAATCCCTACGTGGACGAGATGAGCGGCGACTACCGGCTGTGCCGCCCGGCGCCGGTGACACCGGACGAACCACCGGGCGCGCGAATGTCGCCCGCCGAGCGGAAGCGTCTTCTCCACCGCGAGTACGCCATCCTCAGCCTCAAGGAGATCGACCTGGGCTATGCCGGCCGGCAGTCCTCCCGCGCCCCGATCCACGCCGCCCTCGCCGGCTGCACCACCGGCGACCGCCTGACGACGCAGCAGCACGACGGGCGCATCCTCCTAACCCACCAGGGCCGCCCCATTGCTCGCCTCTCCCGGAACGCCTGCGACCCGTGGTCGAAGCGGCTGAGCCGGATCCGCGAGATCCGGGTCCTCGCCATGGTCCGCCGCACCCGCGACGACGGCGAGGAGGCCTACCGAGCGCGCTACAAGGCCGACGAATGGGAGGTGCCGCTGGCCGAGGTGGTCGTCGAGCCCTGAAAGAGGGCTGCGCCCCTCTGGCGCCTCAGAAGATGAACACGCCGGCGGCGACGCAGCAGGTCCAGAGGCCGCCTTTGTGGCCGCGGGCGGACTGGACGATGTGGCGGCTGCCGACCATGGTGCCGGAGATGCGGTAGATCTCGCGGCGCTCGTCGTAGTCGCGGTCCGGGTCGCACTCGACGCCGAGGGTGGTCGCCAGCATGGTGGCGGCCAGGTCCTCGGCGTACTCACCGGCGACGATGGCCTTCTCGCCGAAGCTGTGGTGCTCGGAAAGGTAGCCGTAGCGGCTGCGGTCCTTGGGGATGGCCACGCCGATCGAGGCGGCCATCAGGCGTCCCGGCTCGTTGGACTCCTGCCGGGCGAGGACGCAGAAGGCGATCTGCCCGTCGTGGAGGTGCTTCACTCCCTCGGCGTGCGACAGGATCCTGCACCCGGGCGGCAGGATGCTCGACACGGAGACCAGGTTCATCCGCTCGATGCCGCCGTCCCGCAGGGCCAGCTCGAAGGCGTTGAGCCGGTGGCGATGCACCCCGACGCCGCGGGTCAAGAAGATCCCCTTCGGGACCAGCTCCTCCATGCGCATGGTCTCTCCTCCTGTCTGCTGATCCGCCGACCCGAGCGTCGACCGGAGACAAGAGCCTAGCAAGCGCGCGAGGGTCCTCACAGACGGCGCACCAACTTACCGTCATTGGTCCCCCGAGTCATTTAGGCGCGCCGAAGCGATCAGCGTCCCTTCATCTAAGGAAGGCAGGAAGGACAGGAAGGCAGGAATCGGCGGCGAGAACGGCGGGCTTGGGATGGGTTCCTGCCTTCCTGCCCTTTTTCCTGCATTCCTTATGGGTCGTTTTGCGGCTTCTTCCAGATCGGGGCGCGCCTACTTCGCCTTCGAGCGGGCGCGGTCATCGGCGTTGGGCATCTTTTGCAGGTCGACGTGGGTGTAGCGCTGGTTGGTGGACAGGCAGGCGTGGCGCAGGGCGTGGGGCCGAGGTGGAAGAGGGCAGCCCGGCACGGCCCCGACCGGCCTGCCCCGGGGCGTTGCCCTCGCCGGACGGTCGGTGCCTGCGGAGCCGCTACCACTTCTTGTAGGGCAAGAACTTGCCCGACATCGTGATGCGTACCCGGTCGCCCTTGGGGTCGGGCTCCTTGTCCACGTCCATGGTGAAGTCGATGGCGCTCATGATCCCGTCGCCGAACTTCTCGTGGATGACCGCCTTCACGGGCATGCCGTAGACCTGCATGATCTCGTAGAAGCGATAGATGAGCGGGTCGGTCGGCACGACCGGCCCCAGCCCCTTGGTGGGGCACTCGGCGAGGGCCGCGACGATGTCGGCGCCGAGATCCAGCGCCGAGGCCAGCTTCTTCGCCTCGTCCTGCGAGGCACTGGCCTGGCGGTAGACCACCGCCGCGATCCACACCTCATCCCGGCCGACGATCTTCTCCAGATCCGCGAAGCTCAGGCCTTTCTTGTTCTTGGCAGCCAGGAGTCTTTCGGTGACCTCGGGGGCATTCATTGGGTCTCTCCTTTGAGTGACCTCGCCCGCGGGTGGGCGCGGTCATAGGCGTCGAGCATCTTCTGCAGGTCGACGTGGGTGTAACGCTGGGTGGTGGACAGGGAGGCGTGGCCGAGGAGCTCCTGGATGGAGCGCAGGTCCGCCCCGCCCTCCAGCAGGTGGGTGGCGTAGGTGTGGCGCAGGGCGTGCGCCGAGGTGGAGGAGGGGAGGCCGGCGGCGCGCAGCAGCCCCTTGACCACGTCGTGCAGCCGGCGCGGGGTGAAGCGGTCGCCGCCGGGGGCGAGAAATAGGGGCCGACCGGCCGGGTCCGGCTCCGGGCGCGGGCGCTCGGGATCGGCCAGGTAGGTGATCAGGGCGAGGCGTGCCCGATGGACCACCGGGACGATGCGCTCCTTGTTGCCCTTGCCGCGCACCCGCAGGAGGGTGGCGTCCGCCTCCACGTCGCCCTCGTTGAGGCCCGTGATCTCGGCGATGCGCAGGCCGCAGCCGTAGAAGGTTTCCAGCAGGGCGCGGTCGCGGCGGCCGGTGGCGGTGTCGGGGCTGGGCACGGCGAGGAGACGCAGGACCTCGTCGATGGTCAGGACCCGCGGCAGGTTCTTGGCCACCCGCGGCGCCGCCACCAGCCGCGCCGGGTTGGCGTCGACCCGCCCCTCGCGCACCAGGAAGCGGAACAGAGAGCGCAGGGTGGCGAGCTTGCGCGCCCGGGAGTTGGCGCCTACCCCGTCCGCGGCCAGCTCCGCCAGGAAGCGGCGCACGGCGCGGTGGTCGACCGCCGCCGGCGTGCCCCCGTCGACCGCGCCGGTCACCCGCTGGAGGTAGGCGAGGAATTGTCGCAGGTCCGTGGCATACGCCCGCCCTGTGTGCGGCGACACCCCGCGCTCGCGGACCAGATACTCGAGAAAGTCGGCGATGGCCTGGTCCATGGGCTTGTCTTTCAACGCAAAGGCGCCAAGGCGCAAAGAACGACCCGTTAAAACAAGGTCGATTGTGTCGCTTCGCGTCTTGGGGCTTCTCCGTTGCTTCTCTTTACAGCCGATCTCCTTTGCGCAGCAAGGTCGTCGCAAGGGTGGCGAGACCCTAGCGGACCCCTTCTGGCAGAGGGTTTGACCACGGGGGACACGGGGAAGGCTGGGGGGGAGGGAGGGGCAATCGTGTCTCCAGACGCCTTAGCCAAGGGCGGTCTCGTGTCTACACGACCGCGCCGCCCGTGGATTGGCCGACTACCGGCAGTGGCTTGCCCCGCAAGTCCCCCGTGGTGAACACACCTCCAGGGAGCCCCGCGCTCCATGGGTTCGCGTTGGTCTTGGCGCCACGGTCGTGTGGTGGTTCCGCAGCAGCCAGATGACGGAAGTCGAGCTGACCAGACAGGCAGTCCTTCTTTCGGTTCTTGGCAGTGGCCGTCGCGATGTTGAGCCGGCCTCCCCGGAGCCGCAAGATGGCGGCGCCGCACGCCACCACGCCATGCACCGCCTCCTCGCCCGCCTCACCGCTGCCTTCCCCCTCTGGGTGCTCCTCGCCTCGATCGCGGCGCTGATCCACCCGCCCCTGTTCACCTGGTTCCGCGGCCCCCTGATCACCGTGGGGCTGGGGGTGATCATGCTCGGCATGGGGGTGACCCTGCGGCCCGAGGACTTCCGCGGGGTGGTGCGCTACCCGCTGCTGGTGCTCCTCGGGGTCACCCTCCAGTACACGGTGATGCCGGCCCTCGGCTGGGGGTTGGGCTACCTCTATGGTCTGCCGACGCCGTTCGCGGTGGGGCTGATCCTGGTCGCCTGCTGCCCCGGCGGCACCGCCTCCAACGTCATCGCCTTCCTGGCGCGGGCCGACGTGGCCCTGTCGGTCACCATGACCGCCTGCTCCACCTTGCTCGCGGCCCTCATGACCCCGACACTCACCACCCTGCTGGTGGGGAGCCGGGTGGAGGTGAACGCCCTCGGCCTGTTCGTCAGCACCGTGCAGGTGGTGATCCTGCCGATCACCGCCGGCGTGCTCCTCAACCGCTTCGCCCCGCGCCTCACCCAGCGCGTCCTGCCGGTGGCGCCCCTGGTGGCGGTAGTGATGATCACCCTGATCGTCGCCTCGATCATCGGCGCCGGCCGCCAGCCGATCCTCGCCGCCGGCCCGCCCTTGATCCTATCGGTCTTCACCCTCCACGCCGGCGGCTTCGCCTTCGGCTACCTGATCACCCGCCTCCAGGGACGCGGCGTCCTCCCGGCGCGCACCGTGTCCATCGAGGTCGGCATGCAGAACTCCGGCCTCGGCGTGGTCCTGGCGCGCCAGAACTTCCCCGACCCCATGGTCGCCATCCCCTCCGCCATCTCCTCCCTCTTCCACTCCCTGATCGGCTCCCTCCTCGCCGCCCTCTGGCGCCGCTCCGGCGAGCGCCTATGGCAAGAGGCAGATGAGACTTCTGAGGAGTCCATCTAAGGAAGGCAGGAAGGGTAGGAAGGCAGGAAGTAGACGGCGCACGACGGACGCCGCGCTTGATGTGATTGGGATGAACCGCGAATGGACGCGGATGGGGACGTCCATGCACGCGAAGTCTCCCTCTACCCGCCGCAATCATTGCCGGTGGCTCAACAGGTGCTTGGTCCTCCGCTCCAGCGAGAGGTAGGCTTTCCGGGAACGGGACGCTGGCCTTCGCCGAGAAGGCGGCCGCTCCGAGGAGTACAGGATGCAGCGCCAAGAGGTCCTTGACCGACTCGCAAGCCATCGTGCCGAGCTGACCGCGCTCGGGGTGAAATCCCTCGCGCTCTTCGGCTCGGTCGCGCGGGATGAGGCGTCACCCGACAGCGACGTCGACCTCCTGGTGACCTTCGATCGTCCGGTGGGCCTCTTCCACTTCGCCCGGGTCCGCCGCCGGCTGGCGGAGATCCTGGGATCCCCGGTCGATCTCGTCACCGAGGACGCCCTGCGCGCCGAGATGCGCGACGAAATCCTGAGGCAGCTCGTCCGTGCCGCGTAGAGAGTGGGCCATGCGCATCCAGGATATCCTGGATGCGATCAACAAGATCTTGGTCCATACGGCCGATCTCGACTTGGGCGCGTTCATTGGGGATGGCTGGACCGTGGACGCAGTCCTCCGCAACCTGACGGTCATCGGCGAAGCCGCGCGCCACGTCCCCGACGAGGTGGTCGCCGCGCATCCCGACCTCCCGTGGAGCGAGATGCGCGACATGCGCAATATCGTCGTCCACGAGTACTTCGGTGTGGACCCCGCTATCATCTGGCGCACCATCCGCGAAGACCTTCCCCCCTTGGTGCCTCAGCTCGAAGCGTTGCTGCGCGATCGGTAACGCAATAACGCAAGGCAGACGCGTTTAGCGGTTAACAGGTGAGTCATGGTGGGCGTTAAATCGCGGTGAACGAACATGACACGCGACGACTTCTCGAAGCAGACACTCGACGCCTTGGCCAGGCGCGTGGGCGTCAGGTATTCCAATCCTTCCTGCCGCAAGCCAACGACAGGGCCCAGAACCGAACCGCACCGTGTTATCAACATTGGCGTTGGAGCGCATATCACGGCCGCGGCGTCTCGTGGGCCTCGCTACGATCCGTCGCTCACCGCGGGGCAGCGCCAATCCCCAGAGAACGGGATCTGGCTCTGCCAGAACTGCGCGAAGCTGATCGATAATGATCCGAGCCGGTATCCTGTCGAGATGCTCCGCGATTGGAAGGCGCAGGCAGAGGCTTCTGCACTCGCGGCGATCGAAGGGAGCGCGGAGTCCCAGCCTACCGATCTATCCGCTGAGGTCGAGCTCTCCTATACGAAGGAGAGGATAGAGTCTAAGCGGCATGACTACCGGCTCCAGGTCACGCTCACAAACCTCGGCACCGAGCCACTTGGTCCTTACCACATTGACCTCGAGATGCCCGCCCGAGTGGTGCACCGCGCAGAGGACCAACCTCCCTACGTTCGCGATCGGAGTACCCGCGATGTTGCCTTCTTTCGCATCAACCATCGGGAGGAGATCTACCCAGGGGACACCAAGCTCGTAATGTCGGTGGACTATTACGTGGATCAGGAAATCTATTTCCACAGCGGCGACCTTTTCGATCGGCCGGTGCGAGCCACCCTCTACCGCCCCGGCATCCAGCCGTTCACCCTCGAACGCCGGTTTGGCGAATTTCAGATATTCTGAGCGGTCGCCGGCCAAGGCCAAGTCTGTGCCTCCACCCACCTGCCTTCCTGGTTTCCTGCCTTCCTTAGAGGAACCTCGGAGCCGCCGGCTCACTCCCCAGCTGGATCGCCCGTAAACGGCAGGTCGCCGAACCTCAGCCGTCGGTCGAGGCGGACCTCCAACGGGCTGCCGTCGTGGTCCGCGATGAGGTACTCGGCGCCGGCGCGGCTGTGCACGTCGATCGGGACGACGGTGGCGGGGGCCCGGCCGTCCGGGTCGCGCCACGCGATCGCCACGGGCCGGCGGCCCAGGCAGGCGGCTTCCAGGCGGTCGTGGAGGGAGCAGGCGATGGGCCGGTAATCGTCGGCATCACTCATCGTCGCGGCGCGCCTGGATTCCGGTCAGCTCACCGGCCCGGTCGATGGTGACGCGCAGCTCGATGGGATGGCAGCAGACCGGGCAGTCCTCGATGGTGTCGTGGCTGCCGGCGCTCACGTCCACAGCGGTCTCGAACACCTCGCCGCAGTACGGGCATTGCAGGTCCGTCCACTCAACCATCCACGACCTCCCCGATGGCGATGGCCCTCTTATAGGGTGTGCCGAGCGTAAGCGAGGCGCACCGCGAGGGCTCGCGATCAACCAGGTCTGGGTCGGTGCGCCGCGCTGCGCTTGGCGGCACCCTATGGCATTCAATCATCGTTCACGCCTACGGTGGCGAAGGTCGCCTCGTGCCAGTGGCGGAAACCGTCGATGCCGCGGCGCGCCAGGGCCGCGCGGCGCTGGCGGCGGTTGCGCGGCGGGTCGGCGAGGGGCGGGTAGAGGGCGAAGTTGACGTTGGTCGGCTGGTAGCCGCCGGCGCGGGCCGTGGTGACGTGGCCGATCAGGGCGCCGAGGGTGGTCTCGGCGGGGGGCATCACCGGTCCGAGTCCCAGGGCGCGACGGGCGGCGCAGACGCCGGCGAGCCAGCCGCTCGCCGTGGACTCCACGTAGCCCTCGACGCCGGTGATCTGGCCGGCGAAGAACAGGCCAGGCCGGCCACGCATCTCCTGGTGGGGCGCGAGGTGGCGCGGGGCGTCGAGGAAGGTGTTGCGGTGGATCGAGCCGTGGCGCAGGAAGGCCGCCGAACCGAGGCCGGGGATCAGGCGGAAGACCTGCTCCTGGGCGGGGTAGGTGAGCTTGGTCTGGAAGCCCACCAGGTTGTAGGCGGTGCGCGCCTCGTTCTCCGGGCGGAGCTGGACCACCGCGTAGGGTTGGGCGCCGCTGCGCGGGTCGACCAACCCCACCGGCTTCATCGGCCCGAAGCGCAGGGTGTCCGGGCCGCGGGCGGCGATCACCTCGATGGGCAGGCAGCCCTCGAAGTAGTGGGCCTCCTCGAAGGCGGCCAGGGGCACGGTGTCGGCACCGGTCAAGGCGGTGTAGAAGGCGGCGTACTCGGCATGGTTCAGCGGGCAGTTGAGGTAATCGCCATCCCCCTCGCCCTTGCCGTAGCGGTCGGCGGCGAAGGAGATCGCCCGGTCGATGGAGTCCGCCTCGACGATGGGGGAGATCGCGTCGTAGAAATAGAGGCCGGCCTCGCCGGTGATCTTCTGGATCGCGGCGGCGAGGGCCGGGGAGGTGAGGGGTCCGCTCGCCACCACGCAGACGCTGGTCGCGGGCAGGGCCGTGGCCTCGCTGCGGTCGATCGCGATCAGGGGCTCGGCGGCGAGGTGCTCCTCGATGTAGCGGGAGAAGGCGACCCGATCCACCGCCAGGGCCTGGCCCGCCGGCACCCGGCAGGCGTCGGCCGCCGCCAGGATCAGGGAGTCGCCGATCCGCAGCTCGGCCTTGAGGGCGCCGACCGCCGACTCGGGGTCGTTGGAGCGCAGGGAGTTGGAGCACACCAGCTCGGCGAGGTCGCCGGTCTTGTGCGCCTCGGTGGGGCGGTCGGGGCGCATCTCCACCAGGCGCACCGCCACGCCGAGCCGCGCCGCCTGCCACGCCGCCTCGCACCCCGCCAGACCGCCGCCGATGATGGTGATCCCCGCCATGGGCGCAGTGTAGCGGTCGCCGGGGGACAGGGAAGCCGGACGGTGAGCGGCCTTCTCACCACGGAGACACAGAGGGCACAGAGATCATGGAGGCCAACGCGGCTTACCCCGTGCGACCCGCCGCTTGGCATCCAACGAAGTACACGGTTGCTGGAATCCGGTCACGCGCCATTCAGTGGCGCTTGGGCGCTGAGCCGTTTTTTGGAACCACAGATGGACACAGATGAACGCAGATGGGGTGAGTAGCGTTGGGCCGTCGGCCAACGGGGCCCCCGAGGGACGGCCGCTGGTCGGAAACCCTCCGCAAGAACCCCGCGGATCGCGTCACCCAACCTCCGTCCACGATCTGTGTCTATCTGTGTTCATCTGTGGTTCCCCCCATTGCTACAGGGAACCGCCGTGTCCGCGATACGTCACCGTCTGGACAAAAATCGCCCACCGACCCGGCCTGCTCATGCCTTCTCTGTGTTCTCTGTGTCTCTGTGGTGACAGGATCGAAAAGGAAATCGTCATTGATTTCACCGCCCCCGTTCCGATCCACTCCGGCAAGGTCGCCGTAGATGGTCTCTGGTACGCTGGCGCGGACGCCCCACGCAGGCGGCCCGGCCGTCGCTCCCCTCCCCCGACT
>Ga0210124_1001473_pt1 | contig 10101 bp, 8 predicted proteins | sample Muzzi_PWC_D2_FD_185554 | JGI IMG/M metagenome (GOLD analysis project Ga0210124, IMG submission 185554) | Wetland microbial communities from San Francisco Bay, California, USA, that impact long-term carbon sequestration - Muzzi_PWC_D2 (SPAdes) | ecosystem: Environmental > Aquatic > Marine >...
CCTGACCGGCAATCCCCATCCGCTCGGCAATTTGGGAAACCTCCTGCCGCAAATCGCGCGGTGAAATCCAGGTGGCCGGTCCCAACCGCCCGAAGCCCAGCCAGGTCAATCTCTGTCTGAGGCGGTGGCGCAGGTGGCGCTGCTCTTCGGGAATGGTGTAGGTCAGGATGTACCAGCGTTGGTCCCAGGGATCCTTGCGGGGCTGGTAAATGCGCCGCGTTCCTTCGGCCAGGAGGGCCTCGGTTTTAGGGGTCATTCGATAATAGCTATGCCGCCCCGCCCGCCAGCTACTAAGCCAGCCCTTGCGGGACATCCGCGACAGGGTGGAGCGGACGGCCTGGGCGCTCGTATCCAGCCCGGCCATCAACTCGATGATGTTGCCAATCCAGGCTTCACCCCCTCGTGGGGCAATATAGTCACCGTATAAGGTGAAAATCAGGTCTTGTGTTTGGTATCCCACTCTTCCCAACTGATCTCCCGGCCAGGGTAGGCGACTTGCTCAAAGGGCCATTTCTCCTTCATCCAATCCTTGACGATTTGAAATAGATGGGCATCCAAGTTGTTGGCAAGTTCGCTCTGCCGAACCCACAGATAGACTTCGGCCTCAAAGTCCGCTTTAGTCGACGGGTCCACATAGATACAGCCCAGTAGCCGGGTTTCATCCAGACTCATCACGGCATAATCGAACGACGAGCGAAGTTGAAACTCCTTCTGGTGCCAGCCCAAGTCAATGAGGTCTTGTTCCAGGGTCAGGTCTTCGGGGGCCAGCCCCATTGCTCCCCAAACATCTCCCAGAGATGCTCACGGCTGCTCATCACCCCGTCATAATCCTTGACCACATCGTGAATGGTAAGGGGTCGAATCCGATAACGCTCGGTGGTGAGTTCTTCGGGTACCTCAAAGCCATCAGGCAAAAATGACATTTGGACTGGCTCCTTATCTGAGACTGCCAAGTCTCTTAATTATCATGCTGTTCACTTCTGTGAATCTCTTTGTTCGCTTCCCACTCATCGCGTAGTTGCTGAAGAACCTTTTCATCAAAGGGATTTCTGCCCTCCTCGAGGTGCTGAACCCACTCTTGCCACATAGGGATTCGATCTTCACCATCGCCGAACTCCTTCGCCTTCTCAATAGCCGTCTCGAAATCTGCTTGGGCCGTTGTAAAATCACCCATCAGGGCATGGGCTAACCCTCGACCTTCATGATTGTAAGAAACATCCGGCTCTAACTTCACCGCCACCTCACAAGCGGGCATCACCAGGCCAGACATGCCATTCAAGGAGCCGGCCCAACAGACATCGCTATTGGTTTCAGCATCGGAAAATTCAATGACGGTCCCGATAACTTCTTCGGTGCTGTGTAAAACTGCTCCCGTCTGACGGGCTAAGATGAAGGCAACTACGCCTAGAACTATCGCCAGCACCAAAGCCCCAATAACAACCATCGAGCGCCTGCGAAGCTGGGCATTGTACCGTTTTTGCTCCTCGACCCGGCGCTTTTCGGTTTCGGCTAAAGCCTTGGCTTGCTCCAACTCGTGTATCAAATCGGCGGCTTGTTTTTGCTGGCTGCTGACAATATATTCCTGCTGTAGTTGGGTGAGGGCCGGTTTGCGATTAGCTTGCGATAGGTGTTCTTCAGCATCGGCCAGATCGTCACCCCGCAGCAGGTAGCTCTCGTTGCGCCCTTCTCTGTCCCATTCTACCGCCCGCCGGGTGAGCCGGGTATGCTTCTTGACCCAATCGAGGTCGGTCTCCATCGCCTCAAGAAGCTTTTCGAAGGCCGCGTCAAAATCATCCGTCTCCCGGAAGAATATCCAGTTGAGGTGACTCAAGGCGTCAGGAACGCCATCGCTATAGCGATAAACAATCGGTATGAGCCGCTTGTTATGCTGAACAGCATGGTCGATTTCCTGATGGCAAACCTTTGAGTCCACCGAATCCGGACTGATGACAAAGACAAAGGTATCAGACTCTTCAATGCCGGCCTGGATTTCGGCCCACCAGTCAGCCGTTAGCGGAATATCCTCCCAATCGACCCAGGAATCTTTTTGACTCTGGGTCAGTCCCTCGTGTAATTTTTGCACAAAGTTCTTGTCTTTGCGCGAGTAAGAGATAAATACGTCCATTGTTTACTTAAACCATTTAGCTATTCTAACTTTTTCGAAATTTTCTTTATCTAATCGAAATTCGGATGAGGGACCGTCCAGCCCACCAAAGCCCGCGCCGAGAATTAAGATGTGTGTACTCATCTGATCTATTCCTTTGTTTTTAAGATAGTCTCCTTATTCTACATCAAGGTTGGTATGGTAAAAAATAGTGAGGATTAACACGGTGAGTGTAGAGCCAAGGCAATTCGGCTTGAACGTCTGGGTACAAAATAAGATGTCTCCGAGTTGCTGTTTGCTGAGCCTTCAGCGTGAGCCTCACCCTTACCACGACTCAGTCTCGGGATGAGAAAAACGAGCGGATGGCAATCGCCCCTACCAACCGGACATAGACGGAATCCAGGGAGAGGGGGCAAAGATAGCGAGGGGAGCTTCGGCCAGATTGACTCTGGGGTCAACCATCTGCTCGTAGTCTCGCCTGAACCCGAAAGGTCGCCAGCGAGGCGGCATCGGTGGGTTTTACCAGAGTCAGGCTTAGGGCTTGAATTCTCTAGGTAATAAATGGTATAATGTCGGTGCTGATACGCTTTATGGGGAAGTTTTGGCTGATTGCCATAATAAGAGGTGGTCCTCACAAGCTGTCGGCTATGGCCCATTACAAACAAGTTACTATTGTTATACCCGTTATTGGCTTACCTGGCATGATTGCGCTTATTATTTTAATGTTTAAGGCGGGTAAATTAGTACTATCACCTTAAAGCCAAGGCTCGACAATTTAGGAAGCCTCTTGTATAATTAGTGGGTGATTCCCGTCCCAAACATGCCGGGTTAGTAAAGATTGCTATTTTTAATCTTTACTTGCCCAAAAGCGAGATTCCGGCTCATAAGATACTAACTTGTTAAAAATGTTATTTTTGGAGTATTAACTATGGCGACAACGGGAAGTTTAAAGCAATTAAGTCATACTACTGACACACTCTCAAACTCTCAAACGGGTGACAATTCTTCTGGGCTTGGCGGGACTTCACCGTTAGGTAAACCTCCGGGTACCTCGGAGTTAGCCCACATCCCTAGTGTGCAGCGATTTCCAGGCATGATAGACCTGCTTGAGCCGCCGCACTCGCTGGATGATTTGGACCTTAAGCAGAATATGGTCACGGATATTCTGCTTCGTCTGACTTATAATGAGGGTGAAGTTAGCGTGAGCCGGGCCGAGGAAGTGATGAAGCTTCCCTACCGGGTGATGGATGAAGTGCTAGCCTGGTTGCAACAGGAGCACATGATTGAAGTTGCTAAAGCCGTTGGCAGTTTGGGACGGCGAGGCTATGTGTACAGTCTGACGGATACCGGGCGGGCGCGGGCCAAAGAGGCTCTTGAGCGCACCCTCTATGTTGGACCGGCCCCGGTTCCTTTGGAAAAGTACACCCAGTCTGTCATGCGACAAGCTACAATTCAGCGGCTAACGCGCAACGATGTTCAGCAAGCGTTAAGCCACCTGATTTTACCGCAAGATTTTGACCGGAAAATTGGGCCAGCCGTCAATGCCGGTAGCTCCATCTTTTTGTATGGCCCGCCCGGTAATGGTAAAACCACCATTTCCGAGGCTATCGCCGAACTACTGGGCGGCGGGGCGCCAATTTGGATTCCCTATGCCATCACGATTGGCGGGGCCGTTATTCAAATATATGATAGCCTGATTCACAAAATCAGCGATGAGGAACGAGGTCACGCGGACCATCGTTGGGGTCTCTTTCAGCGCCCCTCGGTTATGGTTGGGGGTGAATTAACCATGGACCATCTGGAACTGCGCTATGAGGAAACAGCCAAGTTTTACGAAGGCCCCCTCCAGATGAAGGCCAATGGCGGGATGTTTCTCATTGACGACTTTGGCCGCCAGCATATCAGCCCCACCGATTTGCTGAACCGCTGGATTGTACCCCTGGAAACACGGATAGACTTTCTACGACTGAATTCCGGTCAAACTTTCGAGATCCCATTTAAGCAATTGCTTGTATTCAGTACCAACCTTGACCCCGAAGATTTGGTCGATGGCGCGTTTCTGCGGCGTATTCAGCTTAAAGTGGGTGTCTTTGGCCCTGACGAAAAGATGTTCTACCAGATATTTGTGAGCCAGGCCAAAGCCCTTGGCTTTCCAGATATTGACAGGGAGTCTTTCCTCTACCTTATCCGCGAATGGTATCACAAAACGGGCAAGCCCCTGCAATCGGTTCATCCCCGTGATGTATTGAAGGCGGTCAAGCTACTATGCGAATACGCTGGTGAGCCGATACGCATGACGCCAACTCTTATTGAAGAGGCTTGTAACGGCTATTTCGTCAAGGCCAAATCTGGCGAGATTTTGTAAACTGATACAAACAGTGTAGGGGCGAGGCAACTCGGAGCATAGTTTGTTTGCTCCGAGATTTTCAAGCCGAGTTGCCTCGCCCCTACGGCATCATACAGTCTCTAGCTCAGACTTTGCACGTGCCGTACCCCGGAACCAAGATTGTTTGCAATGAGACCTTCAATCCGGGTCTCCTGGCCCTACTTCGAACCCCGCCCCTATCACTTGCTACCCTTCACGGCTCTTTTTTTCTTCGGTTTTTTGCGGTTCAATCGAGTATGGGCCGCCACGGTAGCGCTTAGATGCGCTCCAAATAAAACAATCATGCTGCTCAAATATATCCATAGCATCAAGGCGATTAAAGCGCCCAGTGATCCATAGATAAGTTGATATCGAGCCAAAGAGTTGCTCAGATACAGCGCAAAAGCCGAATTGGCCAGCTCCCACCCCAAAGCCGCTACTCCGGCCCCACATAAAGCTTCGCGCCACCTCACTTTTGTATTGGGTATCCACCGATACAGGTTCAAAAACAAGATAAATATGACAACGTAGGGAATCAGACGCGACAGAATAGTCCAAGCATAGGTATTATAAATCACAATACCCCCAAATATTGGTATTTCAAACCGGGGGAATAGGCCAAATATAGTGGTCGAGACTATCCACAAAATTAACAGCGCAGTCAAGCTGGCCAGCATCGCCATGGCCACCAGACGACCAAACAAAAAGTTGCGTGCCGGAGCCGTATGCCAGGCGCGATTGATACCTTGAGCTAAAGCGTTAAAAACGCCGGTAGCTGACCAGAGCAAACCAATGGTTCCGGCAATTTGCACCGTGCTGCCCACATTCAAGACTCGTTCAATGTTTCCCTTGACCAGGTCTTGAGCGGTTGGCAAAGATTGAGCTACAGCATCCAGCACCAATTGTTGAACCGGCTCATCTTTCAATACCAACCCAATAAATCCGACCAAAAGAATAAGTAATGGGAAGAAGGAAAATAAAGTGTAGTAGGCAATACTAGCCGCGGCCCCGGCCGCATTTGTAGCCGTGAAACTGTGAACGGTATCAATTAAAACCTTAAAAATCCCCCAACACAATTTAACCGTTTCTTTGAAAAGAGACCTGGTTTTTATTTTATATTTCTTATTCAACAGACTATCAATCATCTTTGATGCCCTAATAATTTGTCCCACCATTCCTCGTCTATCATCAATTGAAATATTCTCTTGCGTTTGTCTACCCGGACAAATTGATTTGCTTTTTTGTCTTCGATGGCCTGATGGTAGACATCAAGCAACTTTTTGGCCTGTTGTATTATATCAAAATCTTCTGCTCTTTTCTTCGCACCTTCCCTAAAACGCTGTAGTAAGGCTTCATCGTCAATGACTTGGCTTATTGCCCTAGCTAAAGCCATACTGTCGTTATCGGTCAGCAACCCTTCCTGAGCATGCTCAATCACATCTCTCGTGCCGGTAGCATTGACAGCAACCACCGGCAAACCGGCGGCAATGGCCTCCATGGTCACAAGACCTTGCGTTTCTGTAACAGAGGCAAAACAGAAGAGGTCGGCGGCTTTTAAATAACTGGGGACATCGCCAAAGGGTATTTGCCCCGCAAATTCAACCCTGCCGGCGATGTTGAGGTCTTGGGCAACCTTGTTCAAGGCTTTGCGCTCTTCACCATCCCCGATGATAACCAGCCGCACATCACTATGTTTTCTTATAACCTCTGCTGCAGCTGTCAGCAGCGTCTCCCAATTTTTTTCTTTCGCCAGTCGCCCTATCGAAATCAAGACCTTATCATTGCCCCAACCATACTTTTGGCGAATAGCCTGACCATCGGCAATCTGAAATGGTTTCAAATCCAGGCCGGTAGGGACTGTCGTGATTTGTTCTGTGACCCCATATTGTTCGGCAAGCATCTCTTTGATGCTATCGCTGGGCACGACGATATGCTGGCATTTTTCCATATAGTCACCCAATAAGCGATCAATGGCCCTTTTGGCAAGCTTCTGATCTATGGGAAAATAGTGGCTGTATTCACGGTAACGGGTGTGGAAAGTAAAAATCAGGGGCAAATTGAATTCATCAGCCTTACTGGCCGCGGACTGACCCAACAAAAATGGATGATGACTATGAATCACATCCAATTTAAGGGGGGGTAACACCCATTCATCCAACGTTGGAAAAACCGGAATGGTCAAAGGAAAATTTTGCGATAAGGGCAACTCAATGGTAGCGGGATATCGAAAGATAAAGGGTTCATCATCCGTATATTTGCTAGCATGTTGGGCAAAGACAAAGACATTGTGCCCCAATTCGGTCAGCCCTTGACGGAAGGCACTCACCGAACGAACTACCCCACTAACAACAGGATGATACGTATTGGTAAAGTGAGCAATGTGCATTCGCTTATCCATATAACTCTGCATTTTTGGCTTCTTTTTTATGTCTTTGGTAAACGTGGTAGGCATGCACCACCATACCGGCGCTCCACGTTAGCGGCGCTTCGGATGTATACCAAAACGTTGAGAGATGGTGGCCGTTTAAAGTATACACTTCGTGGACCGCTCCATCTCTAATAATCACCCTGGCGATACGGGCGAGTAAGGTTTGAGCTTCGGCCAACCGCTCCATACGAGCCAAAGCGATAATGTGCCATGCCCCTAACCACAACCAGGCATTTGAGGTGTGATAATCGGCCAGCCCCCCCAGACGATTCTCAATGGCGATAAATTTTTTGGGATAAGCCCGATGAACAACCTGGGTTGGCACGGGATTCGCCATATCGAATTCCTGCATTTTATCTAAAATAGAATGGGCTTGCTCGGTTGTGGTAAAATCCCAAGCTACGGCCAATAAATTCCCACTACTGCTCAGGTTATCGAAGATTTGATTGGTGACATAGTAGCCTAAGTCCTCTCGCCAAAAGTAGTCATTGATAGATATTTTCAATAGTTCGGCCTTTTTTGTAAAATAAGCTTGGTCTTCAGTTTGCCCATAAAGAGAAGCGAACTCCGCCAAATCTTGCAAGGCTTTCCAGTATAAAATATTAGTATATAAAACACACCCCCGGCGAGCGATGCTATCGGCCCAATCGGCAAAAGGAGCCTGATGAAGTAACCCATCGGCCTCTAGCGCGTGAGCTTCTAACCAAATTATCGCCTGTTTTAAGGCCGCCCAATGATCTTTGGCAAAGTCGTAATCGCCGGACCGGTTGGCATAATTTAGGGCCGCAATCACCAACAAGGCGTTTCCATCCAAAGAGATGGTATTATGAGCGGTAATGTATTTTGGTTTTATCGGCGCGTGGGTCGGCTGTTCCCTCTTGAATAGCGAGTGAAGGTAGCGATCTAAAACACTGGTTGAATGAACTTTAACCGGAAATTGCCCCGATGGTTGCTGGTTGATAAGAAAAACTTCCAGACCATCCCTTGTGGCCTGAAATTCTTTTAATTCAATGAGGCCAAAGCTGGCAAAGCCAAAATCCCGGGCCCAAGGCTCTCGGAAGTTCCGTAAACCGGCACAGAGAATCAATTTCTCCTGGCCGTTTAAGAGACGGCGTTTTTCAATACCGGCCCGCAAATTGGCCCCGGCGATGAATAAAGCCCTATCCTCAAGGACCCGATGATTTTCTGTCCCCAGTGGCATTGCCGCAGGTAATAGAAAAGGCTGCCGGAATAGTCGCTGCGAATAGCCAACTACCTGCCAAAAAAGGTAGCCCAAAATAGCGCTGATGATAGACCATAGGCCAATTGTAAACCAACGTGCCGTATTCTTTCGAGATAGATTATTTTTTGTCAAAAGGTTATTCCTGTGGTTGATAGCTTAGATATTTTAGCCAAGCTGGAATTACCTAGCAAATATCATCCCAGAGAGAACATCCAAGGATTTACTTAAAATAAGCCATTTTTCCTAAACATAAATCAAACCTCTCTGGTTACAGTCTGGCCGATTTCTGGTATAATAGGAGAAGAAGACATAATCGACTTCAGCCTCCCAAAATAAGGTGAGAAAATCTATGGATGAAACCAAACCTACCCAACCAACCGGATGGTTCGACTGGTTATTAGAGCAGCCGCTTTTATTAGCAGTCTTGGTGGTTGTGGTCATTATAATTATAGGATTGATGGGCCTTCTTGCTTATCTATTAATCGCAGGGCCACCTGGAAACCAGACAGCTTCCGGCCTTACGCCCACAGCCAGCTTTGCTACGCCAACCACTTCCGGTGAGGCAACCGCTACTCCTCCAACTTCCGGTCCATCTATAGCTTTAAAGCCCGTTAAAGGAGATACAAGTACACTGGTCACAATCACCGGCAAGAATTGGACTCCGGGTAGTAGTGTCGTTGTACGCCTGGATGACCCCACGGGCAGCCAAAATTTGCAGCCCCTCTTTGCCAATGCTCAGATAGCCAGTGATGGCACCTTTCTGGCCTCGTTCATTCTTCAGGCCAATACCGGCTGGGGGAATTTGAGCAGGGTGCAAGTAACGGTGGAGTCCTCCGCTACCGGAGATCGCGTGTCAGCCGAGTTTAGCATCATCGACCCAAACCAGAGCTTAACACCCACTTCAGAAGCCACCACCCCACCTGCCACAGAACCTGTTGATACCCCCACCGTGCCGCCACCTGGCTCGGATACACCTACCCCAACACCAACCACCGAAGTTGTCCCCTCCCCTGGAGATTGGCGGGCGAAGTATTACGATAACCCCGACTTAGTCGGATCTCCCCGGTTGGAGCGAAACGAAGTGGCGGTGGATTTCAACTGGCGAGGGGAGGCTCCGGCTTCCAGCTTGCCCCGCGATGGCTTTTCAGCCCGTTATACCCGAAGTTATGATTTTAGGATGGGTGTTTATCGCTTCTATCTCTTTGCTGATGACGGCATCCGGCTCTGGATCAATGATGAACTTATCATCGATGAGTGGTATGCCCGCGGCCCCCGTGAAATCAGTACAGAGTACATCACAGATTATAATGGTATCTATGACGCCCGCATAGAGTATGCCGATTTTGCCGGTGATGCCGTTATTCGCTTTAGTTGGGAACGGGTAGGTCCTTTGCCACCTCCTGGGCCACCTTTTCATACGTGGCTGGGTACATATTGGCCCAATGTCGATCTTTCCGGCAGCCCTTTACTGGTCCGTGAAGACTCCAGCATTAACTTTGATTGGGGTAGCAACTCGCCTGCTTTAGGGTTACCTGTAAATAATTTCTCGGTACGCTGGGGTCGCCTCGTCGATTTTGAACCGGCCAACTATCGCTTTTTCTTAACGGTAAATGATGGGGCACGGGTATGGGTTGATGGTCGAATCCTAATTGATGAATGGCACGATGGCGACACCCGTGAAATCTCCAGGGATTTAGCGATGACCGGAGGGACACATGAACTGCGAGTAGAGTATTTTGAGCGTACTGGTGATGCTGTCATTCGCTTCCGTTGGGAGAAGTCAACTACAACGCCAACACCAACTTTTACCTCAACACCAACCTCTACCCCTACACCAACCCAAACATTTACCCCTACGCCTACCCAAACATCCACCCCTATGCCTACCCAAACATCCACCCCTACGCCTACGCCATCTCCAACATCTTCACCAACGAATACCCCCACTTACACCCCGTCTCCATCGCCAACCAGCACCTTTA
>Ga0210124_1001475_pt1 | contig 10093 bp, 8 predicted proteins | sample Muzzi_PWC_D2_FD_185554 | JGI IMG/M metagenome (GOLD analysis project Ga0210124, IMG submission 185554) | Wetland microbial communities from San Francisco Bay, California, USA, that impact long-term carbon sequestration - Muzzi_PWC_D2 (SPAdes) | ecosystem: Environmental > Aquatic > Marine >...
GCGGTTGGCCTGGGTGATGCGCCGTCGATCATCGAACTGATCGGCACAATCAAGGTGATGCTGGATGCTTACGCGGAGGCGCGCATCGACCGTCTCTATGTGGCTTACAACAAGTTCATTAACACCATGACCCAGCAGCCGGTGCTGGATCAGCTGATACCGGTGCAGGGCGGTGAGGACAAGGAACTTGAGTCGCACTGGGACTATATTTACGAGCCGGATTCCAAGCCGGTGATGGACGCGCTGATGATCCGCTATATCGAATCACTGGTCTACCAGGGCGTGGTGGATAACCTCGCCTGCGAGCAGGCGGCGCGCATGGTGGCCATGAAGTCGGCGACGGATAATGCGGACAGCCTGATCGAAGAGCTGCAACTGATCTACAACAAGGCACGCCAGGCCGCCATTACCCAGGAGATCTCCGAGATCGTCGGCGGTGCGGCCGCGGTCTGATTGCAGGTCTACGGATTCCGGATCCGTAGCCGGACAAAATACCAGTTTAGAGGAAAACATCATGAGTGCTGGCAATATTGTGGAAGTCATCGGCGCGGTCGTCGACGTGGAGTTCCCGCGTGACAGTGTGCCGAAGGTGTACGATGCGCTGAAGGTCAATGACGCGGGGCTTACCCTGGAAGTGCAGCAGCAGCTGGGCGACGGCATCGTGCGCACCATCGCGATGGGATCGACCGATGGCCTGCGCCGCGGCCTTTCAGCGAGCAATACCGGCGCCCCGATCTCGGTACCTGTGGGCGCGAAGACACTGGGACGCATCATGAATGTGCTGGGTGAGCCGGTGGATGAAAAAGGCGACATCGGCTCCGACACGAGCTGGCCGATACATCGTCCGGCGCCGACGTTTGCCGAACAGGCGTCGGGTATCGAGATCCTCGAGACCGGCATCAAGGTTATTGATCTGATTTGCCCGTTTGCCAAGGGCGGCAAGGTCGGCCTGTTCGGAGGCGCTGGCGTGGGCAAGACCGTGACCCTGATGGAGCTGATACGCAATATCGCCGTCGAGCACAGCGGCTACTCGGTATTCGCCGGTGTTGGCGAGCGTACCCGCGAAGGCAACGACTTCTACCATGAAATGACCGAAGGCGGAGTCATTGACAAGGTTTCTCTTGTCTATGGCCAGATGAACGAGCCGCCCGGTAACCGCCTGCGCGTGGCGCTGACCGGCCTCACCATGGCTGAATATTTCCGCGACGAGGGGCGTGATGTGCTGTTTTTCGTCGACAATATCTACCGTTACACCCTGGCTGGAACCGAGGTCTCGGCACTGCTCGGGCGCATGCCCTCCGCCGTGGGTTACCAGCCGACTCTGGCGGAGGAGATGGGCAGGTTGCAGGAGCGCATCACCTCGACCAAGACCGGTTCTGTTACCTCGATCCAGGCGGTCTACGTGCCGGCCGATGACCTTACCGATCCGTCACCCGCAACGACTTTCGCGCACCTGGACGCCACGCTGGTGCTGTCGCGCCAGATTGCCGAGCTGGGTATCTACCCCGCGGTAGACCCGCTCGATTCCACCAGCCGCCAGCTCGACCCGCTGGTGGTCGGCCAGGATCATTACGATACCACGCGCGAGGTGCAGGGAACGCTGCAGCGCTACAAGGAACTCAAGGACATCATCGCGATTCTCGGCATGGACGAATTGTCCGAGGACGACAAACTGATCGTGGCACGCGCACGCAAGATACAGCGCTTCCTGTCGCAGCCGTTCTTCGTGGCCGAGACTTTTACCGGAACCGCCGGCAAGTACGTATCACTGAAGGATACTATCGCCGGGTTCAAGGGCATCATGAACGGCGATTATGACCACCTGCCCGAACAGGCCTTCTACATGGTCGGCGGCATTGAAGAAGTGGCTGAGAAGGCGAAAACACTCTAGCGGATACGCACAATGGCAATGACACTGCATGTAGACATCGTCAGCGCCGAAGCCGAAATCTTTTCGGGGACGGTGACGATGGTTTTCGCCCCGGCGGAAATGGGCGAGGTCGGTATTGCGCCGCGCCACGCACCGCTGCTGACCCGTCTCAAGCCCGGGGAGATACGGATACAGCAGGCGGACGGGGAAGAGCAATCCTTCTTCGTCTCCGGAGGCATGCTGGAAGTCCAGCCGCACGTGGTGACGGTACTGGCGGATACCGCCATTCGCGCCCACGACCTCGACGAAGCGGCCGCCGTGGAGGCCAAGAAGCGGGCCGAGCGCATGCTGGCCGACAAGCACGCCGACATCGACTATGCCAAGGCGCAGGCCGAGCTGGCCCAGTCCATCGCGCAGCTGCACGCCATTCAGAAGCTTCGCAACAAGCGCTAGGAGCCTGTCGGACTTAGGGGTTCGTAGCGAGACGAGTGGGAGAGCGAGAACAAAACGTCATGATGCAGTTGCCGAGTAGAATCATCCTAAGTCCGACAGGCTCCTGGATCGGCGGTTTTTTTAATGAATGAGCAGTTTGTCGGCCGCAACAAGGTGGTGGCCTTTACCTATACCATCCAGGATGAAGCGGGCGAGGTGCTCGAGCAGTCCGATATCCCGATCAGTTACGTCCATGGCGGCAAGCACGACTTGTTCGAGAAGGTCGAGGCAGCGATGGAGGGCTGTGTGGTGGGTGACGTCGTGGCAGTGTCGCTGATGCCGGAGGAGAGCTTTGGCGCGCATGACGAAAACCTTACCTATACCGACGACATCGAGAATGTTCCGCCCGAGTTTCGCCGCGTTGGCGCCGAGGTGGAGATGATGAACGACCAGGGTGATGCCCGGAAATTCGTCGTTTCACGTATCGAGGACGGCAAGTTGACGGTGGACGGGAACCACCCGATGGCCGGCAAGATCATTACCTTCAATATCAAGGTGGTCGATATCCGCGACGCCAGCGACGAGGAGATCAGCAACGGTGTGCCTCCCATGTCCATGCCGGTGCTGCACTGATCCCCCCGGCAGTCATGTTATGATCGCCATGACCTGGCGTTCGCAAGTTGTTTCGCACTTTGCCGCTAACATGGACTGTTGAACTGACGTTTCTTCCTGTATGGATCTGAGCATTATTGTCCTGGCTGCCGGCCAGGGGAAGCGCATGCGCTCCGACCTTTCCAAAGTGCTGCATCCTTTGGGGGGCCGAGCCCTGCTGGCCCACGCGCTTGACACAGCGCACCGGCTGGAGCCCGCGGTCATCCATGTCGTCATCGGCCATGGCGCCGAACGGGTGCGCGCTGCCTTTGCTTCGGCTGACGTGCACTGGGTGATTCAGGAGCAACGGCTGGGTACGGGACATGCCGTCGCCCAGGTGCTGCCCGACGTGCCGGATAGCCGCATCGTGCTGGTCATGTACGGTGACGTGCCGCTGATTTCACCGGCCACGCTGGAGAAGCTGCTCGCTATCGCCGCGGCCGGTGATCTGGCCGTGCTGACCGCCGCGCTCGAGGATCCCGCCGGCTATGGCCGCATCCTCCAGGATGACAGTGGCAATATCCGCGCCATCATCGAGGAAAAGGACGCCACTGCCGGGCAGCGCCACATCCGGGAGATCAACAGCGGTTTTCTCGCCGCGCCCGCCGGTCGCTTGCGTCACTGGGTGCAGGCGCTGGACAACGACAACGCGCAGGGCGAGTTCTACCTGACCGACGTGGTCGCATTTGCCGTGCGTGACGGCGTGCCGGTGCGCGGCGTACATGCGGCGGATCCCCGCGAGATTCTTGGCGTGAACGATCGCGCCCAGCTTGCAGCGCTGGAGCGTTGTTTCCAGCAGCGTCAGGCGCAGGACTGCCTGCGGGCGGGTATGACGCTCATCGATCCGGCGCGCTTCGACCTGCGCGGGCGGCTGACGGCCGGTCAGGATGTCGTGATCGATGTGAATGCGGTGCTGGAAGGGACGATCAGGCTCGGTAATCGTGTCACGCTCGGACCGAACGTGGTCATGCGCGATACCACCGTCGGCGATGACGTCACCATCCTCGCCAACTGCGTCATCGAGGAGGCGGTCATCGGCGACGGGGCGCGCATCGGCCCGTTCGCGCGTATCCGTCCCGAAACCGTGCTGGCGTCCGGCAGCCATGTCGGCAATTTCGTGGAGATCAAGAAATCGCAGGTCGGCGAGGGTTCCAAAATCAATCACCTGAGCTACATCGGCGATACCAGTGTGGGGCGCCATGTCAATATCGGGGCGGGCACAATCACCTGCAACTACGATGGCGCCAGCAAGCACCGCACCGTGATCGGCGATGAAGTCTTTATCGGTTCGGATACCCAGCTTGTGGCCCCGGTCCAGGTGGGTGACGGGGCCACCATCGGAGCGGGTTCCACCATCACGCGTGATGTGCCGGCGGGCGAGTTGACACTCAGCCGGGCGCCCCAGCAAACGCGACCCGGCTGGAAGCGGCCGGTGAAGAAACGGGGATAAGGCGGATATGTGCGGAATCGTCGGAGTCGTTGCCAGAGAGAATGTCGTACCGGTGTTGCTCGAGGGCTTGCAGCGGCTGGAATACCGGGGGTACGACTCGGCCGGCATCGTGGTGCAGAACGAACAGTCGAAACTGGAGCGGGTGCGCCGGGTCGGCAAGGTTGCCGAGCTGGCGAAAGCCCTGGAGAACACGCCGATCGAGGGACGCACCGGCATCGCGCATACCCGCTGGGCGACCCATGGCGTACCCAGCGAACAAAACGCGCATCCCCACATCTGCAACGGGCACGTTGCGCTGGTGCATAACGGCATCATCGAAAATCACGACGTTCTGCGGGAACAGCAGAAACAGGCCGGTTACCGTTTTACCTCGCAGACGGACACCGAAGTGATCGTACACCAGGTGCACCTCCACCTGCTGCAGGGACAGGACCTGCTCGCGGCGGTGCAGTCTGCGATAAGGGATCTGGAAGGCGCCTTTGCCCTGGGGGTCATCAGCCGGGATGAGCCCGGGCGGCTGGTTGCCGCACGCCGCGGCAGCCCGCTGGTCATTGGCCTGGCCGATGACGAGGTGCTGATTGCTTCGGATGTCGCCGCGCTGGTGTCCCGGGCACGGCGTTTTGTCTTCCTGGAAGACGGTGATGTGGCTGATATTTCGCTGCAGGGCGCCCGCATTTATGATCAGGCCGGCAATCCCGTCGAGCGTCCCGTCAAGACCTCCAGCGTCACCGCGGATGCCACTTTCAAGGGCGAGTACCGCCACTACATGCTCAAGGAGATCTTTGAGCAGCCACGCGCCATCGCCGATACCCTGGAAGGACGCATCGGCGTCGACCGGGTGCTGGAGGAGGCTTTCGGCATCGAGGCGGGCCGTATCTTTGACGAGGTGAAGGGGGTGCACATCATCGCCTGCGGTACCAGCTACCATGCGGGCATGGTGGGACGCTACTGGCTTGAGTCACTCGCCGGCATTCCCTGCAGCGTGGAGGTGGCCAGTGAATTTCGCTACCGCAAGCCGGTGGTGCGCAGGAATTCCCTGATCGTTACCCTGTCCCAGTCCGGCGAAACCGCTGACACCCTGGCCGGACTGCGCGAAGCACGGAGACTGGGTTTCGGTCATGCGCTTTCCATTTGCAATGTACCGGAGAGCTCCCTGGTGCGTGAATCCGACCTGGTGTTGATGACGCGCGCCGGGCCGGAGATCGGCGTCGCCTCGACCAAGGCCTTTACCACCCAGCTGGTTGCCATGCTGCTGTTGACTATCGTGCTGGGGCGCCGCCATGGCATGTCGGAGCAGACCGAAGCAAGCCTGGTGAATGAACTGCGCAGCGTGCCAGGCAAGGTGGAGTATGCGTTGACGCTGAACGAACAGATCGAGACGCTGGCGAAGGAGCACTTCGGCGACAAGCACAATGCGTTGTTTCTCGGCCGCGGCGACCAGTTTCCCGTGGCCATGGAGGGGGCGCTCAAACTCAAGGAGATTTCCTATATTCATGCCGAGGCCTACCCGGCGGGCGAGTTGAAGCACGGGCCGCTGGCGCTGGTGGATGCCAGCATGCCGGTCGTCGCAGTGGCGCCGAACAACGCCTTGCTGGAAAAACTGAAATCCAATTTGCAGGAAGTGCGGGCGCGCGGCGGCGAACTGATCGTGTTCGCCGATGCCAAGGTGGGCATGATCAGTTCGCCCGGTATTACCGTGCTGCCGGTCGCGCCAACCGAAGACAGTATTTCGCCCATTGTCTTCTCCATCCCGTTGCAGCTGCTGGCCTACCATGTGGCGGTGCTCAAGGGCACGGATATCGACCAGCCGCGGAACCTTGCCAAGTCGGTCACGGTCGAATAGGTTCCTGGATCAGGGGTCGATACGCTAAGTTTTTGAAAAACAAGCTGGAGTTTGATTTATTCCTGCCCCGATGGTATAATTTACCGTTTGTTTTCAAGCGCAGTTACTCCGCAGCCGCTGCGGAAGTCACGGGAGTTGAAGAAGTGAGTATGGACTCGATGTTTTTTTGCATTCCCCAGCAAGCCTACCTGAGCATCACCACCTGCAAGAATCTTAGGGAACGCCCCATCGGCAAGGCGCCTGCCGGCGCACCGCCGCGGTTGATCGCCTGTGAGAAATGCACCATGCACCCCCTGGTCGACCGGGATCAGGTGCCGACAGTGACACTGGATGCCTATCTCGGCGGTTCCAAGCCCAAGACAGCCAACCTGAATTCACCCAAGTACCGGAAATTACTGGCTGAAGTTGCCTGACCCGGGCAGCGGGCCAGGAGCCTGTCGGATTTGGGTGATCGTAGCGAGCATGGTGGGAGAGCGAGCACAGAGGTTCACGATATCGAGGCGCATAGTGGTTCTATGTAACGAAATATCGGGGAACTATGGGCCGCTCTCCCGCCGGCGCAGTAGATCAATCCTGAATCCGACAGGCTCCTAGAGATCGTGACCCCGCCACTTTTCACCCCGCCGTCGCTCCTTGTGTGAGCGACGGTCGGGTTTGCCCGGTTCAAACCTGAGGCTGCTGCGGCGCTCGTGCTGGCGGCGCTGGTGTTTGCGTCGTTCCTTCAGGCCGATGTAAACACAGCTGCACATGGGGGCAGTACATCCCTCCAGCGGCAGGTTCGGTGCTTCATCGAACTCGTATTCCACGCCGGTGAGCGTGCGGCCCATTGCGCACCCGGCCTGCTTGATTTCCACGCCCCAGAAGAGTTTGTTTTGACGCAGCTTTTCCAGTTCGAGCGCCTTCATGTTGCCACCGCGGTCCGGATCCGCAGGTCCCGGGGATGTTACCGCATGGGTGGATTTCCGTTTCGGCGTCCGCGGGCCGCGCAAAAGCCAGACGAGACCGGCGAGCACGCCGATGATTAGCAGCAGAATGATGATTTTTATCATGAATGGTGATCCCTTGCGTGCCTTGTTGGGTGGCTAACGCTTCGGCTCGCAGCGGGCTAACAAACCGACTGCGGCTCGACGCCTGTTAGTCAATCGGCTGGATCTTTCCGGGCTTTATGCCCCCGGCGGCGTGTCCGGAACGAACGACGCTCGGTATGTCCATCTTCGATCCGGACAACGTCCCTGCGATCATTGTGGATACGCCGTTCATCGCGGCGGCGTTCCGGCACCCCGATGTAGGTGCACGAGCAGCGCCAGGCGTTGCAGCCCGGCAGGGGTAAATCCGGAGCTTCTTCGAAGGTGAAACGCCTGCCGGCGAAAGGACGAATGGCGGCACATTTCCCCGACTGTATCCTGACTCCCCAGAAGGACCCGCTGTGGCGCAGTTTATTCAACTCAGCGCTTTTATCGTGGCTTCCTGTGCCGCGCTTTATACGTGTGACTATGATCGCCGCCAGAATCGCAATGGCGATGAGGCTAACGATCATGATGATGTTATCGTTCACGTGATTCCTTTCCCGTCTTGCCCGGTCGCAGGCGCACTTTTAGTGTCCCTCGATAAAGACCTTTTCACCGCAGAGACGCAAAGTACGCAGAGAAATACACGGGTAAAACAAGTAAATACCTTGCGTTCTTTGCGTCTCTGCGGTGGTGATATTTACGAGTGCACACTAATTAACAGAGTCTCTACGGCAACGCAAGTCAATCACGGCAAGACCGGATCCAGAATAACAGTGTCCGGGCGGGTGTCACTTCGGGTACGGATCAAGCCGTGGATTAGTCTCAGTCGAAATGCCCTGATTTGCTACAATCGCTGCCCATGGATGTCTCCCGGATAATCGACCCGCTCAATGACGCCCAGCGTCAGGCCGTGTGCGCGACGCCGGATCCGCTGCTGGTGCTGGCCGGCGCCGGCAGCGGCAAGACCCGTGTGCTGGTGCATCGCATTGCCTGGCTGATCGATGTCGAGGGGCTGTCCCCTTACTCCATTCTCGCCGTAACCTTTACCAACAAGGCGGCAGGGGAGATGCGTGTACGCATCGAGCAGCTGATCGAATCCCCGGCATCCGGCATGTGGGTAGGTACCTTTCATGGCCTTGCGCATCGCCTGCTGCGGCGGCACTGGCAGGAGGCGGGGTTGCCGGAAGGGTTCCAGATTCTGGATGCACAGGACCAGCAGCGCCTCATCCGTCGCGTCATCAAGGGCATGGATCTGGACGAGACGAAATGGCCCCCGAAACAACTGCAGTGGTTCATCAACAGCTGCAAGGATGAGGGGCGCCGGCCGCACCACATCGAGCATCGCAACGACCCGTACCTGCATCAACAGGTGAAGGTATACGAGGCCTATGAGGCGCTTTGCCGGCGCTCCGGCCTGGTGGATTTCGCCGAGCTGCTGCTGCGCTCGCATGAACTGTGGCTGGAGCAGCCCGGATTGCTCGAGCACTACCGCCAGCGCTTTCGGCATATCCTGGTCGACGAGTTCCAGGACACCAATGCGGTGCAGTATGCCTGGCTGCGGATGCTCAGCGGCGTATCCGGCTGCATTACCGTCGTTGGCGACGATGACCAGTCCATCTACGGCTGGCGCGGCGCGCGGGTGGAAAACATCCAGCGCTTCGAAAGGGATTTTACCGGCACCCGCGTCTACCGGCTCGAACAGAATTACCGTTCCACCGGAACCATACTCAAGGCGGCCAATGCGGTGATCGCCAATAACGCAGCGCGCATGGGCAAGCAACTCTGGACAGAGGACCATGAGGGCGAACCGATCGAGCTGTATATGGCTTACAACGATCTCGACGAGGCGCGCTATGTGATCGAGCGCATCCAGTCCTGGGTGAACCAGGGACACCGGCGCGACGAGATCGCCGTGCTCTACCGCTCCAATGCCCAGTCGCGCCTGTTCGAGGAACGCCTGATCCAGTACGGCATACCCTATCGGGTCTACGGCGGCCTGCGTTTTTTCGAACGTGCCGAGATCAAGGATGCGCTGGCCTACCTGCGACTTGCCAGGAACCGCGACGACGATGCGTCGTTCGAGCGCGTGGTAAACCACCCGCCGCGCGGCATCGGCGAACGCACCCTGGCGGTTGTTCGCCAGCATGCCCGTGATAACCGCAGCTCCCTGTGGGAGGCGGCGAGCCTGGTGGCTGGCGGAGCGCTGGTGCCGGCGCGCGCCGGCAACGCCTTGCTGGCGTTTATCGGGTTGATCGAGGCGCTCGCGGAGGGACTGGGATCCCTGCCCCTCGGTGAGCAGGTGGAGCATATCCTGCAGCCCAGTGGATTGCTGGACTATTTTTCCAGGGAAAAGGGTGAAATCGGTCAGGCTCGCATCGAGAACCTGCGCGAGCTGGTCAACGCGGCGCGTGAATACGAAGTGGATGGTGAGAGCGAACTCGATGCCTTGTCGGACTTCCTGGCGCACGCCGCGCTGGAGGCCGGCGAGGGGCAGGCCGACGCCTGGGAGGATTGCGTGCAGCTCATGACCCTGCATTCCGCCAAGGGTCTGGAATTTCCGCTGATCTTTCTGTGCGGCATGGAGGAGGGACTGTTTCCGAACCAGCGCTGCATGGATGATCCGGATCGTCTGGAAGAAGAGCGAAGGCTCTGCTATGTCGGCATTACCCGTGCCCGGCAGCAGGTGATTCTGACCTGCGCCGAACGCCGCCGCCTCTACGGTACCGAGACCTGCACCCTGCCGTCACGCTTCATTCGGGAGATACCCGCTTCCGTGCTGGTGGAGATACGGCCCCGCGTGAGCATCAGCCAGCCTGTCCGCAGCGCCGTCACCGGCG
>Ga0210124_1001476_pt1 | contig 10081 bp, 8 predicted proteins | sample Muzzi_PWC_D2_FD_185554 | JGI IMG/M metagenome (GOLD analysis project Ga0210124, IMG submission 185554) | Wetland microbial communities from San Francisco Bay, California, USA, that impact long-term carbon sequestration - Muzzi_PWC_D2 (SPAdes) | ecosystem: Environmental > Aquatic > Marine >...
CCGAAAGCGAGTCGCAAGTAATCTATTTCTTGGTTTATCAGATATAATCACAGCCCTTTTTTGCGCCTTTTGAATCGCCGCGATAAAAAGGACTGGAGATCGTCCATGTAAACATAGAAAACAGGGGTTACCACAAGGGTCAGGAATTGGGAAAAGAGCAGTCCGCCGACAACCGCCAGACCCAGAGGCCGACGGGATTCAGCACCTGCACCAAAGCCAAGAGCAATGGGAAGCGTGCCCATGAGGGCCGCCATGGTGGTCATCATAATGGGCCGAAACCGTACGATGCAGGCTTCGTGGATGGCCTCCACCGGTCCTTTTCCTTCTTTCCGTTCAGCCTCTAAAGCGAAGTCGATCATAATAATGCCGTTTTTCTTGACGAGCCCCACCAGCATGATAATGCCCACAAAAGCATAGATACTGAGATCGATCCGAAACAAAAGCAACGTAACCAGGGCGCCGAACCCTGCAAACGGCAGGGCCGAAAGTATGGTGATCGGATGGATGAAACTCTCATAAAGGATTCCGAGAACCATATAAATAACCAGTATGGCCATCAGCAGAAGAAGTCCGAGACCGGCGATGGAAGACCGGAAAGCTTCGGCTGTTCCCTGGAAACTCGTGCTGATGCTGGCCGGAAGTGTATTACGGGCCAGGTTTTCCACCTGGTTGATCGCTTTGCTCAACGGAAAGTCGGGATTGAGGTTGAAAGAGAGCGTCACCGAAGGGGCCTGGCCGGTGTGGTTAATGGACAGGGGACCCAAATCCTGGGAGATAGTCGCTATGGTCTTTAGCGGGACGAGCTGTCCGTCCCGGGAACGGACATAAAGTAGAGACAGGGCCGAGGGATCACGCTGAAAGTGCGTCTCCACCTCCATGATAACCTGATACGTATTGTTCCGGGTATAAATCGTCGAGATTTCCCGGGAACCGTAGGCGTAGTACAGTGTGTTCTCGATGGCTTCCGCGGTCACGCCCATGACGGCAGCCTTGTTCCGGTCGATATTGACGGTTACCTGGGGGTTTTTTATTTCAAGATCACTGACGATGTCGTGTAAGCCTTCCAGGCTGTGCATTTTCTCTTCCATAATCGGCGCGTATTTGTAAAGTTCTTCGGTGTCCGCACCTTGCAGGGTGACCTGGTACTGGGCTTTGGTGAGACGTCCGCCGATTTGGATGGGCGGAAGATTTTGTAAAAAGGACATGATCCCCGGAATCTTGGCCAGCTTGGGCCGGAGCTGCTCAATTACCTGGTCGGCGGAATACTTCCGCTGGGAGCGGGCTTTAAGGTGCATGAAGGCGATACCGGTATTACTGGATCTGGAGCCCCTGGAGCCTGCTGTAGAAAAGAAACTTTCCACGTTGGGGTCCTGCCGGATCACTGCGGCTACGGCCTGTTGGTGTTCCAGCATGGCATCGACGGAAATCCCTTCCGCAGCCTGGGTAAAGGCAAAGATGGCCGATCTGTCCTCACTGGGAATGAAACCTTTGGGGATGACCACGAAAAGGTAGACGGTTGCCAGCAGGATGATTCCTGAAAAGATCATGACCAAACGGCGATGATGAAGGCTCCATTTCAGTCCCTTTTCGTAGATATTGAGCATTTTATTGAAGACCCGCTCGGATGCGTCATAAATGGCACTGCGTCGCTTTTCGGAAGGGGGTTTAAGAAACCGGCTGCAAAGCATGGGGGTCAGTGTCAGGGAGACAAAGCCCGAAATCAGGATGGCCACCGCGATGGTCACGGCGAATTCGTGGAAAAGTCGACCGATGATTCCGCCCATGAAAAGGACCGGGATGAAAACGGCTGCCAGGGAGAGGGTCATGGAGAGGATGGTGAAACCGATTTCGCGGGATCCTTTCAGCGCGGCGCTGAAGGTTTCCTCCCCCAGTTCCATGTGACGGACAATGTTTTCCAGCATGACAATGGCATCGTCCACCACAAATCCCACCGAGAGTGTCAGTGCCATGAGAGAGAGATTATCCAGGCTGTAACCCAGATAGTACATAATGGCAAAGGTGCCGATGATGGACATGGGGAGCGCCAGACTGGGGATGAGGGTGGCCGACAGATTTCTCAAAAAGAGAAAAATGACCATAACCACCAGGGCCAGGGCCAGCAGCAGGGTGAGTTTGACGTCATTGACCGAGTCCCGGATGGGCGCGGAACGGTCATAAAGCACGTGCAGTGAAACAGATGCCGGAATTTGCTTCTGAAGCGTGGTGACGATCTTTCGCACGTTGCCGGCCACTTTGACCGTGTTGGTTCCGGGCTGTCTCTGGATCGCCAGAATAACGGAGCGGTCGTTGTGAGTGGCGTCCACGTACCAGGCTGCGGTTCTGTTGTTTTCCACGCTGTCCAATACAACGCCCAAATCCTCAAGGCGAACGGGGCTCCCGTTTCGATAAGCGACAATCAGGGGCATGTAGGCAGCGGCATTCTTGAGTTGACCCGTGGCCTGGACGGTGTAAGATACATGCGGCCCATCAAGGGTTCCCGTGGGCAGGTTCACATTTCCCTGCCGCACCGCCAGTGCCACTTCGTCCAGACCGATGCCCTTGTTTGCCAGCCTGCTGGGATCCAGCCGGATGCGAACCGCGTATTTCTGGGAGCCGTAGACCAGCACTTGCGCCACTCCTCCCACCATGGAAATACGTTGTGCCAGAAGTGTCTGCCCGTATTCGTCAAGGTCGGAAAGGGGCAGTGTCGGCGACGTGAGCGCAAAATAGATGATGGGTTTGTCTGCCGGATTGACCTTTTTAAAGGAGGGCGGATTCGTCATGTCATCCGGAAGATTGCCTTGGGCTACCGAGATGGATGCCTGGACATCCTGGGCTGCTGCGTCAATGCTCCGGCTCAAATTAAACTGGAGAACGATCTGGGTGGTGCCCAGCGTGTTCGAGGATGTCATGGAATCCAGCCCGGCGATGGTTGAGAATTGCTTCTCCAAAGGCGTTGCTACTGCCGATGCCATGGTCTCCGGGCTGGCTCCGGGCAGGGAAGCCGTCACCTGAATCGTAGGGAAATCCACGTTGGGCAGGTCACTCACCGGAAGCAGACGATAGCCGGTGATTCCAAAAAGAAGTATGCCGAACATGACAAGGGTCGTCATGACCGGTCGATGAATGAATATGTCGGATAGTCCCTTCATGGCGTGTTTGTTCCTGATGATGCCGGTTGATTCATTAACGCCACCTTGGCTCCGGGAAAGAGACGAAGCTGGCCGTCCGTCACCACACGCTCGCCGGCCTCAAGTCCTTTCCGAACCACCGTCTCCCCGTCAATCCCCTGTCCCGATTGAATAACGCGCGATTCCACGGTCATGTCAGGTTTGACTACAAAAACATAGTCCCCTTGCTGACCTCGTTGAACGGCCTGGGACGGTACAACAACAGCTCTCTGACTGGTGGCGATTCTGAGAGTGACATTCACGAACTGTCCCGGCCAAAGGGCCTTGTCAGGATTGGGGAACGTGGCTTTCAAAAGAATCGTTCCGGTGGACCCGTCCACCGTATTGTTAATGAACGAGAGCTCCCCTTGAAAGTTCGGCTCAGTTCGATTGGGAAAGGCGGCCTCGACACCGAGGGTTCCCTCTGATGCGTAACGCTGGATATCCGCCAAATATTCTTCAGGTATCGAAAAACTCACATTTATGGGCATGATTTGATTGATGGTGATGACCGGCTGCTCGTTGGCCTTGATCACATTTCCGAGTTTTACCAAAAGGTTTCCCGTACGACCGGTGATAGGCGCCCGGACGGTACAGTAATCGAGGTTGATCCGGGCACTTTCCACAGCCGCCTGGTCGGCTGCAACGGTGGCCTTGAGCGCCCCCGCGTTTGCCAGCGTTTGATCGTATGTTTGGGACGTCACATAATCTTTTTTGACCAATTCGGCATAACGCCGGACATCTTCTTTGGCACTCTTCAGCCTGGCGTTGTCCCGGTCGAGGTCCGCCAAAGCGCCTTCCAAAGCCGCCTGATAGGGCCGGGGATCCATGGTGAAGAGCAGGTCTCCCTGGGAGACGTCCTGTCCCTCTTTGAAAGCAATTTGTGTAATTTCACCGGCAACTCGCGCCCGAACGGACACCGTATTGTGCGGTTCCACGGTTCCAATGGCTTTAAGAACCACCGGAACATCTTTCTTGAGGGCGATGCTGACCGTTACGGGCGCCGATTTCGGGACATGACTATTTTCGGCATTTCCGGAACAGGCGGTCAACATGAGAACCGCGATTCCCGCTGTCAGGAGGTTAGATAGAAAATTACGAAACGGTCCGGAAGGTTTTGTTCCGGAGAACGGCAAATGGCAAATGATTGTCATGGTTTCTTTACCTTTTCCATGGTAATGGGAACCTTTTCCAGGGTATTATTGGTGTTGGATAGGGTTAACGTTCCTGTGTCACGCGCCAAGGCGGCAAGCGATACGAACCAGTCGGAAGTGGATAGAACCCGTTGAGCCCTTGCGCCTTCGAGGGCACTCTGAGCCGACAAAAGGTCCAGGATGCTGCCGACTCCTGCTTTATAACGCCCCAGGGCCACCTGGTAGGATTCGGTGGCACTCTTGAGCAGATCTTCGCTGGTTCTAACGCGCTGTTCGGCGGTCTTGAGATTGTAATAGCTCGTCCACACCTCCAGCACCACCTGTTGTTCGAGACTTTTCAGGCGAGCCTCGGCCGTCTCTTCGTCAGCCCGTGCCTGTTCTACATTATGGCGTTGGGAAAAGCCTGTGAAAAGCGGTACACTGAACAGCAAGGCACCGCTGTAATTGTCCTTGTACAAGGCGGTGGTGCCGTAATACGTGTTTCCCCAGTTGGCAGCTCCGTTGATGGAGGGATAAGCCCGCGCCGCCACTTTTCGCACATTCGCCCCGGCTTTTCTGACTTGGGCACGCGCAGCTGCCAAATCCGGCCGCTGTTTCTCAGCCTGAGCAAGATATGCCTCCACTTTCTCCAGAGTTTCTTTGAGAGGGATCTCTTTTTTCGGAATGACAATGTCATACGGCGTATTGGCCGGGAGTCCCATGGCCGTTGCCAGAGCGCCCCTTGTGGTTTGTATTTGTCCCTGAAGGCTGTCCAGCGCCAGCTTGGACTGTGCCAGAGCGGTCTTTGCCTGAAGCACATCGGCAATGGTGGCAACGCCGGCATGATGACGGTCTTTTGAGGCCTCCATATTTGTTTCAGCCTCCTTGTAGGTGGCTTGTTGGGCTTCGAGCAGGACTTTGGAGGTGACGTAATTGTAGTAAGCCTTTTCCACTTCAAAAACAATGTTCTGGATAATGGTATTATGGGACCAATCAGCGGCAATGAGGGCTTCCCGGGCTTCGTCCAGGGCCGCCCCACGCCCCCCGAAATCGAAGATGAGCCAGTTGAGTTCCAAAGCCCCCAAAGAATCCCGTTGACTGTAAGACGTTTCGCCATTATCTCTGTGGCCTCGGATATAACTTGTACCGGCCGATGCTCCAAGTTGCGGGTAATACGACCCTTTGTTACTTTCGTATGCAGCAGCAGCAGAACGGGCTTGGGCCCAGGCGGCAGCCGATTCAGGGTTATTGCGAAGGGCAATATCCACAATATTCAGAAGACTTAAGGATTGTTCGGCTTTGAGGATATCCTCGGGCAGAGTTATTCGAGCCGATTTGGAAGTTGACTTCGGCATTGTTTCGGGCATCGGTGTCCACGGTACCGCGGAAGACGGGGCAGTTCCAGGGGATTTCCAGACTCTGTTCAGATCTGAAGCGCACCCGGACAGCGTCAAGACGGCTGCGAACAACACGGCGGCGAAAAAGTGCGGATTGTTTTTTGTCCGGTTTTTTTCTCGATAGTTCATGGTTTCCTCTTATCCTAACGGATTGTAAACAAAATTCGATCAATTAGGATCTTACTGCAAGTCGTGCATCAAAGCGATGCCCCGGAAAAGCACTTGGATCAGAAGTCGGGCATCTTCATCCAGGGGGCCGGGGGTTTCCTCCAGCAGCCGACGGGCGGTCATGGCAATCATGGCTTCGATAAATATGGATGCCACTTTTTTGGAGTCTATGTGACGGAAAAGTCCGGAGGCGACCCCATCGTCCAGCACATTGGCAATCCTTTCAACAAAATTACGATAACGGCTGTTTTTCTGTCGTATGACTTGGGACTGTGCGATCTCGCGTTCTTCCAAAAGAAAGCGAAAGAGGCCCCGGTTTTCATCAAAGTAGCTGAACAACCGGTGTACAATGCTTTCAATTTTTTGGTTCGGCGTAAGCGATCCGTTCAGAATTTCCTGGAGTTGGTCGACGAGGGGCTTAAACCTGGCTGTTTTCACGGATTCCAGCAGTTCTTTTTTGCTGCGAAAATGGATGTAGAGACATCCCTTGGACAATCCGGCTTCGGCAGCAACTTGATCCATGGTAACTTTTCGGGTTCCCGTGCGTGCCACAAGGCTCACCACAGCCTCCTGAATGGCCTTCCGGGTTATCTGGTCGAATAGTCGTTTTCGCTCTGTTTTTTGTTTTGACATGCCGTGTTTTTCTCGGGAATTGACCGATAAGTCATAATTTTGACTAAAAAGTCAAAATATATTCTTTCAAGTCACTTGTCAATCAAAATGTATCGTTCGGGTTCACATCCATTCAAACTCGTCGATCCGATCAAGGCCGGGGACTTTTTGGGAAATGGGGGGGTGTTTAAAGGAAGGTAGGCGTCCAAAATCAGATGTGTTCCGGAAGAATTTAATTTTACGGATAGGGCTTTATTTTATATCCCCAGATAAACTTCTCTCACATGATCGTTGGCCATCAGCTCCTTTCCGGTGCCCTCGAGGACGTTTCTACCGTTCTCTAGAACATAGGCCCGATTACACATGGCCAGTGTCTGGGTAACGTTCTGTTCCACCAAAAGGATGGTAACGCCTTCTTTATTTACCTTTTTGATTAAGTCAAAGATGTTTTGTACCAGAATGGGTGACAGGCCCAGGGACGGTTCGTCGAACATCATCAATTTCGGAAGCGACATCAACCCGCGGCCCACCGCCAGCATCTGCTGCTCGCCGCCGGAAAGGGTGCCGGCCATTTGCTTTCTTCTTTCTTTAAGTCTCGGAAACAGGGAGTAGGCATATTCCATGGTTTCGTTCCGTTTGCTCTTGGATTTGCCGTAAAGGGAGCCCATAATCAGGTTTTCCTCGACACTCATCTCCGGAAAGAGACGTCTTCCTTCGGGAATATGAACAATCCCCTGTTCGATGATCTTGTTGGGAGGCAAGTGGTCCAGGCGAATACCATTGAATTCGATGGTGCCGGAAACCGGCGTCAACAGCGATGAGATGGTCTTGAGTGTTGTGCTTTTCCCGGCCCCGTTGGCCCCCACCAAAACCAGGATTTCTTTTTCCTTGACTTCAAAGGTGACATCCCAGAGAACCTGAAGGTCTCCGTAAAAGACGTTGATTCCGTTAACCTTGAGCATGCTGTTCTCCCAAATAGGCCTCGATCACCGCCGGGTTGTTGGCGACTTCCCGGGGAGTTCCTTCCACAATGGTTTGGCCGAAGTTGATGGCGTGAATTCGATCCGATATGGTCATGATGACCTTCATGATATGCTCCACGATCAGGATGCTGATCCCATTGTCTCTGATTTTTTTGATCAGATCGATGGCCTCATCAAGTTCACCCGGGTTCAAACCGGCAGCAGTTTCGTCCAGAAGCAACAGTTCCGGCTTGGTCGCCAGTGCCCGTGCAATTTCAAGGCGTTTCCTCCCGGCTATGGGCAGACTTTTTGCCAGCTTATCATTCTGGTCTGCAAGATTACAAAATTCCAGAACGCTTAACGCTTCATCCGTTGCTTCCTTAATCGTATTGACGCGGCAAAACGCAGAAGCCGTAACATTCTCCAAAACCGTCATTCTGGCCAGAGGTTTAACCACCTGAAACGTCCGTCCGATACCCAAATGGCAGATTTGATGGGTTTTCAACCCGATGATGCTTTTTCCCTTAAACAGGATGTCTCCGGATGTAACCGGGAAAAATTGATTGATACAATTGAATGTTGTGGTTTTCCCACTTCCGTTTGGACCGATAAGACCGAGAATTTCTCCTTTTTCCACCTGAAAGGAGATATCGTTAACGGCCAAAAGACCGCCAAAAGCTTTGGTGAGGTTTGTAACTTCAAGAAGTCCCATAATCTTTCTCTGAAAGTGCCTAAAGTTTGAAGTGATCTAAAATGCCTAAAGTTAAGTAGCGCTATCGCGCTGACATTAAAATATAATTGGCCAAATAATTCTTTAATTTTAGCTCACTTTAGGCACTTTCAACTTTTGCTGTTCCAGTGTCAAAGTCAGTATATCAGTAAAAATGTCGAGTAAAATTTGTATGCTTTAGTAATTAATATCCCCATGTTTTTATCCAGTCCACCGGATACACAAACGCTTTAGTCGCATGATCGGTCGGCCAGACCACTTCCAGTTTTCCGTCGATCCATTGGACCACATAGGCAGTCGCCTTATTCTGGTTCTTCATGTTATCCCAGTTGATAAACTTCACAGGCCCGAAAGCGGTCATCATATCGGTTTCGGAGAGGGCTTGTTTAATATCCGTGTTAGTAAAAGACTTGGTCCGTTTTAACACATCCGCAATTACGTATCAGGCGGAATAAGCTTCAGCCCCGTAATACATGGTGGACTTGTTGTATTTTGTCTCGAATTTTTTATAATAATCCATGGCTCCGGGAAACGGGAGAACTTGATTCCATAGTGTCGTTGAAATGACCTTTTCGGAAGCAATTCCCGAATGTTGCACAAATTCCGGCAGGGTAAAGCCTCCGGCACCCCCGATAAACATCTTGGGCGTCAATTTCAGTTCTTTGGCCTGTTTCATGATCAAAGACGCATCCATGATATACGATACCATATAGACGATATCCGGGTTGAGCTGTTTGACCTGGATCAATACGGGTTTAAAATCAATCCCGCCGTGCTCATAGCCTTCTTTTAACACCACTTTGTAGCTGGTTTTTCTACAAATTTTCTCAAAGGATTTTGCGCCCTTAGTGCCGAACAATGAATTTTCATGAAGAATGGCAACCGTGTTGGGTTTTACTTTCTCAGCCAGCAAGGTTGTCACGGCATCGTCATAATGACTCACCGGAGGATTCAAGCGGTAGATAAAATCCCATCCGGACGCAGTAATTTTATCCGCAGAACCGGTATTGACTAGAAATGGCATCTTGTTCTGCTGACAGACTCCGGCCACGGCATAGGTTACGGAACTACTATACCCGCCGCCGATCATGACCACCTTGTCCTTGGCAATCAATTTTTCAACCACGGAGCGACCTACCTCGGGGCGACCGGTATCGTCTTCGATAACCAATTCAAGCTGTTTTCCGTTGATGCCGCCGGCGGCATTGATCTCATCCAAAGCCAGATCAAAAGAGCTTTTTTCGATTTCACCAAACTTGGCATTGTCCCCGGTGAGCGGTAAAACGATACCCACCTTTATCGTATCTCCCGCCGATGCATTCCTCATCAACAGGCCTAGCATACAAAACATGCTGATCAAACAGACCATAAATCTTTTCATAAAAGCACCTCATTGAATAAAGTTAATATACAATACAAGTTTCGTACCCTCAATTGATATCAACGTCAATAAAGAGTAGCAGGCCGGAAAAGTTTTTTCTGGTGTTTGATCTTTTAATATGTCGCGGTCTTGGAGCAGGGGTTTTTGGGGGGAAATAAATGTAGGATTTTTAAGCCACGTCTCACGTTCAATGTTACAAGCCCAAATAAATCTCTTTGATTTCCTGGTTTCGAAGCAACTCCTGGGAATTTCCTTTCATCTCGACTCTTCCGGTGGAGAGAACATAACCATAATGAGAATTATCAAGAGCCAGTTGTACATCCTGTTCAACCAACAGAACGCTGGTGCCTTGTTGATTAATCTCTTTAACATTATCAATCAGATCATCGACAATCAGCGGGGCGAGCCCTAATGACATTTCATCGATTATAATCAACTTGGGGTTTCCCATGAGGCCTCGAGCAAATGCACACATCTGCTGTTCTCCTCCGGAGAGACTGCCGGTTTTCTGCTTCCGCCGTTCTTTTA
>Ga0210124_1001477_pt1 | contig 10080 bp, 9 predicted proteins | sample Muzzi_PWC_D2_FD_185554 | JGI IMG/M metagenome (GOLD analysis project Ga0210124, IMG submission 185554) | Wetland microbial communities from San Francisco Bay, California, USA, that impact long-term carbon sequestration - Muzzi_PWC_D2 (SPAdes) | ecosystem: Environmental > Aquatic > Marine >...
CGCTGCAGGCGGTTCGCCAGGCGCGCGATCACGCCCTGCAGGTTGGCGAGCTGCTGGTCGAGCATCTGGCGCAGGCGCGTCAGCTCGTCCGGGTCGCAGAGATCGGCGGCGTCCACGATCTCGTCGAATTCCAGGGTGAAAGCGCGATAGGCATCCTCGTCGAGCGCATTGCGCCGGTCGTCGAAATGCGGCGGGCGTCCGGGCCGGCCGGATTCCTCGTCGCCGCCGCCCGGCATCATCTCGCCGTCGGCCTCGGCGCTTCGGTCCTCGCTGCCTTCGCCGTCGCTCGCCTCGCCGTGTTCGCCGTCGAGCGCGGAACTGGCCTCGGTGTCGTCGGTCTCGCCGCCTTCGCCACTCGCCTGTGCGCTCTGGTCCTCGGAGTTTTCGCCCTCGCTGTCGTCCTGGCGGTCCTGGCTGCCGTCTTCCTCGGTTCCGAGGTCGATGTCGAGGTGCCGCAGCATCTCGCGCACGGTCTCGGCATAGCGGCGCTGGTCGTCGATATGCCGGCGCAGAGTCTGCAGGTCCTGCAGCACGCGCGGATCTAGGCTGGAGCGCCAAAGATCGACCACGCCGCGCACCTCCGGTGGGGCGGCCGTTCCGGTGATCGCCTCGCGCGCGAGGATGCGCAACGCCTCGTACAGCGGCACGTCCTCCTGACTGGTTGCGCGCGCATAGCCGCGGCTGCGGAAGCGCTGCTCGGTCGCGGCATCGAGGTTCACAGTGCAACCGACCATGCGGCGCATGCCGAGCGCTTCGCAGCGCGTCTGCTCGACGCCGTCGAAAATTTGCTGTGCCGTCTCGCTGCCCGGCCGACGATCGCGATGCACGGAATCGTCATGAAAACGCAGGCGCAGCGCCACGGCATCCGCCTCGCCGCGCACCAGGGCGACGTCCTCGGCCGGCAGGTCGCGCGCGGGTATCGGCAGGCGCACCTCGCCGCCGACCAGGCCCTGGCCGCTCGGGGTGAAATTGACGGCTAGGTCATCACGCTCGGCGATCGCCCGCAGGGTCGCGCCGGTGCTGCGCTTGAATCGCTCGATGAGGCTTTCGGCGTCGTTCATCGGCCGGGCTTCGGCGCCTTTCCCACCGTCAGATCAGGTGGCGGCGCGCTCCGTCGTCGGGCAGGTCGGTGCCGAAGCAGCGCTGATAGTACTCGGCTACGACCGGGCGCTCGATCTCGTCGCACTTGTTCAGGAAAGTGACGCGGAAGGCGAAGGGCACATCCTTGAAGATGCGCGCGTTCTCGGCCCAGGTGATGACCGTCCGCGGGCTCATCACGGTGGAGATGTCGCCGTTGACGAAACCGCTGCGCGTCAAATCGGCGAGCGCCACCATCGCCTTGATGGTTTCGCGGCCCTCGTCGGTATCGTAGTCCGAGCACTTGGACAGCACGATGCTCTCCTCCTGCTCGTGCGGCAGGTAGTTGAGCGTCGCAACGATGTTCCAACGATCCATCTGTCCCTGGTTGATCTGCTGCGTGCCGTGATAGAGGCCGGTCGTGTCGCCGAGGCCGATGGTGTTGGCGGTGGCGAACAGACGGAAGGCCGGGTGCGGTCGGATCACCTTGTTCTGGTCGAGCAGCGTCAAGCGCCCCTCGACCTCGAGCACGCGCTGAATCACGAACATGACGTCGGGGCGGCCGGCGTCGTACTCGTCGAACACCAGCGCCACTGGATGCTGTAATGACCAGGGCAGCAGACCCTCGCGAAACTCCGTTACCTGCTTGCCGTCCTTGAGAACGATGGCGTCCTTGCCGACCAGGTCGATACGGCTGATGTGACTGTCCAGGTTGACGCGCAGGCAGGGCCAGTTGAGTCGCGCCGAGACCTGCTCGATGTGCGTCGACTTGCCCGTGCCATGATAGCCCTGGATCAGGACGCGGCGGTTGTAGGCGAAGCCGGCCAGGATGGCGAGCGTGGTGTCATGGTCGAAGCGGTAGACGTCGTCCAGGTCCGGCACGTACTCGCTGGGTTGGCTGAACGCCGGCACCTGCATGTCGGTGTCAATGCCGAAGGTCTGGCGCACCGAGACCGTGATGTCCGGACTCTCCGTCGGAAGGCCGCCGTTGCCATTGGCGTGTGTCGAAACCATAGGAAACCTGCTCGGGTTACTGGGGCAGACGTAATGTGGTGTCGGTAGCGGTCTATCGCAATCGCACGGCCTAGGCAAAGCTGATCTTGAGCGTGGCGTAGGCCTGATTGATGACTTTTAGGCGTTCCTCGGCCGCGCGGTCGCCGCCGTTGGCATCGGGGTGCAGCTTCTTCACCAGGGCCTTGTAGCGGGTCTTGACCTCGATGAAGGTGATCGGCTCCACCAGGTCGAGCAGGGCCAGCGCCTTCTGCGTCTCGGTCTGCGGACGTTTCGGCCGCGCCGGCGTCTCGCCGAAGAAGAAGCCGAAATTGTCGTGGATCCGATAGTGGCCGTTGTAGGTGCCGGGCTCGCCGAAGCGGCCGAGCGGCCAGCTCGGGCGCTGCCACACCGTGTCATGGCGGCGGATGCGCTCGATCTCCGCCTCGGTCAGGCCGGCGAAATAATTCCACCCCCGGTTGTAGTCGCGTACATGATCGAGACAGAACCAGAGATAGTCCTCCAGCCGGTCGGGCGAGGCGGGGGCCCGGTGTTCGCCGGCCAGCCCGCAGCCGGCGTGCTGGCACAACCGTTCCGGTCTCGCGGCGCGCTCGAAGGGCTTATTGATGTCTTCCGGTATCGGCCGTGTCATGGCTTGAACTATGGAGTCCGCTCCGGGGCCTGGCAAGCCGTGGCCCGCCAGGCAAAGCAGGGGTATCGTAGGGTCGTCGCCTGGTCGGGTCGCCACGGGCGGCCGGGCCGCTTGGCACATCATCGTCGATCGCGGTTAACCGAGGGTTCAACCCCCGGCCGACCCGACGAGGGACCCGGCTCAGTGCTTGTGCTTGCTACCACCGTGACAAGGTGGAGAGGCAAGCACCTCGCCTCCGCGCGCCTGCCATTCCTCTGGCGTTAGAGTGCTGAGCGACAGGGCGTGCAGGCCCTCGGCCAGTTCCTCCGCCAGGAGGCCGTTGACCGCCTGATGACGGCGCACGCGCGGCATGCCGGAAAAACGGTCGGAGACGACGACCACCTTGAAATGGGTCTCGGAACCGGGCGGCACGCTGTGCATATGGCTTTCGTTGATGACCTGCAGGTGCGCCGGCGCCAGGCCGTCGCGCAGCTTCGCCTCGATCGTCCGTTGCCTCTGCATGAGCCCCGTTACCTCGACCGCGCCCATACCGCCTCCGCGTTCCCGGTCGCTCGCGGCTCGCGGTCCATCCGTTTTCAGCCCCAGATATGGCCTTTCCGGTCGCGCACGGCAATCCCCACGGTGTGTCGATAGAGTGGAAAATACTACTAAAGCGAGTAGTTCTAACTTGACTACACGCATAGGTCGAAAGTAATATTTTCCTGTCTGCCATGGCAGGCGGCGACCGAGGCGGAGAGGGCGACAACCAGGGGACATGGCCATGACCGGCAGCCAAACCCGGGGCGGAGAGTCCCATGACCTGCCGCCGCGGGATACAGTCGAGCGGCGCGACGGTAGCACCCTGATCAATCGAAACGTGATCGTAGAAAGGCGCCGCACCAGCCTGCGGCTCGAGCCGGCCATGTGGGATGCCATGGCGGAAATCTGCCGGCGTGAGGAGGTCTCGCTGCACGACCTCTGCACGCTGATTGACCGTCGGCGCCACGCCTCGTCGCTGACCGCGGCGATTCGCGTGTTCATCGTCGCCTATTTCCGGGCCGCGGCGACCGAGGAGGGCCATGCCAGCATCGGGCACGGTACGCTCTATCGAGCGGCGCTCACCGGCGGCCGGCGCGGCGTCTCGGTGGCACGGGCGTGCTAAGCGGAATCTTCGCGTGGTGCGACGGTATTCGCGTCGGGGCTCAGTCGTTCCCGGCCGGCGGCTTCGGCGGCGTGGCGTAGTCGGGCCACAGTTTGCGGGCGATCTCGCCGTCGCTGCGATAGGCGTGGCAGGAATTCAGAAGGGCCGGCGGGCCCGCCTCAGGCCCGCTCCTTTGCTTGCGGATCAGCACCGGATAGAGCGTCTGATAGGCGACCGTGGCCATGGCGGTCAGGGTCTCCGCCAGGTGCGTGCAGCCCGCGACCCCGCCAACCCGCGTTTTGATTTCGCGGCGCCAGCCACGCCCGATCCGGGCCCCGACCATGTTCTTGAAGTTCGGCGCGATCGCCGGGCAGACGCCGTAGGGGCCGGCATCTGTCACCGCCTCCAGATCCCGCACCACGAGGTCCTCGTCGATGGTGAGACGCAGCCACATGTCGTGCAACGGCTCGCCGGCGCCGATCTCGCCGCGATGTTCGTTGGGAAAAGCGTAGGACTTGCAGTCGGTCAGGTGTGCCTCGATGTCCCACAATCCGTCGCGGCGCCGGTAGCCGTGCGTCTCGAGGGACCGGGAGTGGAAGTGCTCGCGCTCGACGGGCGGGGTGAGGGGCATGGCACGGGGCTCGATCAGGGCGGGAGAGGACGCCCGGCGGAGTTCTCGTGCGGCCGGGCGCGGCGCCGCCCACTATAGGTGGGCCGCTTGAAGCGTCAAGCCGGCCCGGCCGGGAGCCGCCAACCGCCGCCGTTGCGGCCGTCACCCGTTTCGTCGTCCTCCGATTCGCCCAGCGGCGTCAGCCGCAACTTGGTGATCTGGTTGCGCTTCCGCTCGAGGATTTCGAAGCGGAACCCGTGGAATACGAAGACCTGGCCGGCTTCCGGCAGGCAGCGCGCCTCTTCGAGCACCAGGCCGGCGATGGTGGAGGCCTCCTCGTCCGGCAAACGCCATTCGAACTGCCGGTTGAGGTCGCGGATGGTGACCGTGCCGTCGGCGACGACCGAGCCGTCCTCCTCGGCGACGACGCCTTCCATCTCGATATCGTGCTCGTCGGCGATTTCGCCGACGATCTCTTCGAGAATGTCTTCCAGGGTCACGATTCCGAGCATCTCGCCGTATTCGTCGACGACCAGCGCGAAATGCTCGTGGCGCGCGCGGAAAGCCTGAAGCTGCGACAGCAAATCGGTCGATTCGGGTATGAACCAGGCCGGATTCGCGATGGCGCGGACGTCCAGCTTGTCGCTCTTGCCGCCCAGTTCTTGCACCGCGCGCAGCAGCGCCTTGGCGTGCAGAACGCCGACGATGTTGTCCGCGTCCTCGCTCCACAGCGGCACGCGGGTGTAGGGGCATTTGAGGACCGCGTCGACGATCTCGGCCGGCGGCAGGTCGGCGTCGACCGAAATTACGTTACGCCGGTGCGTCATGATTTCCTCGACCGTGACATCGGCCAGATCGAGGATGGAGCGCAGCATGGCGCGCTCGTGCCGGATCTCGTCCTCGTCGCCGGCATGTAGGTCGATGGCGCCGCGCAGCTCCTCCTCGGAGCGCTCGTGACTCAGCGTGGCGGCCATCTCGACTCCGAAGATATGCAGCGTCGCGCGCACCACCATGTGGATGGCATGGGTGATGGGAAAGAGAACCAGCACGACGATCCGCAGGATCGGCGCGACGGAGAGGGCGAGGTGGTCGGCGTGGTGGATCGCGTAGGTTTTCGGCATGACCTCGGCGAAGATCAACACCAGCAAGGTCATGCCCAGGGCCGCGTAGGCCACGCCCGCATCGCCGAACAGGTTGATCAGCACGCTGGTAGCCAGGGCCGAGGCCACGATGTTGACTAGGTTGTTGCCGAGCAGGATGGCGCCGATCAGGCGCTCCTTCCGGCGCCATAGCTCGTTGACGATCTTGGCGCGCGCGTTGCCCTGCTGCTCCAGCGTGTACATGCGCGGCAGCGAGACGGCGGTCAGCGACGTCTCGGAGCCGGAGAAAAAGGCGGACAGCAGAAGCAACGCCAGGATGGCGACGATCGGATAGAGGATCTCGATGCCCATGTTCGGACTCGCTCGTTTCGTTCAGTTCTTTTCGCGGTGTGTTACGGGTGCCTGAGGTGGCGTCGTGTCGTCATGGTGTTTCGTTCGCGCTTTGCATGGCCGGTCAAATCGTGATTGCAGGCGGCGCCGTCAATTCCCGCGGGTGCCGCTGCCGGTCACGCGGCCGTTGCGTCGGTCAGCAGGGTTTCGACCTTGACCGGATCGACATCGTCGCACAGGAAGGCCTGGCCGATCCCGTGGGCGAGAACGAAGGTGACGCGCCCGCCCTGCACCTTCTTGTCGCGGCTCATGTGCCCGATCAGATTGCGCGGGCTCAAGGCCCGGCCGCGCAGCGCCTCAAGCCCGGTCGGCAGGCCGACGGCGGCAAGGTGTCGGCGTACGCGCGCCGCGTCCCCGGGCCGACAGAAGCCCAGCTCAACGGAGAGATCGAAGGCCATGACCATGCCGATCGCGACGGCCTCGCCGTGCAGAAGCTCGTTGCCGTAACCGGTCTCCGCCTCCAGCGCATGGCCGAAAGTATGGCCCAGGTTGAGCAGCGCGCGCTGTCCGGATTCGCGCTCGTCGGCGGCGACGATGGCCGCTTTGGCGGCACAGCTCGTCAGCACCGCGTGGCGGCGCGCCTCCGGGTCGCCGTCGATCGCCGCGACACCGTGGCCCTCGAGCCAGGCGAAGAACTCGGCGTTGCCCAACAGGCCGTACTTCACCACCTCGGCATAGCCGGCAAGCAGTTGCCGCCGCGGCAGCGTCGACAGCGTCTCGGTGTCGGCCACCACCAGACGCGGCTGGTGGAAGCTGCCGACCAGGTTCTTGCCGTGGCGGGTATTGATGCCGGTCTTGCCACCGACCGAGCTGTCGACCTGGGCCAGCAAGGTGGTTGGGAGCTGCACGAAATCCATGCCGCGCAACAGCACGGCGGCGGCAAATCCGGTGAGGTCGCCGATCACGCCGCCGCCAAGGGCGATCAGTGTACTGCGCCGCTCGACCTTGCGCTCGAGCAGTTCCTCGGCCAGCAGTTCGAGATGGGCGAAGTCCTTGGTCTGCTCGCCGGGCGGCAGGACGACGGACTCGCAGGCGAGTCCCGCATCGCTCAGCGACCGTTCGACCGTCGCCAGGTACAAGCCGGCCACGGTCGCATCGGTCACGATGAACACGCGGTCCTGGCGCAACACGGGGCGGATCAGAGACCCGGCTGTGGCCAACAGCTCCTGGCCGACAAGGATGTCGTAGCTGCGCTCGCCGAGTTCGACGCGCTGACGGTCAGGCTCGATCACGGCGTCGATTCCGCCGCGGCCTCGGCCGGCGTTGCGCCGGGCAGCGGCGCCAGATCGGGGTGCGCCGTCAGATAGGCGCCGAGCGCGTCCAGGACGCGCCCGAGCGTCACCTCCGGCGGCCCATCGGCGCTGTCGACCACGATGTCCGCCTCTTGGTAGACGGGGTAACGCTCGACCGCCAGGGACTGCAGGATTTCGCGTGGATCGCCCTGTTTGAGCAGCGGCCGGTTGTTGCGGCGCGCGGTGCGCTTCAACATGAGCTCGAGGTCGGCGCGCAGCCACAACGAGATCGCGCGCTTGCGGATTTCGGTACGCGTGCGCGGGTCCATGAAGGCACCGCCCCCGGTCGACAGCACATGGACCGGGCGCTTGAGCAGACGCGCGATTACTCGTCGCTCGCCGTCGCGAAAGGCAGTTTCGCCGTGGTGCGCGAAGATGTCCTGGATGTCGCAGCCCGCTGCCGCCTCGATCTCGGCGTCGGCATCGACGAAATCCAGCGCCAGGGCCGCGGCCAGCCGCCGACCGATACAGGACTTGCCCGCGCCCATCAGCCCGACCAGGACGATGGTCCGAGGTACCGCAAGTTTCTCCCTGGTGGTCATGTCACTGCCGGTCGCGTTTGGGCCCGAAATCCGTCCAATCGAGACGGCGAATACGGCCCTTCCCCGTGCTTGGCCGGGTCCGCGCCGCAAATTCGCCACAGTCGAAACCTATCATAGATAGTTCGATGGCATGCAAGCTCTCGGCCCGAACTCCAAGCCGGCCGCGGGCGGGCAAAGGGGAAAGTAATCTTTTCCGCGGGCCGAAACCGTGCAATCCTGCGGCCCGATTCCCCAACGAATCTTAATGAATTGCCTCATGCGAAGACTGGGTCTGATTGCACTTCTTCTTGTTCTTGCCGCCCTCGTCGGCGGCGCGGTCATGCTGGCGACTTGGCAGATACCGCCCCCGACCGCGCCGGTCGAAAAGGTTATTCCGGATGATCGTTTCCCGCGCTGAACGGCTGAGCCAATGGTCGCGCCGTGCGCTGGTTGCGGTCGTGGCGGTCGGCGCGATGGCACAGGCGGTCTCGGCCCGGGCCGCAGGCGACGAACCCGTAGCGCCGCTCAGTCTGGTACCTTCGGCCGCGATGAGTGCGAATACGCCGACCCAGGGCGATGGCCTGGGCGGCGGGCTGGGGACGGTTCCCAAGTCGACCGACATTCCGGCCCCGGCCAGCAGCGGCGGCATCGTCGTCAACCCGCTGTCCGAGATCTCCCTGGACGCCATCGGAACGCTCGACGAATCGGCGGGCGGCTTCGGTCCCGAGACCTGGCGCGGCAGCAATCGTTTCGTCATCGAACATCTGCTACAGCGCCTCCCCGGCGACCTGCCGTCGCGCGAGCTGCGTGACCTTGCGCGCCGTCTGCTGCTTTCGATCGCCGTGCCGCCGGCCGCCGGCGACGAGGGCACCGACGGGCGTGACGGTCGACTGCTGACACTGAGGGTCGAGCGCCTCCGCGCCGCGGGCGAGATCGACGGATTGAACGATCTTCTTGCCGTGGTGCCGAACCGCGCCGATGACGAATCCCTGGCCCGCGCGCGGATCGACGGTCTGCTGCTGGCCTACGATCTCAAGGGCGCCTGCCATTACGTCCGTGCCGGCATCGCCAGCTATCATCAGGTGGCCTATTGGCAGAAGGCGATGGCGTTCTGCCAGATGGTCGGCGGCGAGCTCGACAAAGCGATGCTCGGCCTCGATCTGCTGCGCGAGCAGGGTGCGGCCGACGACCCGGCCTTTCTCGCCCTGGCAAGCACCGCCTACGGGTCCAAGGCGACGTTGTCGCCCGCCATGCAGCTGGCGCCCCTGCATCTTGCCATGGCGCGCTCTACCGGTACCGCGCTGCCCGCGGAGGTCATCGACTCAGCCGGGCCCGGCGAGTTGGCCTTCCTGTCCCGGGCTCCCAATGCCGATCCCCTGGTGCGGCTGCGCGCGGCCGAGATCGCCTGCGCCGAGGGCCTGGTCGAGGCGCGCGTCCTGGCCGAGGCCTACGCGGCCATTTCCTTCACCCCGGAAGACCTGGGCAACGCCATCGCCGCGCTCGACAAGCTCGACGGCCCGCGCAGCCGAGCGCTGCTCTATCAGGCGGTTCTGCGCGAGGATCTGGTGGCGACCCGAGCCGAACTGCTGCGGGTCGCATTCGAGGAGGCTGCGCAGGACGGCCTCTACGAGGCCGCCGTCGACGTTTTTCTGCCGGTCCTGACCGAGATTCCGGCGACGCCGGAGCTCGCTTGGTTCGCCGCCACGGCGGGTCGCGCACTTTATGCCGCTGGACGCTATGAGCAGGCCAGCGCCTGGCTCATGCTGGGCCGCCAGGAGTCGATCCTGGATCCTCAAGCACAGAGCGCGGTCGCAACACTGTGGCCCTATTCGCGTCTCGCCGGTGCAGCGGCGCTCAGCAACGACGGCACCTTGGCCGCCTGGCGATCGGTCCGCGAGGGGCTCGGCGACGAAACCGCGGCGCGTAGCCAGGCGCTGCTGCGCGCCGCCTTCCAGGCCCTGGGCGAGTTCGATTCGATGAGCTGGAGCCGGATCGCCGCCCTGGGCGACGCGACTCCGGCGCCGCCGCCGGATGCGGCGCTGATCTATGCCTTGGAGGACGCCAGCGAGGCGCGTCGCCTGGGCGAGACCGTGCTGCTCTCCCTGATCGTCCTCAGTGAAGGCGGTGCGAACGGCGAAGGCAAGACGAGCCTGCGCCAGGTCCACACCCTGGCCCTCGGTGCGGCGCTTTCGGCGCTGGTCCGGGTCGGCCTGCGCGACGAGGCCCGGGCGCTGGCCATCGAGGCGGCGCTGGCGCTGGGCGTCTGAGCGGCCGGGCGGTGTCGCGCCGGCCGCCCGCCCCCGATCCTTTGCCTGCGCGGATCGCGGA
>Ga0210124_1001479_pt1 | contig 10067 bp, 7 predicted proteins | sample Muzzi_PWC_D2_FD_185554 | JGI IMG/M metagenome (GOLD analysis project Ga0210124, IMG submission 185554) | Wetland microbial communities from San Francisco Bay, California, USA, that impact long-term carbon sequestration - Muzzi_PWC_D2 (SPAdes) | ecosystem: Environmental > Aquatic > Marine >...
TCTGCTGCGGGCTTCGGCCCGGACGCACAACCTGCCAGCGACAGCAACAGAACAAGGCCGGCCAGGCAACTAGTAGATCGACGTAACGACATCTTCACTCCGCTCCACTTTCGCATACCGGGCAGGCATCAGGCTCGCCATCTCGGCGAAACTCTTCTGCACCCACTCATCCCAGACGCCGTCCGCCGCGCGGGCCGTATTTGTCTGAAACAACTCGATCGCTTTTTCCTCAAATGGGAAGGTCTGTTCTTCGAGCAGGAGCTCGTATTGCTCCAGCGCCAACTCGTCGAGGCCAGCCGGCCGCTCGGAAGCCATCAGGTCCTTGCTGAACTGCTGATAGACCTCGCCCAGCCGGAAAGTTGCCGCGGTCGTCACCTCGGCGACCCCATAGGCGGCCGCATCGCCGTAGACTTTCAGAACATCTTCCATCAGGGATTTCTTCAGCTCCATGCTTTCGGCAAGCGGCTGCGTGATCTTCATCACCATGAAGCTGCGCCGTACGGGCTCCGCCAGCTCCAGCGATGCTTTCGCCGCCAGGTAGCGGGTGCGATCGGTACGTTGCGCTCCGGCAGTCGCGTCGGCCCGGACCAGGTCACGCAATATTTGTACGCGAGCGGCCTGATCATTGTTGATTTCCGAAATTTCCAGGAGTCGGAAGCGGGCTTCGACGGACTCGGCCAGCGGATTCGGATAGCGAGCAACGATTTCCTCCAGCACCTGTTTTTCCTGCGCCACCGATCCGCTGTCCTTGTAAAGGTCGGACGCCTTCCACAGCGCCTCGCGACGAACATCATCGGTCGATCCCGGTGCATTGGCGATACGCACGAACTCACCGGCCGCCTCAGCGCCGCGGCCCGATTGGAGATACGTGACCGCCAGTTTCTGTGTCACTTCATCAGAAAATTCGCTGTCCGGATAGTCCCGCCTGAAATCCTCGAGTACGGCTGATGCGCGATCCCAGTCCTCCAGGTTAATCAGTGCAGCAGCGGCATCGTATTCCGCTGTGGCGCGAATATCGGAATCCGGTACTGCCTGACCGAGTCGCCTGAAGTGAGCGACTGCCGTTTCGAGGTCGCCGCTGTCGCGGGCCTGCTCACCCTGTTTGTAAATCGATGAAGCAATTCTGTCCTTGATAGCCTGTTGTGCCTCGGAATCGTCTGTCGGCGTATACGGGCGCAACGCGTAGTAACCCTGTTCCGCTTCGGCGAAATTTCCAAGTTCGAATTGCGAATGGGCAATCACGGTCCAGGCCGTCCGCGACAGCGCTGCGCTGACCGGAGGTTGCTTGCCGACCACGTTCTGGCCGACGGCGATGGCAAGGTCATACTGGTTCTGCGCAAAAAGGTCCTCGGCGACCGTCGTGAGCACGGCACCGGATTCCGGATGGTTCGGATAGGTGTCACCGAAGCGAAGCCCGCTATCGAGATATTTCTGGTGCCAGGCTGCGCGGCTGGCGCCAGTCAGCGATTCTTCGTACTGCCGATAGGACAGAATGGCCGCGTACGCCGCCTCGGCCGAGTGTTCGTGCTCGGGATAGTCATAGGCAGTACGTTCGTACTCCTCGGTTGCCGCCTGGAAGTCCTTGCTCTCGTAAAGGATCTCAGCCAACAGGAAATTCGTGTTGGCGCTGTCAGGTTCGCCCGGGAAGTAATTCAGGTATTTGCGATACCACTTTGCCGCTTCCTGATAGTCGGCAATGCTTTTCTTGTTTTGCGCCTCTGCATGATAGTAGTGCGCGAGGTCATTCAGGTTGTCTTTCAGATGCGCTTCAACCGTTGCATTCTCCGCGCGCGGATTCCGGTCCCAGAAGGGGCTGTCCATGCCGTAGCGTTCGACGAAACCTTTCTTGCCTTCCAGCACCAGCGTTGGAAAACCGCCGCGCTTGTAGGCTTCGATGACTTCTACCTGGAGAATCGGCGCCTTCGGATGATAAGGATCTTTGTCGACAAACGCTTCGTAGGTTTCCGCGGCGTCTACAAACCGTTCTTTTTCGAGGTACAGATCGCCCAGATTCATATAGATCACGTATCCGTAGGCCGGGTAGCCACGCGAGTCGAGGAAGCTGGAGATGCTGTCCGCTCCGTCCATGTATGAAAAACTGATGCTTAAGACCCGGAATGTGTCTTCGACCAACTCTCGATCCGCACGGCTCAGGTCATCAAGCCGGTGTTCGCCCTCTTTGAGCTGTATGCCGGAAATTTTCAGATCGAGGAGATCGAAGAACGGCGTCAGGCTGTCTTCGTGCCATGCCAGTTTGAATTGTGACCAGCCGAGCTTGTACAGAGACTGTTCGTAGAACCTGGATGCCGTTCCATAGTCGACAACACTCGAATAGGCTGCCTCGGCTCCGTTATAGTCTCTCTGCAGGAATAACATCTCGCCACGGCGGAACTGCACTTCATCGACCAGTGGCGTATTCGGGAATTGCGTGATCAGGTCGTTCAGTACTCGCAACGCATCGTCAGTCTTGCCTGCTATTTCATACGCACGAGCCAGTTGGTACAGCACCGAGTCGTTGCGCACGTAGTCCGGATACGATTCGAGCAACGCATGAAAAAGACCGACCGCGTTGTCGTAAGCGTCGAATTCGATATTGCCGGCATTGTCGGCGAGTTGCTGCGCTTCTGTCGCCTCGAGTTCCAGGTCGCCGAGCCGGCGCATCGCCTCGGCCCGCAATTCCGGATCGTTGGACACCAGGTCGAGGAATGCCCGATAGTTGTCACGCGCCTTGTCCGAGCTGTCGAGAATGATGCGCCCGGTGCGAATTTGCACGGTTTTGTCTTCGAGACTTTCAATCGTGTCGCGCTTCTTGACCCTTTGAGCAGCGGCGGGAAACGCCAGTGCCAGGCAAGCGATGATCAGCAGCGCCCTGCTCGTGTACGTGGAGATCATGGCGATGCATCTCCAACGGTCGCCGCCAGGTCGTAAATCGCCGCCAGGGCGAAACGCGCCTGCACCGTGTACGTATCCAGGCGTTCTTTCTGGGCCTGCAGCTCGTCGACGGCAACACCTTCCATGTAGCTTCGTTGCCTCGTCATCGCCTCCTCGGCACGCGCTTTCAGCGAATCGATCTGCGGGCTCAACCCATCGACGCGACTATTGAAGCCAGCAAACAATATCGGCTCGGTTCTCATGCTCTCGTCGATCTGCCGTCTCGCGCGCTGCGTTTCGACCAGCGCCTCTCCAGACTGCCGCAGGTTGCGACGAATTCGCCATAGCCTGTCCGCGAAATCCCGGTCGAGGTTCCACTGCAATGCGCCTTTCAGCAGCCTGACCTTGTCGCGAACTTCTTCGGCTTCCGGAATGTTCGCCCTCAGTACCGGGTTGCGTTCGATCGCGGTGATCTCGCCCCACAATTCGAATTCGTGCGTGGTGGCCAGAGCGAGAGAATCGTGATCTTCCTCGATTGTTTTCAAACGCGCATCAAACTCGAGCTTCCTGGCAACCATGCCGTCAAGGTCTGCCTGGGCAAGACTCTCCCGGACACGCGGCAACCGATCGTTGTATGCGAGTTCACGGGTCTCGAGCATGTTGTGAAACACGTCGACACTGTTTTGCCACTCATCCAGATTGCGCCACAGGTAGTGGAGGTCTCTGTAGTTCTTCAGGCCTTCCTGAAATTGGTGAGTCGCCAAAAGGTGGTAGAGATAACGGGATTCGGGACCTTCCGGCAGTTCCTCGAGCTTCCAGTACCAGCCCGTAGTCTTGTACTTGTCCTGCTCCAGGAATTTGTTTAACAGATCGCCACTTTCGATGCTGGCGATAGCGTCATCGAGGCGATTGGTTTCTTCATAAAAGGCTTCAATCGCGTTGAGATAGTGGTCTGCCGCCTGGCTTATTGAATCCAGTTTTGCCAGCGCATAGGGAATGGCCAACATCGATTCCTGCACCGCAGAATCGAGCAGGTCACGCCCGCGAAGTTCCATCCAGGGAACCAGCGCGCGCCGGTAATTCTCGATTTCCGCGTCGGCCCAACCGACACCCAGCAACGCTTTGTTTGAAAACGGCCCCTCCAGTCGCACGCGGTTTAACGAGGGCTTTGCCGCCTGCGGCTGTCCATCCTGTAAGTAGGCATAACCCAGCGCGAGATTGGCCTTGTCACGCAGGGAGCTCATCTCTTCGTTCAGCGGCTCGAGTTGACCGAGGTCGTCAAGAATCCCGGCTGCCGCGTTAACCCGACCACTGCGAACCATCGCAACGCCCAGATTGAATTTCGCATAGTTTGACCAGGCGTCATTTTGTGGCCAGTCCTGCAACACGGCAATGGCCTGATCCTGCTTGCCTTTGTCGATGAACAGTTGTGCCTGCAGCATATGCCGTTCAGACTCCAGGAGCTCCGGCAACTCATTTTCTATCTTGTCCAGTGCATCCTGAGATTCCTCCAGGTAGCCACGCTGGTGCCAGATCTTCGCAAGGAAAAACCAGGTACGGTCGCGAATCTCCGGTTCGACATTTCCTGCCAGGAGCCGCTCGAATATCTCCGCCGCCTGTTTGTGATGCCCGTAGGACAAATACAGACCACCAAGGAGGAGTTCGGATTCGTCCAGATGGTTTTCGAGTTGCGATTGTTTCTGTGCGGCCAGGAGCCTGACGATCGCGGGAAAATATTCTTCCTGGAAAAAGTAGAAGAGGACCTCGCCGTACTGCGCGTCCTTGACGACCGTGGGTTCAGGTTTGCCGTCTGCGGCAAAAGCAGCCGCTGGCGGCCATGCGGCCACCAGACTGAAAAGCAGAGCTACGAATGTCAGACAGCGAGTGATCAATGATCACTCCCATTCCTTGATGATGAATTCCGGTTGCTGTTTTCTTACCCGGTCGCTGATTTCAAGCTCGACGTATTTCGCGCCGATTCCTTTGTCGATGTGTACAGTCGCGCCGCGACGATAGTCCCGGGCATTCGGACCCTCGCCGGTAAAGACTGCGACAAGTTCATGGTCGCCGACTTTGAGATTTTCCATGTGTACGCGGTGCACTCCACCACGGATCAACGCATCGACTTCGCGTTGGGTATAGAGGTAATTCGCAACCTCTTTTCCGTCGATTTTCAGATTGACAGAGTCCAGATCAAAATACTCGCCGACATCCATCGATATGAAAAAAGCAACCTGAGAGTTAGCGGGGAAAAGAAGCTCCTCCTCCAGCAGGAAGAGATCCCGATTCAGATCAAGCACCTCCTTCTTCAGGGATTGCACATCCTCGTCAAGACTCCTGAATTCGGCTCTCGCCTGTGCCTCGTCGACTTCCAGAGACTGTGCATCGGCGAGTGCTGCATCCGAATCCAGTGGCGCCGCGTCCTGAGCCTGGACTGCCATCACCGTGGCAAGCCAGACGAGGGCTGTGATGCTGAAAAAACGTTTCGCTGTCACCTTCAATACTCCTGCCTGTTCGCCCGCTGATCCGCTTGTGATTTCTGCATCGCAGTCCGGGCGAGTACTCACTCGCGCAATAGCGAGCGAATCTCGGTCAAATAATTCTCCTCGTACCCGGGCTTGTACCCGTGGTGTACGTGGCGAACGTTGCCTTCACGATCGACCAGTACCGTTACCGGCATTGCGTCAACTTCATATAGCTTGCTGACTTCCTTGCGGTCATCGAAGAGCACCGGGAAACTGACGCCCAGTTCTTCGATCATCTGCATCGCGCGGCGGGAATCGTCGTCGATGTTAACGCCCAGCAGACTGAATCCAACACGCTCATAGCGACTGTAAAGTTCATCCAGAAGCGGCATTTCCTGACGGCACGGACCACACCAGGTTGCCCAGAAATTGATCATCACGACTTCTCCCCGGTGTTCGCTCAGCCTCAGGTTTTCGCCACTCGAACTTTTCAGAACGAAATCCGGTGCCGCCCGTCCTTCGAGGGATGACGACGCCAGTCCCGTGGCCGCAAAGATCGTTAGAGCTGCTCCTAGCAATAGTGTTTTTAGTCCTTTCATGTTCCTCATCCTCTATTTCTCTGCCTGATTACTTGACATGCATGCAAACAGACGCCCTTCGGACCTACCCTCGGAACAAACCAGGGGGCCCTAAACAGACGTCGACTTATCCTTGGCAATACCATCGGGACGCACCCAGGAACTGCAATGCAGCCGGGTCTTTGTCACCGCCCAAAAATGACATTCGACGCCAGATCCAATTGACACATAGTGACTGTTGGCACGGGCTGGGGCCGTGATGATTGTCACAAATGATTGGAACCGTCTGAACATAATTCACGCCATCAACGCTCGAGGTGGACGATGATTTAATGCGACCGTTTCAGGTTGCGTTAGATCCCTCGGCGATTGTTATTGGTCGGCGCATGGTCAATAAATAAACCGGGTGCGCCGAATCATATGCAAACAGGCCCGTTCCGGCTCCTGTTTCTGAGCCCTATAATAGCCGTATATTTTTGAATTTAAAGGGAAAAAGCGTCGCCGTTCAGCGACATCCGGCGTTGTGAGAACACCGCCGAACAGGCAAAAAATGCTGTCTAATCAGGAGGTCGCAGTCCATCCGAATAAAACATCTCACCATCTGCATCAATGACGATGCCCTCGTAGTCGGGCAAAGTCGCGATCAGCCGCAGACCCTTGTCGACCCCCATGACGAATACCGACGTAGACAGGGCATCGGTGATTACGGCATCCGGCCCGATAATGGTAACTGAATGAACTTCACCCGCCGGTGTACCGGTCGCAGGGACAATAATGTGGTGATAGCGTTCGCCATTCTCCAGGAAAAAACGCTCATAGTCTCCGGACGTCGAAATTGCCTCGTTCTCCAGCGGGATCGTTACCGCAACCACGTCTTCGTTGCGCGGGTCCTTGACGCCGACCATCCATGGCTGACCGATGCGGTCGCCGAGCAACCGGGTGTCACCGCCAGCGGTTACTCTTGCATTTGTAACGCCATATCGTTGTGCGATGGCAATGCCACGTTCAACGGCATAGCCCTTCGCGATTCCGCCCAGGTTGATCCGGACTCCCGGCCGCAAAAACCTGATGGTCCTGTCGTCGCGATTGGTTTCGACGAGGCGGTAATCGATCCGCTTGATTTCCTCGGCGATTGTTTTTTCATCCGGCCGTTTGCCGGTGCGGAAATCGTAGTGCTGCCCGACGCTGTCGAACGTGATGTCAAACGCTCCATGTGTCAGCACGGAGATATCCAGCGAACGAAGAATCAGGCGAAACAACTCTTCCCCGGCATAAACCGGCCGGTCAGCGGCATCACGGTTGATCTCGGACATCCGGCTGTCCTCGATGTAAGTGCTCATTAGCCGATCGAGGCGTGCAACCTCTGCAAATATGGCCGCGACTGCCTGGCGGCCGACATCAGGATCGTCATGCCACAGGTACACGCTGACTTCGGTGCCCATGTGCGCCTGGGCCTCGCCGACCCACTCTGCATGCGAAGGCCTTGAAAATATTGAGATTGCAACCAGAACAACGGCTAGTGAAATGGTCGGCAAGGGTTTATCCTTGCGGGCGTAACTACTCACCGGGGAGGTGAACTGTGACGACATTTTTGATATTCCTCGCAGCAATCGCGGCAATCATCATGTTCCTGATCGGCATCTATAATAGCCTGATCAACCTGAGAAACCGCGTCAAAAATGCGTTTGCCCAGATTGATGTCCAGCTCACCCGCAGGCATGACCTGATTCCAAATCTCGTCGAAGCTGTCAAAGGCTACATGAAACACGAGCGTGAAACGCTTCAGGCCGTTATCAACGCCCGCAATTCAGCGGTTTCAAGCCTCGATGCCGCCAAAGCAGATCCATCCAATGCTGCGGCGATGGAACAACTCGGCAAATCCGAAGGCGCCCTCGGCGCAGCGCTTGGTCGCCTGTTTGCACTTTCCGAAGCGTATCCCGACCTGAAAGCCAATCAGAACATGATCCAGTTTCAGGAAGAACTCACATCGACCGAGAACAAGGTCGCGTTCTCTCGCCAGGCTTTCAACGACGCCGTTCTCACTTACAACAACAAAGCGCAGAATTTTCCCAACAATATCATTGCCGGCATGTTCAACTTTGCGCTGGCGAGCTTCCTGGAGATTGAATCCCCCGAGAAGCGCGAAGTGCCCGAGGTCAATTTCACGTCGTAATCTGTCGGACTTCTCCTGACACGTTGTCGTGAAATTCTTTGACGCACAGGACAAAGCAAAGCGCGCGACACGCTGGCTGGTCGTTGTCTATATTCTGTCGACGGCGCTGATTGTCGCTGGCGTCACTACGATCGTTGGAGCTGCGCTGTATTCGTCGAATCAGGGTGGCACATTGGACCCGGCCGCGCTCGCTACTGTCGCAGTCCTGGCAACACTCCTTATCGTCGGTGCAACTCTGTACAAGACAGCGGTGCTGTCCGGCGGCGGCGGCCGGGTCGCCCTTGATATGGGTGGCACACTCGTGCCGACAGATGTCACGGACCCGCTTCGCCGGCGACTTCGCAACGTCGTCGAGGAAATGGCGATCGCATCCGGTGTGCCTGTACCGGAGATTTACGTCATGGAAGCGGAAAGCGGCATCAACGCCTTCGCAGCCGGCTTTACGCCCGGTGACGCCGCGGTGGCCGTGACGCGGGGCACACTCGAACTGCTGAATCGAGAAGAATTACAGGGTGTCATAGCCCATGAGTTCAGCCACATCCTGAATGGCGACATGCGTCTGAATATTCGTATGATGGGTGTGCTGTTCGGCATCATGGTGCTGGGAATGATTGGCCGGATGATATTGCGCGGCGGACGACACAGCGGTTTTGTCTCCGGCAGGCGTGGTCGCAACGCCGGCGGCATCATGCTGATCGGCCTGGGCCTCACAATCCTCGGCTGGATCGGTGTGTTGATTGCCCGCATGATCAAGGCTGCCGTATCCAGGCAGCGGGAGTTTCTGGCCGACGCATCCGCCGTACAGTTCACGAGACAAACCGATGGGATCGCCAACGCGCTGAAAAAGATCGGCGGCTACTCTCATCATTCCTACATCCAGCGCGCCGATCCGGAGGAAGTCAGTCACATGTTATTTGCCGGTGGCGTGGCGAGGATGACTTCTCTCTTTGCCACCCATCCACCACTGGTCGAGCGCATTCGAGCGCTCGATCCCTCGTTTGAGGAACGCGACTACCCTGACGTCAGAACGGACCAGATCGGAGACGAGAATGTTCATGAACGGTCGGCGGGCTTCGCCGCCGCCACGTCAGGTTTTTCCGGCCATGAAAGTGCGAATGTTGATAGCAGCATTTCGGAAACCGTAGGACAGCCGACACCGGCACATATCGGCTATGCGGGAGAGTTGCGGCGGTCTATTCCGCAAGATCTCTATGACGCAGCGCACTCTCCGAGCGGTGCATACCTGCTGACCCTGGCCCTGATCATCGATGCCCCTCACGCAGATCGTCAGATCAGCATAATCGAGGGACAACTTGGTGAGTCGAGAGCACGACTCGTGAGGCAATATTTTGCCGAACTGCAGAAGATCGGCGCCAGCTTCCGCCTCCCCCTGCTCGAAATCGCGTTCCCGGAGCTGAAGCAGCGCCCGGCCCCGAAACTCGAGTTTCTGCTTGACCTGATTAGGCGGCTGATTGAAATAGACGGACAAGTCGATCTGCGTGAGTTTTGCTATTACCGCATCCTCGTTCGACACCTCGAGCAGGCAATCGACCCGGCAACCGCCCGCAAAGGCAATCGGGTTTCCAAAGCAGCAGCAAGACAGGCCGCCCTCGACATTGTCCGGATCGTGGCCGATCAGGGTCAAGACGACCCGGCTGAGCAGGACGCAGCCTATCGCGCCGGCATTAGTGTATTCGGACGATGGTCGAACGACGATCGGCCGCAGGTCGCGGCCGGGAATACAGTCGCCATGCTCGATCAAGCCCTTGATATTCTTGAGAAAATTAATTCCACCGGGCGACAAAGTCTGCTCCAGGCCGTCACCGCAGCGATAACCCATGATGGCCGGGTGACGGCCACGGAGGCAGAACTGTTCCGCGCGGTATGTGCCACGTTCGACTGTCCGCTTCCGCCGATACTGGACAGCAGGCAAAATTCCCGGATTCGCGGTGAGTCATTGGGTTAATTGGCGTATCATGT
>Ga0210124_1001480_pt1 | contig 10066 bp, 11 predicted proteins | sample Muzzi_PWC_D2_FD_185554 | JGI IMG/M metagenome (GOLD analysis project Ga0210124, IMG submission 185554) | Wetland microbial communities from San Francisco Bay, California, USA, that impact long-term carbon sequestration - Muzzi_PWC_D2 (SPAdes) | ecosystem: Environmental > Aquatic > Marine >...
AACAACAACCACCCCATCGATATCCCCAATCACCATATCGCCGGGTTGAACCCGTACGCCCCCAATTTCAAGCTCAACCCGATAGTCAATGATGCGTCCCCGTCCTTTTTGGTCCTGAGCATACCTGCTCGTACAAAAAACCGGGTAGTTCATCGCCAGGATGCCTTTGGTATCGCGCACAGGCCCATGTAACACCGCACCGGTTGCGCCCCTGGCCCTGGCGGCTGTGGACATGAGTTCACCCCACATGGCATAGGGTAATGTTCCTCCGGTAGCCACATAAACTTCGCCCGGCTTTAGATCATCCAGAGCGGCAAACATTAAACCATACGGATCCTTCTCATCAAAAACATCCGCTTCGAGTACGGGCATCGCTCGTCCTACGACGAACATATTCGGGTGGAGCGATTGGATTTCGGGGGGTAAAAACTGGCGGCGATACCCATGCCCATCGAGTATATCCCCAATGACAGCCGTGAACAACTCTTGTCGTATCAGGGTCATCAGTTCCTCATCATTTTGCCATTCCATAAGGTTTCCTTTCCATAAGTGGTTGTGAAAAATGACCTGAGATTTTCTTACGAGCCACCCCAACTCCGGCGCAACAGGCGCAGCCAGTTGCCATACATAATGGCGGCGATATCATCATCCTTATAACCCCGCTCTGCTAATAAGCCGATCAACCCTTGTAAGTCGGCGATGGTATCCAGATCGTGGGGTGACTGTTCCCGGCCAAACCCGCCATCCAGATCGGTACCAATGGCGGCATGGCGACTATTGCCCGCTAATTGGCAGATGTGGTCAATGTGGTCAACCACGTTAGCTAGCGTGACCCCTTCGTTGGTGCTTTCGCCAATAATCCAGCCTGGCTGCAACATCCAGGTATCAAAAGCCGCGCCAATCACACCGTCCCGCTCAAAGATGGCCTGGAGTTGCTCATCACTAAATTGGCGCTGGTGAGGCACCAGGGAGCGACAGTTGTTGTGGCTGGCCAGTATCGGGCCGTTATATTGCTCCAGAGCCTGCCAAAAGGCCTGGTCTGACAGGTGAGTCATATCCAGGAGGATGCCCAGCCGCTCCATGTCAGCCAACAGGGCCAGCCCCAACTCGGTCAAGCCCATTTCGGTACTGGTACCACCTGCATAGCGCCCCTGACCATAGTGGGCCGGACCGATAATTCGTACTCCGGCCTCCCACCACTCCGGCAGTTGATCCGGGTTAGGAATGGGATCAGCGCTTTCCATGCTGATGACAAAACCCAGGGGTGGGGTATCATCCGTAAGTGTCTGGGTGGCGCTATCCCAAGCCTCCCATTCGGCGATGTGGTTGTTCAAATCGGTTATATTGGTAATAATGCGAGCATCGCCTTCACGCTCCAACAACTGATAGTACGCTAATTGTCCCTGGGCAATGCCGTAACATTGGCTATAGGAGGGATAGTCCAGATGAGTAACAGCATGGCCGGTAGACCGAGTCAGCGTAGTAGCAAAACAGAGGGCAAAGCGTCCCCGACGGAGTTCGGGAAGGGCTACGGTTCCTAAAGCACGACCTTTCCCCGAAGTCCCATTCTCTTGGGTGCGAATGGTGTAAACGGATCGTCGCAGATCCCGATTCCACTGCAAAGCATTCCAGGCCAAATCAAGATGAGAGTCAATAATTAGCATACGCCCCCCTTTTTAAGGTAAACTCTTGTCATGTTTGGTCAGCACCTCAGCCCCATCTGAAGTAACTAACATAGCATCTTCCAAGCGAACACCAGTTTCGCCGGGCAGGTAGATACCCGGTTCTAACAAAATTACCATCCCAGCTTCTAGAACCTCGTCATTATAAGGCACAATCCGAGGTCCTTCGTGTCCGGAGACACCAACGCCGTGGCCGGTATGGTGCGGATAGACCGGATAGCCAGCATCGCTTATGAATCGGCGTATCTTCTGATCAATCTCTTTGGCGACAGCGCCGGGTTTGATTAACGAGATGCCAAAGTCCAGAGCCTCGGTTACCGTTTTGTGCATGGCGACCTGCTGTGGCGTGGGTTCGTTGGGATAGTAGGTAGCGCAGCTATCGTTCCAATAGCCGTAAAGAATGGTACTGAGATCAACGATCAAGGAGTCTTTGGGTCTGATTTCATGGTCCAGAGGCCAACCCCCCATATTGTTACCTTCACGATGGCCTACAACACAATCGTTTCCGAAGGGGACTCGACAACCCGCTTTTTCCTGAATAGCACTGTGCATAGCTGTCCAGATATCTATTTCACGCTTGCCTACAACTACAGCCTGGCGGGCAATGGAATGGCCCAGGTCTGTCAAAGCAAAATTCTCTCGCAGTTTGGCAATTTCTTCCTCGGTCTTGACCATCCGCAGTGTTTCAAGCTCGCCATCAATCGGTTCAAAAGCGACTTCACCCTCAAACACATCTTGCAGCACATTCCACAAAAGGAGGGGGACATCTCCCTCTTCCAGGCCCACCAGTCCACTACCATGCGATTGGCCGAGCACCTGACGCAATGCCACGCTCAGGTGCTCAGCTCCGGCATTAGGCTGCTCAATGGTATACCCCAGGTATGTGACTAGGGTTCCATCTGGCTCCTGGTCAAATGCTTCTGCCGCAGCAGTAAAGGCATCGACCACTAAAAGGGTAAAGTGACTATCTTCGTACCAAACCAACGGAGGCCCACCGGCGAAAAAGTTAGGGCCGGTTTGGAGGGTGGGTGTAAAGCCGGTTAACCATTTAACGCTATTAAAATTGGCAAAAAGTGCTCGATCAATACCTTTCGCTCTAAGTAGCTCTTGGGTGCGTTGTCGCTGTTCTCGGTGCATTTTTACTCCTCCATTTCAGGCTCAGGGTCACGTATCCCCAACGCAAATCCCCCATCAACTTGCAGGATACTACCGGTAACATAGTCGGCATCATCGCTGGCCAGGTAAGCGACGGCGCGGCCAATGTCTCGAGGGAGGCCCATCCGCCCCCAGGGAATGCGTTTGACCGCAGTCCGCAGCTCTTCTTCTGTATTGAGTATTCGTTCACCTGGGGTATCAATCCAGCCTGGATAAATGATGTTAACATTGATGCGATATTCGGCCAATTCAGCGGCCAGAGTTCGGCCTAGCTGGGTGATGGCTGCTTTGGCCATATTGTAGGGGGCGCTGGTAACCAGAGGAATTTTAGCCAGAACAGAACTGATAATTATAATTTTGCCGCCCGGACGATCTTGGGCTGTTTGAGCAACCATTTGTTGGGCCGCCATTTGGCAGGTATGGAAGACACCGAATTGTGTTACCTCCAGGGTTCGTAAGACGTTTTTCCATTGGGCCTCTAAGACCGGCTCGCGAACGGTTAGGGCAGCATTGGCTACCACAATATCAATATGACCAAAATGAGCCGCACTAGTTTCAAACATCTTGATCACCTGTTTCTGGTCGGAAACATCGGCATAGTGAACGAATGCCTGACACCCCAAGGTCTCAACTGCTCCTGCTGTGCCCTGTGCATCTGCTATACCTGTTCCGGCAGTTGGCGGCAGGTCATTGACCACGATATCAGCGCCTTCTTCGGCCAGGCAGAGGGCAATGCCCTGCCCAATCCCGCGGGCGGCTCCAGTAATTAAGGCGACTTTGCCTTCTAAACGCTGCATAGTTATCTCCCCTTTTCTATAGTTGAACTAATCTGCTACCTCCGCCAAAAGCAATCGAAGGTTGGGTTGAACGGGAGGAAAGAGCCATTGGAGGCCCATAATTGTTGGGTTTCGCCCCATATGAGGGCCAAATCAAGCCAGTGAAACCCAACATTTAGCTTTAATTTCGGCTCAACCCAACCTACACTAATCTGCTACCTCTGCCAAAAGTAGCAGCAGGTTACCGCCTTCAATGCGCTCAATGTCCGCCGAATCTAAGAAGGGTATATCGGCAAAGAGGCCAAAGGTTTGCGGAAAACTCAGCCACTCCAAACTCGGGCTAAAATCTGAACCCCACAGTAGGCGGGCCGAGCCAAAGGCCATCTGCAACGCCTCGACATAAGGCCAGGCGACTCGATGGGGATAACCGTAACCGGGTTTGGTCAAAGCATAAAAACCACTTAACTTGACCCGAACTCCCGGAAACTGTGCCAGCGACAGGATCGCGCCCAACTGGTGACGGGCCATAGCCTCAGTGGGAGTTTGCTCCACAGCCTGCGGCAGCCCAAGGTGAGACACCAGCAAACGTAGTTCAGGATAACATTCCAGCACCGGAAACCAAGCGGCCCAATGTTCGCCACGAGAATTTACGCTCACCAGCCAACGGTGCTGCACCAGCCAACGCCACACCTCGTCTGGAACCTGGCCCAGAGCAGCAATTTGCTGTTCTTCAAATAGATAGATACTCAACCGACAAACCGCTCTTGTCGCCATCCTTCTAACATTGACGTGTCCAAATGATTTGGCTTGTGGACAAAGGCAACAGGTCTGAGCCAGGAGTGGCCGCTGGCCCAATTGGGCCAGGTATTGGTTGTTACCGGCAGCCCAGCTTTCTCCTTCATAGCCAATAGCCAATACCTGCTGCACATTATACTGCTGGGCCAGAGCCTGGTAGAGTGTCACCTCATCTGGCTGTACCCGGCGACAATTCTCCGGTAGCGCAGCCACATAACCGGGTTGGAAGAAGTGTACATGAGCATCAGCCCGGACTGACATGTTTCAGTAACTCCTCCAGTTTTTGTAAAAATTTCTCCGCCCTGTTTAACATCGGACACCTCTTATGAAAATCGACAATCTTGGGGCTGGTATCACGTTCGACAATGCCAGCCCACACAACGATTAATCATTCAGCTCTAATTGAGACTCCTGCGCCGAGAACCCTAACTGTTCCAGCCAGCTTTGGATACGCAGGGCATCGGAAAATCGCGCCCCCAGAGGGGGATCGGCCTGTCTGCGGACAACGCGGCAAAAGTGGCGCAACTCCTCGGCCAACCAACCACTCGGAGCCACCGGGTCGGGGTAAACATCAAGGCTGAGCGGCCATTCGGCCCGCCCGGCCCAGATTTGCATCGGCTGCGGATTTAGCCGCAACTGGGCGGCCCATTCCTCTCCAAAAACCTCCAGGCGGTCAAAGCCATCGGCACTCATCCCTGGGGGGTGAGGTAGGAAGCAGTAAGAGATCCCCAAGCACCACTAGCCCCCTCCAACTGTGTTTTGGCTAAATCAAAGCCGCCGTCTTTACGGGGATGTAACCAGCCGGAAATGCGTATAGGCTCCTCCCCATTCATCAGGCTAAAGGCTAAATATAAGTCGCGGATCATGGTCAACCGAAATGGCGTTTCCTGGTGATAGTCCCAGGTGGTGGTAGGCCGGTGTCGCTCCAAGTTCAGATAGATTAGCGGGCCACGCTGTCTTATCTCCTCTAGCAGTTGGCGAAATTGAGCCGCAAAAAGGAGGATATGACCCAGCATGACCTTGTTGGGGTTTTGAGCGACCAACGGTTCCAGCCGCCGGGCGGTGGCTACACTTTCGGCCAGAGGTTTTTCAATCAACACATGTCCACCGGTAGCCAGTATCTGTTCCGCTATGGATATGTGCGACTCGGTGCGAGTGGCAATGACCCATGCCTCAGCCTCAACTGCCCGAAGCGCTTCACTCAAATCGGTCCAGGTGGGGACTCCCGGTAATTCCCGGCTGATTTCCGTCAGAGCGGCCTCACGATTGTCCACCAGGGCAACCAGCTCGGCCTTGGCTAAACCGGCCAAGGTAAGCGCGTGCAGTCCGCCCAAAATTACCAACCCCAACAACGCCGATTTTAGATTTTGGATTGTTGAAACTCTGTTACTTCCATAAGATAAAGCACTACTCCAAACAATAAACCATCTGACTAACAACTTTCTCAAAAGTCGGCTAATGGTAAAACTGCAAATCGTAAATCGAAAATCGCAAATCTAAAATGGAATCCCCCACCAGCGTGAATAGATATCGGCCAGCTTTTTCAACTCTGAAATCTCCACCCATTCCTCATCACCGTGAGCCTGGTCAATCGAGCCGGGACCGATAACTACACATTCACGGGCCAGTCCACCGTAGGCCCAAGCATTGGTGCCATACGGCACGATGGTTGGTTCTTTTCCTGACCACTCGGTCAGTTGACCTAACCACGGTGTATCAGGCGATTGGTAAAAAGCATCAACATAAAGCACTGTCTTCATCGTCACGGGTAAAGGGCAAGCTTGTTGCGCCAGATGATGTATTGCTTCGGCAACTTCGTCCGGTTTTTCTCCGGCCACAGTTCGCCGGTCAATAGACACGGTACAAAAATCTGGCACAACGTTGATCCCACTTCCACCATTAATCAGAGAAACCGTCAGCGTGGCGGGACCAAGCGCCGTCTCCGGTGGTATGGAGAGCAGTCGTTGGTGCTCCTCAGTCAAAGCCCGAATCAAGTCCATCGCAGCCATGATAGCGTTTTGACCCAGTTCTGGCTGGGAGGAGTGGGTAGATTTACCCTGTACTTGAAATTCAACACGCGATACGCCTTTGTGCCCATAAACCGGACCACATAAGGTGGGTTCGGCCACCGCCAGTTGGTCGAGTGAAAACTGCTGTCGCCGCACCCACCTGGCAAAGGCAGGCGCACCGAGAGCGCTACTCTCCTCATCCATTGTGGCGGCGATTAGCAAATTTGGCTCAGGCGTATGACCGGCCTGTTGCATAGCTTCTAGCAAGGCCAACACTACGGCCAGCGTAGCTTTGGTATCCACTGCACCGCGTCCAAATACGCGACCATTGTTGATGCTTCCGCTAAAGGGATCCCCCTTCATCTGTTCTACGCCAACCGTGTCCATATGCACATCTACGGCAGCCCAACGATCGGAGCGTCCGCGCCAGATGCCGTAGATGTTTGGCCGGTCGGGCAGAATGTCCTCACGGTGGACATCGCCGCCAAATTCTTGAAACCATCTTGTAACCTCTGTCGCCAGGTTTGCCTCGCCAGGTACTCCGGCTCGAGGTCCGGGGAAACGCTGGGAATCTGGACGAGGCGACTTAGCCACTCGGCCAGACGATTACCTGTTATCATTGGTACATCCTCCCACCTCTTGTTTCGTCTCCTCGTCAAGGGTATATCCCACATTTAATTGCGGAAAGCCAGTACCCGCTGTGGGTTCTCTTCCATCATAATAGTGACCTGCTCGTCAGTAATGCTGGCTTCTTTTTGAAGTTTGGGCAAAAATACGCGAGGCAGATACGTGTAATCATCAAATACATTTTCACCCGAGGCTTCCTCCAGGCCATAAACAAAGACCGCCGCATCGTGACTGAGCATAATTTGGTTGATATATCCCTTGCGGATGGCATTGCCCACCACTCTGATCCAATGGTCATCCTCAAAGAAAATTTGCATCCCAATCCGGTCAAAGCTGATATTGACTCCACGCTTGAGCATTTGCTCAGAGTAATCCAACGGGTTTTCTTCAAAGCCGATATGGCTTACAATGACTTCCTCCGGCGATACCTCCTCACTCTCAAAGATGTCGAGTTGTTCCAGCCCCATACCATTGGTGGTGTGGGTGATGATGGGGCATCCGGTGGCTTTGTGCGCTCTGGCAGCGGCTCGTAGTATTTGCTCCTCTTTAGGCGATACTCGCCCTTCACCGGTGGCGCATTTGATAATACCAGCTTTGATCAGGGTGTCACCCATACCCTCGGTAATCTCGCGACTGAACAGATCCGTCATTGCATCGATATCCAGGGCTTGCCCAATAGGGTGGATTGGACACCACGACTCATGAAAAAAGCCGGTGCTGGCAATGATCTTGATCGGGCCACGTTTAGCCACATCTTTGAATAGGTCAACGTAGCGCCCACAGCCAATCGGCGTACACTCAACCATTGCTCCGATGCCTGCCTGGTGCAACGCTTCCATTTTGCCCACCATGCGGTCAACCATCTCATCGTAATCAAAATCGAGTACTTTCGGGCGTCCCAACATCTCGCCTCAATCAACGCACAAATGCTCATGAATAAGGGTGCGACCAAGTGCCTCAGGGGCCACATCACCCGTCAATGTACGAGCTTTTTTTTCCATTTCTAGCTCCTTTGCTTGGAATTCTACTCCGTCGAAAATAGAATTAAAGTTGAGGAGTGGAGCATTCTCAAATGCGGAACGGTTCTGGCATAACCCGTTCGCATCTGAGGATGCTCACTCCGCTTTGTAAAGTGAAATTTTCATTGTCGTTGCCGTGCCTCAGGCTGAGTCCGTCTCCTCTGCCAATATCATCCTGCCAAAATAGGCCGGTTTGTGAAAATCTGCCGGGTCAGTCAGGGTGGGTGACCTGCAACTAAACTCTGGATCACCACCGCGGGGTCGCTCGATTCGGTAGAAGTTGGGCCGCCAAATTTTTGGCAGGTCACCCGGTACTGCAACAGCCTGCCAGGGGATAACTATGATAGCCCACCAAAGATTGGCTGCATCGTTACATTCTGCATGCCAGTTAATGCCAGGACAATTCCAACTTGTGTCTACGTCTAACTCGGTGCGTTGCAAGGTGGGATTATGGATTCGAGCATCGAGCAGTACTCCATTTGGGCTGATTTCAAACTCATAATAGCGTGTCGGGTCAGTTTCGCCAGGAGTCAAGAATACCTCAACCACCTCTTCATCATAAATCGGCTCATCCCTCTGAGTATACGTACCCCAAATGTCACGATCATAACAATCAAAGCGAACATAAAGCGCCTGCAAATCGTAACACACGCGAGCAGTAGTTTGCTGCTTGGCCAGCCCACTGCCACCGGCCAGCGTAAATGGGGGTAAGGCAGGTACATCATCCCAAATCCAGGCAGCAGGGTCAGCTCCCGTATCCAAGGCTGCGGGGGCGTAGGGGACCAACAAACTGGGCAGGTTAGGGTTCATCAATTATCCTTTGCTTGGTTAAAATCCATAGAAGTTACCATTCTACCCCTTCTCAGGATCACTGTTTCAGTATCCCCCCATTCACGTTGAGGGTGGCCCCGGTGATATAAGCGGCCATTGGCGAAGCAAGAAATAAACAGGCATAGGCAATCTCTTCGGGTTTACCCAGGCGACCAAGGGGTATCAAACTCTCAACATGTTGCCGGGCCTCGGAGGTAAGTAGATTGGGGTCCGCATCAATTTGGCCGGGAGCAATGGCATTAACCGTAACCCCGAACGAGGCCAGGTCACGAGCCAGAGTCTTGGTCATTGAAATCATACCCCCCTTGGAGGCGGCATAGTGTACGCCGCCAGACACGCCGCCGGTTTGCGCGCTGATAGAAGCGATGTTAATGATTCGGCCACTTTTCTGTTGCTCCATCAACGGGGCTACGGCTCGGCTGCACAAGTAGGCTCCGGTTAGGTTAACGTCGATGACCCGCTGCCAGTCCGATGGGTCGATTTGAGTGATTGGACCGAAGCTGATCAGGCCAGCGTTGTTAACCAGGATATCCACCCGACCCCAGGTATCGACAATCTCCTGTACGACCTGATTCACCTGCGTTTCGTCGGCAATATCAGCCGGGAAGGTCAAAACCAGTTGTTGTGGTGCCTCAGCCTGTTGTTGGGCCGGATGGGTCTGGCGTATTTCAGCCGCAACTTCTTCCAACAGGTTGGCAGTTCGGGCCACCAAAGCCAATTTTGCGCCAGCTTGAGCAAAAACTTCGGCAATCGCCTTCCCAATCCCCCGGTTGCCGCCGGTAATCAGGGCGACCTGGCCTGACAAATCAAGCAGGTTAGCCATAGACTGGCTTGGCATATCTTTACTCCTTGCCTCGTTGCTTCTGTTGTGGAAGCGGGTTACAATTTTTCCTCACTCCGGTCTGTGGCTAAAGGTGGTTCGTAGGAGAGCGCCGCGATCTCTGCCCACCAGTCGGGCGTCATCTTGACATCTATGGCGGCTAAAGAGGCTTCTAACTGGGCTACATTACGGGCACCGATAATAGGTGCGGTAATTGCGGGATGGTGCATAACCCAGGCCACTCCCAGGGTAGCCGGATGCAGACCATGTTCCTGGGCGTGAGCAACAAATTGCTCTGCGACCTCATAATTCATTTGGGCGCTATAACGCTTGACGTACATCTCGTTTTCTA
>Ga0210124_1001481_pt1 | contig 10065 bp, 8 predicted proteins | sample Muzzi_PWC_D2_FD_185554 | JGI IMG/M metagenome (GOLD analysis project Ga0210124, IMG submission 185554) | Wetland microbial communities from San Francisco Bay, California, USA, that impact long-term carbon sequestration - Muzzi_PWC_D2 (SPAdes) | ecosystem: Environmental > Aquatic > Marine >...
CCACCGGGGGTTTTTCCTTGCCCTGGGCCACATTTTGGAAAAACTCGATCTTCTCCTTATCAAAGCTGCTGATTTTTTCTTCGATTAACCCCAGTGAGTTATCCATAAGGCTTAAGAGCACAGCCGGTCCGTATAATATTTCGCCGTCCTGCTTTTCGGCTGCGGCGCCGAAGATTTCATGGTGCCGGATGCGAAATGCTTTAGGCGGTGGCTGATAGCCCAGCAATTCAGCGAACAGAGACAGGCTTTCGATAATACCATCGCTGTATCCATTTCCCAGGGAATCCAAACCTTCTTTGGCGATTATATCTAAATCAGCTGCATTGTAGCTGAGATCCAGGCGGTCAATACATTTTTTTTGAACTATTTTCAGCGACGCCTCCTTGCGGCTGATTTTAACATCGGAATCCTTTAAAATTTTAATAATATTGCCGATGCTCAGCATTTCCTTGATATAGGGACTTTTGCGCATGACGACATCTTCAACCGTGGTCCGGTATATGGGCAGCTCATTGTCCAGTACCAGGATATCCCTCGGTTCGCCCTCAGGCTTTTCAATGTAAAGATCAAGGTCCCGTGCCTTTTGGTATTGATAGGGACCCATTTCCAGAAGGCTGCGCATGGCGTCTTTGTCAATTTTACTTCCGCTCTCCGGCGGCCCAAATGATGCGGACACCTTGCGGCTTAATTGGCTGATCTGAATTTTTTTTAGCAAATTATCTTTAAAAGACATGGGTATTTTCGCCCCTCATAGTTTATTTTGCGAGCGTTGAACCTCTGACCTGATCCCTTAAACGGCTACAGATCTATCATATAGTTGGTATCAAGTAAACTCCACCCGGAATCTATTCTTATCATTTTTCTGCCGCTTGACCTTAGGTAGTTATTGATATAAAAAGGCGGGTACCTGAATTTTTGAGCACCATACCCCGTGCCCGGTCAATTGCGCCGGCTTGACGCCAAACTTCACCAATGGCTTTTGCGTGCAAAATTCAGGAAATATAACGCGATGCATAAATTGATGAGGTCATACCATGACTGAAATTGTTAAAATAATTTACGGCGACAAAGAATATCAACTACCGGTAATTGTGGGTACCGAAGGTGAAAAAGCCATCGACATTTCCAATTTGCGGGCGCAATCCGGCCTGATAACCCTTGACACCGGCTATGGCAACACCGGCAGTTGCACCAGCGCCATTACATTTATGGACGGTGAAAAAGGAATTTTGCGTTATCGTGGCATTCCGGTGGAACAGTTGGCCGAACAATCAACGTTTAAGGAGACCGCCTATCTTCTCGTCCATGGCCGGCTGCCGACCCAGCAGGAATTGACCGACTTTTCCGTGATGCTCAACGACAATTCCCTGGTGCATGAAGATATGCGCGCTTTCTATGAGAACTTCCCGCGATCTTCACACCCCATGGGTATACTTTCATCCATGGCCAACGCCCTGAGGAGCTTTTACCCGGAACTTCATAATTTGGAAGAGGAAATCAATATAACAGTCACCCGCCTGCTTTCCAAAACCCGGACAATGGCCGCCATGTCCTATAAGATTTCACGGGGTCACAAGATGGTCTATCCGCGCCCCGATCTGGCCTACTGTGCCAATTTTTTGAATATGATGTTCGATTCACCGGTCCGGCCCTATGAAGTCGACGAAGATGTTGTCAAAGCGCTAAACGTTTTCTGGATTCTGCATGCGGACCATGAACAAAATTGTTCAACCTCCGCCGTACGGATGGTCGGCAGTGCCAAAGTTAATTTATACGCGGCCATTTCAGCCGGAATTGCGGCCCTCTGGGGACCGCTGCACGGCGGTGCCAATCAGGCCGTCATCGAAATGCTCAGCGATATTGCTGCCAACAAGAACATGGATTCTGCCATCAAACGGGCCAAAGACAAAAACGATTCCTTCCGTCTGATGGGATTCGGACACCGGGTTTACAAGACCTTTGATCCTCGTATGAAAATTATGAAAAAGATGTGCGATACGCTGCTGGATAAACTGCGTATTTCTGATCCGTTGCTTGACGTTGCCAAAGAGCTGGAGAACATTGCCTTAAACGATGATTACTTCATCGAGCACAACCTATATCCGAATGTCGATTTTTATGCCGGGATTGTTCTGCGTGCCATCGGAATTCCGACCAATATGTTCACGGTCATGTTTGCCATCGGCCGGCTTCCGGGATGGATTGCCCAATGGAAAGAAAGCCAGGATGATCCCAACTGGAAACTTTGCCGGCCGCGTCAGATTTACACCGGCCCCCCTACCACCGATTACCTTCCAATCGAGAAAAGATAAATTTGTTGATTGGGTTGATTGAGTTGAATGGTTTATTATCCAGATCTCAGGTTTATCTTAAGTCCGCTCCGGTTATGACCGATATATAACAGTGTTAACTTTTTTCAGGGGTTCTGAGTTCCGGGTATAGTGATCCAGGATGCAGAGCCCCGGGCTTGGGGTAAAGAAATCAAACCCTGAACCTTGATGGTACCGTAAAAAGTCCAGAAAAGGCTGACTTTCAAATTTCTCAGTTAATAATTTCAATAGGTTATGTAGCCAAAAATTGAGAAATTTGACTTTTTACGGGTTCATCAACCTTGAACCCAGAACCCTTGTAAATTATGTTCGTTATTCCTCTGACCGGAAAAATCAGCTGGCGCAATCCGCCGATTGTGACCATTGCCATCATTCTGATAAACTGTCTGGTCTGGTTTGTTCTCCAGGCTGATGATACGGATCAGCAATACGAGGTTTCGAAGTTTTATTTCACCTCCGGTCTGGCCAATATCGAAATCTCCCACTTTATCGCCTATCGCGACGGCCGTCTTGACGAACCGGTCGAGCTTTTGACAGAGGGGCAGCTTGATGAACAAACCATGGTTCAAAATTATATGGCCATGCAGCAGGATCAGGTTTTTCAAAATAAGCTCAACAATGATGAAATCATCACTGCCTCGGATCAGATATATGCCGAGTGGAAGGAATTAAAAACCGAATATGAGTCCAAGCGTTCTCAGCTGACCACCCTCCAGTACGGGTTTATTCCGGCCCGAAAATCTCTGCTGACATCTTTTACCTATATGTTCATGCACGGCAGTACCGGTCATCTGCTGGGGAATATGATCTTTTTATGGATTGTCGGCTGCATGCTCGAAATGGGGTTGGGACGGATACAGTATGCGGTGCTTTATATATTCGGCGGACTGTTTGCGGTATGGGTGTTCTGGCTGGTTTACATGAACAGCACCGTTCCGCTGGTGGGTGCGTCCGGTGCCATCGCAGGCCTGATGGGTGCTTTTGCCGTGCTGTTCGGCAAAAAAAAGGTTAAAATATTTTACTCACTGGGTTTTTACTTTAACTATTTAAAAATTCCAGCCGTAATTCTGCTGCCGGTCTGGATCGGCAACGAATTTTATCAGATGTTCGGCGGGGGTGCCAGTCATGTGGCTTACGTGGCCCACATCGGTGGACTGACCGGGGGGGCGCTATTTGGCGCTGTATGCCTGAAATTTTCCCTTGGGTTCAACAAAGATGTGATCGCAGAAACACCTGTCGACGAAATATCCCCGCTGATGGAAAAAGCGTTAAAACATATCGCCGAACTTGATATGGAATCCGGCCGTAAATTGCTGGAAGAAGTGCTGGAAAAGGAGCCTGAGAATATTGACGCATTGACCCATCTGTTTAATGTTTACAAACTGGATCCCGAGGATCAAAAATTCCATCAAGTGACTAAAAAATTGATATTTGAGCTCACCCGCAGTTACAATACATATGAGAAAGCCCATCAGATCTATAATGAATATATCGGTCATACCAGCAACCCCCGTCTTTCCCCCCAGTTATATATTCAACTCAGCATCATGTTTGCAGCCACCGGTCATCTGGAAAATGCCGTAAAAATTTTAACCATGCTGCTGAAAAAAGTGCCCGACTCACCGGGGGTCCCGACCGCGCTGCTTAAACTCGCCGGAGCTTACAGTCAAAAGGGATTGGCCATAAAAGGCAACCGGTGTCTGAAACTCATCTGTAACAAGTACCCTGAGTCAACCGAGGCCCAGTTGGCCCGCAAATCGCTCCAGAGTAATTCAACCGCGTCAACCGCGCCAACTGAGTCATCCGCTTAATCCGCCCCGCAAGATAACACATTTAAGATTGTAATTGTTCTTCGAAAACTGAAGGAAGCGGCCAGATCAACTCTCCGGCGGATTAAATAATTATGCTGCGCAATTTTTGTGCGGTGGACCTATTACCTTGCTAACGGTCTGAAAGTAGCGTGTCAGATGGACAATCTTATGTATATGTACGAAATTCTACAAGACTGATATCTCAATCAATAGGGTGTTGTATATTTGCATACAATATTTCTAAAGGTTGACATTTCTCTTTCAATCAACTATTCCAATGGGCTTCTTGGGTTCTGGAAGAATTAAGCTCATAGCTCAAAGCTGAAAGCTCAAAGAGAATGTCGATTTAGGGTTAGGGAGAAAGCGAATTCGGAATTGGGAATGCGGAAATAGGGAAATTCGAATACCCATGAATTCCCTTTTTTGATGTTCATCTTTGTATTTTCTTCGCTTTGCGCTAGGCTCTTTGCCCTATGCTGCTAGGGTACTGTCGACTATCTTATAGGGCCACTATAAATTTTTAACTGCAGGATGTTAGGTCAAAAAACCATGTGCGAAGAAGTGCTGCCCAACCTGTTCCGGTTAAAAATTCCGTTGCCGGAAAGTCCCTTGAAGTATCTGAATTCTTATATCATCCGTGACCCGGAAAGGAGCCTGATCATTGATACCGGGCTGAATCGCAAGGAATGCCTGGCGGCCATGCAGGCCGGATTACGCGAAATCGGCATCGATCTTGCGAAATCGGATTTTTTTATCACCCATCTGCACGCGGATCATTTCGGCCTCGTCGGTAAACTCGTAACAGATTCCAGCAACGTGTTTTTCAGCCGGCCGGAAAAAGAACTCATGGAGTCCTGGGAAGGCTTTGGGGCGATGATCGCGTATGCCGGCCGAAACGGTTTTCCGGAAAATGAGCTGCGTGCTGCACTCGACAAGCATCCCGGGGCCAAATACGGTTCGGAGTGGATTCCGGAATTAAAGGTGATGGAAGACGGCGATCAGATTCATGTCGGAGATTATCGCTTTCAATGCGTTGTCACCCCCGGCCATACGATGGGACATATCTGTCTGTACGAGCCCGAGAAAAAGGTACTGGTTGCAGGAGATCATATTTTAGTTGACATCACACCCAATATCCAATGCTGGTCGGATACACAAAATCCATTAAAACAATATTTGGCAAGCCTGGATAAGGTAGCCGGGTTGCCGGTCGATCTGGTTTTGCCCGGGCACCGGCGTCTGATCAGGGATCACCCGGCCCGCATCGGGGAGTTACAAAGCCATCATGCCCAGCGGTTGGCGGAGGTGCTCACGATACTTGGCAGGGGTGCCATGACCGCTTTTGAGGTGGCCTCCCGCATGACCTGGGATTTAAAATGCGATCATTGGGACGAGTTTCCCGTCGCGCAAAGATGGTTTGCCACCGGAGAGGCAATTTCGCATTTAAGGCTGCTGGAGGAAGAGGGCCGGGTGGGGCGGAATACCAATGAAAAACTAACATTTTATTCCTTGCTTAAAAAATTATAACGGAATGGATTCTTCTTTATAATTTTATTTTTTGACAGGATCAACAGGATGGTCAGGATTATTTCACGGTTTCCTGATGAAACCGTGAAAACTTTATCCGCCTGTCGGCGGACAAACTGATATAGCATCATCAAATACAGGAGAGCGGAGTATATTTCAGGTTTATAGTAGCGAAATAGTACATTTTCCGCGAAGCGGATTGACCATTTCCGGTTTCTTCTGGAAACCGGAATTAAAAAAATCCTCAAGATCCTGTAAATCCTGTCTATTTTCAAATCTAAAATAGAATCCATTCCATAATTTTTTTTATGTGAAATTAGCCGAATGATCCAAAATATTAAACAAAGCCCGCTCTATCCCATCATAAACCCCCGCAGCATTGCATTTTTTGGTGCTTCCAATCGATTTAGCTCCATGGGTACCAATCAGCTCAGCTCGCTGATGTCTTTGGGATTCGAGGGGAAAATTTATCCGATTCACCCAAAAGAACCGCGGGTTTTGGATCTTAAAGCCTATCAGAGCGTCCGGCAATTACCGGAGATACCGGATCTGGCGGTTATGGTGCTGCCCACCGCGGTCGTGCCGCAGGTCATGGAAGAGTGCGGTCGCCAGGGCATTCGACATGCCATCGTGGTATCCGGCGGATTTAATGAGGTCGGCGGCGCAGGGGTGGAACTCGAGAAAAAGCTCAATGCCGTCGCCGATCAGTACGGCATTTTATTTCTGGGTCCCAACTGCCTGGGGGTTGCCAATCCTTACCATAAATTCAATGTGACATTTCTGCCATTTAACGGCCGAGCAGGATTCATCGGACTGGCTTCCCAGAGCGGCAGTTTTATCACCCAGATGTTCGGCTATTTGAACCGCCTCGGCCTCGGGTTTTCGACCGGAATCAGTGTCGGCAATGAAGCCCGGGCCGATATCGTCGATTGCATGGAATATCTGGCGGCCTGTCCGCATACCAAAGTCATTGCCCTTTACATTGAATCCATTCGGCGGGGCAGGGCATTTGTCGAACTTGCCCGATCGATTGTCCCTGCAAAACCGATTGTGGCCTTTTACGCCGGCGGTTCCGAGGCCGGCCAACGCGCCAGTTTTTCACATACCGGTGCCATGGCCGGTCCGGATTCGCTTTATGATGGGGTCTTCCGTCAATGCGGTGTCATTCGGGCCGACTCTATTACCGAACTATTTGATTTCTGCTCGGTGCTGGGAACCGGTTTCCGACCCACAGATAATCGGGTGATTATTCAGACTCACTCGGGCGGTCCCGGCGCGGCAGCGGCCGATGCCTGCAGCCGCAACGGCTTGAGACTGCCCCAATTTTCAGAAAATACGATCGCAAAACTTTCACCGCTGGTGCCCCACACCGGCAGTGTCAACAATCCCGTTGATCTGACCTTTTCCAAGAATCCGATGGACTATTTTGCCGATATCCCCGATATTCTGCTGGGGGAAACTGCCGCCGACGGTCTGTTGATGTATTTTTTGACTCCCGCACAGATTGTCCGCCGAACCATGGAAAGTATGAAGATCCCTGCGGATCAAATTCCGAAATTGACGGAGAAACTATTCAATGACCAGGCGGAATCCCTGGCGGCTCTGATCAGAAAACATCAGAAACCGGTGATCGGTTTCACTTTTCAGGGGCACGAAAACCTGTTTATCCAGAAACTTATCGATCACGGCCTGCCGGTTTATCCGTCGCCGGAGCGCGCTGCCCGGGCCATGTCCGCCCTGGTCAGGTATTCCCGTTTTCAGCAATTGCAATGAATGCCAGCGTGGTTCGCAATGACCGTAAATTGATGCAAAAGCCTGCGAACATCGCGGAAAAGGGCTGTAGTGTCGCCAATACCCTTAAAAAATCAGTAGAATTATCTGTCCCGTTGACCTGATTTTAAGAAAGATTCCGAAAATGCTGATCGTTGATTTCAGTTTTCGCGAGCTTGAAATTTTTTGCAGGGTTGTCGAGTTGGAAAGTTTTTCAAGGGCGGCCGAGGCCGTTTTTCTGGTTCAGGCCTCGGTCAGTGAACGGATTGCTTCGCTTGAAAAAAAAGTCGGCACCCGGCTGCTGGACCGCCTGGGTCGAAAAGTAATTCCCACGGCTGCCGGCGAGCTTTTGTACAAGCATGCCGTACTGCTGCTCCAAATGAAAGAGACGGCCCAACAGGAAATGGAAAAATTTCTCGGACTGGAGCAGGGAGAAATTTCCATGGGCGGCAGCACCATTCCCGGTGAATACATTCTGCCGGATCTTATTGGCAGATTCAACAAGCAGTACCCGCACTTATCGGTGAAACTGATTATTGCCGACAGCAGCGAGATTGAAAATCGCGTCCTGGCGGGTGAAATTGAAATCGGCGTGATCGGATCAAAAAGTTTACATGCCAACCTGCTGTGCCAAAAACTATGGCAAGACGAACTGGTGCTGGCCGTCCCGGCCGGGCACCCGTGGGCCCGGCGCAAGGCCGTCTCCTTGCAGGAGCTGCGGGAAGCACCATTCATTCTGCGAGAAGAAGGCTCCGGAACCCTGAAGATCCTGGAAGCTTATTTGCGTGACTGCGGCGAAAACGGCACGAACGCTTTTCAAGTCTCCGCCCGCTTTGGTTCATCAACGGCGGTTAAGGAGGGTATCAAATCCGGTCTCGGCCTGTCCATCCTTTCGGCCAGAGCTATTGAAACAGAGGTCAAGGCCGGCCTTATCAAGGCTTTGAAAGTTAAAGGACTTGCAATGTCCCGCAACTTTTTTCTCATCCGCAATAAACTGCGGATTGCCTCGCCATCCTGCAAGGCCATGCATGATTTTCTGCTATCGGAAAAACTTTAAATGCGGTCCCCATCTATCGGAATTTCCTGTTTGACATATCAATATTTCTCATGAGATAAGTTTTTTGATTTTAATTTATCCATGAGGTCCATCATGATCGACGACTTTGGCTTTACCTGAGGGCATTGAGTCAGCTAACCGGGTTTGTTAGACGAAACCGTGTGCCAAAATCGTATCCAACCTGACATCACCTAATCGTCATGGGCCCATAAATTCCTTTGTTTTCGGTATCAGCCCGGCCGCCTCGCCCGGATCAATCAGCCTTTGAACTAAATATCAAGAACCGCTGCACCTATTCGGCATGAGCGCCCCGGCGGAAAAAAGCATCACGGTCGGCAAACGAATGAGTGTTTTAGATTGGACATACAGACTGTTGCGATGGGGGATTGGCGCCATTTTCATCTATGCCGGAAGCATAAAACTTCTGGAGCCGGAAACGTTCGCCGTCTTGATCGCGGCTTACGGCATCGTGCCGCATGGCCTGCTCATGCCGGTGGCCGTCGCCTTGCCGGCCCTGGAAATCGTTTGCGGTATCGGACTGTTGTGCGAAATCGAAGGCAGCCTGGCGGTGATAACCGGTTTGCTGATTGTGTTTATCGCGATTTTAAGCTTTGGCATCCGGATGGGGCTGGACGTGGACTGCGGCTGCTTCGGCCCGGAGGATCCCGAAGCCGAGGCATTCCATGGCCTCAGGCCATCCCTCTATCGTGACCTGGCCATGTTGGCGGGGGTCGCTTTTATATATGGATGGCGTCGCTATCGCGCCATCCAGCCGGTAAAGATAACGCAGATAATGAAAAACTAGCAAAAAAAGGAGGATGGAAAATGCGTACATTTAATTCGATGCTGAAACTGATGACCGCGAGTGTTTTGGTGTTCATCCTGGCCGGGCCGGCAGCCGCCCTGTTCGAAAACAAATTCGAGCAGGAGGTGGAAACGGAAACCGGCGCGGTCAAGCTGGTGCGCGAAGTGCAGCGGGGCGGCTACGATGTGGTCACCACCGCAGAGCTCAAGCAATGGATCGATTCCGGCAAGGATATGGTCATTGTAGACACCATGCCCTATGATGCCAGCTACCAAAAAAACCATGTGCCGGGTGCGGTGCAGTTTCTGTTTCCCATTCCGGAGATGACCCAGTGGAACACCCGGGAGACCGGCGGCAAGTCACAAGAAGATTTTATAAAACTGCTGGGCAGCGATAAAAACAAAACTATTGTTATCTACTGCGGGTTTGTCAAATGCACCCGCAGCCACAATGGCGCGGCTTGGGCCGCCAAGCTTGGCTATAAGAATGTCTATCGCTACCCGGGCGGAATTTTCGCCTGGAAGGGGGCCGACTATCCGATGGAAAGGTCTGAATGAGCAGGAAATTAAAAAATCGGGATCGCTGCGGCTTGGGCTCGGGGGATTTGAAGCCGGCCGAAGCGGTTTCCGGCAAGGCGCCGCCCTCTTTGGAACCGTGTCTAAAGGATATCCGGGAGCGTTGCACGGAGTGCGGCGCCTGCACCCAGGCGTGTGCCTTTTTGACCCAATACGGCACGCCCAAAGCCATCGCGAACGGTTGCGATTT
>Ga0210124_1001483_pt1 | contig 10050 bp, 6 predicted proteins | sample Muzzi_PWC_D2_FD_185554 | JGI IMG/M metagenome (GOLD analysis project Ga0210124, IMG submission 185554) | Wetland microbial communities from San Francisco Bay, California, USA, that impact long-term carbon sequestration - Muzzi_PWC_D2 (SPAdes) | ecosystem: Environmental > Aquatic > Marine >...
GATATGTTGCAATCCCTTCATAGTCAGGTCAATGTTTCCAACATTAACAAACCCGGTACGGCACAAAGAGAAACTTAGTTTACTCAGTCAGACTTATCAAGGGTTTTCCAGATGATTGATATTTTGAGCTGAGCGAAGGATATCACAGGTTATGCACTATCAAATTTTAAGGGTTAATTGAATTTTAATAAATTGTTTTGAATCAACGTCGCCTCTTATCTGGAATCTACTCCGATGTTCTACTCGATGCCCTCAAAGCTGAAATCCCTAAAAATCTTTTTTGCAGTCTAAACCATACTTATATGGGGAAAAACGGTTTACAATCGGAACAAAGCAGGATATTATGGTTGCAATTTTACAATGAGAGAAGTGTATTTATACCCTTTTTCCAGCCTTTGGCGAGTTTATCTATTTGAAATGAAATGTGCCCGTTAGGAGTTTAAGCGATGGTAGATATTGAAGACCGATGGTTATCGGTGGAGGAGATGTCCAAATACCTTGGCGTTAGTAATGACACAGTTTACAGATGGATCGACGGACATAATATGCCTGCTCACAAAATGGGTCGGCTTTGGAAATTCAAGAAAGACGAGGTTGATGAGTGGGTAAAATCGGGCGGGGCAAGACGCACCAAAAATAATTAGGAAGAACCATAAAAAATGACTTTGCTGCCGGATAACAAAGGACAAGGAAGGGTTGGCGATGCTCTTGCGGAAGGAGCGGATAGTGATCTGTTACGAATTTGAGGTTCGTATTACAGAATCCAGGGTCGCAATCATGAAAGAAGCGAAGTTCAATCATAAGGTTTGAGCTGAATAAAAAAATGAAAGAAATGGAGAAACAACTTCATATAATAACTGCCGAGTTGTAGACGGGGGAATAACCCACATGGAAAACTTAGATCCGAAAACAGACGGTGCGTCGCTGGACATCGTTGGTCAGAATATCGAGAAACTCCGCGAGCTGTTTCCTGACATTTTTACCGAGAAAAAGATCGACTTCGACGTTTTGCGTGAAATAATAGGCGACTATATCGACGACCGTCAGGAGCGATACAGCTTCACCTGGAACGGCAAGAGCCTCGCCCGTCGCATCGCCCAGACGCCCTCCTCTGGGACACTTAGGCCATGCCCGGAAGAGTCGGTAAATTGGGATACCACACAGAATCTTTTCATTGAAGGTGATAACCTAGAAGTTCTTAAGCTGCTTCAGAAATCTTACCACAAGCGAATCAAGATGATTTATCTTGATCCTCCTTATAACACGGGCAAGGAATTTATCTACCCGGATAAATTCCAGGATAATCTCAATACTTACCTGCGTTACACAGGCCAAGTTGATGTTGAAGGGCTAAAGCTATCAGTAAATTCTGAGACATCGGGACGCTACCATACGAACTGGCTTAACATGATGCTGCCTCGCCTTAAGCTGGCACGCAACCTTTTGTGCGATGATGGCGTCATTCTTGTATCGATTGGGGATGCTGAACTCTCCAACTTAATTGCTCTTATGAATGAAGTATACGGAGAAGAGAACCGAGTAGCAATATTTTCGTGGAAATCACGGGCTAAACCTACAAATGCCGGAAACGCAAAATATAGACCCCAAAAGGTTGCGGAATACATTGCCGTATATGGTCGGCAACCTGGGGACGAAATGAACTTTAACGTTTTTCCAGCGAAGACGCGAGTGTATCCTCACGAAGACGTTGAAGGGCGTTATCGCACAACCACCATTCTCACCTCGAATAGAGGAACATTCCGTCGTGAAACTATGCGATTCGAGGCTGGAGGATATACTCCCGACGAAGACAATCGGTGGAAAGCGGGAAAGACCATTATTGATGATTTGTTTGTTAGGAATCGCATTATCTTCAACGAAAATGGAATCCCTATTGAGAAGAAATACGAACATGAAGAGCAAGACCCATTGTATCCAATCTACTGCTTTATGGACCCGAATCTAACAGGCACTGCTGAAACAGGAAAGTCTGACTTGAATGAAGTTGTAGGAAACCGACACGGTTTAGATACCGTCAAACCAGTGCAGCTTTTGAAATATCTCTCTGCGACTTTTTCATATCAAGGGGATATTGTCCTTGATTTCTTTGCTGGGTCCTGCACTACTGCTCAGGCAACAATAGAGCTGAACTGTGAGGAGCGAGGTGAAAGGCGATTCGTAATGGTTCAACTTCCCGAAACAATTGACAAGGATTCAGAAGCATACGGTGCCGGGTTTAGAACAATAGCCGACATCGGAAAAACTCGTATTCGCAAAGTCATTGAGAAGATTCAGGCTGGGCAGATGGATAAGGTTAGGAGCTCAAAAGAAAAGTTGCCTGATATGAAGGAAGACACATCGGAGCTCGACCTCGGCTTCAAGGTTTTTAAACTTGATTCCAGCAACATAAAACCCTGGGACGCAGACTTTAATAATCTCGAAGATTCTCTATTCAATGCCGTTGAAAATATCAAACCGGACCGTAGCGAAGCGGACGTGCTCTACGAATTATTGCTTAAGTATGGTCTGGATTTGGCCGTACCGATCGAGGAGCGGGATCTTTATGGAAAAACCGTCTATATCATTGGGGCCGGGGCGCTTGTCGTCTGTTTGGCCAAAAAGATCAGTCTGGATGTTGTGGAGGGGATCGCTACGCTGAAAGATGAGCTGAAGCCGGAGGTGATGCGTGTGGTCTTCAAGGACTCAGGATTCAAAGATGATGTGGTCAAGACCAATGCAGTGCAAATTCTGCGTCAAGCAGGTATTGATGATGTGAAAAGCCTGTGAGGAAAATGAAATGAGCAAGAAAGGCAAGAAAGAAAAGAAAGACCTGACCGTTTCACAGGTTGATCGTCAGAATATACTGAACAACCCCTATGCGTTGCAGGAAATAGAAAAGGCCACACGCATCAAAGGCATTCCTTTTGAAGGAAAAACCGTGGTGCTTAAGGAGCAGGTGTCGATTTTTTTCGAGGTCACACCGCGGACGATTGACAACTACATCGAGAAATTCGGTGATGAATTGCGCCAAAACGGGTACGAGGTTCTGCGTGGTAACCGTCTGAAAAAGTTCAAGGTGTCTGTCCGTGAGCAGGATGTTAACGAAACAGATTTCGTAAACATAAAAGTGCCTCAACTGGGAGTTTTCGACTTTCGGGCATTTCTCAACATTGCCATGATGATAACGGAAAGCGAACGAGCCCGATTGCTCCGGCAGATGATTTTAGACATTGTCATAGACACTATCAACCAGCGCACCGGTGGTGCCACCAGGTACATCAACCAACGGGATGAGGATTTCTTGTTAGCGGCGTTTCAGGAAGAAAATTACCGCAAGGAGTTTACGGATGCCCTGAAAAACTTTGTGGATATGGGGAACTTCAAGTATCCGCTCTATACCGATAAGATTTATGTGAGTATATTTCGAGAAAAGGCAAAAGAGTACCGCAAGATATTGCGCCTGCATGAAAAAGACAAGGTGCGCGATACGTTCTACTCGGAAATCCTGGATTTGGTTTCCGCTTATGAATATGGTTTTGCAAAAGTGCTTGAAGGCGCCTTTGAAAAAAAAGGCGATAAACTTATCTCATGGGAAGTAGACAAACTGTTCAGAGCCTTTGAAGAGCAACCGCATTGGAAACCTTTGATCGAAAAGGCCCGTAACAAAATGGCCAGCCGGGATTTGGCCTTCCGTGATGCATTGCATGCTCAACTTAAGGGATATATTACGCCGCTCAACACGGCAGATTTTGAGAGATTTCTGGGCGAAAAGAGCAAGGAGCTTGTTAAGCGGCTTGAGGAAGCCAAAGATGTGATGAAACGGCTCAAGGAGCGCAAGTAGCATGCCGATCATCTATCTTACGCTTGAGCAGGCTGTTGAAGTACATCGCAAGACAGTTGAAATCAGTGGCGGCGGTGCATTGGGGCATCTTGATTTGGGACAACTGGAAAGCGTACTCCATCATATGCAGAATGACGATTATTATCCTACTTTTGAAGATAAACTGACGCACCTCTTTTTTTCAGCCTGCAATTTTCATTGCTTTCAGGACGGTAATAAACGGATTGCGATTACACTCTGCGCACAGATGCTCTTATTAAACGGATATCTTTATTGTTCAGGACATTTTATTCGGGAAATGGAAAACATCAGTTATCATGTGGCCGCCGGAAAAATCGATAAAGAATTACTTCATGAATTTATTTCAGCAGTTATAAGTGGCGATGAAAACAATGAAGAGTTAAAGTTGAAAATTCTTAATGCAATATCCGGAGATGAAAACGAATGAAATTTCAATTCGACCCGAACCTGGACTTCCAACACGAAGCGATCAATGCTGTGGTGGACCTCTTTGACGGCCAGGAAGTCTGTCAGACAAACTTCACGGTTGTGCCCTTAAAGCATGATCCTCAAACCGCGTTGCCGGGCATGGAAAATGATCTGGGAATAGGCAACCGGTTGCGCCTGCTGGATGAAGACATCCACAAGAACGTCAATAATATCCAACTCCGTAACGGACTTGCCCCTTCCGAAGCGCCCGGTTCCATGGACTTCACGGTGGAAATGGAGACCGGAACCGGTAAGACGTATGTCTACCTGCGTTCAATTTTCGAGATGAACCGGCTATACGGTTTTACCAAATTCATCATTGTGGTGCCGTCTGTGGCAATCAAGGAAGGCGTCTACAAATCGCTCCAGATGACTGAGGTGCATTTCAAGGGACTATACGAAAACGTCCAGTTTGATTATTTTGTATACGATTCCCAAAAGCTTGGACAAGTGAGAAACTTTGCCACCAGCGATTATATTCAGATCATGGTTATTAACATCGATGCATTTCGAAAGAGCTTTACCGATCCTGAGAAGGAAGACAAGGCCAACATTATCCACCGTCCTCACGACAGGATGACCGGGAACCGCCCAATTGAATTCATCCAGGCAACAAAACCGATTGTTATTATCGACGAACCGCAGAGCGTAGATACCACCAGCAAAAGCAAGGAAGCCATCGCGTCGTTGAATCCGCTTTGCACCCTTCGTTATTCTGCCACCCACGTGGACAAATACCACATGATGTACAAGCTCGATTCGGTGGATGCCTATCAACGAAAACTTGTGAAACAGATCGAGGTGTCAGGTATCGAGATAAAGGATAGTCACAACAAGGCATTCATTCGATTACTGAAGGTTGATAATAGAAAAAGTCCGATTATTGCTCAGATTGAAATTGATGCGATGCAACGTAGCGGAGACGTCAAGCGAGTGAAAAAGACGATTCGCAGCGGCGATGACCTGCTGGAGATTTCCGGAGGCCGAAGCGTTTACGATGGCTATATCATAGAGGACATCTACTGCGAAAAAGGCAATGAGTATATTAGCTTTACCAGCAAACCTGAAATCGTCAAGCTGGATCAGGCCATTGGAGAGATAAACGATGACGAATACAAACGGCTACAAATCCGCAAAACCATTGAAAAACATCTTGAAAAAGAGATGGAACTTCGGCCAAAAGGGCTGAAGGTGCTCAGCCTGTTTTTTATAGATCGAGTTGCAAATTACCGCTGGTATGATGATGAAGGCAACCCGCAGCCCGGGAAATATGCGAAAATATTTGAAGAGGAATATAAACGAGAACTTCGCAAGCCAAAATACCACATTTTGTTCGAGGGCACAGATATAGAAACCGCCGCGGAAGGGGTGCATGACGGCTATTTTGCGGTGGACAGGAAGAAGACTTCCTCAGGCAAGTATGTTGAGGTGTTTAAGGACTCGCGTGGAGAAGGGAAAACAATTTCAGATGAGAGTGCGTACCAGCTCATCATGCGGGACAAAGAAAAGCTTTTGAGTTTTGACACAAAGCTGAAATTTATTTTTTCCCATTCAGCATTAAAGGAAGGGTGGGATAACCCGAATGTCTTTCAGATTTGTACGCTTAATGAGACCAGATCGGTTATGAAAAAGCGGCAGGAGATCGGACGCGGACTGCGTATCGCCGTGAACCAAGACGGTGAACGCGTCCATGGTTTTGATGTGAACACGCTTACAGTGATGGCAAACGAATCTTATGAAGATTTTGCCAAACAGCTACAAAAAGAGATCGAAGACGAAACCGGTATCAAGTTCGGTGTGGTCGAAAAGCATTTATTTGCAAACATCTCGGTATCGACAGAGGACCTCCAGGTCAAATATCTTGGGATCGAGGCGTCTCATTTAATATGGGATCATTTAGAGTCTAAAGGATATATAGACACGAAAGGGAAAGTTCAAGATTCACTAAGAACCGACTTGAAAGATGGAAATGTAGACCTACCTGAAGAGATGGTAGACTATTCGGAACAGATATTGAACGTTCTTCGGAAAGTTACCGGGAAACTTAACATCAAGAATGCCGATGAACGTAAAAAAGTTAAACTGAACAAAGCCGTGTTCCTCAGCGAGGAATTCAAGCAATTATGGGAGCGGATTAAATACAAGACAACCTTTAGGGTGGATTTTGACTCCAAAAGGCTGATCGAAAAATGCGTGGATGAAATTCGAAAGTCACTGATTGTAGGGAGAGCAAGGTTCATCACCAGAACGGCGACACTTGATGTAGACAGGGGTGGCGTTAGTGCCGATATGGTCCATGAAACCACATCGATTTACGATGCCCGCGACTATGACCTTCCTGATCTTGTCAGCTATTTGCAGAACGAAACCAACCTCACCCGCCGGTCTATCGTCGATATTGTCCTGGGTAGCGGGCGGCTACAAGATTTTAAGAATAACCCACAGAAATTCATTGAGCAGGTTGCAGCGATTATTAAGCACCAGATGCGGATTTTCATCGTGGATGGTATCAAGTATCAGAAAATAGGAGATCAGCATTATTACGCCCAGGAGCTTTATGAGGAAAACGAACTTTACGGATATCTTAGTAAGAATATGCTCGAAAGCAAAAAATCAGTCTTTGACCATGTTGTATATGATTCTGATGTGGAAGCGGATTTTGCTAAATCATTCGAGTTGAGTGACGATGTGAAGGTCTATGCCAAGCTCCCAAGATGGTTCAAGATCGACACGCCACTCGGTAGTTACAACCCCGATTGGGCGGTTTTTGTCGAATTAGATGGCCAGCCACGGCTATACTTTGTGGTGGAGTCCAAAGGCAGTCTTTTTAGTGAAGCCCTTCGGGTGTCGGAAAACGCCAAAATAAAATGCGGTCGGAAGCACTTCAAAGCACTGGAAAGCGATGTCGAATTTATGGTCGCAAATAATTACACGACATTTTCAGAAAAGGTTTCTTCAACTGAGTAGGATGAATAGCTCTATAATATTGAAGGAGACGTATGCAAATATATCAAATACTAGATAAAATAGATGAATATCAGCTATTTGTTCCCGCATTCCAACGTGAATATGTTTGGAAAAAGAAAGATGCTAAAGAATTGTTATCATCTTTGATCAAGGAATACCCTACCGGAACAATGCTAACCTGGGAAACGAATAATCCACCCGAGTTAAAAAGTAAAAAAGAGTATGATGAAAAGCAGGGCGCCATAAAACTGATCTTGGATGGACAGCAAAGAATCACAACGCTCTACATGATGATTCGGGGAAAAGTTCCACACTATTACAGCAAAGAGGAAATAATGCACGACCCCCGGGATCTTTATGTGAACGTTGAGACTCTTGAGCTTGAATATTATAAACGCACCAAAATGGACAATAATCCCTTTTGGGTTCATTTAACAGAAATTTTCCAAAAAAAGATCAGGGCAAAGGATATTGTCAGAAAGCTTGAGAAAACTGAAATGGTTACCAGAGAGCGAGACGATTTAATTGATGATAATTTTAGGGCGATTGAAAAAATACCTGACAGGGAATTTGTTGAACAATCGATTCCGGTTAAGGCTACACTCAAAGAAGCTATAGACATCTTTTATATAGTTAATGCAAGCGGGGTCAATCTTACCGACGCAGAATTAGCATTAGCACAAATATCAGGCTACTGGCCCAAGGCTCGCGAACGTTTTAAGGCAAAACTCAAGGAGATGGAAAAAGACGGTTTTGTTTTTAAATTAGACTTTTTGGTTTATGTCATGATGGGGGCTTTGCATTATGGAGGTTCAGAACTTCAAAAGTTGCATAACCCTGAGAATCTTGAACCTATGAAGGTGGCATGGGAATTATTAGAGGGTCGAACACTTGACTATGTTGCTAATATTCTAAAAAGTCAGATGTATATTGATCATACAAAAGAAATAAATTCTGTTTATGCTCTTGTGCCTATAATTGTTTACGCTTTCAATAAAGGCAAAGAAAATCTATCTCAAATTGAAATCAACAAAATAAAAAAATGGTTTTACTATTCTCAAATCAGGCAGCGTTATATTAGCCAGATGCCTCAAAAACTCGATAAAGACATAAGTATCGTTGTAAAATCAGATACTCCCTTCGATGACCTTCTTAATTCAATAAAACTGGAACGGTCACTTGAAATCAGTAAGGATGAATTCATCGGCGTTGATATCCGCAATGCACTTTATGGTCTAATGAGATGGTATTTTAAAAGTAAAAATGCGATTTGTTTCAGCACCGGTGTCAGCATTCGAAAAAATATGGGGAAAAACTATTCTCTTGAGTGGGATCATATTTTTCCTTATTCAGTTCTGAAAAATAATGGTTACGATTTTAATAACCGTTTTAAGTATTCACTCGCTCAAGAGATAACCAATCGGGCAATTCTCACTAAAACGGCTAACAGATCAAAATCAAATCGAAATGCTGAAGATTATCTTAAACAGGTTAAGGATAATTTCCCTAATGCTCTCAAACTTCAATGTATCCCGGAAGATCCTGAAGTCTGGAAGTTAGAAAATTTTGAAAAATTTTTAGAAACACGCCGCTCAATTTTAGCAAAACAGCTTAACTCTTTCTTGGATAGTATAACTGATACGATTGACACGGAGGTCGAGGCTTCAATCGAAGAGGTTATTTCCAAAGGTGAGGGCTTGGGTGTTGAATTCAAATCATCTCTTCGGTGGGACTATACAAAAGGAACTGTATACATCAAATTAGAACAAGCGGTGATGAAAACCATCGCCGCCTTTAGTAATACTGAAGGTGGAACATTGCTAATCGGTGTTAAGGATGATGGCGAAATTCTTGGACTTGATAATGACTATACTTCATTAAAAGGAAACCGAGATGAGTTTGAATTGCACTTGAGAAATCTGATCAATCAAAATTTCGGGAAAATATTCGCATCCAACAATTTAGATATAACTTTTCCAATGTCGGATGAATTCGAATTATGCCAAATCGAAGTTAAAAGAGGTATCAATCCCGTTTACCTTACGATTTTAGATAAGAATGGTGTCAGAACTGAAAAATATTATATTCGAAGTGGTAACTCATCTCAAGAGCTAAGTGTTAGTGAAATTGCATCATATGTCAATGCACGATTCAATGGATAAAGATTAATGTTATAGACGTTCTTCCTTATTGGATATTTGTTACATATCAAAGCCCTACTCAAACCTGTAATAAGAGAATAGTATCGAGAAAATTCCGGCAGGGGAGCCATTGAGAGAATTCCCCAATTTTTAAAACGCCTTTTTTTGCCCATTTTGCCTTTTGCCGGCTGTGGGTTGCGAAATGCAAGGTCTATTGGAAAGCGCCAAGGCACCTTTGCCACTCAATGGTAATACCCTAAATGATCGTAAACAAAATAGGAAGAGTGTTTGATGTGTTTGATTTAGGGTTAAAGCTTAAACTTCCAGTTCATTTCGAATGGTCTCAAAATTCGTTTTCGTTTATTTACACAATTGATACAGTTGCAGCCTTTCGTCATTGGATGTTTGCCGAGCTTTTCAGCCAGCATAAAGCCGGCATCAATCATTTCAATAACCATCCTGCGCTGCGTCTTGTGTAAAAAATCTTATTAACCTGATTTTTCATAATGAAAACGGCCCTTCTTCGCCACCGGAGGCCTGATCGAGATATTTATCGATGAGCTTTCTCTGGCCGAAACGGTCTGCAAAAAAGTAAATCCTTTCCATGTCAAG
>Ga0210124_1001484_pt1 | contig 10048 bp, 8 predicted proteins | sample Muzzi_PWC_D2_FD_185554 | JGI IMG/M metagenome (GOLD analysis project Ga0210124, IMG submission 185554) | Wetland microbial communities from San Francisco Bay, California, USA, that impact long-term carbon sequestration - Muzzi_PWC_D2 (SPAdes) | ecosystem: Environmental > Aquatic > Marine >...
AGCGATAGGGTGAAATGTCAAGTAGTAGAGAAAAACTTTAAGGATAGAGAAAGAGACAAGTTGAACTAAACCTGCTAGGGTTGAACTTTTAAAAGTGAATAGCAGGTACTGGGTAGAAGTATGGCCGGTGGGTCAAACCGGATGGGAGAAAGTAACTGTAGTTAGAGCCTCCTAGGCTGGAAGGGTTGATTAGTCGCCAGCAGTCGAACCACCAACCGAACCAGCTTACGGGCAGTCAGGACCAAGGCCCGTTTGTGACGATGTTTAGGGACTTCGAGAAATTTACGGTCAAAGTAAAAGGCGTACTCAGGGTCGTGCATCCGAACGACATTAGCCGCCTCACAGAAATAGTAACGTAAGAAGGGGTTGCGTTTTTTGGTAATGGGCGTGAACTCAGAACGGGAGTCACCAGAAACTGATTTGCGCCATTTGAAACCGGCATACTTGGCCACCTTGGCCTGGTCGGCGTTGAAACGGTTGATGTCGCCAATTTCGGCGATGATGCCGGCGGCAAAGACCGGGCCGATGCCAGGAATGGTTTGCAAGGTGTTGGGGATGGCGGCCAGTTGGGTAGCGATGGCGGTATCAAGCCGTTTTTGATGGTGTTGGAGGAAAGTGATGTGTTGCAGGCTGAGGTGAAGGATAGCGTTGATGGGTTGGCGCAAGATATCGGGTAAGGGATAGGAGTCACGGGCCACGCGTTGGAGTTGTTGGGCATTGTGGTCAGGGTTGGCGAAGCGGCGTTTGCCCTTGACATCAATGAATTCAACCAACTGCTCAAAGGGCAAGGCGGCGATGTCCTCAATGGAGGCGAACTCCTCAATGACAGCCCGGCTGGTCGCGCCAAAGATATCGGAAAAGGGACGTTTGTGCTTGAGGGTATATTCGCTGTACTTGAGGTACAAAATGGTCTGGCAATAGGCTTTCTCTTTGGCCAGATGATGGGTTACCCAAAACCGGTAACGGGTCAGAAAGCGCAAGGCCAGATAAAGGTCAGCCCCGGCAAAGGGAGGCGGCAAATCCCGCCCTATGCGTAGCCGATCGGCAACCACAAAGGCATCGGTCGGGTCATCTTTATCCAGATCGCCGAAGGTTTCTTTGTATTTGGCGGTCAGACGCGGATTGAGGGCGTACAACTCAACTGGATGAGTGTTTAACAATGGCTCCTGACTGAGTTGTTGAAAAAGATGGAACCAGTACCAGCCGGTGGCTTCGGTTGCAATTCGAATGGCCTCGTGATTGCTGGCTTGAGTTTGGGCTGTGACCCGTTCGACAAAGAGTTCGGCACCCGGTTTGTTGTTGGGAAATTGAAAGGCGGTTCCCAACTCCTGACCAGCGCCATCCATCATTTGGGCGGTGTTGGTGCGCCGGTGGGGGTCAATTCCCACCAATAGTTCTTTCATACTGGACCTCCTGGGGTGATTAAACGATGGTTATCAACTTGTCTCAGGAAGCGTTGATCCCTGGCTCTCGATGAGGTCAACAGCCTCGTGATTTGAACTCCCCCCATCCCCCGGATGCGTTGTCGTCTGCTACCGACAACCGGGCTGGGTTACGAACAAGATACGGGTCAGAAGTTCCCATCGAGACAGGGGGCGCATGCTTTCATAGAAGTCACCTTTCAACGGTGCGACAAGGAACAAAAGCGCTTCCCCTTCCTGAGCCAACCTTCAGGATGCCAGTTATCAACATTCTTTTCAACTTTCCGTAGGTGGGTTGGCATCTACATCTCATATAATACGAGGATTATTGTTATGAAGGCTGCCGATTATCATTTGGCCCAGATAAATGTTGCCCGAATGCTTGCCCCCTTAGATGATCCAATTATGGCCGATTTCGTCGCCCAATTAGATGCAATTAACGCCGTGGCTGACCAGAGTCAGGGCTTTGTGTGGCGGCTCCAAACCGAGGAGGGCAACGCCACCAGCATCAACGCCTTTGAGAATGACTGTATCTTGGTTAATATGTCTGTTTGGGAGTCGGTGGAGGTGTTACACCAATATACCTATCGCAGCCAGCACGCGGGTGTTTTTCGGGATCGAAAAAAGTGGTTTGTGCCGTATGATGGGCCATACTTTACCCTATGGTGGATCCCAGCCGGGCATATACCAAGTGTCGAAGAGGGTAAAGAACGCTTGGAGATGCTACGTCTGAACGGACCAACACCGGAAGCCTTTACGTTTAAGAAACACTTTCCCTCACCTGATGAAATTTCTCCAGATTTAGTATCCAAGACCGGAGTGAGGCAGAAAAGCGCTTAATTCGTTTCATGAAAAAAACAACTCCATCGTTGACAACTGTCCCCGTAACGCAGCGGGGATAGTATCAACCAACTCGGTCTCGATCACCTGATTGTGCAAATCAACACCTGAGTTGGTTTGAGCCACAACTCGAAGGTAGTTACCGGTCAAACCACTCCATTGCAGGCCAAAACCATAGGGTTCGTTACTTTCCCAAAGAACGGGCATCACGCGGTCTACAAACTTGCGGCGGAAGGTTTCTTCCAGGTGAGCATTGAGAGTGTGCATCCGTTGGCTGCGTTCTTGCAAAATTTTCGATGGTACTTGGCCTTTCATCTTCGCCGCCGTCGTGCCTGCTCGTTTGGAGTAGCGGAAGATATGCAGCTTGGCAAAGGCCATTTCCTCGATAAAATCAATAGACTCGGTAAACTCTTCTTCCGTCTCGCCAGGGAATCCGACGATAATATCTGTGGTAACAGATAAGTCAGAGATAGCCATGCGAGCCATCTCTACCAATCGAGAGAATTCAGCCTGGCTGGTGTGGCGAGCCATCCGGCGTAAGGTGGCATCGCAGCCGCTTTGCAAAGGTAAATGCAAATGAGGCAGCAATCGCTCGTTTTGCCATAATTCGAAGAAGTCCGTCTCTAAATCCCACGGCTCCAGCGAGGATAGGCGCAGGCGAGGCAGGTCAGTTTCGGTTAGAATGGCTTTGACCAGGGCTTCTAAGCCCTGAGATTTACCCAAATCTTGACCATAAGAGCCAAGATGAACCCCACTGAGGACGGCCTCCTGATAGCCCATCTCAACCAGCCAGTTGATTTCGGCAACGACATCGGCTACCGAGCGACTTCGGCCTGCCCCACGGGCCACAGTGACGATACAGAAGGTACAGCGGTTATCACAACCGTCTTGCACCTTAATAAAGGCTCTGGTATGCCCTTTGGTAAGCGCGGAGGAAGCAGGAGGCGTGATAAAAGAAGCCGCATCCGGGGCCGGGATAGGGTCGGCATCTTGTAATAATCCAGCTTCGGTTACTAAGCGGGGCAGGTGGTCTTTTTGGTCATTCCCCACAATGAGGTCAACGCCCAATGCCTCAACGTCGGCGGGTGAGAGTTGGGCATAACAACCCGTCACTACAACTGCCCCTTTGGGATTAGCCCGGCGCATCTGCCGGATGATTTGCCGAGATTTGCGAGCCGCCACATGCGTTACGGCACAGGTGTTAAAAACATATAGATCGGCCATATCACCCGGCCCCACCAGACGATGTCCGGCGCTGACGAAACTTCGCGCCATCTCTTCGACTTCGCTGATATTCAGGCGACAACCGATGGAGTCAACTCGTACTCTCATAGATTGCTCATATATGATGGACTAATTCGAAACTCTACCCTGGACGTAGGAGATTAGAGATTGGGGATTATTTTATAATCGTGCCTAATCCCTAATCTCCAATAACTAATCTCCAGTTATGGTAACACATCCATTTTGCTATAAGCCCAGTCAGGGCCAACCCCGGCGTCGGGAATGATTTCCTGTTGATTTGAACCATCGCCCCTCATCTTCCAAATACCCCAACTCCCGCTACGAGCGCTGCGGAAGATAATCTCGCCGCTGGGGGTATAGGTTGGCAACGAGTCGGGGCCGGGAGCATCGGTAATTCGTTGTATATTGCTTCCATCGACATTCATGGTGTAGATGTCCACGTTACCCTCTACTTCCCGACTAAAGGCAATCGTGCTGCCATCAGGTGACCAGGCGGGGAAGGAGTCACTGCCGTTATTGGTGATTAGCGTATGGCCGGTGTCATCCCGGTTTGAAATCCAGATACCGAATTGACCATCTCGGCCAGAACGATAGACAATTTTTTGGCTATCAGGTGACCAGTCGGCCTGTTCACCGATAATTTCAAAGTGAAATTGCTGGTTATCGGCCGTACCTAAAAAATAAATGCGGTAGCCACCGCCTGGCTTGGCATCAAAAGCCACCATGTTGCCATCAGGCGATACACTGGTCCAGCGGGCTGTCCCATCGTTCCACCCAGACCCTTGAAATACCTCGCTTTCGCCTTGGCAAACATCATAGGGGGCAGGCGGAATCGAAATTTGTACCAGACCATCGCTGACACCGGGTAGTTCGCAACTACCGACCCCAGGGAATGCATCCCGATTTTGTTGGTTGACTCCAGGTTCTCCAAAGAAAAAGATACTGGCACCATCTGTGCTCCAGGAAGGACCGGCCCCATTATTCAGAATAAATTGCTCGGTGCTGCCATTGGTATCGTTAATATATATATTGTGTCGTCCTCCATCCCACTTGGTATAAACCAGTTTATAGGTTTTGGCAGCAGGTGGGGGAGCGGGAGCAGATGTAGCCGTTGGTGTAGGTGTAGCTGTGGCTATATCGGCTGCATGCTCGGCGGTATCGGTTGACTCTTGAACTAGTTCGGAATCTTCCTCGGCAATTGCTTCAGCAGTGGGTTCGATGGTAAAGTTACCGGTTGCCAGTAAGTTGCCCTCTACATAAAGCTCCAGAACCCACTCCCCTGGCGTTAGAGGTTCTCCTCCGGCGTTAATGAAATAGTCGAATATTCCCGCTTTGTCCCCGGCCCAGGCTTCGGAGCTTCTTAGCATCTCATTGCCATCAAGATACCAAACCCGTTCCCAGGTGTTATCGGTAGACAATCCACTATACTCGAAGATGGCGTGTACTTCTGTAATGCCTTCTTCGAATGTGTCGGCTGGATCGATAGGTTCGTATTCATCGGTAGCGCCCAGAGCAAAAGTGATTTCACCTATAGCTGGCTCACTACTGGCAGATGTATCTTCTTGTTGAGCATTTTCAGGCTGTTCATCGCTCGTTTCGGTTTCCTCAGAGCTAGTGTCAGGTGTAGCTGTGCTAGCTTCAGTCTCTTCAGGAGTCGGAGTAGTTGTTACCGCCGGTTCCTGAGTAGGAGCCTCGGTTGTAGCTGATTCCTCCTCATCCGATAGCCCGGCGAGACTACGGATTTGGTCCCCGGCGAAATAATAACCACCACCAATGAGTAGGCCCACACATAACAATAAGGCACAGCCAATCCCGCCTATAATGAGCAAAGGATTTCGCTTTGGCCCATCTCCCGATTGAGATGTACCAGGCGCATGTACTGCACCTCTACTAGAAAGAATAGTTTGATCTGGATCATTCATTAGATTCCCTCATAATTGTGGAAATAATTTGATCAAGGTTGGTTATTAGGCTAAAGCATATCATTGAGTTTTATCAGAGTCAAGTAAGGTCTGATATCTACAGAGCTACTACAAAGTCCAAAATTCTGACTGGCTCATTACCTACCATTGTTCATGCCCAATTGGTTGGTTTGACCAGATGGTATAATTGTGCTAGGATAGCGCTATTGCTTGGCTGGACAATGGGGTCTGGCCCACAGTTCTCAGAAAACCCCTTGGGTAATACATTACCCAAGGGGTTTTTTCATTAATGATGATGATTATGATTGATAGATTGCGTTGACCTCTACAAAGCAGTTCGCAATTTATTGACAAGCCTCTGACGGGGTGAGAAGAGAAAGGTCAGCAAAAAGAGAAAAGTACAAACCAGCACAATGGCCGGACCAGAGGCAACATTAATGTAAAAAGACAGATACAAGCCAGAAATGGCACTGACTACGCCAATTGTAGCAGACAGTACCATCATCACTGGCAAACGACGGGTTAATAGATAAGCTGTCGCGGCAGGCGTGACCAGCATGGCCGTCATCAAGGCAACTCCGACCGTCTGTAAGGAGATTACAATAGCCACAGCAATCAATAGAAGCAGCAGATAGTTTAAAAATGTTGTCGACAAGCGTAGGGTCTTCGCCAGCATTGGGTCAAAAGAAATAACCAGTAACTCTTTGTAAAAAGCCAGAATGGTTAATATAACCAACCCCCCAAAGATTCCGGTAAGCCAAAGGTCCCCAGCCGATACCCCTAGTACATTGCCAAAAAGAAAATGGGTCAAATCTACGGTATAGCTACGCACCGTCGATATTAAAGCAATACCCAGGGCAAACATACTCACAAAGATAACGCCGGTGGCCGTGTCTTCCTTGACACCTTCTTTGCTGATGGCCCCAATGCCTAAAACAGTTAATATACCGGCGGTCAAGCCCCCGATAAATAGCCACGTCTGGCTGACACCCGCCACTAAATAGGCCACACCCACCCCTGGTAAGATAGCGTGAGCCAAGGCATTGCCAAATAGGGCCATCCCCCGTAGGATGATATAAGTCCCTAACACCGCACAAACAATGCCAACAATCGTGGCAGCGATTAAGCCACGTACCATAAAACCATAGCTTAATGGCTCAGTCAGTCCGTTTAGAATGTCAAGCATGGGAATGCTCCTCACCATCACAACAATCCGAATCGCTGATAAGCATAGTCCCGTTGCTCGTTTCGATTAAACGCATGCTGCCGCTGTAGGCCTGGCTCAATAAGTCGGTAGTAAAGACATCGCTTGCTTGACCAAAACCAATGATTTTTTGGTTGATAAGCATCAGCCGGTCAAAGCGTTCGGCGGCTAAGTTAAGATCATGGGTGGCAACCATCACCGTTACGTTGTGTTGATGGAGCTTGTCTAAAATGCCAAAAATATCTTCTTGTGATTTTATATCCAGACCAGCCAGCGGTTCGTCCATCAGCATCAGTTCTGCCTCTTGGGCCAGCGCCCGAGCGATAAAGGTTCGCTGTTGTTGCCCACCCGATAACTCACCTATCTGGCGTTTGGCTAGATGAGACATGCCAACCAACCCCAACGCCTCGTGAACAAAATCCCAATCCTTGCGTTTCGGCCAGCGGAACAGGCCCAACTTGCCAACACGCCCCATCATGACCACATCGGCTACATTGACCGGAAATTTCCAATCCACTTCACTGCGTTGGGGAACGTAGGCAATGCAGATATGTTCGCCAGGTACATGACCATAAACATTTGCTTGCCCCTGTGTAGGGGGTAATAAACCGGCGATGACATTGAAAAGTGTACTCTTCCCTGCCCCATTTGGCCCGATAACTGCGATACGCTCTCCTTGTTGTAGCCCAAAGGAGATGTTATCCAAAGCCAGGGTGTTGTTGAAGCGAACCGAGACATCTTTTAACTCCACAATCGGGCGACTTAAATCGTGTTTGTCGCTTGTTTGAGGGCGTAGCGTCGTAACAGATTGTATTATTTCCATAAAGTCCCTCGATTCTACTTTAAGGCATCTACTATTGCAATTGTATCATACCGAATAAAGTCGATGTATGTTTCTGCGCCACTGCCAGGTTCGCCAAGCGAGCCGGTATATAATGGCACTAACCGGATGCCAGTATCATCTGATATTCGTTCGGCCAATACGGCGTTGGCTGAGACATCGACAAAGATTGCTCTGGCATGATGTTCAGTAATTACGTCCTGTAGGGCAGCCAATTCCTGCGCCGATGGTGAGGCATTCGTGCTGTAAGCAGGAATGACGGTGCCGATAATCTCTAAGCCATAACGTTCGGCATAGTAGCCAAAGGCATCGTGATCGGTGACCATTTGGCGATGAGCAGTCGGGATTTGTTCAATCTGGGTTTTGACCCATTCATCCAATTCTGTTAACCGGGCTACGTAGGTTTGGGCATTGGCCTCATAAGCTTTGGCATTGGTCGGGTCAAGCTGGCTCAAAGCCTGCGCGATATTGCGAACCATCACGATGGCATGAGCGGGTGTCATCCAGATGTGTGGATCGGGCAGGCTCCCCTCCTTTTCAAGACCATTGGTATGATTGTTCGCCTCATCCAACTCTTGAGTCTCGATACCCGATGAAACTGCCACAATTGTGGCTTCCCCACCGGCATTCTTAATTAATTCCTCTAAAAACTCTTCCAGCTTAAGACCATTAATAAATACAACATGGGCATCGGCTACGGAGGCAGCATCACGTGGAGTCGGAGTAAAGGTATGTACATCTGTGCCGGGAGGCATCATCACGGTCAGGTCGATGAGATCGCCACCAACGTTAGTTACCAAATCGCCGATTATATTGGTGGTAGCCACCACCTTGAGCTTTTCACCGGCTTCCAGATTAATGGCCGAACTTCCTCCGGCTTTTGTCAGGGTTTCAGCCGAGAGATCGGTTGGCTGAACATCACATTGAGCAGCCAGCAGCAAGATGGTGAATAGAATGATGATCAGTGAAGTTTGTTTCATAATAAGCTATCTAATTGAGACGAATTCTCATTTACAATCAAAATAAAAAGGTTAACCTTGCTGGCAGGCGCTACAAAGACCTTGAAATTCCAAAAGGTGGTTATGAATTTTGAAATGAAATTGCTTGGTTAATTCCTGGGCCAACTGATTAACCGTGCAGTGGTCAAATTCAAAGGTTGTGTCACAATTGACGCAAATTAAATGATGATGCCCACCGGCAGCCGATACAAAGCGTTGGGTAGGATCGTTCAAATAGACAGGCCGAACTAACTTTAATTCGACCAGTAGCTCCATAGTGCGATAAACCGTGGCCCGGCTAAGCTTGGGATAGATTTTTTGGCCTGCTTCTAAAATTTGGTTGTGGCTAAGGTGTTCTGAGCAAGTCTCCAGTACTTCAATCACAGCTAGGCGAGCCGGGGTCAATTTATAGCCAGCTATTTTTAAGTTTTTCGACAAACCAACAATTGTTGACATGGGGCAAACCCCAACACTAAATGAGACTATTTCTCAATTATGCCGAAAAAATTTAATTTGTCAAATCTGGCCTATTTGATGGTGTGTCCGAAATTTTAGGAGGACTGGGGGGCGCGGGGGGAATTCCCCCCGAATCCCCCCTAGTTTGTCCGAATTTCCTAAAATTCTGGACGCACCCCTATTTGATGACCCCGGCTTTTTTAAGTTTAGGCTCCAGCCTGGCCCGGATGGGGACAAATCTGCGCCACAGATATGAATACAAAAACCAGACCAGTCCCAACCCAAATATGAAACCCGTCACCGTGCGCAGCAGCCAATTTAAGGTGCCGATGGTAGTCCCAACATAAAACGAGGCCGGAAAAGCGCCCCCCGTTAAGGTCACAGCCCAGTCATTGGTTTGGCGAAAGGGCACATCGCCGTTATCGCTAATCATGTTGCTCAGGCCATCAACCAACATGGGCAGGGCCATCACCAGGAGCCATATAAAGCTAATCTGAGGTCGCCGTCCGGTAAAGCCCCAGGCCAGCCCCCCCAAAAAGATGGCGACGAAAATCGCCACCATGCGATGATTTAGGGCTGTTTTAAAGCCAACCTCCGGGTTGCCGATAAAGGCTTCAATATCGCGAGGATTCGCGCCAAACCCGACGATTTGTTCTGCCGAATACGTTTGTATCCCCCCAGCCTCACCGAACAGAAAATAGCAGCGTTGTGGCAATTGATGATTCTGGGTAGCCAAGAAACGATAAATCGCTTGTCCGGCCTCGGGTTGCCTTGCGGCCATGAGGGCCGGCGCCAGAAATCCCAAGGCCAGAATAGTCGCAGCCAAGAGATTGGCCACCAAAAACCAATAGCGGGTAAGATACAGGATGGACTTCTGGATAAATATCACCACATCTCGCCGCCAGCCGGTGACAACCGTAGGTCCAGTTTTGCCCTGCCGCTCTGCTCTCATTTGGGTGATGATTTGGGCGGCTTGTTGAATCTGGTTCTGATTCGACCCTTTGTTGGTGCCATGAGGGTCATGGCGGATGATGCCGGGGTGCTTGCCAAGCAATGTCGTTGCCAGCCGACCCAACTCACGAGTCGCGTACTCTCCCTGACCAACTCCCACCCGCAGATAG
>Ga0210124_1001485_pt1 | contig 10046 bp, 7 predicted proteins | sample Muzzi_PWC_D2_FD_185554 | JGI IMG/M metagenome (GOLD analysis project Ga0210124, IMG submission 185554) | Wetland microbial communities from San Francisco Bay, California, USA, that impact long-term carbon sequestration - Muzzi_PWC_D2 (SPAdes) | ecosystem: Environmental > Aquatic > Marine >...
GAGAATACAGAAGCAGATCGGCCCTTAACGCCGGATATGCTTCAAATCGTTAAAAAACAAATATTTGAAGATTGGTTGCTAGAGCAAAAATCGTCAGCAACAATTGAAATATATGTTGAATTGTGAATTATGGACATTGCCGCTATTTAAGCTATACTTCCATACATGCTAAATTTAGTCGGTAAAGAGGTAATTCCTGACGATGGAACAGGCCAAACCAAAAAATTCGTATTTAGGCCCGATGATTATTGTTGGTACGCTGGCAATCTTGATACTCATTTTGATTACGGTCGTGGGTATCTTTCTCTTTGCCAATCAATTTGACTCGAGCCAATCTGGTCGGCTCAACCTATTCATTGGATCTAATCCATTAAACCAGATCGACTTTGATGAAATTGATCCAGCTTTAGCCCTGTCCTCATTGGGGGGCATGCCCGAGTCTGATGTTATTTTGGAAGCCATTGACAAAGACAGACCCGAAACGGCTCTAGCAAGCTTGCTTTTTCATCCAACTTTAACCAATAACGAAACCGCCGGAGGGTTTCTCCAATTGGCTATGACTTATGGTAACCAGGACAAAAATAAGGCAACTTTTAGTAATAAAATGGCCTGTCAGGTTGCAACACTCGCCCCAAATATGCCAGATACCGTTAGGGCTGACATATTTTTGCAAGCTGGTGAGGGATTAATTGAGTTAGATGAGCCGTCATTAGCCAAATTGTGCCTAAACCAGGCCTTTACTATAGCTTCAAAAAGCCCATTTTTGCAGGCAGCGCATCGACGAGATATTTTTGAACGTCTACAAAAAAATTATATAATTTTTGGTGAGCGAGAATTAGCCAGAGAGAGTCTGAACTTAAGCGCAAACCCACCACAACTAACCTTAATTACAGAAGAGCAAACCGTTCTGCCAAAAAACGAAGCCGTACCAGTTCCGCAAGATATCCAAGAAGTCGAAGCCAATAGATGGAGAGCCGCTCAAGAATTAGCCGCGCTTTTAGTAGAACGGGGGGGTACTGCTCCACAAGAGGTTATTGATACCTTAACAGAAGCATTAATCGCCGAAGATCAGCAAAAACTATCGTTTTACGAAAGTGAAATAACAAAAACAACACAATTATCTAAGAAAATAGATTTTATCTTGGCTCAGATAGCCTGGATGTCGATAAAATATCGGGTTGCTCGTCGCGGGTACGGTATCACTCTTGTACCTCAATGGGAAGCTGAAGCAGAGCAGATAAGAGCCGACTTGACCAAAGCTTATGAGAACCTTTTTACACTTTATGCAGATTTAATTGTTGCCCTACCGGATGTTTCTCGGATTGATAAAGCCGCTGAGGAAAGGCTCCGTAGCGAGATATTGGCCGGAGAATTGGGTAGATATCCTAATTACCCCGAAGAACAGAGACGAAAGCAACTCCTAGATGCTACGGAACAGTTAAAAACCAGCCAACCTGCAATTGGTATTTTTGTGGGTGTTGATAACATAGACAACCAACAAATGTATAGGCTAATACCTATAGAATAACTCAGGTTGCCACCTTAATTGAGTTACTAGAAAAGACACCCGGTTTTTATAGGATTACGCCGGATTTATTGAACATAGTGATCCACTGGTAGATAGATTGAGGCCATATTTTGGAAAAACTGGGTGTCTAATAACAAGGTAGCAACTTAGGCTAGAATAACTGAAGCGTGGTCATAAGCGTTACCTACGAGACCACTGATCGAAGGTGATACGTTTCGAGTTGGGTATTCTGAATTCCAACCTGAAACTCGAAACAAGAAACTATTTGTGAAGGAGAACTTTTATGCAGAGGCTTGATAATCGGCTGACAATTGTGTTGATATCAATGGTTCTGGGGATGACTATCCTGGCATGTCTATGTTATGCCACAATCTTTTTCCAGCCTAATCTTCCTTTTAACCCCCTAAGCCCTCAAATCGCAACGGAGGAAGCCCTGGCAAATATTCAGGTAGCGCAAGCCCAGACACCTGTCGAGGCAGTGGTCGCAATAGATACATCCTATCCACCTACCTGGACGCCAACGCCCACCCGCACACCGGGACCAACCAAAACCGCTACAGACACCCGCACTCCTACTCCAACTAAAACATCTACCTCAACCCCGACTCCCACATTCACCCGAACTGATACACCTGCGCCTCCACCTCCGCCTCCGACAGATACGCTTACTCCTACGCCATTACCCTTCGTTGTTTCATCTCACTCTAGTCGAAATAATTGTGCTGACATAGGCTTAACTGGTATTGTCAATGGATCTAACGGTTTGCCCTTACAAGGCACTCAAATACAATATGGCGAGATTGGGGTGGGTGGTAGTCGCTTCATTGCGACAACCGATAACAATGGTCGGTATGCGGCGTTACTGCTACCGGGTAGTAACATACAGGCTGCACTTAAACCGCATAATTGGTATGCTTATGTTGTCCAAAATGGAGAGCGTGCCAGTGAAGAATTTAGATTTACAACCGACCCCATCTTTGCTGACAACCCTGATCACTGTACAAGCAGTAATAATAGTAATAATAGTAATAATAGTAATTCATCAAATAGTAATTTGGGGCCAGGATGTACTGCCGACCCTTGCCAAAGTAGTGATTCTATTCAAATAAAAACCATCAACTGGCAATTACTTCAAGAACTACAATGAGCTATATTTTGTAATATTAGAACTTACACAGAAGAAGCCCCGCTGATATTGACGGGGCTTTTTTGTGGTCTATTGATTAATCACGCGAAAGATAACCGCATCTTCATCTCGATAAATTTCTTCCATACGAGGATCAGCCTTAGCGACATAGAGAAACCTGACGTGGTCCAAATCGGTCAGGACATACTCAGCACCGAAAGTATCTACAATGGTTGCAGCGGGAGGTTCTACCAATCCTCTACTAACATTTTGCCATAATTCATATAGTTCGGCATCCTGTGATTGCATATAAGTTGGGTCCAATCCTAGCGTATAGGTGTTGTGGGTATCATAAAAATATAAGCGTGTGAAGTCATCCCAATCGGTTTGGAAAATTCGGCTTTGAGGTGGGGTATTCTCTTGCAACCAATTGGCAGCTTTGGCATATTGTTGGTAAGATTTGGAATCTTGTAAATCTTCCCGAGCCATTTCAATATTAAACCAAATAGCCGGGACGAGAATTAGAGCCAGAGATAAAGGTAAAATCCTACGCATCCCTGCTCTGGTTTGCAACCACTGCTGAAAAAGAGGTTTCCAAGCGACAGCACAAAACAGCAGGGCAAAGGCCGGATAATACTCTACAAAACGACGAGACCTAAACAAGATAAGGGCAAAGAAAATAGTAATCAAGAATAAACTGGCGGTGTGCGAGTCTATCCGGCGCTCACGGAGACTAAGAGCAAACGATCCAGCCACAAAGGCGAATAATGCCAGACCTGAGTTTTCAACTAAAGCCCAGGTTTCGTAGGGGTACCACTCTCCGCCAACCCCGGTTGCCGTGGTATCGGTGAGTTTGGGGAGTAGATGATGATAAATAAAAAGTAAGTTATTGGGAAAATAGGGGTTAATCAGTACCCCTAAGCCAAGACCGAGTATCGTATATATTAAAGGAGCTAAGTTGAATTGACGGTCAAGCAGCCACCGGGCAATAATACATAAGCTTATTATAACCAAAATCAGTATAAAAGCGTCGTAAAGCCAAATGTAGATAAAGGCGAGTGGCAAGAGCCAGCGATAATGCCGGACGAGCGTCAGGTGTAGCATCAAAAACAACATCAATAGTGATAGAGATTGCACGCGAGTCATGCTCATCCGATAGAGAAATGCTTCGGAAACCGCAAAGAACCCCAACGACCATAAGGCCGCATACGGTACATGCTGTCCGCGCAAAAAGATCCAACCCACTAAAAAAGCAAACGATGAGAAAATAACGCTGGCCCACTTGGCCCCTTCGCGCAAATCGCTGTAGGTGAAGGGTATCAACAAAACATGGAAGAGAAAATGGTGGTCGAAAAAGTTATCTTGATTCAGAATGGTCAAGGGCAGCCAAGGAAAGGCGGGAGTGAGTCCTTGTTGACGCATAATCTGGCTAAATTTAATATGAAAGTAACCATCGTTACCAACCAAATTGGGTGTGGCAAATTGAATAGTGGTCATTAAGCTTATAAATAAGATGAGTAACCCGGCACCGGCCGTGATGGTCTGCCAGCGCTGGGTCACAGCAATCATCTGGTTGATATGACCTCTCATTAATATTCTCCCACCAATTTACTCTTTTGAAGATTTACCGAATTATCTCTATTTTGTCTTATTGCATTTGGAATTTGATATTTTGCTTTAATTTGAACCTTCTCTATGAGCACCTGGGTTTGTGTATACCCGATGCGGATGGTAGAATTAATGTTTTGAAAGACATTTATTTGAACTTGACGAGTTTGCTAATAGCTTCGTGAAATCCAACCCTGATTAAGGAGAAATTATGCGTGTTTTAATTACTGGCGCTGCCGGATTTTTGGGTTCTCATCTTTGTGACCGCTTTCTGCGCGAAGGGCATATTGTAATAGCCATGGATAATCTAATTACCGGCAATACCGCTAATATTGAGCACCTTGCTGGTCATGATAATTTTCAGTTCATAAAGCACGATGTGACAAATTATATTTATGTCGAAGGAGAAATCGATGCTGTGCTTCATTTTGCCTCACCGGCCAGCCCGATAGATTATCTTGAATTCCCCATTCCCACCTTAAAGGTCGGCGCTTTGGGTACCCATAAAGCGCTTGGATTAGCGAAAGACAAAAGCGCCCGCTTTTTACTGGCATCCACTTCGGAGATTTATGGTGATCCATTAGTCCATCCCCAACCAGAAGATTATTGGGGCAATGTCAACCCTATTGGTCCGCGTGGTGTATACGATGAAGCCAAACGCTTTGCCGAAGCGATGACTATGGCTTACCACCGCTATCATGGGGTGGACACCCGTATTGTTCGTATTTTCAATACCTATGGCCCTCGTATGCGAGCCGAGGATGGCCGAGCTGTCCCTAATTTTATTGCTCAAGCCCTACGCGGCGAGCCATTGACCGTATATGGTGATGGGTCTCAAACACGCTCACTGTGCTATGTTAGCGATGAAGTCGATGGTATCTACCGCCTTTTACAATCGAATGAAGTAGAACCGGTCAATATTGGTAATCCATCCAACGAGATAACGATGTTAGACTTAGCCAGGAAAATCATCGAGTTAGCCGGGTCTCAATCAACTGTTAAATTTGTTCAACCTAAAGATTCACGTATTCAAGATGATCCAAAAGTACGGCGTCCTGATATTAGCAAAGCTAAACGTATTCTCAAATGGGAGCCTAAGATTTTACTGGATGACGGCTTGCGCGATACAATAGAATATTTTAGGTCCACCGTATCAACATAATGTTAGCAGGGTATTCTATATCTGTCCAAAAATTCTTGGCGCTTTCCTTTCCGCCGGTTTCATTTAGCCCCAGATTTCATACCCCGATATTGATTATTATCACCGTTGCCATAGGTTTGACCCTGGCCTGGCTGCCCCTCAAGATGGTAATTATCCTGGTGGGGGGTGCTATTTTTTTTGTAATAACCCTACTCAAGCCTATCTTAAGCCTGTATTTACTCATTCCGGTGATACCCTTTAGCAGCCTATTAGCCGTGTCTATTGGCGACGTTAGAGCCGGGCTTATGGAGGTGGTTCTCTTATTGAGTATCGCGGTCTGGTCGCTTAAAGTATTAGCCAGCCAAAGTTTACCAACTTCATTGACAAGACTCAAGGGTGGGCCGCTATGGCTATTGTTTCTACTATTTCTTGGGGGGGTGAGCCTATCCTGGTTGAATGCCTTCTCGATTAGAGCCAGTATGGTCGAGACTTTCAAATGGGTCGAGATGCTCATCCTGTATCTTTTTATTGTCAATATGGTGCCGGTTCGACACATCAAATGGGTTGTCCTGATACTCTTATTAACAGGCATCTCGCAGGCTATACTTGGCCTGTATCAATTTATTTACAAAGTTGGGCCACCTGGATTTGAACTTTTCGACGGGCGCTTTTTAAGAGCCTTTGGCACCTTTGCCCAACCTAACCCCTACGGTGGATACCTCGGCCTGTTACTGCCCTTAGCCCTATCCTTGACCCTATGGAGTTTTTCTCAAATTCGAGGGCCGTTTGTGGCTGCGCCAGCCTATCCTTTTGAAATGGATTTCAGTTCTTACCAATGGGGCCATAAAATTTTCAGATTCTTTTATTTACTGCTCCGATTTACTATAATTAGCTTGCCCCTTGGAATCCTGTTAGCGGCCCTCTTTGCCAGCCAATCCCGAGGCGCTTGGTTGGGTTTTGCCGTCGCCGGGGTAGCCACACTCATTGTACGCAGTAAGAAAGCAGCCTTAATTTTGGCAACTTTAGTTCTGGTTGGAGCCTCTATTGGCTTAATCGGCTCTTTTGATTTGAGCCAAAGGCAAACAGATTCGACAGAAGCGAATAGTGCTTATAGAGTCGTTACCGACCGATTCGTCAATGCCCTCACCTCCATTGTTACCATTACCGATGTAGCCACTACCCCGGTTACCGATGCTAATTTTGCCGCCGTTGAGCGGCTGGCACACTGGCAAGCTGCCCGCGACATGTGGCGTGACCACCCCTGGTTAGGGGTAGGCTTTGGCAACTACGCCGCTATATATCCAGCCTATGCAGTTGGTCGTTGGCTCGACCCCTTAGGGCATGCCCACAATTATCTGCTTAATCTCGGTGCGGAAACAGGTTTAGTTGGCATATTCGTCTATTTAATTTTCTGGATTTTCACTTTTAGGTTATTATGGGTGGCTGTACGCTATAGCGATGGATTTCACAAAGCCGTAGCAGCCGGGGGGTTCGGTATTATGGTTCACCTTCATGTTCATAACCTGGTTGATAATTTATATGTACAGGGAATGTACTTGCATATCGCCATCATTTTGGGTCTGGTCTCGATCATTTACCAGCAAAATAAGGGGTCGCAAATCCCACTCAAAACGAGAAAATGAGTCATGCTACTATACATCCGAGAGAATATCACGAATATCTATCAAAGTAATTCCAAAGAGTTTCGTCGTTTTGCCAAATTTGCAATTGTGGGGGTAGTTGGCGCTACTATTGATTTTGGTGTTCTTAATCTACTTCTCTATCTTTTATCTCATGTACTCATGTGGAATTTACTGGCCCAGTTCTCTATTAACGGAAATTTATTATTTGCCAATACTGTATCGGTCAGTACAGCGATTCTTAACAACTTTATCTGGAATAGGTTGTGGACCTTTCCAGAGTCTCGGAGCCGCAAAAAGCGAAAACAACTCCCCCAATTTGCTTCGGTTAATTTCATTGGTCTAGTGCTTAATAATATTATTGTGGTAGGTCTAGATGCACTCCTGGTTCCGTATGTTGCCGGGCCTCTAAGACCCAACCTGGCTAAAGCTATGGCGATAGGCATTGTCCTCTTTTGGAATTTTGGCGCGAACCGTATGTGGACCTATCGAGGGTTGTAAAGGGGAAGCTGGCGTGAACAGAAAAATTCGTGGCGCAATCATTGGAGCGATTATTGGGGCCATTGTCGGTGCGGGGCTGGTGAGTATTTGTGGCTGGAGTACGACTGTAACAGTTATCATAGCAATTATCGGTGCAATAGCTGGGGGAATCATCGGGTTATTTATTGTGTTTGGAGTAATACAGAGGGAAAAGGACATCGAAACCGGGTTAGGAAGCTAAGATTTAAGGAGAGCATATGATGGCCGCTTGGAAAGCCTACTTACAGGAAAAGCTGATTACCGAAGATGCGTTGCAAACTCGGATTAAGGAAATCGGAGCGCAGATTTCGGCGGATTATCGAGACCAGGATTTACTGTTGCTATGTATCCTAAAGGGGGGTGTCCTATTTCTGACCGACCTCATGCGCCAAATCACCATTCCCCACGAGGTTGACTTTTTAGCCGTATCCAGTTACGGCCGGGCAGTGAGAGAATCAACCGGCGTAGTACGCATCGTCAAAGATTTAGATGAGCCTATCGATGGTCGGAATGTCTTAATCGTCGAAGATATTATTGATACCGGCCATACACTGAACTATATCACCCGCAACTTGAGTACCCGAGGCCCGGCCAGCGTGAAAATCTGCACCTTACTGGACAAAGCCGAGCGACGAGAGATTGATATCCCCATCGACTATACCGGCTTTGTCATTCCCGATAAATTTGTTTTTGGCTTTGGCTTAGATTTGGATGAGAAGTTCCGGGAGTTACCCTTTATCGGTGTTGTAAATCCGGGGATGGTAGCGGAGTAACAACAAAATACTCCCACAAATCAACAATCCCATCCCCGAAATGACCAATCCCCACATAAAGCTATCCGGCCAATATGTAAGCCGAACCAAATGCTCCCCTGCCGGGATTACCACCCCTTGTTGCACCACATTGACTTGTAGCAGTTGAGCCGCTTGACCATCTATTTCGGCATGCCAGCCGGGATAATAAATCTGACTCACCACCAGAAGATGCATACCGGTTGCCTTCACCGCGATGCTCAATTGGGTTGGACTATAGTCAATCACCGTAGCGGTTGAGGCCGAGGCATCGCCTAATGGTGTTCTCAAGGGAGCCTCGACAATGGCAGTTTGACGCAGATTGAAATCATCATCAGCCAGACGAGCGATAGCCTGCGACTCGTCGGTCACAACCTCCACGTCAGAAACAAGCCAGGCCCTTTCAAAAGGATCACCCATTTCAAAAACCCTAAGCTCCCCTTCCTCAAAAACCAAAGGCAACGCCTCATTTGAGATATCTCGCTGCTCAAGAATATAACGCACATTCATCAACTGCCATAATCGCCAGGCAGGTATCTGGCGAAGAAAGGTATCCACACGAGCTAACTGTAAAGGTGTATTGCCGGTTAAATCCTGAAGGTTGTATACCGAGGCCGCACTGTTGCCGCCGGGTAACAAGCCGCCACTAGCAATTCGGCCAGGGGAGAGGGGGCGAGTCAGCGAGTCGGCGAGTGTCTGAACATGGAGATTAGTTTGCAGAAATCGGACGATATTGTTAGGGGTAAAAGACTCAACATCTACTAGCGTTGCTAAGTTAAAGCGCCAGTTGACGGTGAATAAATTAAAGGCGACCCAAATTGCCACCAGACCCATCCCCCATGGACGGTGCAACGAGCGACGAGGCCGTAAAGATAGTAGTAGTATCATGCCGCCTAAAAAGATCAAACCAAAAAGATGATGTCGTAATACCCCAAAAAAGAGATTCACCTCATCCCCACGAGCCGTGGCCGTGGCAGAACCGTAGATATAGAAACCGGTCAGCCCTAAAGCAACCCCGGCCACGATTCGCAGACGTCGTTCAAACAAAATGTATGTAGATCGGGATATTTTGGACAAGGGACCGGCTAAGATCATCGCGCCATAGCCTGCTAACATGGCAGCACTGAAGCTGTAGATCAAAAAGGCTCGCTCTTGCTGACGAACCGCATCAAAGCCAGGGGCCAGCAAATAGAAAAGTGGATATAAAAATAAGTGACCGCCAAAAGCTAAGAGCAAGCTAATAAGTCCTGCTCCGGCCCAAAAAAATATCATACCCCGCGGTTTTGCTAGTATCAGAGCTATGGCAATCAATACCAAAGGCGCAATTCCAACGTATTCTGGGGAGCCGCCAAAGAATCCGGGATACAAGATGGAAATCAGCTCATTTAGTGGCAAACCGGCAGAGACCGCCTGATAAGATAAATCGGCCCGAACAGAATGAGAGATAAACTCCAGCGTCGGTAGCAGTTGAGCCGCAACGATGGCTGTGCCAAGGAGAATGGCGACGCCCCAGAGGGTGAAATGTATACCTAGAGGAGACAACAAGTAGTTTAGGGAGCGGGGGGGCGGGGGGGCAGGGGTGATGTTGTCTGTTCGGTTACTTATCTCGTTTGGCGTACTCCACCATGTGTGAAAAGCTTGAAAAATAGTAAAGGCCAGGGTTAAATAAAAAATGTAAAGAACGGTCTGCGGA
>Ga0210124_1001486_pt1 | contig 10043 bp, 5 predicted proteins | sample Muzzi_PWC_D2_FD_185554 | JGI IMG/M metagenome (GOLD analysis project Ga0210124, IMG submission 185554) | Wetland microbial communities from San Francisco Bay, California, USA, that impact long-term carbon sequestration - Muzzi_PWC_D2 (SPAdes) | ecosystem: Environmental > Aquatic > Marine >...
CGGCAGCTCAGGTGCAACCGTGGCGATAGCGGAGGTCCAGGGTGTAGGGGTACTCCGGGCTGCGTTCCTCGGGGGGCGGAGACATCGGACCGGTCGGATGGCTGTCGCCGGAGAAGCGGCCCAGGGCCGCGATCTCCGGGGGCGGCTCGATCGGCCCGGGGGTGTGGCCGTAGCCCCAGAAACGACTCACCCGGCGGGTCTCGGCCACATAGGCGTTGACCGGGAAGTCCTCGTAGTGCCGGCCGCCGGGATGGGCGACGTGGTAGGTGCAGCCGCCGACGGAGCGCCCGCTCCAGGTGTCGATGATGTCGAACACCAGGGGCGAGTGGACCCCGATGGTGGGGTGGAGCGCCGAGGGCGGCTGCCACGCCCGGTAGCGTACCCCGGCCACGTACTCGCCATGGGTGCCGGTGCGGTGCAGCGGCACCCGGCGACCGTTGCAGGCCACGACGTGACGCGCATCCGTCAGACCCGTGACCCGGACCTGCAGCCGCTCCACCGAGGAATCCACGTACCGTGCCGTCCCGAGGCTCCGCACCTCCTCGCCCAGCACGTGCCACGGTTCGAGGGCGGCCCTGACCTCCAGGTGGATGTCGCGCACGGTCACCGAGCCGTAGTGGGGGAAGCGGAACTCCTGGAACGGCGCCAGCCACTCCGCCTGGAAGGGGTATCCCGCTCGTTGCAGGTCGCACACCACGTCGTGGATATCGCCCCACACATAGTGCGGCAGCATGAAGCGGTCGTGCAGCTCGGTGCCCCAGCGCACCAGCCGGTGGCGGTAGGGGTTCCGCCAGAACCACGCGATCAGGGTGCGCAGCAGGAGCATCTGCACGAGGCTCATGCGCGCATGGGGGGGCATCTCGAAGGCGCGGAACTCCACCAGCCCGAGGCGACCGCTCGGGGAGTCCGGGGAGAACAGCTTGTCGATGCAGAACTCGGCGCGATGGGTGTTGCCCGTCACATCCACCAGCAGGTTGCGCAGCACGCGGTCCACCAGCCATGGCTCCGGGACCTCGCCCTCGGGGATCTGCTGGAAGGCGATCTCCAGCTCGTAGAGGTTCTCGTTGCGTGCCTCGTCGACCCGCGGCGCCTGGCTCGTCGGGCCGATGAACATCCCGGAGAAGAGATAGGAGAGCCCGGGGTGGTGCTGCCAGTAGCTGAGCAGGCTGCGCAGCAAGTCCGGCCGGCGCAGCATGGGGCTGTCCGCCGGGGTGGCGCCGCCGATGGTGACGTGATTGCCGCCGCTGGTGCCGGTGTGATGGCCGTCCTGCATGAACTTCTCGGTGCCCAGGCGGGCCTCGCGCGCGTCCGCATAGAGCGCCTGGGTGCGCGCGACCATCTCCCCCCAGTTCGCGGCCGGGTGGATGTTCACCTCGATGACGCCGGGATCGGGGGTCACGGCCAGCTTGCAGATGCGCCAGTCGCGCGGCGGCTCGTAGCCCTCGAGGCGGACCTTCACCCCGAGGGTCGCGGCGGTCAGCTCGATTGCGGCGACCAGGTCGAAATAGTGTTCCAGATGGGTGAGGGGGGGCATGAAGACGTGCAGCACCCCGTCGCGGGGCTCCACGCACAGGGCGGTGTGGGTGACCTCGACCGCTCGCTTCCCGCGTCGGCGGTCGTCGTCGATCTCCTGCTGGACGATCTCCGGATGGACCTCCTGGGCCGCTTCCAGGCGGCTGAAGCGGCGGGTCACCTCGCCGTAGTAGTCCCCCAGCGGCGGACGGGGTGCGAACATGCACCGCTCGGGATCGATCTCGCGCTCCTCCTCCGCCACCCAGGGCAGGGCGTCCAGGGGCAGGCGCAGGCCCATGGGCGAGTCGCCCGGGGTGAGGAACATGCGCTCGCGGCGGAAGGTCCAGACGCTGCTCTGCCAGCGCTCTTGTGTCGTGTCCCAGCGGATCGGCAGGGCGAATCCCACGGGCCGGCCGAGGTCCTCGGCAAGCAGCCGGGCCAGGCGCCGGCGTTCCTCGGGGTCCTTGAGGTCGGCGTGCAGCAGGTCCACGTTGTCCGGTTGCATCCCCTCCTTCCAGAGGTAGTACAGGCTGTCCTCGTAGCCCGGCACCGGGAGGCGTTCCGACAGGCCGAGGGTGCGCGCCAGGTGGCGGATGAAGCGTTGGGCATCCTCGGATCCCATGCCCTCGTCCGAGTCGTCCGCGGCGAATAGTCGCGGGTCGCGCCACACCGGCTCGCCGTCGGTGCGCCACAGACAGTTCAGGGACCAGCGCGGCAGGGGCTCGCCCGGATACCACTTGCCCTGGCCGTAGTGGAGCATCCCGCCCGGTGCGAAGCGGCGCCACAGGCGCAGCAGGAGGTCGCCCGCGAGCCGGCGCTTCTGATCACCGAGGGCGTCCCGGTTCCACTGGGCGGACTCCATGTCGTCGATGGACACGAAGGTCGGCTCGCCGCCCATGGTCAACCGCACGTCGCCCGCCTCCAGGTCGGCATCCACCTTGTACCCCAGGGCCTCGATCGCCGCCCACTGGGTATCGCTGTACGGCTTGGTGACGCGCGGGTCCTCGTGGAGGCGCTGCACGTGGTTGCTGAACTTGAACTCCACCGTGCACGGGCCAGTCGCACCCGTGATCGGTGACGCGCTGCCGGGATCGGGCGTGCAGGCCAGCGGTATGTGACCTTCGCCGGCGAACAGGCCGGAGGTCGGGTCCAGTCCCAGCCAGCCGGCCCCCGGCACGTAGACCTCGGCCCAGGCATGCAGGTCGGTGAAGTCGTGATCCGTCCCGGCCGGACCCTCCAGGGGCTTCTCGTCCGGGGTGAGCTGCACCAGGTAGCCGGAGACGAAGCGCGCCGCGAGTCCCAGGTGGCGCAGGATCTGCACCAGCAGCCAGCCGCTGTCCCGGCACGAGCCGAGGGCCTTGGCCAAGGTCTCCTCGCAGCTCTGGATCCCGACCTCCATGCGGATGGTGTAGGCGATGTCCTTCTGCAGCCGCTGGTTGAGGGCGACCAGGAAGTCCACGATGGGCTGTGGCGAGCGGTCCACCCGCGCCAGCCACTTCTGGAGGAGTGGGCCGTGTTCCCGGATCTCCAGGTAGGGTGCGAGCTCCTTGCCCAACTGGGCGTCGTACGGAAACGGGTAGTTGTCCGCGTACGCCTCGACGAAGAAGTCGAAGGGGTTGATGACGACCATCTCGGTCACCACGTCCACCTCGAAGGACAGGGCGCGCACCGGCTCGGGATACACGATCCGGGCCAGGAAATTGCCGAACGGGTCCTGCTGCCAGTTGATGAAGTGGTCCTTCGGCAACACCTTCAGCGAGTAGGCCTCGATCGCGGTCCGGCTATGGGGTGCAGGGCGCAGGCGGAGGATGTGCGGCGAGACCGAGACCAGGCGATCGAACCGGTACTCGGTCTTGTGGTTGATCGCGACTCTGATTGCCATGGTGTGCCCGCCCCGGTGGTGGTTTGTCGATGTATACACAATATCCGGTCGAATAGCCGGCCCTACGCAGGCGTATCCTGACCGAGAATGTCTGGCCGGAATGGCCAGCGAGCCACCCCGACCTGGCTTCGTTCCCCGGGAGATCGCCGCCCGGCGAGCCCGGGGACGACCGCGCCCCGGAGATTGGGGACGGGAAGGCAGGTTCGCGCCCCGCCTGGCGCGCCACGGGGTCTTCTGGACATGGCAGACGATCCATCCGACAATGCGCGTCCGTGGTGAGTGTAGCTCAGTTGGTAGAGCCCCGGATTGTGGTTCCGGTTGTCGAGGGTTCGAGCCCCTTCACTCACCCCACTATCACGGTTAGTATTTCTCGACGCAGCGACGCTGCTGTGGAAGGGCGAAGTGTTGGGCCGTTAGCTCAGCTGGTAGAGCAGCGGACTCTTAATCCGCGGGTCGAAGGTTCGATCCCTTCACGGCTCACCAAATACAGGAATGGCCGAGAGGCGACTCTCGGCCATTCTTTTTACGTCCTACAGCGCATCGTGTTGCGAGAGTGGCGGAATTGGTAGACGCGCTAGATTTAGGATCTAGTGCCGCAAGGTGTGGGGGTTCGAGTCCCCCCTCTCGCACCAGGATGAACACCTTCGGGGGACAGCGATTCTCATGGAAACCAATGTTCAGGAAGTCAGCCCGTGCCGCTGGCAGGTCCACGTCACCCTTCCGGCGGACGAGACGGCGCCCCATTTCGACAAGGCGTACCGGGCCCTGCAGCGCACCGCACGCATCCCCGGGTTCCGGCCGGGTAAGGTGCCGCTGTCGGTGATCCGCAAACGGTTCGGCGACGCCGTGCGCGAGGACGTGGGGAATACCCTGCTCAAGGAGACCTTCCCCCAGGCCCTCGAGGAACACGCCTTGAAGGCGATCGGGCCGCCGGCACTGGAGGAGCTCACCCTGGAGGAGGGAAGCCCGTTTAGCTACTCGGCACAGGTGGACGTGTTGCCGGAGGTCGAGCTGGGCGAGGTGGTGGGGCTGGAGATCCCTCGCCGCGAGGTGGTCGTCTCGGAGGAGATGGTCGAGTCGACCCTGGAACGGATGCGCCAGGAGAATGGCCAGATCCGCACCCTGGATGACGCTACGGCCACCCTTGCCCGCGGCCAGATCGGGTTGATCGATTTCGCGGGCCGGATCGACGGCGAGCCCTTCGAGGGGGGGAGTGGCGAGCGGTATCCGGTGGAGGTGGGTGCCGGCGTCCTCTTCCCCGACTTCGAGAACGGCATGGAGGGGATGGCCGTGGGGGAGACGCGCGAGATCGCCGTCACCTTCCCGGAGGACTACCGGGAGGACTTCGCGGGCAAGGAGGCGAGCTTCACCGTCACCCTGCACGAGATCCAGGAAAAGGTGGTGCCGGAGCTCGACGACGAGTTCGCCAAGGATCTGGAGTTCGAGAGCCTCGCCGCCTTGCGGGAGGAGATCCGCACCAAGCTGGCGGAGCACATCGAACGCGGCAACCGGCGCGCCCACCATCAGGAGATCGCCGACCGGCTCCTGGAGCGCCACACCCTGGAGATCCCGCCGACCCTGTTCGAGGGGCAGCTCGACCTCATGGTACGTAACCGGCTGGTCGCCCTCGTGCAGCGGGGCGAGAAGATCGAGGACGCGGAGACTCAGCGTGCCACCCTGCGCGAGGAGCTACAGCCGGATGCGCGCAAGCGCGCCCAGCTCACCCTGATCCTCGATAAGATCGCCGAGGTCAACGGCCTGGCGGTCGACGACGCGGCGATCGAGGAACGATTGAAAAAGGAGGCGACGGACGCCGGGGTGGCGCCCAACGTGATGCGCCAGTACTACGAGTCGCAGTTCGGCTCCCTCGATCCGATCCACGACCAGCTCCGGGAGGAGGCGGCCCTGGACCACGTCCTGCAGCACGCCGTTTTTGTGGAGCCGCCGCCGACCAGCGGCGAATAGCGACCCGACCCCGCAATCTGGATTCCCGACTTCCCCAACAAGCAGCGCCCCGCGCCCGTGCGTCGTCGGGAGCCCTGTTGATTGCTTAGGAGAGCCCCATGGCACGTCCCCCCTTTGGTCTTACTCGTGATGGGATGCCGACGCCGGTATCCGACAACCTCGTGCCGATGGTCGTCGAGCAGACGCCCCGGGGCGAGCGCGCCTATGACATCTACTCCCGCCTGCTCAAGGACCGGATCGTCTTCCTCGGGACGCCGATCGACGACTACATGGCCAACGCGGTGATCGCCCAGCTCCTGTTCCTGGAGGCCGACGATCCAGCCAAGGACATCAGCCTCTACATCAATTCTCCGGGTGGGCTGGTGACCGCAGGGCTGGCCGTCTACGACACCATGCAGTACATCCAGCCGAGCGTCTCGACGATCTGCATTGGCCAGGCCGCGAGCATGGGGGCCGTGTTGCTGTGCGCGGGCGCCCCGGGTAAGCGCTACAGCCTGCCCAACTCGCGGGTGATGATCCACCAGCCCCTGGGCGGTTTTCAGGGCCAGGCGACCGACGTGGAGATCCACGCCAAGGAGATCCTCAAGACCCGGGAGACCCTGAACAACATCATCGCCAAACACACCGGGCAGAAGGTTAAGACCATCGAACGCGACACGGAGCGCGATAACTTCATGTCCGCCGAGGAGGCCGTGGCCTACGGGTTGGTCGACAGCGTCGTGGAGCGCATCCCGAAGGCCCTTCAGCCGGAGGGGTAGGTCCTGACAAGATTGGTGGGAGATTCGGAACGGATGTGGTTACACTGAGCGCACACGCCATCGCCTCAACTTACCGCGAGTGACCCGGATGTCGACCTCCAGCGCCACATGCTCGTTCTGCGGCAAACAGCAGAACCCCCTCGCCCTGCTCAACCCGCCGGCCTCCCACGTCGGCCCACGGTTGATGATCTGCGATGACTGCTTCTCGCTCTGCCAGCAGCTCATCCATCAGCCGGCGAAGGCGTCGCCCGCGGCGCCCCGGGCGGACATCGCCCAGCTCAAGCCGCGCGACATCCACGCCATCCTCAACCAGTACGTGATTGGCCAGGAGCGGGCGAAGAAGGTCCTGTCGGTAGCGGTGCACAACCACTACACGCGCCTGCGCCACCGCCATGAGCCGGACGAGGTGGAGCTGTCGAAGAGCAACGTGCTGCTCATCGGCCCCACGGGCACGGGCAAGACGCTCCTTGCCCAGACCCTGGCGCGGATTCTCCAGGTGCCGTTCACCATGGTCGACGCCACCACCTTGACCGAGGCGGGTTACGTCGGCGAGGACGTGGAGAACATCGTCCTCAAGCTGCTCCAGGCCTGCGACTACGACGTGGAGCGGGCCGAGCACGGCATCATCTACATCGACGAGATCGACAAGATCGCGCGCAAGTCGGAAAACCCCTCCATCACCCGGGACGTGTCCGGGGAGGGGGTGCAGCAGGCCCTCCTCAAGCTCATCGAAGGGACGGTGGCCAACGTGCCCCCGCAAGGCGGCCGCAAGCATCCGCACCAGGAGTTCCTGCAGGTCGACACCACCAACATCCTGTTCATCTGCGGCGGGGCGTTCGTCGGCCTCGACAAGATCATCGCCAGCCGTCTGCAGACCAAGGTGTTGGGCTTCGGTGCCGACGTCCGGGTGAGCGCGGCCAATAGCCGGGATCTGCTCAAGGAGGTGCAACCGGAGGACCTGCTCAAGGTGGGCCTGATCCCGGAGCTGATCGGCCGCCTGCCGGTGCTGGCGACCCTCGATGAGCTCGACGAGGCGACCCTGGTGTCGATCCTCACCGAGCCGCGTAACGCTCTGGTCAAACAGTACCAGCGGTTCTTCGAGTACGAGGGGGTGAGGCTCACCTTCGCGGCCGACGCCCTGCGCGCCGTGGCCCGCGCCGCCCAGGAGCGCAAGACCGGTGCCCGCGGTCTGCGTGCGATCCTCGAAGAGGTGATGCTCGACATCATGTACGACATCCCCTCCGAGTCGAACGTCGTCGAGTGCATCATCACCCAAGAGGTGATCGAGGGGCAGGAGCTCCCCCTGCGCATCTACGAGCACCAGTCAAAGACGGCGTGATGGCTGTCCGCTTTCAGCGGTCAGCGATCAGCTCGTGGGAACAGAGGGTACGTCGGATCAAGCCGCGCAGCGGCGGATCCGACAATGGCAGGCGTAGGCTCCGCTCCGCTTGAGCCGACCTACGGATCTCAGCTTTCCGCTTGCAGGGACCGCTTGGCTGGCCATCCTCTAGTAGGCTGACCGCTGACCGCTGACCGCTGACCGCTGACCGCTGACCGCTGACCGCTGACCGCGAGATGACCACGCCACGCAAGCGACCGCGTTTCTCCCCGCAACGCATCGCGGTGCTCGTTCTCCTCACCCTGCTCTCGCTCGGGGTGTTGGCGCTGGTCGACCGGGTGCGCCGCGGTGGGCTCAGCCTGCCGATCGCGGACAACGTCGCTCTGGTCATCCTGATCAACCTCGATGTTCTCCTCATCCTCCTGCTGCTCTTCGTCCTCCTGCGGGCGCTCATCACTTACTATTTCGAACGCCGCCAGAGCCTCGCCGGGTCCAACCTCAAGACCCGGTTCCTCCTCGCCTTTCTGGTGCTCTCGGTGCTCCCCTCCCTGGCCCTGTTCGGCGTCGGCAGCCTGCTGCTTACACGCAGCATCGACAATTACTTCTCCTACAATATCCAGGCGCCGTACAAGACCAAGTCGCGTGACCTGAAGCGCACGCTCGGGCGGGTTCAGGTGGTCCTCGACGCGTCGCTGAAAGATAGTCGCGACCGGGTGGAGGTCGCGGCCCGCGCCCTCACCGACCTGCCCGAGCGTCCGGCCAATCTCGAGGAGGTGCGCGCCCTGCTGGCAACCTGGCTGGCGCAATTCGACCTGAGCGGCGTGCGCGTCATCGATGGTGCCGGCGAGGTAGTCGGCCGGGCGACCACCGACCCGTGGTACACCACCAAGAGTCGGCCCATGCCGCCTAAGGCGGTGGTCGAGGAGGCGCGGCGCGGGCAGATCGGCTACTGGACCATCGACGACGAGCGCGCCTGGGGGAGCGGCGCGGTGATCTCCGTACCGGTGATGGCCGAGAACGAGGAGGCGTTTCTCCTCCTCGACGCGCTGTTGCCGAGCGACCTGGTGCGGACCCACGTCGGTGTGGATGACGCCCTGAGCGGCATTGCCAAGGTCGAGGGGTTCCGCGGCCTGGTGCGCGGGACTTATCTGCTCAACCTCGGTGTCGCCACCCTGCTGGTCACCTTTGCCGCGGTCTGGCTGGCCTTCTATCTGGCCGGAAGGATCACCCGCCCGATCCTCCATCTAACCGAGGCCACGGAGCGGGTGGCGGACGGCGATCTCACCTTCGATGCCGGCGCCCCGGCGGGGGGCGAGATCGGGCGTCTGGTGCGTTCCTTCTCCAAGATGGTGGAGGATCTGAAGCGCTCCCATGCGGCGACGCAGGCGGCCCATGAGGAGTTGGCGGCAAGCCTGCGGGTGCTCCAGCAACGCAAGGAGTTCATCGAGACCATCCTGGCCAACGTCGGATCCGGCGTCATCTCGCTGGATGCGAGCGGTGCGTTGCTCACCATGAATCCGGCGGCACGCGAGATGTTGGGGGTTGCCCCCGAGGAGACGGCGGAGGGAGAGACGTGCCAGCAGGCGCTCCGGTTTCCCGCCCTGGTGGAGATCGTGCGGCGCGTCAATCAGGACCACCATCCCTCGAATGAGGGCCACGTCACCCTCGACACCCACGATGGTGAGCGCCGCCTGCGGGTCACCGCGCGCGCCCTACACGACGAGGACGGCAGCCACCTGGGGGCGGTGGTGGTCCTCGACGACTACACGGAGCTGGTCAGGGCGCAGAAAATGGCCGCCTGGCGCGAGGTGGCGCGGCGCATCGCCCATGAGATCAAGAACCCCCTGACCCCGATCCGTCTCGGTACGGAGCGCCTGCGGCGCAAGCTGGCGCGGGGCGACGACGATTTCCCCCAGGTCTTCGACGAGGCGTCGCGCATCATTCTCGATGAGGTCACCGGGCTCGAGCGGTTGGTGAGCGAGTTCTCCGAGTTCTCACGCATGGCGGAGGCGAAGCTGGCGCCGACCGACCTCCACCGGACCATTCGCGATGCGCTCAGGTTGGTGGCGGTCGAGCCCGGCATCGTGGTGCGTGAGGAGCTCGACCCGGCCATGCCTGAGGTACGGGTCGACGGTGCGCAGCTGCGACGGGTGGTGGTCAATCTGGTGAAGAACGCCGTCGAGGCGATGGACCACGGTGGGGTGATCACCATCACCACCCGTTACGATCCCGGCGCCGACACCTTTCGCGTGGCGGTGGCCGACACCGGTCCGGGAATCGCCCCCGGGGCGCGCGACGACCTCTTCCTCCCGTATTTCACCACCAAGGAGAACGGCACGGGGCTCGGCCTGGCGATCGTCAAGCACGTGGTCACCGACCATCGGGGCTACATCCGGCTGCGTGACAACCTGCCGCACGGGACCATCTTCGAACTGGAGATCCCGGCGAATGGCTAGGGATGGCTTTCAGCGTTTAGCCGTCAGCTTTCAGCTTGCAGGGACCGCTTCGCGGGTCATCCTTTTTTGTAGGCTGACCGCTGACCGCTGACCGCTGACCGCTGACCGCTGACCGCTGACCGCTGACCGCT
>Ga0210124_1001487_pt1 | contig 10042 bp, 7 predicted proteins | sample Muzzi_PWC_D2_FD_185554 | JGI IMG/M metagenome (GOLD analysis project Ga0210124, IMG submission 185554) | Wetland microbial communities from San Francisco Bay, California, USA, that impact long-term carbon sequestration - Muzzi_PWC_D2 (SPAdes) | ecosystem: Environmental > Aquatic > Marine >...
ACCGGCGAAGGTGCGCAGGAGAATCGACAAGATAAGGGAACGCGGTCGGCATCAACGAAAATAACAACAACGAAGAATGAGGAGGTTACGTCATGAACAAGAAAGGCATGAACCGGCGTCAGTTCCTGCATAGCAGCGGGCTGGCGGCGGCGGGCGTCGCGGCCGTCGGATCGGGGGCCGTGTTGATCGCCCCGGACGGCGCCTGGGCATTGCAGCTCGGCGCCCTCGACGAGCATACCGCGAAGACGCTTCTGGCAATGACGCGGCAGCTCTATCCGCACGATGCGCTGGGCGACATGTATTACGCCAAAGTGGTCGAGGATCTCGACGGCGGCGCCAAGGCCGACAAGGACCTGCGCAGCCTGCTGATCGACGGCGTCGCCGATCTCGACAAGGCTATGGGTGTCCCTTTCGCCGATCTCTCCGAAGGCAACCAGCTTGCGGTGCTCAAGGCCAAAGAGGCCACCCCGTTTTTCCAGAAAGTGCGCGGGCAGACGGTCGTCTCGCTCTACAACAACCCGCTGGTCTGGCGCTACTTCGGCTATGAGGGCCCGTCCTACGAGTTCGGCGGCTATCTCCATCGTGGCTTCGACGATCTGGCTTGGCTGCCGCAGCCGCCGGAAGACGCCAGCCCCAAGGCCGGTTGAGAAAGGGAGGACGGAACCATGGCAAAGATCGATCTCAACGATTCCTCCCCGGTCGTCGTCATCGGCTCGGGTGCCGGCGGCGGCACGGTGGCCAACGAGTTGTGCCAGAAGGGGGTCAAGGTGGTGCTGCTGGAAGCCGGCAAGCGCGAATCGCCGGAGACCTTCCAGAACGACGAGTGGGGCTCGTTCGGCCAGATTTCCTGGCTCGACAAGCGCACGACCTCCGGCTCCTGGCGGGTGGCCAAGGACTTCGCCGGCCTGCCGGCCTGGATTTGCAAGACCGTGGGCGGCTCGACCGTGCACTGGGCCGGCGCTTCGCTGCGCCTGCAGGAGCACGAGTTGAAGGTCAGGACGACGTATGGCGACATTGCCGGCGCCAATCTCATGGACTGGCCGCTCACGCTGCAGGATCTCGAGCCGTACTACGCCAAGGCCGAGGACAAGATGGGGACGACCCGCACCAACGGAATCCCCGGCCTGCCCGGCAACAACAACTTCAAGGTGATGTACACCGGCGGCAAGCGGCTCGGTTACAAGCAGGTGCACACCGGGCGCATGTCGATCAACAGCCGGCCGCGCGATGGGCGCGATTCCTGCTGGCAGATCGGATTCTGCTTCCAGGGCTGCAAGTCGGGCGCCAAGTGGTCGACGCTCTATACGGAGATCCCGAAGGCCGAGGCGACCGGCAATCTCGACCTGCGGACCCAGGCCCAAGCGCTGCAGATCGAAACCGATAAGAGCGGCAAGGTGACCGGCGTGCTTTATGCCGACGGCGACGGCACGCAAAAGGTGCAGAAGGCGCGGGCCGTTTGTGTCGCGGGCAACTCGATCGAGACGCCGCGGCTGTTGCTCAATTCAGCCAACGCGAAGTCCCCCGACGGTCTGGCCAACTCGTCCGGCCAAGTCGGCAAGAACTACATGCGGCACATGACCGGCTCGGTCTACGCGATCTTCGACAAGCCAGTGAACATGTACCGCGGCACGACCATGGCGGGTATCATCACCGACGAAGGCCACTACGATCCCAATCGCGGCTTCGTCGGCGGATACGAGATGGAAACGCTGTCTCTCGGCGTGCCGTTCATGGCCGCGTTCCTGAACCCCGGCGCTTGGGGCCGCGAGTTCGCGAACGACATGGAGGGCTACGACCATATGGCCGGCATGTGGCTGGTCGGCGAGGACATGCCGCAGGAGAAGAACGCGATCACCCTCCATCCAAGCGAGAAGGACCAGTACGGTCTGCCGGTGCCCAACGTAAACTTCGACGATCATGCCAACGACATCGCCATGCGCAACCATGCCTACAAGCAGGGTTCGGCGGTGTACGAGGCGGCCGGCGCTCTCAAGACCATGGAGGTGCCGCCCTATCCCTCGACGCACAACCTGGGCACCTGCCGCATGAGCGACAAGGCGGCGGACGGCGTGTGCAACAAGCATGGGCAGACCCACGACATCAAGAACCTGTTCGTCTCGGACGGCAGCCAGTTCACCTCCGGCGGCGCGGAAAACCCCACGCTGACCATCGTGACCCTGGCGATCCGCCAGGCGGAGTACATCGCCGACCAGATGGGCAAGAACAACATCTGACGGCCTCTGCCGCTCTCGACTTGCCGGAACCCCGGGCCGCTCGGCCCGGGGTTTTCTTTTTCGCACCGGCCGGTCCGAATGCTATGCTCGCCCGCGTTGCGGATAGATCGCTGGCTCAACCGGAGGGGGAAGCGCATCCATGCTCAAGGAGTTCAGGGAATTCGCCATGCGCGGCAACGTGCTCGACATGGCGGTCGGCATCATCATCGGCGCCGCGTTCGGCAAGATCGTCGGATCCCTGGTCAACGATCTGATCATGCCGCCCATTGGCGTGCTGCTCGGCGGCGTCGACTTCAGCGAGATCTACCTCAACCTGTCGGGCGGCACCTTCGCGTCGCTCGCGGCCGCGAAGGAAGCCGGTGCAGCGACCATCAATTTCGGTGTCTTCGTCAACACGGTCCTGAACTTCCTGATCGTCGCCTTCGCGATCTTCATTCTGATCCGCGGCGTGAACCGCCTGAAGCGCAAGGAGGAAGCCGCCCCGCCACCGACGCCGACGACCCGGGATTGCCCGCATTGCCTGTCGTCGATTCCGCTCAAGGCGACGCGCTGCGCCCACTGCACCTCGCAGCTCGAACCCGTGTAGCGTCCCGGCTCAGCGGCCTGCCTCGCCGCCCATGGCATAGGGCGCGAGCGCCTCGGTGACGGCGGCATTCTCCGGCGTCGCGACATCGAGCTCGCGGCCGAGGCGGACGATCTCGCCGTTGAGCCAGTCGAGCTCGAGCCGTCGGCCCTGCTCCAGGTCGCCCAACATGGAGGTCTTCATGTCGCCCGGCAGGCCGTCCATGAAGCCGAGCGTGCGCTCCGCGGTGTCGGGCGCGAGGTCGATGCCCTTGGCGCGGCCGACCGCGACAGCCTCGGCGATCAGGGCGGCCAGGCGTGCGCGCCGCTCCGACTCGGCCAGGATCGGGCCGATCGGCGAGCGATAGAAGCAGGTCGCGCCGGCCATGGGCGCCAGGAAGACGAACTTGCGCCAGATCTCCTTGTCGATCTCGCGGCTCGCCTTGGCCTCGATGCCGGCGCTCTCGCAGGCCGCTTGCAGGCCGTCCAGGCGCCAGCTCGCGCTACCGTCGCGCTCGCCGAAGACCAGGCGTGCCATGCTGCCCTTGTGGCGAATGACGCCGGGCCGCTCGATCGCCGCGGCGATCTGCGCTGTCGCCCCCATGACGTTGCCGGGCGCCAGGATCTCGCTCAGGCGATCCTCGACCGTGACGCCGTTCTGAAACGGCAAGACCGCGGTGTCGCGTGCAATGAGCGGCCGGATCTGCTCCGCCGCCGCGTCGACGTCCCACAGCTTGACGCAGAACAGCACATAGTCGCAGAAGCCGATCTCGGCCATGTCCTCGGTCACCCAGGGCTTGTCGAGGCGAAGGTCGCCGATGGGCGACAGCACGGTCAGGCCGTCGGTCTCCATCGCCTTGCGATGCGCACCGCGGGCGATGAAGGCGACCTCGTTGCCGTCGGCCGCGAGGCGGGCGCCGAAATAGCCGCCGACCCCGCCGACACCGATCACCGCATATTTCATGATCAGGCCCCGATGATGCCCACGCGCCGCGCGCGTCCCTACTTCAACGCCTCGCAGGCCCTGCGGATTCGGCCGCAGGCCTCCTCCAACGCCTCGGTCGACGTGGCATAGGAGATGCGGAAATAGGGTGACAGACCAAAAGCCTCACCCTGCACCGCGGCGACGCCGACCGACTCCAGCAGATAGGTGACGAAGTCGCCGTCCGAGCCGATGGTCTTTCCCTCCGGCGTCTTCTTGCCGACGGTGCCGGCGCAGGAGGGATAGACGTAGAACGCACCCTCCGGCTTGTGGCAGTGCAGGCCCGGACATTTGTTCAGTAGGTCGACCACCAGGTCGCGGCGCGACTTGAACACCTCGTTGTGCGCGGCGATGAAGTCCTGCGGCCCGTTGAGCGCCTCGACCGCCGCGGCCTGGCTGACCGAGGAGGGGTTCGAGGTGCTCTGCGACTGCACCTTCGCCATCGCCTTGATCAGGTCCTTCGGCCCGCCGGCGAAGCCGATACGCCAGCCGGTCATGCAGTAGGCCTTCGATACGCCGTTCACGGTCAGCGTACGCTCGTAGAGCGCCGGCTCGACCTGGGCCGGCGTGACGAATTCGAAGCCGTCGTAGACCAGGTGCTCGTACATGTCGTCCGTCAGCACCCAGACCTGCTCGTGCCGTTTCAGCACCTCGGCAATGGCCCGAATCTCGTCGCGGCTATAGGCGGCGCCGGTAGGGTTCGACGGGCTGTTGAGAATGATCCACTTGGTCTTCTTGCCGATCGCCGCCTCGAGGTCCTCGGGCTGCAGCTTGAACTGGTTGTTCTGGGTGCAGGGCACGATGACCGGCTCGCCCTCGGCCAGCAGCACCATGTCCGGATAGGACACCCAGAACGGCGCCGGCACGATAACCTCGTCGCCGGGATTGAGCGTCGCCATCAGCGCGTTGTACAGCACCTGCTTGCCGCCGGTCCCGACGGTGATCTGCTCGGGCGCATAGTCGAGCCCGTTATCGCGCTTGAACTTGGCCGAGACGGCGGCCTTGAGCTCCGGCGTGCCGTCGACGTTGGTGTACTTGGTCTCGCCGCGGCGGATGGCGGCAATGGCCGCCTCCTTGATGTTGTCCGGCGTGTCGAAGTCCGGTTCGCCGGCGCCGAGGCCGATGATGTCCTTGCCGGCCGCCTTGAGCTCGCGCGCCTTCTGCGAGACCGCGATGGTCGGCGACGGCTTGATGCGCGACAGGCGCTCCGCGATGATCGACATGGATCGCGACTCCCCTCGATGGTCCCGGTGAAGCTGCCGATCTGTCCCGGCCGTTCCGGCGCCCGGTGGGCGGCCCGCACGGTAAACAAGCCACCCGTCCCGCGCAACCGGCGACCGTGCCGGCCGCCGCGCCGGCGCCACATTAGATCACGGGACCGCCCCAATCCGGCGCCGCCGGCGCCGCATTCTCCGCCTAGAGAGGATCGGCATGAGGCCCGGCGCGGAGGGCGCCGCGGCCCGGACATCGACATGAAGGGGACGAAACATGTCGTACCGTCATTGCCGCAAGCCAATTCTTGTCGAATCGCAGGTCGTCGTCGGGTTCGGCCCTCTTGGGTCGCGCCGCGCGCCGGCCGTTCAAATATTGCTCGGTCTTTCCGCCCTGCTCGTGCTGCTGATTCTCGCCACCCTGCCGGCTCGTGGCCAGACCGCCGTCGCCGACCCGGCGGCCGAGACGCCGGCCGGCCTGTTCTTCAAGGCCGAAGGCCCGGACGCCGCCTTCGAGGCGCCGCTGCTGATGAGCGACGTCAAGATGGCAGTCAACGGCCTGACCGCGCGCGTCACGCTGCGCCAGCATTTCGTAAATCCGGCTGCGTCCTGGATGGAGGGGATCTACGTCTTCCCGTTGCCGGAGCGTTCGGCCGTCGACCGCCTCACCATGTGGATCGGCGAGCGCCGGGTCGAAGGCCGCATCCTGGAGCGCGAGGAGGCGCGCCGCACCTACGAGAAAGCCAAGGCCGAGGGGCGCCGCGCCGGCCTGCTGGCCGCGCAGCGCGCCAACGTCTTCGTCACTTCGGTTGCCAACGTCGGGCCGGGCGACGAGGTCGTCATCGAAATCGAGTACCAGGACCGCGTCGCCTACCGCGACGGGCGCTTTTCGCTGCGCTTCCCCATGGTGGTGGCGCCGCGCTTCACGCCGCCCGGAGAAACGCCGCTGGCCGCCGCCGAGCCGCGCGCGCAGCCGGCAAGTCTCGACGCGCCGGATCGCGATCTCTTCGGCCCGGTGGAACATCCGGCCCACGGCCCACGGAATCCGCTGAACCTTACGGTAGCGCTCGACGCCGGACTGCCGTTGGCCAGCGTCGAGAGCCTCTATCACGAGGTCGCCGTGACGGCGCCGGACGCACGGCGGCGCCACATCACCCTGGCCGCGGGCAGCGTGCCGGCCGACCGCGACTTCGTACTGGAGTGGACGCCACGGGTCGGCGCCGCACCGGAGGCCGCGGTCTTCGGCGAGGAAATCGGCGGCGCAAGCTACCTGGCCGTTTTGTTGGTGCCGCCGCGCGACAGCGGCGAGACGGCGCCGCCGCCGCGCGATCTGATCTTCGTGCTCGACACCTCGGGCTCCATGTACGGCCCCTCGCTCGAGCAGGCCAAGGCCGCCCTGGTCATGGCGCTCGATCGCCTGCGGCCGGAGGACCGCTTCAACGTCATCCGCTTCGCCAGCGACAGCGAACGTCTATTCCCCGCCCTGCGGCCGGCCGACCCGCGCAATCTCGGAATTGCCGTGCGCTGGCTGCACGACCTCGAAGCCGAGGGCGGCACCATGATGCGCCCGGCCCTCATTCGGGCCCTGGCCGAGGCGCCGGCGGAGCACCGGCTGCGGCAGATCGTCTTCCTGACCGACGGCGCGGTCAGCAACGAGGATGCCATGTTCGCCGACATCGCCGGGCGTCTCGGCACCGCGCGACTGTTCACGGTGGGCATCGGCTCGGCGCCCAACAGCTACTTCATGCGCAAGGCGGCCGAGCTCGGCCGCGGCAGCTTCACTTACATCGGTAAGCTCGACGAAGTCGGCACGCGCATGGACGCCCTGTTACGCCGTCTCGAACGTCCGGCCCTGACCGACCTGGCCGCGGCCTGGTCCCTTCCGAACGGAGCGGATCCGGAGGTCTACCCCACGCCGCTGCCCGACCTCTACGACGGCGAGCCCGTGGTCATGACGGCCCGCGTGCCGACCGCCCTGGCGGCACTGCACGGCACGTTCGCGGTGACCGGCCGGCGCGCCGGCGCCGCCTGGACACGCCGTCTGACGCTCGCGAACATTGCGCCGGCCGCCGGCATCGCGGCGCTTTGGGCGCGCGCCAAGATCGACCGCATCGAGGACGGCCTGGCGCGCGGCGAAGACCCGGCCGAGGTGCGCAGTGCCGCGCTCGAGGTCGCTCTCGCCCACCGACTGGTGACGCGCTACACCAGCCTGGTCGCGGTCGACGACGCGCCGCCCGTGCGCCCGCGGGACGCGGATCTCGAATCGCGCGAAGTGCCGCGCAACCTGCCGGCCGGCTGGGACTACGCCAAGGTCTTCGGGCCCGGCGCGGCGGAGATGAAGCTGCGCCGGCTGCCGGCCGACCTGATGCAGCGAATCAATGCGGCAGGCGAGCCTATCGACCTGCCGCAGACCGCGACCCCCGCGCTGCTGCAGGCATTGATCGGCAGTGCGCTGCTGCTGTTCGGCGCGCTGCTCATCCTGTGGTGGCGGCGCAGCGAGCGAACCGCCGGCCATGCGTAGCCGGCGACTCGTACCGCTCCTCGGGCTGCTGGCCCTCGGTCTGGGGGCCTGGCAGCTCGGCGGCGCGGCCTGGATCCAAGGCAAGGCCTGGACGGCCCAGATCCTGCTGGACCGCGCCTGGAGCGAAACGCGCGGAGGCGCGCGCGCGGTTCCGCCCTGGCCCTGGGCCGATACCTGGCCGGTCGCCCGCCTGACCGTGCCGCGACTCGGCGTCGAGCGGATCGTGCTGGCCGGCGCGAACGGACGGGCCCTCGCCTTCGGCCCGGCCTACCTCGAGTCGAGCGCGCCGCCCGGCACAGAGGGCAACACGATCCTGACCGGCCACCGCGACACTCATTTCCGCTTCCTGGCGGACCTGACGGTCGGCGAGATCATCGAGATCGAGCGCCCGGACGGCCTCCGGCGCCGTTACACGGTCCGCTCCGCCGAAGTGATCGATGCCCGCGACGCCCGCTTGTTATTCGTCGGCGGCCGCGCGGTCCTGTCGCTGGTGACCTGCTACCCCTTCGACGCCATCATGCCCGGCGGTCCGCTGCGCTACGTCGTGACGGCTACGGCGGCGTCGGATTAAGACTTTGTTCTAGAATAGCTTATCTTTTGAGCCCTCAGACATGCCGACGCGCTGGTTCAGCGAAAAGTTAACCAATTTCCCTGATCATAGGCTTGGATCCGCGCCTGCCCGGATATGCGGCTTCCGGACGGCCGGGCGCTCGACCGGAGACTCTCGCCCGGACCGGGGCCGACAAGGGCCGCCCCTCAACCCGGTGGACCACCCAGAAGGCAGCCAGCAGGCGACCGGGAGGCGCCCAGGGTCTTGCAGGGAAACGGCAAATCGGGAAATAGATCGCGACCGGCCGGGCGCGGCGCCGGGCGCCCCCAAGCGGCGCTGCGCTTGCCGGATCCTGGCGGCCCGCTGCTCAGGACCTTCATCGACAACCTGCCGTATGAGATTTTCATTCGGGATTCCGGCGCGCGCTTCGTCCTGGTCAACCGCGAATGGGAGCGAATCCAGGGCCTGAATTGTCGGGACGTGATCGGCAAGACGGTCCACGAAATCTTTCCCGCCGCATTGGCCGACATTTTCCTGGCGCAGGACCGGCAAGTGCTGGAAACGGGCGAGGCGTTCGACCGGGAAGTCGAAATCCCGTTCGAGCATGGCCCGCAAATCTTCCGCACGGTCAAGTTTCCCATGTCTCTATCGGACAGCGGCGAGCGGCTCGTCTGCGCAATCGTCGTCAACATGACCGAGCGCCGACAGGCCGAAGAATCGCTGCGGCACAGCGAAGGCCTGTTTCGTGCCATCGTCGACAACTCGCCGACGAAGATTCACATCAAGGACACGCAGGGCCGCTATATCCTGGTGAACCGCGTCGCCGAGGCGCTGTTCGGTGTCACCGACGCGGAAGCCAGAGGCAAGACCACAGAGCTGATCTTTCCCCGCGAGACGGCCGAAGGATTCATCGCCCACGATGCGGCCGTTTTGGATTCCGGCAAGGCCGTCGAACAGGAAGAGGAATGGCAACACCCGGACGGCGTTCATACCTACCTCACGGTCAAGTTTCCGATTTGGGACCCCTCCGGTCGGGCGATCGGCGTCGGCGCCATCGGGACCGACATCACCGCGCACAAAAAGGCCGCCGAGTTGAGTCAACGGCTCGGTCGAATCCTCGACGGGTCGTTCAACGAGATCTACCTCTTCGATGCCGAATCGTACCGCTTCGTCCAGGTCAACCAGGGTGCCCTGAACAACCTCGGCTACACGATGGACGAGATGAAGCGGATGACTCCCTGGGACCTGAAGCCGGCGTTCGATGCCGAGGCTTTTCAGGAGGCTGTCGCACCGCTTCGGCACGGCGAGGTCGAACTCCTGGTTTTCGAGACCGAGCACAAGCGCAAGGACGGCAGCCGATACCCGGTCGAGGTCCACCTGCAGCTCTCGCGGGCCGAATCGCCGGCGGTCTTCGTCGCGATCCTGGCCGATATCACCAGGCGCAAAGCCGCCGAAGACGAGCTCAAGCGGCGGATCGACGAGCTCGAAGACACCAAGGCGGCCATGGAACGGCAGAACTACGAGGTTGCCCAGCTGGCCGAGGAACTGGCCATCGCGCGCGACCAGGCCGAAGCCGCCAACCGGGCCAAGTCGGAGTTCCTCGCCACGATGAGCCATGAATTGCGCACGCCGCTCAATGCAATCATCGGTTTCTCGGAGATCATCGAGACCGAGGCCCTGGGCCCGACCGGAAACGACAGGTACCGCGAATACGCCGGGGATATTCACATCTCCGGACAGCACTTGCTCGAGCTCATCAACGACATTCTCGACCTATCCAAGGTCGAGTCGGGGATGGAGGAGCTCCACGAGGAAGTCATCGACATCGCGGAGATCGTCCAATCCGTCGTGATGCTGGTACGGCAGCGCGCCGAACGACAGGGCGTGGAGCTGGTTTTGGAACTGGACGGCCGCTTCGCGCACCTGAGGGCGGACCGGCGAAAAGTGAAGCAGATCCTCGTCAATCTCTTGGCGAACGCGGTC
>Ga0210124_1001490_pt1 | contig 10030 bp, 7 predicted proteins | sample Muzzi_PWC_D2_FD_185554 | JGI IMG/M metagenome (GOLD analysis project Ga0210124, IMG submission 185554) | Wetland microbial communities from San Francisco Bay, California, USA, that impact long-term carbon sequestration - Muzzi_PWC_D2 (SPAdes) | ecosystem: Environmental > Aquatic > Marine >...
CCTCCCGGAAAATTTCCAATTTGCATGGCTGCGGTCGCTAACGCGGGGGCTATGATATTTCGATCTGAACGTAGCCGGACTGCCCGGTTTTATGGCTGATCGCAAGCATAACAACCTTTTGATGATGGGGTATGACCGTCATCATTTCATTGAAACTGTCAACTCCCTGTACCGGTTGATTATCGAGGGCCAGAATGACGTCGCCCACCTCGAATCCGACTTTTCCGATCGGCCCTTGGGGATCGATCCACCGAACAGCGACGCCTTTGGGCAGGGACAGACCGTAATCGGCAGCCTCTTTGACGGTCAGTGGCCTGACCACGACTCCCAATCGATCTTTCACTTCCGCTGCGACAACTTTTCTGGCATCATCCAGAGTGCCCACCGTAACCGCTATCTCCTGTTTTTTGCCGTCCCGCCAAATACCGAGTTTTACCTGCTGACCGATGGGGGAGTTGGCCACGGCATTGCGAAAGGCGGAAGCATTTGCAACTTGATGGTCCTGATAAGCGATAACGACATCGCCTTTTTTGAGGCCGGCCTTATCTGCCGGCCCGCCTTTTTTAACCTCGGCCAGCAGAGCCCCTTTGGGCGTCGCCAGGTTAAATGACTTCGCCAGATCCGGCGTAAGATCCTGAGCAGTGACCGCCACCCAGCCGCGTTCGACTTTGCCATGGGCGATAAGGGCTTCGGCCACATGATCCGCCATATTGCTGGGAATGGCGAATCCGATTCCCTCAAAGCCGCCCGATTGGGAGGCAATCACGGAGTTGATGCCGAGGACTTGACCGCTCAGCGTCAGCAAGGGGCCGCCGCTGTTGCCCGGATTGATAGCGGCGTCGGTTTGCAGAAAATCCTGATAGCCGCCCGGGTCCGTGATCCCGGTTCGGTGTTTGGCACTGATAATTCCCTGGGTGACGGTCTGATCGAGCCCCCTGGGATGGCCGATGGCCACCACCCATTGGCCGACTTTGGCCTCGTCTGAATTGGCGAAGTTTAAAAACGGCAGCGATTTTGGGGAGCTGATTTTAATGACGCCTAAATCCGTTTTGGGATCCACCCCCACCACCGTGGCCGGATATTGGGTTCCGTCGGATAAGGTCACCTCGATTTGAGTGGCGCCCCCGACCACATGATAGTTGCTAAGGATATGCCCCTCGGCATCGATAATTACCCCGCTGCCGATACCGAATAGCTCCCTTCCAAGCTTTTTAGGCATATCTTTGGGAAGGCCGAAAAAGCGGCGGAAAAAAGGATTGTCTTTATAGGCATAGAAGGGATTCGCCATTTCCTGGTGTTCTTTGACATCGATGTGCACCACCGCCGGGATCGCTTTGTCTGCCACCCGTTCGATGGCTGTGTTTAAATCGATCGACAATGGAACCGGTTGATTTAACCGGCCGGATCCTGCCGGAGACACTTCGGTTGTATCGGATGGTTTTTGAGACAGCGTCGGCTGTTGCGTGCATGCCGTAACAATCCACATGCATGTTAAAGCCGACAGTAATCCTGCCGTCATCATCTTAAGATACCGGGCAGTCATACAGTGAGATATAAACAATCGGTTCAACATGGTAACCTCCTTTTTGTTTCTGCTAACTTTTATTTTCCTCGTCTGTTAAGGGTGAGGTTCTTAAATTTTGTAGTTCAAGACACTGCGTGGTGATGCAGCGACTGTTTTACTATCCTGAGAAAATTCTTATGCCGTGTGGCTGTCATGCCAAAGTGGCGATAAACCCATACTTTGGCCCAGTCTGTCAGAAAGGCCCAGGTAATGGAATAGCCCCAGATCAAGCCGATTTCGGACCAGGTGATCGGTGTGACCAGGCCGAATCCATAGGCTGCCAGAAAAGTTCCGACCAGCTTGGTGCCGACCGCAGACCAGATCATAATCGGGGCCGGATAGGGTTTTTTGAGGAAAAACCCTTTGCTGCGGGACACAAACAGCGTCAGGTGGCCGGCAACGGCCATTTTTAGAAAAATATAGGTCTGGATCTGGGGGATGGTTAAATGCAGCCAGCCAATCGCCAGATAAAGCATCAGAAAACTGCCCGCCACACCGGTCAGCCCCATCACTGTCGATACCGCAATGACCCGCTGCATGTTCCAGTGCACGGGGTTGGGATCAAGACCCGTTCGGTCGTAAGCAATAGTCATGATGGGGACGTCATTGAGAAAGGCCAGCAAAATGATCATGATGGCAGTGATGGGATAGAAGTTGAACACGATCATTGCCAGCACCACAAAGACCATGATGCGGATTGTTTCCGTGATGCGGTAGATGGCATAGCTGTTCATGCGCTCAAATATCCGCCGCGCCTCCTCAACGGCATTAATGATCACCGACAGCCCCGGTGCCGTCAGCACCAGTGAGGCCGCCGCACGGGCGGCGTCGGTGGCACCGCTGACGGCAATACCGATGTCGGCCTGTTTCAGGGCCGGCGCATCATTGACCCCGTCACCGGTCATGCCGACGATGTGGCCGCGCGCCTGCAAGGCTTTAACGATGCCGTACTTGTGCTCAGGAAAAACCTGGGCAAAACCGCCGGCTTGTTCGACCTTTTCGGCCGTATCGGATGCCATGATTGTTGCATCTTTGCTGCCTTTCAGCAGTCTATCCGCCGCATAAACGGTCTTTCCCAGCCCCAGCTGTTGCGCAATCTCGCCGGCAATCGCCAGATTGTCTCCCGTCACCATTTTTACCGCTATTCCATGGGCGCCGGCCTGGCGGATGGTCTCGGCCGAATCCTCGCGCGGCGGATCAAAAAGAGGTAAAATTCCCAGAAACTGCCAAGCTCCGCCGTTCTCACAGCGTGCGACACCCAGGGTGCGGTAGCCCTTGGCGGCAAAGTCGCTGATTGCCTGCTCAGCCTTGGCCCCTGTATCCGGGTCGACCTGGGCAAGCTCAAGGATAACCTGGGGTGCGCCTTTGGTGACTTTGAAGGTCTTGCCCCCGGAGCCCTTGATGGTGGCTTCGGTGCGTTTGCCCACCGGATCAAAAGGTAAAAACTTAAGCTGCTCATATGAATCGAGCACGCCTTGATCCTGAAGCCCGCCGATCACTGCCAGGTCGATGGCATCTTGATCCTCCTCCTTGGAGGCCAGTGCAGCAGCTAAAATAAGATTCTGCGAGTTTTCGGCCTCGAATATCAAGGGATCACCCAGGGTAAGCCTGTTCTGGGTGAGGGTCCCGGTCTTATCGGAACACAGAATGTCCATCCCGGCCATCTCTTCAATCGATTCCAGACGGGAGACGATGGCCTTCAGTTTGGAGAGCGCCAGGGCACCAACCGCCATGGTGACGGAAAGCACGGCCGGCATGGCCACCGGAATGGAGGCCACGGTCAGGATCAGGGCGAACTGAACCAGCTCGAGCAGGGCGGTGCCGCGGAACAGCTGGACAAGAATAAGAGCCACCACCAGCGCCAGACTGAGATAAATCAGGTAATCGCCGATCTGCAGGACAGCCTTCTGGAAATGCGACACGGGTTTGGCCTTGGCCACGAGTTTGGCGGTCTTGCCGAAATAGGTTTCGTTGCCGGTCGCCGTCACCAGACCCAGCATCTCTCCCTGTTTGGCGATCGAGCCCGAATAGGCGGAATCACCCGTGGTCTTGTTGACCGGCAGAGATTCTCCGGTAAGGGCGGACTGGTCCACGCTCAGATACTCACCCTCGAACAGCATCACGTCGGCCGGGATGATGTCTCCCAGGCGCAGGCGGATGATATCACCCGGCACCAGTTCTTTGGCATTGATTGGCTGCCAGTGTCCATCCCTCAGGGCCCGACTTTTGAGCGCCAGCTTTTTCTTGAGTGCTTCCACCGCGTTGCCGGCCTGGTATTCCTGCCAGAAGCCCACCAACCCGTTAAATGCGAGCAGGACGATGATGATAATGAAATCCGCCCAGTGCCTGACGATCATCGAGAGCACGGCCGCCACCTCGATCATCCAGGGGATCGGCCCCCAGAAGTAACCCAGAAATTTGAGCAGCGGATTGACTTTCTTTTCAGCGATTGCATTTTCGCCATATTCTGCGAGCCGCTTGTCGGCCTCGGCGGCCGATAGTCCCTTTGGGCTGGTTTCAAGTTTTTCGAATTTCATTGCCAACTGGGTTTCGGTCGTTTCTGTTTTGGTAGCCGGTGCGTCCATGGGTGCTTTCCCCTCTCTCTTCTAAAAAGATGTTTTGTTTCGTATTTTGAATACACTATAAGGCGCTGCAAGAAATTCCGCCATCGGTGTCGGTCTGATAATCAGGTAGGAGTTTTGCCCGATTTCCTGTCAATATTTGTCTGACATGATTTCCGTCAGAAGTCGGCAGGCAGGATGTTGCCGATGTTTGATAGTAAAAAGGTTTCAGGTGTCAGGTTTCAGGTGTCAGTGTTGCTGCAGCGGTCAGTTTGATCTGAAAAGAAACCTTACTAACTGCGACTATCTAATACTGAAATGACTATGCGGCAAATTTGCTGTGCCGCAGGGGCTTCTTTTTCCGGGTGCGGTTGGGCAAGGCCTTGTCAGACAAAAACTTACGCCAAAAGGCAGCAAAGTCTGACACAAAAATGAGTCTCACACTGATATCCGAATCGGATTTTGATCCGTATGATTAATACGTTCATGAAGCAACCGTTATTCAGCTAAAATTCAAAACGGAAGAACCGAGCAGCCAATCATGGTGAGCCTTTATCAAAATCCGCGTGTTCTGATTGTGACGCCCGAGGTCGCTTATCTGCCCCACGGCATTGATAATGCTGCCGATTATCTTTCTGCCAAGGCCAGTGGACTGGCAGACGCCTCCGCGGCAATGATCAAGGCCCTCTATGAGCAGGGCGCGGACGTGCATGTCGCGATTCCGGACTATCGGACCGTGTTCAACGAGTGCCTGCCGGCATCCCAGCGGCGGAGACTGGCGGTGTTCAAAAAAAAGGTTCCGCAGGAAAGACTTCATCTGGCAGAGGACGAAACTTTCTTTCATCTGAGCGGCATCTATTCCAATTACCGGCGGGAAAATAGGAGACGGGCGCTTGCCTTTCAACGGGAGATCATCAATAACATCATCCCATACGTGCAGCCGGATCTGATCCACTGCTACGACTGGATGACCGGATTGATTCCGGCACTCGTGCGGCAAAGGGGCATGGCCTGCCTGTTTACTTTCGAAAATCTGCAAACGGAGAAATGCCCATTATCCCGCATTGAGGATATGGGAATCGATGCGGCCGAGTTCTGGCAACATCTTTATTTTGAGCGCATGCCCTGCAACTATGAAGAGACCCGTGCATCCAACCCGGTGGACTTTCTCGCCAGTGGAATTTTCGCAGCCCACTTCGTGAATACCGGAAGCCCCAGCTTTTTAAAGGAGGTTGCCGACGGCCGGTATGGATTGGTACCGCAACACGTGCAAAATGAGCTCGCCGGTAAAATCAATGCCGGTTGTGCCGTCGGAATATTGGATGCGCCCGATTCCTCATTTAATCCGACGAAAGATAAATATTTGGCCTTTCAATATGGTCCCCAAACCCATGCCGCGGGTAAAAAAAAGAGCAAGCAAATGCTGCAAAAGAGATTGAGTCTTATTCAAAGCGACCGGGCGCCGATTCTTTTCTGGCCTTGCCCGCTTAATACCGTTCACCAGGGGTGTCAGTTGCTGGCCGATATCCTTTATGACGTCGTTGCCACATATTGGACTGAAAATCTGGAAGTCGTATTCGTGGCCGATGGTGATTTCCAGAGACATTTCCAGGACATCGCGCAATTTCATAATTTAGGCAACCGCATCGCCGTCTGCGATTACAATGAGCGACTGGCCCATTTAGCTTATGCGGCTTCCGACTTTGTAATTATGGCCTCGCGTTTTGAGCCGCTCGGATTGCCCCAAATGATCGGCCCGCTTTATGGATCGCTGCCGGTAGCCTATGACACCGGCAATATTCATGATGCGGTGTCGGCCTTGGATGCCAAAAATAACACCGGCAACGGTTTTCTTTTCGAGGTGCATTGCAGTCAAGGCCTGTTTGGGGCCATCAGCCAGGCCATGGAATTTTACAAACTTCCGGCGCAATCCAAACAAAAAACTGTCGGGCGCATTATGACGGAAAGTCGGGTGAGGTTCAACCCGGCGGATACCGCGCGGCGCTACATCAAACTTTATGAACAAATGTTGCAGCGTCCATTAACCTAGTCAGGAAATGGGACCTGATAACTAAAATCGATTTCGTCCAAGCGGGCGGAGGGAGGTATGACATGCTGGCAAAATCAGATAAAAGGGCGGATGAACGTTTGCCTGCCAATGCCGCCATCATTTTTTCCTATTTTTCTACCGAAAATTGGCACGAAAACCCCTCGGTGACACTGAATCTAAGTGCGGGTGGTATGTGTTTTGAATCCAGGCATTCGGTTAAACCCGGAGCCGATCTATACATTCGTGCCGGGCAAAATTCTGAAACGGTCGCGGGAAACGGTAAATGCGTTCTGTTGCACGCATCAACCCTTGCCGAAGTAAAATGGTGTCGCGAGCAGATCCGTGAAGATGGCACCAGTTACAGGATTGGTGTCAAGTACTTGTGAACTTGGGTACACCGCGTTTTGATCATCGGAAATCGGCGGTCTTCATCGACTTCTGATCATGTAAAGCGAACACAAATGGCAGGCTTAACGCTAACGTTGCGTAAATTCCTTATTCGTAGGGTGGGCCGTACCCACCAAATATCGCTGATTTCATTTTTCAAAGGTGGGCACAGCCCACCCTACGCCACTAACACAGGATTAAAACACCAGTGATTTCCAGCGGTGACATACCAATTTCGATTAATCCCTGTATTTAAAGGTGGGGGGAATGAACATTTCCAGCATTATTTATGCAACTACTGGGTTAAGGCGTAAGGTCAAATCGCATTGGGCGACATCTTGCAGAAAGGAGACGATTCATGTCAAAGGAATTTGTACTTAGCTTGGAAGAAAATTCCGTCCGGTTCACGCCGAGCGGTGAAATTGCGGTGATTGATGCCATCAATGCGCTGAGCGAATCCGATGGCGCCGAAGAGATATGGCAGCGGTTTAAAAAATGAAAACCCGCAGATTCTTTCACACTGCAAGCAATTTCATTTTTCAAAAAACAAATCCGCTATGGTGGTCGGCAGTCAGGGGTGGGAACAAATAGAAACGTTGCTGTTCGACTATATCCTGGATCAAAACCTGCCGCACCCGTAGGCAATCAGGCGATAATTACTTGCCGCCTTTATGCGGTACGACCATGATGGGGCACGGGGCATGACGAATCAGCGAGTCGGTGGTATCACCGAATAAAAGGTGATAAAATTTTCCATGCTCATGGGCGCCGAGCACAATGATATCGGCACCGAACTCTCTGGCGGCCGATAAAATATTATCGACCGCCGGCCCTTCCATCAGTCGGTAGTCTGAGTCGAACGGTTCTTTTGACAGGCGGAGGCGAATCCGTTCCAGCTTGCCAGACTCCTGCGCTGCAACGGCAGTTTGGGGATCGGGTTCAAACATGGAATCATCCTTGGGGGCATAACTGTATGGCGCTGAATCGTCTACATGCAGGATCCGGAGTTGGCCTTGCAGCGCTTTGTTCAACGTTACCGCTGTTGATATCACTTCATCGGTGACTTCCGAAAAGTCTATGGCAACCAGGATGCGTTTCATATTTTCTTCTTCCCAATTCATTTTTATCTGATTCTATTCGCAAGGCGCTGGGCATCGCCGCCTTTATCGGCAACTGCGCTGGCGGCTTCCCATTTTCTTCATGTATTCGGCAGAGGTGGCTGGAAGCCACGTTTTATGAACAAAGCATAAATTCGAATATGCAGTTTGTCAATTGCCTATTTTGTAAGACAAACTTTTACAGCAAAAAGCACCCCTATCCTACTTAATTATCAGACCAGCACCGATACCCGCATCGGATTTCAGGTTTTATAGTTTACACATATGCAACAGCTATTTTTTTAATTACCCATCTTTCAGGCTTCTCATTGCTCCGTCCTGAAAAATGCGACAAGTCATCCGCCTGGATGTGGTTAAACAGGGAAAAGCGGCTCAGCCTAAAAAAAATGCGCAGCATAAAAAAATTAATCCGTTGAACTTTCAATTAACAAAGCGCTTCTTTTTTTTAGGAACAATTTATACCCCTGAATTGACTGCTTCTTAGGGCGGATTAATTAGGGAGGACCATCATGAAAAAAAGATCTGCTAAAATTTTAGGATCCTTAATTGCCGCGGCGATCATTTTCCTTGTATTTCTTTTCGTGACATCCGGCTTGTTCCAGCAGGGGCTTTGGATGCGGCAGGTAGGCTATCTGAATATTTTCTGGGAGTTGCTGTCCGTCAAATGGTCTCTTTGGGCCCTGTCCTTCCTGGTCGTCTTTCTTTATTCCTGGATTAACTTGCGGTTGGCAGCCACGACCACAACTGCGCTTGGCAGAGCCACCGGTGCAGATGCCGCTCTGATTTACACCAAAACGGGCATCGGAATTTCACCCAGGTTATTGAAGGCAGGCGCAGTGGTCATCTCGGCCGCAATTGCTCTGATATTCGCCCTCAACTTTCATCCGGAGTGGGACACCTATCTTCGTTTTCACTGGGGCGGGGCCGTCGGCCAATCAGATCCGATCTTCGGTAAGGACATCGGCTTTTATCTTTTTCAGCTTCCGTTTTATGAACTGATCCAAAACAGCCTGATGGGCCTGACCCTGATAACCCTGCTGTTTGTGCTGGTTGCCTATGCTTACTTTGGGGTATTTCGTTTCGGTCGCAACGAGATCCTACCCCGCGGCTGGAAGGCGATCGGCCACCTCTCCGTGCTTTTCATTATTTTGATCGGCGTGTGGGGGTGGGGGTATTATCTGGATCGTTTCGAGCTGCTCTATTCGACGACCGGGGTGGTATACGGCGTAGGGTATACGGCCTATAACGTCAGCCGAATCACGCTCTGGATCATGCTGTTGGCCTCCATTCTACTGGCAATCATGATTGCCGTCAGTCTTTTCACCCGGCGCTTTAAGATGCTTCAAATCAGCGCAGTCAGTTATTTTGTTCTGTATTTTGCCATTATTATCATCCTTCCCGGCCTGGTTCAAAAATTCAAGGTGCAGCCCAGTGAGCTTGAACTGGAAGCACCCTATCTTAAGCACAATATTGAATTTACGCGCAAGGCTTTTCAGCTCGATCAAATTCAGGAAAAGTCCTATCCCGCTCTGGGAGACCTCACCCTGGATGATATCCCCAAGAATCAGGAAACAATTGACAATATCCGTATCTGGGACTGGCGGCCCATTCTTCAAACCTATCGTCAGACCCAGGAAATTCGGCTGTATTATCAATTTTACCAGGTTGATGTGGATCGCTATCACTTGAAAAGCGGCTATCATCAGGTGATGCTCTCCGCCCGTGAACTGGCGGCCCAGCTGCCCCCCAAGGCTCGAACCTGGGTCAATAAATACCTTCAGTTCACTCACGGCTATGGTCCGGTCATGAACTTTGTCTCCAAAAAGACTCCCGAGGGCCTGCCCGACTACATTATCGACAATATTCCGCCTGAGTCCAAATTCGATTTGACGGTGGATCAGCCGGCGATCTATTATGGTGAAAAAACACCCGGCTACCGAATTGTAGCGACCAAGATCAAGGAGTTTGACTACCCCAAAGGCGATCAAAATGTCTACACCAGCTATCAAGGAAAAGGGGGTATCCCCCTTGACAGCTTCTGGAAAAGGGCTTTGTTTGCCTGGACCCAGTCCGACATCAACATTTTGCTCACTTCATACACCGGACCCGAAAGTCGCATCCAGATCTGGCGAAATGTGCGCGAGCGCGTCGCCCGGATCGCCCCCTTTTTGAAACTCGATCAGGATCCATACCTTGTGCTCAGTGAAGGAAAACTCTACTGGATTCAGGATGCCTACACGGTATCCGACCGCTTTCCCTATTCAGCACCGTATGAGAAAGCTTTTAATAAACTGAATTACATCCGCAATTCGGTGAAAGCCGTTGTGGACGTCTATAACGGGACGGTGCA
>Ga0210124_1001492_pt1 | contig 10021 bp, 8 predicted proteins | sample Muzzi_PWC_D2_FD_185554 | JGI IMG/M metagenome (GOLD analysis project Ga0210124, IMG submission 185554) | Wetland microbial communities from San Francisco Bay, California, USA, that impact long-term carbon sequestration - Muzzi_PWC_D2 (SPAdes) | ecosystem: Environmental > Aquatic > Marine >...
CGCAGCCGAGAAAGGAACCTTGTTGGTGATGACCACAACTGCATCGTCAAGCCGCTCCAATACTTGGTCCGGCGCGGTCCGTTCAAATATAGAGACGTCACCGAGCCTTTCTAGTGCAGACCAGCTGAGATCACCCGGATTGGCCGTATATCCGTCGAGAACAACGATCTTCATGAAGCCCCTTTCAGGGTATTATTACAGAACTTGCCATTACCGACGTGATTCATTCTTAACAATCATGATAATTTTTTAGACTGCTCAAGAACAACTCAACCTAACCACAGCCTTGGGAGTTCCCAACTGTCACACCTTCCCCCAAGGTTTGACCCTCCTAAGCGAATGCTATCGCAACTGCCCACGATGGGATTCGCAGTTGACTATCACAGTTAATCAAATCTACGGCGGAGGCATGCATTACTTTAGAGATACGCGCGGATTTAATCACTTGTTCTTCATCGTCAACAAAAAACAGACAAACAGCCGACTCACTGAGTTTATCTACATTAGGTTCACAACAAATTCCTAACTTAATCTGCCCAGTAGATATAAATATATCTTCTATTCAACCAATTGATACTCCATTGACAGGCCGAATATCTACCAGCTTTCTTGTGGCTTGTAACACCAGTCAGTGGCATATTGCGTTCGTTGTTCGTATGTATACCTAGACAATTCGATTCTAGAGTCTAAAGTTGACAAGCAACGAGCACGCTGACTGCAGTCAGGGAAATTATCCACGCAATGACAGATATTTACAAGATAGCGTCTCATCTTCATCTGACCGAGTTTCCCGTACCTCCCAATGAATCGATTTCACGACCCAATACGACTCATTCTGCTAGACTATTCGACATAGCTCAATTTTGAGGAATCGTCAGGCAGTTACCAGCACCCAGACATCAAAGCAGAGGACATCAAGCTCAAGGCCCTACCAGGCATCGTCATCGGTGCGAAAAAAAGAAAACATCTATTGGCTCAGGCAAAAAGAGGTTACCACTCAACGGTAACGGTAAGAAGATCGTTGCAGGTCCCAGGCGTTAAGTTCTGCCGGGCAGGAATTAAGCGCCGTCCCGACCCTCTGCAACGTACTATGATCAGAAGATCTTCGCGATCCGATCGGTCGAGCGTTTGAGCCGGTGGGTGAGGATTAGGAATATGTGTCGAAGGAGTTTGAGACCCAGCAGCGGATTCTGAGTCATCAGCCTCTCGAACTGCTCGCTGCTGAGAGCCACCATATCGACCGGTTCGAGGACCATGGCCGTTACCGACCGCCTCTCGTCAGTCAACAGGCACAACTCACCGACCACCGTCCCCCGGGAAAAGGTCCCGACGATCATGTGTTTCCCGGCAAACTCGGTCTGTTTCTTGATGCCTACCTTGCCCGAAACTATGAAGGCAGCGTAATTGTCGCTGTCACCTTCCTGCCAGAGGGTTCCCGACGCCACCTGCCGGTTCTCGCAAAAACCGAGAAATACCCTCAGTTCTGCTTCCGAGAGTTTGTTAAAAAACCTGAATACGTCCCGCATCCGGCAGCTCAGGTTTTCAATTTTTTCGGGCGCTATCATGAGGTTATTATCGGAACTCAGACGTGATTACTTTAGCTCATCCTGTGCTGGTGTCCGATTCGAGAGCGCTACATTCCGATGCAGAGGTATGCTCATAATGTGCTTAGACCTGATCGATTGCGCCTACCAATTAAGGGTAGTCATGTCTGTAGCCTGCAGCATGACCTGGTTTTATGGCAAAGCAACGCTACCATTCTACAGTAACGATCAAAAGATCGTTGTAGGTCCCTGGCGTTACGTTCTGCCGAGCCGGAATGCGGCCATAGATAGTAGCTGAGAAGGGGGTATCCCGGTTGACCATACTACTTTGAACTTGGGAGCCTCCGCTACCATCGCCCCAGATGGTAGAGAAAGACGGGGAGGTATAAAGATTATAGTTCAAAACCGCGCCAGATCCTTGCATCTGGCGCGGTGTGAAGGTGCCGGAGTTGCCCGGGCTGATGGATACGGTAACGACCAGTGGGCCATTGGGATTTTGCGCGGGGATGTTGCAATCGACGTTGATGGTGCCGGTGGCATCCCGGGGCGTGCTGGCGAAGACGTCGTAGCCGCCGAAACTGACGCCGGTTGCGTTAATGTTACACTTGAAAGCGCCGGCCGGGAAAGAAAACGCCAGCAGGACTATAACTATTGCGCAACTGATCGGGAAACGATTTTTCATATCTTTCACCCCTGGGGCCATTGTCCACGAGGACAAATCTCCCGTCAAGAGTCGAATGATTCTACGAGAGTATCAGGATTCGTGCGTTTTTCCAGCCGCACGACAACCCGCCGATTTCTCCTGTAGCAATCCTCAGCCGCCTCCGAACAGACTGGTCGGCGTTCGCCGTAGCTACACACTCGTAATATCCGTTCGGGAGCAACTCCCTCCTTGACCAGAAAATCTCGAACTGCCTCAGCCCTGCGGCGGCCCAGTTGGTCATTATAGGTTTCATTCCCCAATCTGCAAGTATGTCCTTCAATGGTCACCGTGATCTCGGGGTGTGTCTGCAGGTAGGTTGTCACTCCCGCCAACACTGCCAAGCTGCCGGAATCCGGACTGGACCGGTCGAATGGAAAGTAAATGACGGTTTCCGCGGGCCAAGACGGACTCTTTTCACTGTCTGCAGTTACTCCTGGGCGGGGTGAGGAGCCCAATTCTTCTCCCATAGCGGAATTGGGAAGTTTTGCAGGAAGGGAGGCGTCCTCCGGTGATATCGGTCTATCAGCTGGAGACGTCGAGCCTTCTTCCTCCTTCGGATTCGCAGAGGAATCGCCCTCCAACGTGTCAATTGGTACGGCTGGCAGGACGATTTCCCCCAACTCGGCGTACTGTTCACTAACCTCGGGAATGATGATCTCGGAGCTAAACGTTCGGTCCTTCTGGTGGAACGTCAGTGGATATACCCCTTGTGGCAGGAACGGACCTGACTTCTCCTTCAGGGCGTCGCATCCCTGATGGGCCTCCAGATTAAAATCGGCCTGCTGGCTGTCGAGGTAGAACTCCCCTTCCCCGCCCGTCCAGAAGGTGAGGTCTCCATTTGGAGTGCCGAGGGTCAACTCGGCATTAGCGAGCGGCTCCTTCCCATCAACTCCCTCCACCATCAGTGTACCGGTGAAAGCCCGGTACTTCTGCAACGGAAAATTGATGCAGGTGCCGCTTCGCAAGGGAGGAGAGAGGTTGAGGCGAACCTGAGGCATCAGGTAGTCAAGAGGGATGTCCTTGTCCTCGATAGAAACCTGGTTTTCGTAGTAGGAAGAGAGGCTCGGGACGATCACCTTACCCCGCCGATCGGTATGCCCTGAGATCTGCCCATTAACGTACACTCCCACACCTTCAGCTTCCCCGACGCTAACTAGGGCGAAGCTGTCGGTCACCGGCCGGGTCGGGGCGAAGGTGTCGCCGACGTGCACCAGGGCACCGGCCACCGAGAGGCGGAGATCCTCGGAGTTTGTCGTTTCGCTTTGTCCAAAGTCTAATTCTCCGCGCAGGATGGCGTTACGGGCGTTATGCTGCGCAACCGTGTTGATCTGGTAGCCCACGCCCCCATCCTGCTCTGAGCGTTCACCACGCACGTCCCAACCCGTCCCCTCGCCGCTGGGGGTATTCTGTCTGGCTTCGAGGGTCTGGATATCGGCATCCCCCTCCCTCCGTGCGGCAGCAGATAGGGAACGGTCACCGCCAAGATAACAGGTCAGATTGACGCCACCTTCGTAGCTGGTCCCGCCTTCCCGTATCCGGCGAAAATTGGCGTTGACATAGGTCCCCTTCCAGAGACGGCGGGACCAGGAGAGGTTCAGGATTTCACGTGCAGGTCCGGTATAACTTTCGCTCCTGGACAAGTCGGCACCGAAGGAGCCGACTTGTTCCGTGACGTAGCCGATTCCAGCCAGAAGGTTAAGTTTTCTCTCGATGGTAGTTTCCCTGTCGCCAAGCGACCGGTACCCCTCAGAGAATCCTTGAAGGGCCAGGCGGCCACGGAATCTGCGGGAGAAGTATTCATAACTGAAAAAGCCGGCGGCACCCCTGCCCTCTGTATCGAAGCTTCCGGCTCCTTCAGCTCGCACCAAACCAAGGCTTCCAACCTTCACCGCGGATTCGAAGCCAAGGTTGGCAAGCCCGTCGCCAGCTTCGGTCCGAAGACCGATATTCAGATTATCGGTCAATCCGTAGCGGTGAAAAGCGGAGAAAGCGAGATCTGAGTAGTTGTTGCTCTCCAGTCCGAAATCTCGCCGCAGCAGACCCAGGTTGTAACTGTATTCGTGCAGCCCCTGGCGCAGAAGTTGGTCCGTGAAGTAAAAGGGGGAGACGACCCGCTGCTCGCGGCCGAGGGCGTCCCTGACCACGACCTCGATGGTCTGGGCACCGCTGACACCCTTGAAGTTTCGCAATTCGAACTCACCCGGACCGAAACGCTCGGAGCGCACCCGGACGCCGTCGACATAAAGTTCGACATCTGAGGGAAGCGAAGTCAAGCCGGTAAAATCGAAAAGTGGATAGCGAATGTAATACGGGTCGATGCGATAGATTTTCGAGAAACTCACCCCGCCCATCTGCACCCTGCTGCCCAGTTCGCCGGACGAGGCGAAGAAGTCACCGCCGATGACGCGGCGCAGCGTCTCGCGATCGTCCCAGGTCAGACTGGTGTTGAGACGGACGAACTGCGAGTTGTCTGGAGATTCCGTATAAAGGGTGTCAGCGAGCAGCAGCAGGTCGCGATGACGCACGCCAAGTTCATTGCTGAGGGTCAATCCCTCGAAACCGAAGTCGTCGCCGCCGACCGAGTAGTCGACGCCGTAGTTGAGGAAGACACTACTGTCGCGGGGGTAGATAACGCCCAAACGACGGGAGGGTGAGAGGTCGAGAGATGTTTTGGTGAGATAATCGGGGGCTGCGGTTATTTCCAGAGTCAGGGTGTTTTCATCTAAGTGGTAGGTGACACCTTCGATCGATTTAAGATTGATGTAGGGCGTTCCTTCAATTTCGACCATGGTGCCTGGGACCTGGCTGAATCCCATTGCCTCAAGATCGACAGTTTGAACAAGAAGACCTCCATCATCGCCGAGCAAAATGAAAAAATCGCCCTTTGACTGTTGGTTGAGTGTTACCGCTGCGATGATGGTTTCGTTTGCATAGACCGTGAAGGGAGAAGACAGAAGTAAGCAGATGATCAGACAGAAAAATACCTCTCTAGAGGCATTGAATTGTTTGGCATTTTCCCGGGGCCATAGACAGGACGGTCTACGGAGTAATGCACATTGTCCTGTCCACATCTATTTTTCCACTTAAATGAATTCGGTCGGAATTGACCTGGATGTCTATGTCACGGAGTTCAGTGCAAATGTCTTCAGGGATGTCCGCCCCAAAGGAACGCGCAGTACCAGCGAGGAGGTATCCACCGTCCAAATCCTGGGAAAAGACTTGTTCTCCGCTGCCATTCTTTCCAGATAGCTGGATCTTCGCCACTCGGAAATGAGCATTACCGGTGTTCTTTAGATCAATTTTCAGCGCACCCTTTTGAATCATCGTTTGAACTATTGCACCCTTGATCTCCTCGACCAACGGCTTGGAAAAAATAGGCACCCCAAATCTTATGGCAATTGCCACGGTCGTTCCGGATCTCTCTTCGGGAGGGACCTCTTGTTTGATAAAAAGCCGGTAGGTTTTTTCATTTTTTATCGCCGGGGATTTAATACCAGCCCGGATGACTCTCTCCGCATGCGGGTCGATACTGAGAACTTTGGGAAAAAACAGGAGGTCCGAGCTTTCGGTGTACTGATCTTTCCCCTCTTCGTTTTGGGTCCACTCTCGGACAACGATACTAAAATTGATCTTTTCATCACTGTCGTTAGTTACTGTAATAACGCCGGTACGTGACTTTTGGTCAAATTCCAGGCGGATTGGAATGACCCGCCATGAGCCGCTGTGGGCAGGCTGGTCCGGCAGGCTGACCGCCAACAACAGCCAGCACGCGATCAACTTGCTCAGAACCAGGAATAATTTCGAAAAATAGTCAAACATGGTGGCAAGTTAACCCAGAAAGAAAGGATTTTCAATAACGAATGCAATTTATTTCATACTGCGTCCGATTGTGAAATTGGACATCTGGAGCGGGTCGCTCAGGGATTGATGGCGAGCACCACAACGTCGGTATATGCCCCGGCATAGGCCGTGCGGTAGTCATTGCCGAGAACCGTTCCGCTAATAGTCAGTGTTGTGGTGGCACCCTTGGGGACACTTCCCGTCGCAGGAGCCACGTCGAAGGTATAAGGGAGATACTCCGCAGGGATTGTGCTGTGTTGCATCCGGTTACCATTGGCGCCGTTCTCGTGCAGACCATCATCATCGCTGATGATGTAGGTTGCAGGGTCATCCTTACCGTTGCAGGTGAACTGAATCGTTGTCTGTCGGGTCACATCCGGCGGTGACGGGGAAGCAAGGGGATCGAGAATACCGAAGACCAGGCTGGCTGACTTGGCATTAAATTTACAGTTGCTTTTCGACAGGATGGTGGCAGACACCGCTACCGTAGTCGAACCAGCGAAACAAGAGGTTGCCACGCCGATCAACGCGAGCAGAGCGACTATTATTTTGCCGGAGATATACATGGGAACCTGTCGCATAATCGGAATGAAGCAGAGAAGGGGGCGTCGTGCCCCCCTCTCTGGTCCTATCGAAAAATCAGGGGTTGATATCGATGGTGAATGAATCCGTATAGACGTCGGCGGCCGCAGCCTGGAAGATTCCGTCAGCAATTCGGCCGGTGACGGTCACTGTCTGGGGATTCCCGGTACCGAGTCCTGAGGTAGTGTAGCCGTCAATGGAGTATGCCATGCTGGTTGCTGTGAACGCACCAGTCATCGAAGGAGAGAGGAGACTCGCGTCAGTAAGGGTCCAGGTGGTACCATTGGAGCAGGTAAAATCGAGGGTGACGGAAGCCGTCTTGTCGCCGGCAATTGCCGGGTCGATATCCCCGAAGGCCATGTTGTAGGTAGAGGTGTTAAAAGCACAGGTCCCCAAGACCGTCGCCGAGACATCAACAGTGGCCGTATCCACCGCCATTGCATTTCCCGCCGCCAGAACGCCAACGAGAGCCAAGAGTGCCAGTTTCATCATCTTTTTCATTTGTGTTACCTCCTTGTTGTTTCTGATTATAGAGTTTTTGTGAGTTGTTGCTTCCAGCTTATCTGGATACGAACCCGGCTGTGCCGGAAAATCTGCACATAAAAGCGCCCATCTTCGTTGCCGAAGACGGGCGCTCGTACTCAAGGGAAGAATACGGGTTCTCACCCGCCTCTTCGGCAACCCGGCTATCCTTGTCACCGCTGTAGTGACCGAGGACCCGTGGCTTTGCGTCACCGGATTACTCCGGTTTTGCCAGTGTCGGAGACTTACTCATTTAATTGTAGCTGACTCTAAAAAACTGTTGTCCTTCCAATATCAAGAAGCTTGTGATCGATCAACCATCAAATTGGTATTCGGCAATTGTTTTAAGCAAGGGGCGCGCCAAACTTATCATGCAGGCAAAATTCATGACAAAATCCCTATAATTTCATGTACTTACATCAAATGCGACTGAAGGAAAATGCATCCCCACAGGCATGTAAAATGCCGGGTTTACAATAAATGTCACCGACAAAAGACAAGAATTGTCAACAATCGCCTCTGCAGGAGCCTCCGGTCAGTAAGCCGTCGGCATCAGCGCCACCTGGAGTGGATAGACCCCCTCTCGAGCCCCGGACGGCAACACGATTCGCATATCCAGCGTCTGACTTACGAGAGTTGCCGGACTGGCTGCCGCCATACGAACCGCATTCGACAGACCGCCAGTTGTCTTCAAAAGAACCCTTTCTGGTCCGCCGCTGGCAACATCGAAACTGATTTCATCACGGATGTTGGTCTTCATCTGGATGGTGAGAGCCTGCGGAAGGTCGATGTGTCCCCTGCGGATATCAGCTACTGTGACCCGGTAGCTGCCCGACGGTTGGGAGGCAGAAAACTGTAAATAGGGTCGAACAGTGGCCTGCACATGCACGATTGCACTATTCGTATCGGCCAGGGCCGAGCTGGTCCATAGCGGTTGTATTGCAATGACAGCCAGAATTCCCGCGACGATACATTTCGCGATATTCATGGTGTGACTCCTTTTCGGTAACCCGGCGGTCCGTGCCGTTTCTTCTCGTCGGAAGTTCTGGCCGAGGATCCGTGGCTTTGCGTCCCCGGATTTCTCCGGGTTTGCCTTTATCGTTGAAGCACTCTTTGCCTGGCTTGACTCTCCTCCTTCCTAACAACTCACTGAAATCAGTCTACAACGGAAAAACTAAACGCCCACCTCCGACATCGAAGATGAGCGTCACTTTGGAGCCCGGTTTCCCAAGCGCTAGATATCGCCTTCTCTTCGGTAACCCGGCCATCCATACCGCAACTCTGTGAAGAGGGCGGCCTTGGATCCGTGGCTTTGCGTCCCCGGATTACTCCGGGTTTGCCAGTATCGGAGAATTCGCTTGCTATGTGAAACTATAGCCCTGCATAAGCGAATGTCAACCTGATATCTATATCGGCTACATTGCCACGCGAGTTTAGAAAAATTTTCGGCGGCAATACTGACACCCAATTCCAACGAGAAACCTGATTGAAGCAAGAATGCACTTACGAACAAGCGAACCGCGATTGAACAGGGACCGGGGTGCTAAATACACAGACAATGTCATACCCGGAGGTCAGCCTTGAGTGGAATGACTAAAAAGCCCCCGGCCTGAAACGACCGAGGGCTTTCCTAACTTTCATGTGATCCGGTTCAACTGACGCTTACTTCTCCAGCAGTACCGCATGGGCTGCCGCCAGGCGGGCGATCGGCACTCTGTAGGGGGAACAAGAGACATAGTCGAGCCCGACGTTGTGACAGAAGATTACGCTGGAAGCTTCACCGCCGTGCTCGCCGCAGATACCGAGCTTGATCGCCGGGCGGGTCTGGCGCCCCTTCTCGCAGCCCATTTTGACCAGTTGACCGACACCGGCCTGATCGATCGCCACAAATGGATCACTGGGGAAAATCCCCTTCTCGACGTAGTAAGGCAGAAACTTGCCGGCATCGTCGCGCGACAGTCCGTAGGTGGTCTGGGTGAGATCGTTAGTGCCAAAGGAAAAGAATTCTGCCTCCTTGGCGATTTCGTCAGCAGTCAGGGCGGCGCGCGGCAGTTCGATCATGGTGCCGATCAGGTAGGTTATCTTGACCCCATACTGGGCAATAACCTCATCGCAGATTTTGACGGCATTGGCACGCAGGATGCCGAGTTCTTTCACTTCGCCGACCAGCGGAATCATGATCTCGGGAACGATCTCGAAACCTTCGTTCTTGACCAGTTCACAGGCGGCTTCCATAATCGCCCGTACTTGCATGTCATATATTTCCGGAAAGGTGATGCCGAGTCGACAGCCGCGATGACCGAGCATCGGATTGAACTCGTGCAGTGAATCCACCTTGTTCCTGAGAGTCTGCACCGAGACGTTCATATCCTTGGCCAGCGTTTCAAGTTCCTCATCGGTATGCGGAAGGAATTCGTGCAGCGGGGGATCGAGCAGGCGGATCGTCACCGGTAGCCCCTTCATCTCACGGAAGATACCGAGGAAGTCGCCTTTCTGCATCGGCATGATTTTGGCGAGGGCCCGCTGTCGACCGGTCAGGTCGGCGGCCAGTATCATTTCGCGCACCGCCATGATCCGCTCCCCCTCGAAGAACATGTGCTCGGTGCGGCACAAGCCTATTCCTTCGGCTCCGAACTCGCGGGCAACCTTGGAGTCATACGGGGTATCGGCATTGGTCCGCACCTTGAGACGACGGATCTCGTCGACCCAGCCCATCAACTCGCCAAACTCGCCGGTCAGCTCCGGCTGCACGGTCGGCACCTCGCCTTTCATCACCTCGCCGGTCGAGCCGTCGAGGGTGATAATGTCACCCTTTTTGAAGGTCTGGCCG
>Ga0210124_1001493_pt1 | contig 10020 bp, 9 predicted proteins | sample Muzzi_PWC_D2_FD_185554 | JGI IMG/M metagenome (GOLD analysis project Ga0210124, IMG submission 185554) | Wetland microbial communities from San Francisco Bay, California, USA, that impact long-term carbon sequestration - Muzzi_PWC_D2 (SPAdes) | ecosystem: Environmental > Aquatic > Marine >...
GAAGCTGACATCGTCGACGGCATACTCGGTCGAGTACCTTCCCGGAAATTCGATCGACAGATGTTTAATGCTTAACAGCGGCATACGAAATTAGTCTTGATATGCAACTAGCCTGAGGAAAGGCGATATTATCTTACCTGCTGCCAGAAGGCGAGCGCGCGATCAGGTTCGCAGCAGAACATCGCTGGCAACTGCGGGCTAATAAGTTGCGACTTCTCCGAGCAACCAGTCGACGTTGTCGTCGCCCTCGATGGTCAGGCGTTTACGGGTCTGGTAATTGAGCTGCGGCGTCGACTTGAGCAGTTGCTGGTAAGCGCCGGCTTCGATCGAGATCAGGCCGCAATCGGTAGTCGCCGATATTTCGGCGCTGCGGTTCTCGGTATAGGCGCGCCAGCCGAGTTCCTCGCCGTTGACGATCTTTTCGTGACTGCCGTCGTCGTTGACGATCGAACCGAAGCCCTCGACGAAAATATAAAGATGCCCTTCGTCGAGCCACATGGTCTTGCCGCCCTCGACCACCTTCCATTCGGCGATCCGCGAGATTTTGTCGGTCACCGTCGACGACAGGTCGGCGAATTGCGGCAGCAGCTTGATCACCGGGCGCAGCAACCAGCGGTTTTCGAGCATCACCTGCAGTCCGCTGAAGCGGATGAAGTTGCGAAAGGTTTCCTCGGCGAACACGCAAACGGTTACCGGGGTGCGGGCGACCACGCTGGCGTTGCGGATCCCGGAACCGGTCAATACCGCCATCTCGCCGATGACGTCGCCGGCCTGCAGCATCGCCACCGCTTCGCGACTGCCATTCTCGACACGCACCACCTCGCAATAGCCGGTCAGGATCAGATAGACCGAGCCGTGGGTTTCGGCTTCCTGGACGATGATCACGTCCTCGGTGTTGTAGCGGTAGATATCCTGCTCGGCGAGCAGGTTGCGCATCCAGCGGTTCGGGAATGGCTGTCCCAGCCACATCGTCAGGTAGTAGTTGATTTGCGAGGTATAAATCGTGCTGTCACCCTCGATCAGGGTGTAGCGCTTGCCGGAACTGGCCAGGGAAAACGTGGTTTGCAAGGCTTCCGGAACTTCCTCGACGTGCACGAAGACGACCCGCTCGGCCTGCGATTCGAGCGCGTCGGTCGGATCGCCGTGGATTTCTCCGGCGCCGCCGTCGGCGATCAGCAGGTGGAACGCGTCGGTATAAAGCCGTTCGAGGTTGGCGACGGTCTCGGCGCGCACGATGCCGGATTCGCCCATCTTGCGCACCGCGGCCATGTTCTGGTTGTCGCCGACCACGCAGACGTCGCGGAACTGACCCTTGTGGATAGTGGAAAAGGTCGCGCCGATGGTCGGGATGCTGTGCACGGTATTGTGCACCTTGATGCTCAGGCCGTAGTAATTGACCGTATCGCCGGGATGTACCTTGAGAAGCTGGAAATGCTCGCGAACGACATCGGTCGTCCAGCCCAGGCTGCAGGCCAGCTTCTCCATCGCCATGTTGAAGATTTCCTCGGTGGTGATCACTTCCACGCAATGCGGCATTTCCATCAACGGGAACATCGAGCAGTGGTCGTCGTGCAGGTGGGTCAAAAAGACCGCCGAAACCTGGTTCTTGGAAATTCCGCGTGCGAACAGGTGCTGATCGAGAAACGGAATCGAATCGATCAGCAGGTAGTCGCCGTTGTAGCACAGCGCCATCCCGGTGCAGGGTTCCTCGGTCGAAAATCCCGAGGCGCCGCCGAGCACCTCGATGCCCATCTTGGTCAGCCCGCCGGGGATGTAGTCGATCGGCACCGGGTAGGGCGGCCGGACCGTCTCGCCGTCGTTGAGGTCGACGTAAACGTCGCCGCCGGCATTGGTGACCAGGTAACGATCGACGCCCTGGTGCTCGATCGCGAATCCGCCGGCCACGGCGAGATTGTTTTCGAACGGTATCGGGTTGAAGAAATCGTCGACCTGGATGATCTCGCCGTTCTCGTTCTTCAGCGCCAGCGACTCCGATACCGCGATCCATTCTTCCTTGAGGGCCGCCTCGGTATGCCAGCGATCGAGCTCGTCGCGGCTCGGGCCGAGTAGCGTGAAGCGCAACAGGCGCATCGCGTGGCTGATCGATTCGGCGTTTCCGACCAGGTTGAGCTTGCGGTTTTCCTTCAGGCCCCGGGCGAAGAACAGGAAAAAATAAAGCGGAAATTCGAGATTGTTGAGCAGCGCGCTGCTCTTTTCGCGAATATCGGTCAGCACCAGCGTATCGAAACCGGAGATACCCTCTCTGAGCAAGCCTTTCAATACCTCGGGGGGTTGACCGAAGAGAATCACCTCGGCTTCATCCCTGACGATCCTGCTACCGGGGGCGGGAGTTAGGAGTTGTGGTTCAGCCATTGTCCTGATAATTATTGCTGAAATCCAAGTGTATACTGCGAATTGCAGGGGTGAAAGGCGTAAATTAGTTAGATTGTTTGCATTAATGCCGCTTTCGCGGCAGGGTTTCTACGCTATGGCCGCAGCCGGTTCTGGAATAGCAAATCGTAATAGGGACGAGCGCTTGCGGCGATTTTGCGTTCGCGGACATCGAGCCTGAGGTTTTTTTCCCGATAGGGCGCGAAGCCGGTGGACTGCCAGACCGACTCGTACCAGTATTTGCCCCAGACACCGTCGCTGTCCCGCGGGCCGGCCGGCCAGCTCAGCATGGCGGGGTCGAAGTCGGCGCCGAGGCGCGCGCACAGCGCGCGCAACATCGCCTCGGGATCGAGCAGGAATTCGCGGCTGTCGATCACCGGCGGGATCTCGCCGCTCATCTCGACGACCTGCTCGAACAGTTCGGCCTGCTGCAGGAAACCGGTGTCTTCGAGTGTCGCCTGCTTGCGCACCGCGGTATAGGAGGCGATTACCGGCTCGGGTTCGCGGATCAGGAAACAGTTCGCCAGCCTGTCCAGCCAGCCACGCTCGAGTGCTTCGAGCAGGTGCACGGTCATGTGTTTCTGGTAGAAAATGCGTTCGCCGCCGGGCGACTCGCCGATGCAGCGGGCGATGATCTCTGCGGGATCGCTGCCATGCTCGGCGATAATCTCGGCGGCGCCGGGATGATTGATTCCGGTCGCCTTCAGGTAATAGCCGTACAGCGGTTCGTCCCAGACCGCGCAGTCGGTGCGGTTCTCCCAGGCGCGCATCAACGCGGTCGAGATATTGCGCGGACCCGACCACATCGCGATACGCAGCGGCTTCAACTGCACTCCCGCTCGAGCATTTCGGTGTAGCAGCGTTGCAATTTCTCGACCATCGGCCCGCGCCTGCCGTCGCCGATCATGCGGCCGTCGATTTCGCGCACCGGCACCAGCCCGGCGAATGTGCCGGTGACGAACGCCTCGCCGGCGCCGTAGACGTCGGTCAGGCTGAAATTTTTTTGCCGCACCGGAATCCCGTTCTGCTCGCACAGCGCGATGACCTTGCCGCGGGTAATGCCGCCGAGGCAGTAGTCGCCGCTCGAGGTCCAGACCTCGTCTTTGCGAACGATGAAAAAATGCGTCGAATTGCAGGTCGCAACGAAACCGTGGGGATCGAGCATCAGCGCCTCGTCGGCACCGGCCTTGGCCGCCTGGATGCAGGCGGTAATGCAATTCAGCTTGGAATGGCTATTGAGCTTGGGGTCCTGAACGTCGGGGTAGCCGCGGCGCACGTGCACGGTGAACAGGCGGATTCCAGTCTCCACCGTCTCCGGCAAGGCTTGCTTGTATTCTGCAATGATGACGATCGTCGGCGGCGTGATCGTCACCCGCGGGTCCTGGTAGGGTGTCGCCTTGATGCCGCGGCTGACCATCAGGCGGACATGCACGCCGTCGCGCATGCCGTTTTTCTCGAGCAGGCGGTATAACCGTTCGCCGAGTTCCGCGGGCGAGACCTCCATCTCCATGTCGAGGGCCTTCGCGCCCTCGTAGAGGCGCTCGAGATGCTGGCCGAGAAACGCGATCCTGCCGTTGTGCACGCGTAATCCCTCCCAGACGCCGTCGCCGAGTACGAAGCCGCTGTCGAAAACCGAAACACGCGCCTGCTCGCGCGGGAAATACTCGCCGTTAATATCGATGATAATCTCCGCGTTGCGGGGATCGTCCTGGTATTCGTGGGTGCCCTTGCCCTGCATTTCCGTTACCTCACCGGTCTGGATGCCCGTTAACCGTGCGCGTCGCGAGCTTCGGCGTCGTCGCTGCGCCCCAGCTCGAAGGTTTCTCCGAGACTGGTAACACACAGAAAGCGCTTGCCGTCGCGTTCCCTCTCTACGGCGAAATTCGCCAGTTCGAAAAACGCGCCGCGGCCGATCAATGCCTCGAGTCCGTCGTGCATTTGCACGTAGGGCCGAGGCTCGCCGCTCGCGGCATCGATCTCGACGCGCAGCGCATGCTCGCGGTCGACGACGATTCGCGCACCCGTATTGGTCGTAAAGACGATCGCCTGGCGGCCGTCGGCGTCGATGCGTTCGACCAGGTTGGCGACGAAGGGAGCATCCTCGACCTCGATGCGCAGTTTTTCGGCCGGCGTGACCAGGAAATAACCCTCCGGCTCGCGGCGCAGCACGCTGGCGAACAGGCGCACCAGCGACTCGCGCTGAAAGCGCCTGCCCTCGTGGTACCAGTTGCCGTCGGCGGCGATGCGGATATCGATTGCACCCTCGCGCTCGGGGTTCCAGGCGCGCCTGGCCTCGCTGCTCGCCTCGGCGGCCTCGATGTCTGCCAGTATCTGCTTGAGTTCGGACATGCTTCAATTCTGGAGATTCGACCCGCGGTGCGCAAGCACATTTGGCCGCCGGCGGGCGGCAAAAGTGGATTGCGCCGGGGCGGGAATCGCGGCACGATATGGGTCTCCTTGAAGCGCGGAAAACACGCCGATGGATCCTGCCGTCAAAGCATTACTCGATCTCACCTGGTCCGAGGTCGGCACGCGTACCGACCGACATAGCGGCGCTACCGCTTCCAGGCCGGCACTCGAACCGCTGCAACGCGAGCGCGTGGATTCGCGCCCGGGCGACGACTTCCCGGTGCTCGCCCACCTCGACGCAGCCCTGCGTCTGGCGCGGGACGGTGAGCTTGCCGCGCTCGCCGAAACCTTCGCCGCGGCGCACGGGGCGCTCAAGTGGTCGCAAAACGCCGCTTACGACGAGGACAGCGTCGGCCGCAAGCTGCTCGATAATTACGCTTACGCCTGTCTCTCCGGGCCCGATTGCCTGCAGCCCTGCGAAGCTCCGCTCGGCGGCTATATCCTGTTGGGGCCGAATTTCGAATACCCCGATCACAACCACGCCCCGCGGGAAGTTTATCTGGTGCTCACCCCGGGCACTCGCTGGTGTCTCGATAGCGGCGAGTGGTTCGATGTCGCGGTCGGCGACCTGATCGTGCACGAGCCCTGGCAGATGCACGCGACGCGCACCGGTGAACACCCGTTTCTGGCTTTCGCCGCCTGGCTGGAGCGCGGCGAGCGCAGCGCGATCCGGATTTGACGGGCTACCACGGGGCGCGCAGTTAATTTATACTTTTCGTGCATCCGCCGTCTACCTAAGGAATAGTAGTGCATGAAACGTAGAGGTTTCGTCAAGCTTTGTGCGGCCGCGGTCGCCGCCATTACCTCGTCCCCCGAAATCCTCGCCAACGGAGCCCGGCAATACCATCGCTACGCGCGGGTCGCGCTGGTCGATCCCGAGACCGGAGCACCGGTCAGGTCCGCTTCGATCGAGGTCGGCGAAACCTACGTGTTTCAATACCCGTTCATCTCCACTCCCTGTTTCCTGATCGACCTGGGCAAGTCGGTGAAGACGCGCGACCAGCTGCAGACCCGCGAGGGCCAGTCGTATATCTGGCGAGGCGGGGCGGGGCCGAGGTCGTCGGTGGTGGCATTTTCGGCGATCTGCGCGCACAAGATGAGTCACCCGGCCCGCTCGGTAAGCTTTATCAACTATCGTCACGGCGAAACCCGATTTCGCAACAGCAACGACCAGATCGAAGAACGCCCCCGGGTTATTTACTGCTGTTCGGAGAACAGCGTTTACGATCCCGCCAACGGCGCCAGGGTACTGGGCGGACCCGCACCGCAGCCACTGGCCGCGATCGAACTCGACTACGATGCCGGCAAGGACATGTACTACGCCACGGCTACCCTCGGCGGTGAAATGTTCGATCGCTTTTTCAGCAGCTTTCACGACCGCCTGGTACTCGAGCTCGGGCGTACCGATATCGACCGTGCGATGCAGGGCTCCTCCGAGGTGATGCGCCTGACCGACTTCACCAGCAATCCGATCAGTTGCCAGGCCTGAAGTCAGGTTGCCGCGCACACCGCTCGCCCCGATCTTCAAACTGGAAATCGGCGGCCCGGGGCATGATTCATTCGGCGGCGAAATAAGTATACTGTTCCCTTCGAGATAAAATTTTTGCGCGGGCCGTCGATGTCGGATCCGAATTTAACTGGCAAACTCGCGGTGATCCTGCATGCGGACGTGGTCGGCTCGACGCTGCTGGTGCAACGGGACGAACAGCGTGCGCATCAGCGCATCCAGGATGCCTTTCGGCGGTTCGGACTGACCATTACCGATTACCACGGCAGGGTACGCGAGCTGCGCGGCGACGCCTTGCTGGCCGAGTTCGAGCGCGCTTCTGACGCGGTTTCGGCAGCGCTCGCCTTCCAGTCGGCGCAGTCGCGCCAGACTGCCGAATACGACGACGACATCCGCCCCGCGCTGCGCGTCGGGGTCGCGCTGGGCGAAGTCATCATCGCCGACAACACTATTACCGGCGAGGGCGTGGTGCTGGCGCAACGCCTCGAACAGCTTGCCGAACCCGGCGGCCTGTGCATTACGCCCGCGATTCGTGAGGCGCTGCCGAAGCGCCTGCCGTTCGATCTCGAGAGCCTGGGTGGCCGGGAGTTAAAAGGTTTCGAGGATTCGATCGAAATTTTCCGGGTACACCTCAAGAGCGGCGCAATCCTGCCGGCGCCCGGAGAAATCGCCACCCGGCGGGATGCGCGCGCTCCGGCCCGCTCCGCCACGGGCCTGGTTTTAGCGTTGCTGGTGGCCCTGGGGCTGGCCGGGGCCGGCTATCTTGCCTGGCTGCAGCGATCGGATCTCGCGAGGGACGAATCCGCGCAGCCCCAGGCAGGCGAAAGACCCTCGATTGCCGTGTTACCGTTCGACAACTTGAGCGGGGATCCGCAACAGGATTATTTTGCCGACGGCATTACCGAGGATTTGACTACCGACCTGTCACACGTTTCCGGGTTGTTCGTGGTCGCGAGAAATTCGAGTTTTGCCTACAAGGGGCGGTCGGTAGACCTGCGTACCGTGGCCGCGGAGCTGGGTGTGCGCTACGTACTCGAGGGCAGTGTTCGCCAGGTCGGTGGACAGATCCGCATCAATGCTCAGCTTATCGACGCGCATAGCGGCGGCCACGTCTGGGCGAACCGTTTCGATGGCGCGATAGCGGATGTGTTCGCGCTGCAGGACGAGGTCAACCACAATATCATTTCCGCGCTCGAAGTCAGGTTGACCGAGGACGAGGAGGCGCGGATGGGCCGGGTCGAAACCACGGTGCCCGAAGCCTACGATGTATTGCTGCGCGGCGTGGAACGCTACAATACTTTCACGCGTGAATCGAACCTCGAAGCACGGCAGCTGTTCGAGCGCGCCGCCAGAATCGATCCGAACTATGCGCGGGCCTATGCCAACATCGCCCTGACCTACGCGACCGAAGTCAATTTCTTTGCGCCGGACGATCGCGCCGAGGCGGTCCGCAAGGGCCTCGAATACGCGCGCAAGGCGGTGGAACTCGACGACGGCATCCCTCAAATTTACCTGACACGAAGCATACTCTACCTGTCGCAGCGCCAGCACGCGGCCGCGCTGGAAGCCGCCAAGCGAACCATTGAGGTTCATCCCGATTACGCCGACGGGCATGCGACCCTGGGTTTTATCTCCAGTTACACCGGCGACTACGAGCAGGCGCTCGCGGCGCTCGCCCGCGCGCGCGAAATCAATCCGCAAGGCACCGGGGTCTACCTGGCAATCGAGGGGCGGGTCCTGTTCCTGACGAAGCGTTACCAGGACGCCCTGCCGCGGTTGCTCGAGAGCGCCGCGCGCAATCCCGGGTTCGACGTCACCCAGTTGGCCCTGGCGGCAGTTTACGCCAGGCTCGGACGGCCCGACGATGCCGCCTGGTCGATCGACGAAGCGCTCGCGATCAGTCCCGAATTATCGCTTACACAATTGCGCCGGGACAGCCTGTACCGGGATTCCGCCGACCTCGACGACTGGCTCGACGCGCTGCGGGAGGCTGGCCTCCCGGAATGAATCAGGGGACACAATAACCCTTACCCGAATTCGATCAGGATAGACGGATATGCTGTCCCCGAATTGTCAGCCGCCGGTGACCGGCGGGAAGAAAGCGATTTCGTCGCCGGGTTCGATCGCGGCCGACAGTTCGCTCATCTCCTGGTTGATCGTCACCAGGATGCGCGTGCTGCCGTCGAAGGCGCCCGCGAAGGGCTCGCCGCGCGCGCGCAGCGTCGCGACGAGATCCTCGACGGAGTTGCAATCCGGCGCGAGTTCGAACTGCTCTTCCTTCCTGCCGAGGGTTTCTGCGAGGCTCGCGAAGTAGAGGACCCTGGTCATGTTAAAGCGACCAGTCGAAGAACTGGATGTGGACTTCGTCGCCGGCTTCGACGCCGGCGCTGTCGTCCGGCAGCACGATAAAGCAGTTCGCGCGGCTCATCGAGGTCAGGATTCCCGAGCCCTGCTTGCCGGTTTTCGCGACCTGCCAGCGGTTGTCGTCGCCCAGAGTCGCGATGCCGCGCTGGAATTCGTAGCGCCCGGGCTTCTTGCGCAGGCTGTCGAGCGAGCGCGCGGGAAACAGCGCCGGGCGGCGCAGTCGGGCGCCGGACAGCACCTCGATCGCCGGCACCACGAACTGGCTGAAGGTCACCATCACCGCGACCGGGTTGCCGGGCAAGCCCATGAAAATACTGGAAATGCTGGAATCGACCTGGCCGAAGGTCAGCGGCCGGCCGGGCTTGATGGCAATTTTCCAGAACTCGGTGCTGCCGAGTTCCTCGAACGCAGGCTTGATATAGTCGGCTTCGCCGACCGAGACGCCGCCGGTGCTGATGATCAGGTCGGCGCGGATCGCGGCATCGGCGAAGGTTTCGCGTATCGACTCAAGGTCGTCGCGTACCACGCCGAGATCGAGTATATCGACCGCCATGCGCGACAGCATGCCGTGCAGGGTATAGCGGTTACTATCGTAAATCTGACCGGGCTCGAGTGGCTCGCCGACCGGGACCAGCTCGTCGCCGGTGGAAAAGAAGGCAACAACGGGCTTGCGCTTGACCTGTAGCTGGGCCAGGCCCAGCGAGGCCAGCACCCCGAGATCGGCCGGGCTCAGGCGAACTCCGGCGTCGATGACGACCTCCCCCTGTTTCACGTCCTCGCCTGCCTGCCGAATGTTTTCCCCGGCGCGGTGATCGCCATCGACCCGGATCCGGCCGTTTTCGGCGGTCTCCGCCTGTTCCTGCATGATCACCGCGTCGGCGCCGTCGGGGATCAGCGCCCCGGTCATGATGCGCACGCACTGGCCCGGGCCGCAGTGCCCCTCGAACGGCCGGCCGGCGTAGGCCGTGCCGATTTCCTCGAGTTCGGTCAATTCCTGCCGCTGCAGGCTGTCGATCGCGACCGCGAAGCCGTCCATCGCCGAATTCGGGAGTGGCGGAACATCTTGCGGCGCCCTGACGGCCTCGTTGTTGACGCGGCCGAGGCATTCGCGGAGCGGCAGGCGCTCGCAGGCGTGGACCGGAACGATGCGTGACTCGATGCGCGACAGCGCTTCGTCGAGACTCATCATGCCGGGCTCGAACGGGTCGGCGCAACTGGGAACGGGGGTTATCTTGCTGTTCATCTGTATAGGGATCATGGCTGTCAGACCGCCAATTGAGTCACAGCTGGATCTAAAATGGTAGGGGTAAGTGTATAAAATTGAACTTTGCCGTCCAAGGCGCCGTCGA
>Ga0210124_1001496_pt1 | contig 10012 bp, 6 predicted proteins | sample Muzzi_PWC_D2_FD_185554 | JGI IMG/M metagenome (GOLD analysis project Ga0210124, IMG submission 185554) | Wetland microbial communities from San Francisco Bay, California, USA, that impact long-term carbon sequestration - Muzzi_PWC_D2 (SPAdes) | ecosystem: Environmental > Aquatic > Marine >...
GGTCCATCTTTTGGCATCTGCATCCCACCCGGATCTCCGCCGAGCGCATGCGGATTCGGTTCAGCTGGTGTCTGGGAGGTATCAGTTTCCTGCTGTTTCTGGTGACGGCTGTCAGCGGCGCATTGCTGATGATTTACTACCGGCCGGTAGTGGAAAACGCCTATGGCGATATTCTGGACTTGGGTCACACGGTCGTTTTGGGCGGCTTTTTGCGTAACGTGCATCGCTGGGCCGGGCATGGGATCGTGATCACCGTGGTGCTGCATATGCTACGGGTTTTTTATACCGGCTGCTATAAACCCCCCCGGGAATTCAACTGGATTGTGGGGGTCGGCCTGCTATTGATTGTATTCGGTCTGGCCTTTACAGGGTACCTGTTGCCCTGGGACCAGATTTCATACTGGGGCACGCGCATCGGCACCAATTTGCTGCATGCGGTGCCCTTTCTGGGAGCGGATGGACCCTTTGGCGACCATCTGGGCATGCGTCCGGACAGCGATGTGGCCTACCTGCTGCTAGGGGATGCCGACCTGGGGCAACGGGCCCTGATACGCTTTTACAGTCTGCATCCCCTAGCAGCCGTACGCGCAGCCGGTCGATTTCTTCGCACGCGTGATCGGCGATTCGCTCGACGCCGGCACGGTCATCACCGTATCTGGACCAATCCGGATCGTCCCAGCGGCGCGCGATCTCATCGACAAAACGTGTGCGATCGGCAAACGCGGCGGAGATTAGAAACATTCGGTCTGCATCGAAATGACACTCCGAAGAAGCGAGCGACTTCGTCACCCAGTCGGTCTGCGTTTGCCAGAAGGACGCCGCCGTGGCGTCGTCGTCTCGTGTGAAGCCTTGACCATTGAGTCCGCCGTCCGCTAACAACTCATCGAACTTGTTCAATACGCAGGATACGTTACCAGGGTCCTTGATGACCCTGCGGAACATCTCGACCCAGGCGCGGTCGCCGATCTTGCGCGGCGTCTGCACCCACAAAATCCGATCGAGAAGGGGGGCCACGCGCCGCACGATTTCCAGATGTTCGCAGAATTCGCTATCGAAGTCGGGCAGATCCAGCAGGACGGCATTGCGTATCGGGTCGGCGGTATGTGTCACAATATCGACATCCATGCCCGCGGCCGTCGCCTTCAATCGTGCGGTGGCGATATCGGCCACATCACGGTGTACGTACGCCAGCGGGCGCTGGGTGCCGCGACCGACCTCGGTGGAATCGTCGGAGATTCGCGTGGTGGCGAGGGTGTTGATGATCGTGGTTTTGCCGACGTCCTTGCCGCCGAGAATGCCGCAGATGACCAGTTCGTCGGCCATGGCACGATCCGCACCGAGCGACAGGTCCAACGGCTCGCAATGGAAGTGACGCGCGAGTTCGCTGTTGATCGCGTCAAGTTCGCTTATTTCTGCTACAAGCGAAGTCATGATCTGGACTCCGAAACTTGCCGAACGGCCTCGAGAGCCTGCGCCAGTGGATCGTTCTTTCTCATCACGAGCGCCTGTGCTTCACGGAGGGCGGCGTCGGCGCGATCCCGTCCGAAAGCGGCGAGCCGGTCGCAAAAGGCCGCAGCCGCGTCGCGCACAGCATCTAATTCCGGGCTGCCCATCAGCTTTTCGGTCAACGCCGCGGACAGCCGGCCCAGCGGCTTGCCGAACAGGGCGCCGGCGCCGCCTGCGGCCGCGATCTTGGTGAGTGCTGCGCCGATGGCGCCGCCGGCCGATGTGAGTGTCAACGCGGCGACAGGTCCCGGAACGGCAATTAGCACGACGGCCAGCGCCAATACGCTAACGCCTACGGCGCCCTTGACGTTCGAGCCCAGTCCCTCGCACTCACGATCGACGCGCTCGTTCCAGCGCGAAATCGCGTCATCCATCCCGCGCGCCAGCCGTTCGATATCGGATCGCAAGGATTCCGTCCAGGCGAACTCGAATGACTCAGGCTCCAAATCCGCCCAACGCCGGATCTCGTCCCAGAAGTCGCTGTTGTCCACTGCGCGACGGATGTCGAGCACCTGGCGTCGCGCGACGCCTTCCGCATACGCCAGGGCGACCGCCGTGCGATCGGCTTCGTTTGGGTCTCCGGCCGATGGGGCTTTGCCGGCACTCGGCAGTGCCAGACCGACGCCCGGCACGCGGCGCAGCGCCGAGCCGATCCGCTGCGACAGGTTGCTCATCCACTGCCTGGCATCGTGTACGCGCAGCACGCGCGAGATCACTTCGAGGTGCTTGCGCTCATCCGCCACCATGAGGGAGGTCATGCAGCCGTGTTCGTCGGGCAGCGCGCGATCGGCCGCGGCGTGTGCATTCTTCTCCAGCGTCGTGAGACGCGCCGCGCGCTCTTCGTTCTGGTTCAGCACGTCGTTGGCGGCGTCGGTGAGCTGCCGGCGGAGCGCGCCGGTGCGGTCCGGTCGTGGCTTCTGCGTGAACGCCAGAGCATCGTCGAGCGTGCCCGGGGCGAAACGGCAAAAGCCTCGCCCGCGGCGGAATTCCAGAATGACCATGCCCTCCGCGCCGAGCCGATCGGCTTGGGCTTGCAGCGTCTGGCGGTCCGTGTCTTGCAACTCGCCCTCACAAGTGCGATTGAAGAGCACCAGACGCTCCTGTCCGTAGCGGCTCGAAGCCGCACGAAGTTTGGAGATGGACTGTCGATCGAACCAGCGTTCGTGATCCACCACGATCAGGATTCGATCGAACCACGGCAGAAGCGCCAGAGTGATGTCGCCCTCGCGCGCTGAGGCCTCGGTGGTGAAATCGGGAAGGTCAAACAGGACGACGTCCTGCAACGTTTCGAGCGGATGATAGACGGCGTACAGTCCGTCGGTCTTTCCGGTGATTTCCTCGGCCAAGTCTCCCGGCACGGCAGGAAAGCCGGGCATCAGCTCACCTTCCTCCAGCAAGGACTCCACGGCCGCGCGGTGCTTTTCGCAGACGGCCATGATGGGCCCCAGCGTGGCATGCCCCTTGGCGGTCACGCAACTCACCGGATGACCACCGAGCATATTGTTGAACACCGTGCTCTTGCCCGAGGACGCGCCGCCGACGACTGCCAGAAGGGTGGGTCGTTCGGCGTGGCGCAGGGCCAGCCGCAGCGCACCCGCGGCGTGCCCGGCGTCACTGCGCCAGTCGAAATGCCACTCGTCGCGCACGCGGCGCGACTGATTCGCGATGATGTCCAACGCTTCAGATTCGGTCATGACCATAGTTCCGACCGGTTATTCGTCGTTCGAGCCGGAAAGTTCGCACCATTCAGATCCTTCGACCGCACTTGCCGTAGGTTGTCAGGGCGAAATGGCGCGATGTCAACCGGGCGAGCCGGGACAAAGTACTCCACGCAGGCGGCGACGCCCAGCCGACGCCGACGGCGCCGTGGATCCGTTTGATCAGGCGTCGTTCGCACGATGGTTCACGCGCGTGTACCGGTCAGTTCGAGTGGTCGCAGACGAGAGGGAACCAGCATAGGCACTTGGCGTTGGTATTCGCGATAGGTACCTCCAAAGCAAGCCACAAGGTCTCGCTCTTCGAGGATCGTGCCGATCACAATCCAGGCCGTCCACAAGACATTGAACAGCAGCCGGTCCATCGTCAGGTGTGGATACGACCAGATCATCAACAGCGAAAACAGGTAAAGGGGGTGGCGAACCCATCTGTACGGACCACGGATCGTAAAAGGGATCGGTGGGGTGTCCGTGCCGCGCAGACGATCCCGTATGGGTCGAATGCCGAACGTATCGAACGTCCCCAGCGCCAGCATCCCCCAACCGAATCCGATGATGCCCAGACCATAAACCAAACGCAGGAGCCACCGCACGGTATCGCCGGCCGACACCAAGGTGTCGGTGGATTCCTGCCAGAGTACGACAAGCGTCAGTAGGGCCACGCCCGATGCAATTGTGTACGAAGCGCCTTGGAAGTGGGGTGGAATGAATCGTGTTGCCCACCGACGGTACGACTGTCGGACCATGACGCTGTGTTGAAGAAAAAAAAGCAAGCAGAGCATGGTGTTCCAGGCGGCCTTCGCGGGGACACTCAGGTCGAGGCGCACCAAGTCCAACGGTCCGAAAAAGAGAAATAACACGAAGAACGCAAATAGTGAGACACTGCCAATGAGCGTCGCCAGTACCAGCATGGTATAGGCAGCGAGCCTGGAGCCGTGCCACCTTGGTGAGCTTGGCTGAGGGGACGTTGCCATGTGTAGACCACGCCTCCTTTCGAGTCGTTTCTTCTCTCACGTTGATATGCTACGGAAGGCGGGTCATTCCGCCGTGTACCATCGCGATCCGGAACCGACGATTCCTCAGCGGCATGAACCACCGACAAGCCATTAGCGTATCGTGCCTCGCACCAAACGCCAACCGACACGACCTTAACGGGTCTGCACTGGAAGCCGACGCCCAATACGTCGTGATGATCGGCCCTTTGCCGAATTCCGTTGATACCTCTCAAGGCTTGTGTACCGAGCCCGGTGATGAGGAGACGGCTTTCGCAAATGGCGAGGCGCGGAACAGGCTACGAGTGGTCGCCGCACGCGATGGCAGGGATGATGCACTCACCGTTCCACAGGATGTCGCGGTTTACTTGGCAGAACTCGATACCGGTACTACTGTCCGCCATAAACCGGATGGTGCTCGGCATTCGTGGCTACAAGTGCTGCGCGGCGACGTGACGCTTAATGGTGCTATCCTCCGCCCCCGGCGATGGGGCCGCGGCAAGCGAAGAGCCGGAACTCTTGATCACGGCGGCAAGCTAGGCGAAAGTGTCGCTTTTCGACCTCGCGTGACCATGGTCGATTCAAGTTGGATGGGGGATACTCAGGGCTCGTGAAACACCGCACATCACGTGTGGTGCTGTTTATCTGTTCGTGTCAATGAAGCCCTCGTCGAAAGGGTGAACGCAAGGGAGTCAAAAAGATGGATACGATGGAGGCGATCTACGCTCGTCGAGCGGTGAAGCACTACGATCCCGATCACGAGATGCCGGAAGCGACGCTACGCAAGCTCCTCGAAGCGGCGGTGCAGTCGCCGACGAGCTTCAACATTCAGCACTGGCGGTTCGTGGTCGTACGCGACAAGGAATTGCGTAAGCAGATCCGCGCCGCGGGAAACGATCAGGCGCAGATGACGGACGCGTCCGTGCTTATCGTGATGACGGCCGATGTGCTTGCCTGGAAGAAGGACCCGCAGCGATATTGGAAAGACGCCCCGCCGGAGGTCGCCAAGATGCTCGTCGATTGGATGGGGCCTTTCCACGGGGGTCGGGACTGGCTGCAGCGCGACGAAGCCATGCGATCGATCGGGATGGCGTCACAGACCATTATGGTGGCCGCGAAGGCGCTGGGGTACGACTCATGCCCCATGATCGGGTTCGATTTCGACAAGGTTTCGGAGTTGATCGGTCTTCCGTCGGACCATGTCATCGGCAACATGATCGCCATCGGCAAGGGGACGAAGCCCGCGTGGCCCAAACCGGGGCAGTTGCCGTTGGAAGAGGTCGTCGTTTCCGACCGATTTCGATAGTTGATAGAGGTTTTCGCTTGGAGTGAAAGAAAGGCGAAGCCGCAGATCGCTACAATCGGCGTCCGGGGCGCGGCGACAAAGCGCCTGCGCCACGAAGGCTACTCTGCCTCCGCCCCTTCGCTCCATAGCCACGAGCCCGGCAAGAAAACGGCCGCCACGGGGGCGGCCGCTACGCTTTGGATTTTCACGACGCGAAGCGATGCACTACTCCAGCGTCATACTTAGCTGATCGACGAGGAAGGCGTACTCGTCGGCGATTTCCTCGATCTTCATGGCCGTTGGTTTGCCGGCGCCGTGGCCGGCGCGCGTCTCGATGCGAATGAGTGTCGGCTTGGGACCGGATTGCGCCGCCTGCAGGGCTGCTGCGAATTTGAAGCTGTGCAATGGGACGACGCGATCGTCGCGGTCGGCCGTAGTGATCAACGTGGCGGGATACGCCGTACCGGGCTTCAGGTTGTGGAGCGGCGAGTACGCGTAGAGCGCCTTGAACTCATCGGGGTTGTCCGCGCAGCCGTAGTCCGATACCCACGCCCAGCCGATGGTGAACTTGTGAAATCGTAGCATGTCGAGCACGCCGACGGCCGGAAGGCAGGCGCCGTACAGGCCCGGGCGCTGGGTCATGCAGGCACCGACGAGCAGTCCACCGTTACTTCCGCCGGAGATGGCGAGCTTGGGCGTCGTCGTGTACTTGTGATCGATCAGGTACTCGGCCGCGGCGATGAAGTCATCGAAGACATTCTGCCGTTTGAGCTTCATGCCGGCCTCGTGCCATTGCCGACCGTACTCGCCGCCGCCGCGCAGGTTGGGCACGGCGTAGATACCACCCATCTCCAGCCACACGACCCGCGATACGCGAAACGAAGGCATAAGCGAAATGTTGAAACCGCCGTACCCGTAAAGCAGCGTGGGGTTCTGTCCGTCCAGGTTCATTTCGCGCTTGTGCGTGATGAACATCGGCACGCGTGTGCCGTCGCGGCTCTCGTAGAAGACCTGCTTGGTGACGTAGTCATCCGGATTGAAGTCGACGTCGGGTGCGCGGAACAGTTTGCTCTCACCGGTGTGTACGTTGTAGTGGAAGATGGCGCCGGGCTCGAGGTAGCTGCTGAACGAATAGAATGTTTCGGGATCATCGTGCTTACCGTCGAAACCACCGGCCGACCCGATTCCGGGCAGAGGGACGTCACGGACGAACTTGCCTTCCTTATCGAATACCTTGATCTTGCTCTGGGCGTCCTTCATGTAGGTGGCGACCAGGTGTCCACCGACGTGGCTGACGCCTTCAAGGATGTTCTTGTTCTGCGGGATGATCTCCTTCCAGTTCTCGGGATCGGGGTTCCGCGTGTCGACGGCCACCAGGCGATAGCGCGGCGCGTCGCTGTCGGTCCGCAGCAGGAACACCGGTCCATCGTTGCTGACAAAGTTGTAGAGTGCGTCAAAGCCGGTGATGAATTCGACGATCTTCCCGTTCTTATCCTGCAAATCCCTGTAGAATATCTGGTTCTTGCGGTGTGTTCCCTTGCGTACCGAGATGATCAGGTACCGCCCGTCCTCGGTCACGGAGCCTGAGAGGCCCCACTCCTTGTGATCGGGGCGCTCGTAGATCAGTTCGTCGGCGCTTTGTGGTGTGCCCAGCCGGTGGTAGTAGAGCTTGTTGTAGTAGTTGGTGTCCTGCAAGGCCTTGTCTTTTTTCGGTTCGGAGTACCGGCTGTAGTAGAAGCCCTTGCCGTCTTTCGACCATGATGCGCCGGTGAATTTGGCCCATTTGATGTGGTCTTTGAGATCCTTGCCGCTGTCGATGTCGCGGACGAACCACTCCTGCCAGTCGGAGCCGCCGTCGGACTTGGCGTAGGCCAGGAGCTTTCCGTCGTCGCTGATGGACATGCCGTTCAGCGCGACGGTGCCGTCTTCCGAGAACTTGTTCGGATCGATCAGTACTTTCGGCTCATCGTCCAGCGACTTCATCCAGTAGTAGACGCTCTGGTTTTGCAGGCCGTCGTTCTTGGAGTAGAAATATCGCCCGCCTTCCTTGATGGGTTGGCCGTATCGTTCGTAATTCCACAGTTCGGTCATGCGGGCCTTGATCTTCTCGCGCGACGGCAGGCTCTCCAGGTACCCGAAGGTCAGCTTGTTCTGTGCTTCGATCCAGGCACGGGTCTCGTCGGAGTACTCCTCCAGCCACCGGTAGGGATCCGGCACCTCGACGCCGTGCATCGTGTCCACCTGGTCGCACTTGCGCGCCTCGGGGTAGACAAATGTGCGTTTCGAACCCGCCTCGGCGCGCGTCATGGTGACGGCGGCGGCAATCGCCAAGAAAGCAACGGCTACTCGTGAACGATTTCGAATGCGAGACGTTCGCATGATGACAGCCTCTCCTTACGTAACGACGACGATTCCAGGTGCAGGGATGGTTGGCCGAGAGTTCTTGTGGTTGGACCGACCCCGACACACGTAGACGGAGCGATTGAATGTGAGTCCCAATGCCCTCCGTCAGCATTTGTCAATATAGGGGTTATACAGGGTGATCACAAGCGGGAGCACTGCCCGGTTCTGCCCGGCCTTTTGTATGGCTGGTAAGGACTTGTCCGGCGAATTCACGGCGGATTGCCCGAAAAACGTCGGTCGTACGCCCAGGCGCCCTCGGGGTCGGCAGGTGCCATCCGTCACTGGGAGGCGGCATTCTCGCCCACTACGTCGCGCATCGTGTAGAGCCCGGGCGGTTTGTTGATGATCCAGGCGGCGGCCCGCAGGGCGCCGGCGGCGAAGGTATCGCGCGAGTGGGCCGTGTGCGTGATCTGCAACGATTCCCCCGGACCGCTGAAGTGAATCTCGTGGCGACCGACGACGTCCCCCATGCGTACCGCGTGGACGCCGATCTGACCAGTCGGTCGTTCACCCGTCTGACCCTGGCGGCCGAACACGGCGTCGGCATCTCTCGTGCGACCGGTGGCCTCGAGCCATTCGTCCAGCAAGGCGAGTGCCGTGCCGCTCGGTGCATCGACCTTGTGGCGGTGATGGGCTTCGACGATCTCGGTATCGTAGTCGTCGCCGAGTTCCCGCGCGACCCGACCGACGAGGTTCAACAGAAGGTTGATGCCGACGCTGAAGTTTGCGGCTTTGACGATCGGGATTCTAGAAACGGCCGACTCGATTTCGGCGAGCTGATCGGGGCTGTGCCCCGTGGCGCCGGTGACCAGGGGGATGCCGCGCTCGAGACACTTGCGCAGCCACGCAATCGTCCCGTCGGCTATTGTAAAATCTACGAGTACGTCACAGGTTTCGTGTAGATCCGACGTTACGGTGATCGGCTTGTCGGCATACTGAACAATCGCATCGCACGACGGGCAGTTGGCATGGGTCATCGCGGCGACAACTTCGAAGCGATCGTCGCGTACCGCGCGCTCGACGACGCATCGCCCCGTACGACCCACGGCTCCGGCAACGGCGAGTCTGATCATGCGCACTTATCTAACAGTTGTGACGCGTTGACGCAATCATCATTTGGGCAGCGAGGGTCGATTCGTTACCCCTCCAGAAGTGCGACAATTTCCTCAATGTCTGCGTTCGCGGTGATGGGTGGATTGGCGTTGGCGGCTGCAGGCAGACGATCGCCGGTGTGGTAGGCGACGGTCACCCCGGGGTCCTTGAGGGCGTGGCCTGTCAACACGCACACGACTCGATCGCTCGGTGAAATGGTCTTTTCCCGTAGGAGCACCTGCAAACCGGCGATGGACGCCGCGCTGGCTGGTTCGCATCCGAACCCGTATCGACCGATTAAGGCCTTGGCATCGAGAATGGCTTCGTCACTGACTTGGCGCACCACGCCATCCATCATTTTAAGGGACCGCAACGCCTTGGATAGGTTCACGGGCCGGCCGATCTCGATGGCGCTGGCCACCGTCTTGGCGGTGATCCCCTCCTCCGCCATATGTCGGTAATGGTCGGCCACCGCCTTCTGCCCCTTGCACTTGCAGTCGAATCGTACGCCCCGGTCGTTGAATAGCTGGTATAGCGTATTCGCGCCGACGGCGTTGATGATCGCCAGGCGCGGAATCCGATCCACGAGGCCGAGTTCCTTCAGTTCGGCAAATGCCTTGCCGAACGCACTACTGTTGCCGAGGTTGCCGCCGGGGACGACGATCCAGTCCGGAACTTCCCACCCAAGCCCCTCGAGCACGCGGTACATGATGGTCTTTTGACCTTCGAGGCGGAAGGGATTGACCGAGTTCATCAGGTACAGGTTGATGCGATCGGCGGATTGCTGCACCAGCCGCATGCAGTCGTCGAAATCGCCCTTGATCTGAACGGTCCGGGCGCCGTAGTCGAGCGCCTGCGCGAGTTTCCCGTACGCGATCTTCCCTCCCCCGACGAAGACGATGCCCTCCATCGGCCTGCCGGATTTCGTGGTGGTGACCCCGGCGTAGAGTGCCATTGAGGCACTCGTGTTTCCGGTGGAGGCGCACGCGACGCGGCGCCGGTCGAGGCGGCGGGCTTGC
>Ga0210124_1001497_pt1 | contig 10010 bp, 6 predicted proteins | sample Muzzi_PWC_D2_FD_185554 | JGI IMG/M metagenome (GOLD analysis project Ga0210124, IMG submission 185554) | Wetland microbial communities from San Francisco Bay, California, USA, that impact long-term carbon sequestration - Muzzi_PWC_D2 (SPAdes) | ecosystem: Environmental > Aquatic > Marine >...
CATATTGCGAAAGAAGGAGTTGAACGAAACATCGTTGATGACCAGCAGGTCCGGCAGGCGATCGCGGGTCAGGTCGGCGAACAACACCGCCATTCCTTTTCCCGCCTCGGCCTGATGGATACCCGACGACTCGGTGACATCGGAATACACGCCCCGATCGTTACGCAATAGCGCATCCGCTTGGGCGGGGAACACGTAAGGGCTGAAGGCCGGCGGCTCATTGCGATCGTAGCGGATCTCGGATTGCGCCGGAATGAAGGACGGATCGAATTGCAAGTAATTGGCGATGTACAGATCGAGATCACCATCGAGGTCGTAGTCCGCGAAGGCGGCCCCGGTGCTCCAGCGCGGATCGGCCACGCGGGCGGCTTCGGCTACGTCCTGGAATCGTGCGTGCCCGTCGTTGCGGTAAAGGCGGTTCGGCCCCAGCGCCGTGACGTAGATGTCCTGGTCACCGTCAAGGTCGTAATCGGCGATGGTACATCCCATGCCCCATTCGCCCGCGTCCGCACCGCCGGCATTGGGTACAAGCTCGAACTGCATGCCGCCGCGATTCAGGTACAGCGCATTTCCCGGGCCACGAGTGGCGCCCGGTCCGGCGGAATTGACGAAGAACATATCGATGAGTTTGTCTCCATTCAGGTCGGCCAGTCCGAACCCGGGTGACATCACCTGGCGAATGTCCTCGATTGTTTCCCCCGCGAAGTGAGTGAACGTGATGTGGGAATTGGCAGTTACATCTACAAACGCGATGGAGGGAACCGGGCTTATCGCACCGGGCCTTGCGTCGGACTCAGTGTTCAGGTCGAGCGACCGCCCACCGACTCCGATCGGCGTGAAGAAGTAAGCCAGGAAGGCTGTCAGCGCGACCAGCGTCCCCGCTACCAACACCATCAAATGCCGCGCGACGGGTCTCATCAAGTGAATATCGTACCCCGAGCGCACCGTGGAGGCCACGTGACGGACCACACGATTTCGGCCCGGATCATGCACGGCATGTTACGAAGACATGCAGGGACATTCAGCAAAGTCATGCTCGATGCGATGGTACCGGCCGCGCCAATGCTATGCGAAGCTATCCCGAATTGACGCGGTTGCTGATGACGTCGTCACCGATGTACACCACGATTCCCTGATCCAGGGAAGCACCGAGGTGGCCACCGACCGCCCAAATGCCGCCGTTGGGGTCCATCCATACCGCGTGGAGATCGAGGGTCGTCTCAATGCCAATGTCCTGAAGCTCCCAACCGGCGTCCGTACGGAACGCCACGCTGGCCTGATTGCCCACGGTGACGCCCTGCGTGTGAGCCGGGATGAACACACCGTTCATTTGGATGATATCGTCAGGCGCCTGATTGACGAATTTGCCAGCACGAAGTTCCTCGATCACGGCATCGCCGGCGCCGCCGGTCGCGACGACCGTTGAATCGTTGCCGTGAATCGTAAAGAGGGTCCGCTGCGTGTCGTTGGCCAGACGCGTCCAGGACACACCGTCAAAGTGCATGACAAAGCCCAGGCGACCGACGGCGTAGACGTCCGACGGTCCGCGTCCCCACACCTTGTAAAGGGTGGGTAGCCCTTCCGCAGCGATCGCGGAAAGGTCGAAACTCGTCCATGCCTGCCCGTCGAAATGAGCGATCACGCCGCCCAAGTCCGGATCGTCCAAGTCGCCCCCGACCGTCCAAAGATCGTCACGGGACTGGCCCCAGACCCCGAACAAGGTGGCTTCACCGGAAACCACGTGCTCCTCGAATCGTCCAGTGGCAGGCGTGAATTGAATGACCCTGCCGCCTTCGCCTGCCATGTAGAAGGCACCGTCGATCGTGTGGACGCTGATCCACCACAAATCTCCGGTGGTGCCCGTCTCCAATCGCCTCCAAGTGTACCCATCATAGTGCAAAACGTACGGCCCCAAACCGTCGCCTGGATCAGCGCCCACGGCATAAATGTCATCGGAAGCGGTCCCCGACACGGAGAGGATCGCGGCGTTCAATCCATCAAAAACGAGCTGCGCGGTGCTCGTTTTGGCGAGTGGCGGTGCAATGTCCGTACATGCCGTGCACGACATCATCATTCCGGCAATACTCGAGATGACTGCCCAGCGGCGAAAACGAGACACTCGATCCTTCATCCCTTCACTCGACATGGGGGCGCTATTCACGATTACGTTTGTACGGGTGGCTCGAACGGGTCACCGTTGACACCACCGCCGGCATCCGGACCACCACCGCCCAAGCCACCGGGCAGGAACACCGCATTCAGGATTTCCGTCGTCGTATTCGTGAGAAAATCACCCGCCCCGGCCGACAACGAGTCTTGCACGATTCGGGTGCAACTCAAATGGTTCGGCAACACACCGGTCGCCAACGTGGCCAAGCCGATATACAGGGTCCGAAAACTCCGACGCCATCGACCAATGTGATTTGGCAAAACGAGACTCCAGCAAGCACCCTGAACACGATCACGATCGGAACGGCACGCGGCGTGCCGCCCGCACAGCACGAAGTGTCGCGAAACAGCGATTGACACTTAACATCTTGCCATAGCACGACTTAGATAGCGCCGGCGGTACCAGCCGGCTGGTTCGAATGTAGCAAGTCGCGTCACGCCATGGAAATACTTCGACCAGGGCGGTAAGTTCCTTGACACCCTAAAACATGTAGCGGAATTGAATGAACAGAAGGTCGGGATCGTCGTCGTCGCCCACCACGCGGTGAAAGAACGTTTCGTCCCAGAAATGTGAGTACACGGCCATCAAACTTGTGTTCGCCGTCATCTGATACTCGAGCATCAATTCCAGGGCGCTGCCGAGCCGCCTTCCACTGTGCCCGTCAAGATCGCGAAGCACCGGGCTGGCACCGGAGTTGTAGTAATAGTCCTTCTCCTCATTCAGCCAGTACCAGTGGTAGAAGATCGACGTCTTGAGTGTGGATGTCGGCCACGCTTCCAGGGCGGCATAGTAGCGCGTGACGTTCTGCCGCCCGATAAGGTCCTGAAATGAAATACACACGTGATCGTACGTAAAGAGCTGATCCCACGTGCCGACTTGTCGATCGAACGGATCGTCATCCCCCGAGGCCCAGCCGAAGCCGGTTCCGAGCCGTGGATGCCAGGGGTGATTCAACGTGTAGCCAACGTCCGCTTCCAGGAACGTGGCCCGTACGCTGTCGCCCGCCCAATGCCCCCATTGCCCTGCCAGTTCGATGTCATAGTCCCAACGTTGACCCTTACCCCAAAGACGTGTTCCGGCCGTCGTCACCGTTCGCCCGCTGGTGTGACCGTTCGGGTTTTCCACTTGATCGGAGCGATCCGCGTAGAAGACGTACAGATCGAGCCCGTGCCCGGCGAGTGGTCGAATGGTCGTGTACACGCCGAAAAAGTTGTAGTCATCGTCCCAGTCGTCGCTCGCCGTACGCTGGACACGGACGGGCCGCACGGCGAACGCATCAATGTCCCATTTGTGACTGCGGTAGAACACCTTCACGCCGTCGAAGCGACGGCGCGTCGAGACCCACTCAAATGCGCCGATCATTCGATCATGCCCGTAATTCAACTCCTGTCGGCCCAATCGGAGCGTCAGAGGCGTCTGCTCTCCCAGTGGATTGACGTCAATGAATAGCTGGTGAATATCGCCATGGTTTTCCTGGGTCGGCTGGAACGGACCGTCCTGACTCTCCACGTGGGCGACGATCCCTTGTACGAACAGCCGAAACAACTTGCCGTAACGTACGTTGGCGTGCAACATCCAGCGGTAATTCTGCTGGGTGTCGGACGTACCGTCGCCTAAACCGAAGTAGGGATTCGTACGATTTTCTACACGCAACCGAAACTCGCCGCCCAGGTCCATCCGCCATCGGCCGCCGAGATCAATATTTTTCAAATAGAGCCGCGGGTCATCGCGCCGCGCTTCCGGGTGATCGTCCAGAAAGCTGTAGTCCTCATCGTAACGCAAATTGAGAAACCCGGGTTTTTGACTCCAGTCGGAGTGTCGAGGTTCTTGATTCTGCGTGTTGCCGGTTTCGGGCTCGTCGTCACCCTCCTGCGACTTGGCCTGCTGCCGGGCGAATGGTGTGGTACCGTCCGATATCCCTGATGGCTCGGCCGCAGGTTGATGCGCGAGTGAATCGGAAGTTGCGGTGACCGTGCCGAGCAGGCCGACGATTGCCACGAAGCCGATGCTTCGTACACGGCCGGCGAGCTTGCTGCGACTCTTTCTGCAGGGCCAACGATTCATTAGCGTACGCATGCCGCGATCAGCCGGCCGGGGTCAAGGTGACTTGCCGATTGAGCGCAGCCGTCATGGTGCGTCCTTCGATGTCCAGGGCAACGGAGATGGCAACGTTGACGTCACGTCCATTGAGTGAATTGAACGTCGCATCCAGGATCATCCGGCGGTCCGCGATTTCCGCCGTATCGGCATCCCGGCTCGAAAAGGTGACCGCATCCTGAGTGAACTCGTGGATCGCGAAGCCGGTATCCGCAAGGGTGACAGACTGGGTTACCTCGAAGGTCGGAGGCTGATCCGGGATCGCTGACAGGCCCGTGACTCGTATCGTTACGTACAACTCGCTGAGTCCCTGGAATCCGGCATTGAACGGCATGGTCATGCCGGCCTCGACCGAAGTGTATGCGCCGGACTGCGGGTCCGTATAACCCATGTCGATGGCCAGTTGTGGCAAGGCTACGCAGGCTGCTTCGCGGCACAACTCGTTGTCCCCGCACTCCGCGGTCACGGAGCACTCAGGCTGGTTGTCATTCATGTTGACATTCGAGCCATTGTCCGAATTCTGATTGACGTTGTCTCCGCCCACGTTGCCGGGCAACGTACAACCGTCGGTCAGTGCGAGGGACGCCGAGGTCACAAAGGCGACGACGATCGTCCATCGCCAGTGTGAATGAATCGTGTGCTTCACGTGAAACCTCCCAGAGGTCGAACTGATACAAGGACCGCGCACCGGGCACATTGCAACATCCGTTCGAAATCTACGCGTCACACGGCGTCCGCATGGGGATATTGAATCCAGTCGCTGAACTCGTGGCGGTACGCGTCGTGCCGAGGGACCAGCTTCATGGGCGGTGGCACTTTTCCGCCGGTACCCATGCGCGCCCGTGCAATAAGTCGGCCGCCATTCATCACGACAAGTACTAATCGGCTACTTCCGGCAAGGCGCGTACCATGTACCGAGTCGGTGTGTCAAACGGGCGTGGCATAAAGGGCGGACCGGACTCAGCGCCATGTCGCAGCGGATGGAAGGCTCACCGATTCAAAACAGGACGGGAACTCTGCGGAAACAACCTTGCCACACCTGGGAAGTTCCTTTCCACCCCTAGGCACGCCCGAATCGCGCCGTCGCATGGGGGCGGACTTGCTTGTGCGGCGGAATCAGCGATAGTATCCGCGAAAGTGCGTGTGGCGGTGGGCATGGGCCATCGTACCGGAGATTCGGCATCCAGGAATGCCGCTTGCCAATAGTCGTGGCAAGGTCGTTCGGGCTCGGCCGTAACACATTCGAATGGTGCGCGCGTATCCGTCTCTTTAGCAAATCGGGGAAACTCGACCGAATTGGCCGGACGAGTCCGCCCTCGGTTGGCGCGAGACCTGGCAAATTGGAGCATGCGATGACACGTACGCGACTGATTGTCCTTTTGTGCTTGACGCTACTGGGTGGATATGGCGGCATGGGGTGTACCCCGGTGGCACCGCCCACAGATGACCGGATGGATGACGGACCGGTCGCCGAGGGCATTTCCGGCAAGCTAGGCGATCCCATGCCCAGCGCGACGAACGACTTTCTCGCCACGTTCGAACGGGGCAAGGCCGTCTTCCTTCGAAAATTCAGTATCGGCGAGGGATTGGGACCGGCCTTCAATCTCGCGTCTTGCGGGGGTTGTCATGAACGTCCTCAGCCGGGAGGCAATTCGGGTCTATACCGGAACTTCTTCTTGGCCGGTCGGGAAACACAGGACGGGGCGTTTATCTTTAGCGAATCTGCCGGGATGGCCGGCGGTGTGCTTCGCGTCTTCAGTTACGCGCCCGGCGAGCCTGCGCGCCCGCAGATCCCCGACACTACAACGGTCTTCGCCCAGCGCAATGCCATCCCGTTCTTCGGCATGGGGCTGATCGCCGAATTGCCGGAAGAGGCGATCCTCTCACGCGTCGACGAAGATGATGCGGACGGCGACGGCATCAGCGGGCGGGCGAACTACGATCGTGGCTTTGCCGGTCGATTCGGGCGGAAGGCCCAAACCGTTTCACTGGAAGGCTTCATCCGTGGTCCGTTGTTCAACCACTTGGGGATCACCACGGTGCCGTTGACGGACGAACTCCGATCGCAATTGCCGATCGACAGTTCCGCGCAAGCGACCATGAAAGCGGCCGAAAAAATCCCACCGACCGGCAAATCGGGACCGCACATGCAGGCGGCGGCGCCGGATGCCCCCAATTTCGACGCCGATGCCGCGCCGGATCCCGAAATGTCGCAATCTGATCTCTTCGATCTAGTCAGTTTTCAGATGTTGTTGGCGGCACCGGCTTTCGAAGAGCCGTCGGCGCAGTCCAACCGCGGGCGACTGTTGTTCCACGAGGCCAATTGCTCCGGGTGCCACGTGCCCAGAATCGACGGGCCACGTGGACCGGTACCGGCGTATTCCGACTTTCTCCTTCACGATATGGGCACCGAGTTGGCGGACGGTATTCGCCAGGGAGTCGCCACCGGCTCGGAGTTCCGCACGCAACCGCTCTGGGGCATTGCCGCCGAGTCACCGTACCTGCACGATGGGCGGCCGGAGACGATTGAGGAGGCCATCATCGCCCACGGGGGCGAGGCACTCGCGGCGCGCCAAGCGTTCGAAGCATTCTCGGCCGAGCAGAAGGCCGACGTCGTGGAGTTCTTGATGTCCCTTGGCGGGCGTGATCAACGCAGCGCCGGTTTGCTGGAACCGGGCGCACCGGTCCCCTCGGTGGGGACGTACGGCGGTCCGACGCGCGAACTCACGGAGGCGGAAATGCAGCGGTTCGTGGCCGGACGCGCTGTTTTCGATCGCGATTTCGGACACGCCGATGGCATCGGCGGCCAAGCTTCAACGGAAGGGGACATGGGGCCGCGATTCAACGGTGACAGTTGCCGTGCGTGTCACTCTCAGCCGGTTCTCGGCGGTGCCGGGCGCAGCGACGTAAACGTCATGCGACACGGCATCGTCGACGCCGAAGGAAACTTCTCCCCACCGCCGGATACCCCAAACACCATTCTGCACAAGCAAATCCGGGTGGGTTTTCTTCCCGCCAAGCCCGCCGAAGGCGTCAACGTGTTCGAGCATCGCCAGACGCCGCCGCTGTTCGGGCTCGGGTTGTTTGATGAAGTGTCCGACGAGACGATTCTTTCCCATGCCGACCCGGATGATGCCGACGGCGATGGGATCAGCGGACGCGCACACGTGCTCGACGACGGACAAATCGGGCGAATCGGCTGGAAAGCGCAGTTGCCGTCGGTGGCGGAGTTCAATCGCGACGCCATGGGCAGTGAGATGGGTATTACCATACCGCCGCAGGCCGGCATGAGCGCCGGCATCGGGGAAGATGACGACGGAATTCCTGATCCTGAGCTTACATTGACCGGTCTCGAGGACCTCAATTTCTTCATGTCGCTTTTGGGTCCTCCGCCTCGGCAGCCTGCGGGCGACCCCGCTCGAGTGGCGATGGGCGAACAGGTGTTTGCGACGGTCGGCTGTGTCAAGTGCCATATACCGGACCTCGGACCCGCGGAAGGTGCATTCACGGATCTACTGCTTCACGAGATTCTCCCCGAGGGAGCGCCGGGCATCGTCGACACGAATGCCAACATGCGCGAGTTCCGGACCGCCCCGCTATGGGGTTTGAGCCAGTCGGCGCCCTATTTCCATACCGGCGCTGCCGACACCATCGACCAGGCGGTTCGCATGCACGCCGGCGAAGCGGAGGGTGTGCGTACGGCGTACGAAGCGCTTTCCGCAAACGATCGAGATGCGCTGCTGGCCTTTCTCGACACGTTGTGATCCCGCTTGCCAGGGCGGCGCCGCGCAGCCATGAAGCCGGACCAATCGCCGTGCAAATTCGAGCGCTAATCGATCTCCTTGGCCGGTGGTCGCTGTACACTCTCGAAACCGCGTCGCCCGCTCGTGCGAAGAACTCCTCGTCGAACTTGAAGTCGCGCTGCGCCTGATCGACCTGTCGAACGGCGTGCATACTAGGAGGCCGTGGCTTACGGTGAGTTTGGCGGAGGCGCCGTAGTGAAATGAAATCATGACACGATGGGGGTAACACCAGAAGCCATGCGCCGATCTCGCGTCGAAGAGTACTGTCGAGGGCCTAGGACAGGGGTACCGGATTGGGCATGATCATCTGAAGTTCGACACCCTGTTCACGCAAATGGACGTCCCCATCGAGGGCATCGAAGAGTCCGAAATATCTGACTCTGAAATCCAAGGGCTGCGCAAAGGCGACCCTCATTCGAATTGCATGGGCGTTGCAGCTCGCCCGGGGCCAACTTCGTGGACCACCTCGTATTCGATGAGTGTGGGGGCTTCCGATGGCACATTCTCTATACGCCCGAGGATCCGCCGGCGCTTCGCAGCGCGCTCCACGATGCACTTGCGCGTTTTCGGGAGAAGCAGGATTCCAGATGCCCAGGAGCCGTTCCCTGACGCCCCGAGAGACAGATGATCGTTCAGAAGACTCCGGCGCGATGCCGATCGCGTGCCCCGCCGAGCCGCGCTCCAGCGATTCGATACGCTAGCGACCCGATTCTCCAGCGGGTACGGAAAACCGACCGGTCATGCCGGCGATTTGACTCGACATCTAGCGTCTCTCATGATGTTAAGTGACTTCATAGACAACACGATTCCGCAATCCCGCGAGCCCGTCCGGGACGAAGCGGGTGCTTACTGGAGGTATTCGTCGATGAAGCTGGAAGTTGGTACGCGAGTTCAGGTGTGTAGGCTGTGTCGGTTCATGTGCACAGCCATAGTCGCCATTGGCGCAATCCTGGCAACCGGATCGGGGTGCTGCGGTTGGTTCGGCCTCCCGAGGCCAGATAGCATCACCGAAGTTTCCTACGGCTTTGGGGACGCTTCCGTCGCCCCTGAGTACCATCGTAGCTATACGATCAGCGTCACGAGCGATCACGCGTGCGTTGCCATTTTTGCCTACGGTGAGATCCACCTCGAACAGGAGTTCGCGGTCACCGGTGCAGAGTTTGAGGCACTGAAGAATTCACTTCACACGTACTGTATTAGATCGTGCGTGCTCGTCGCCCGGCCAGGTTGTGCCGGGGGAACGTCGGAGTCGATCACGTTGCTAGGCGGCTCTTCTGAGCTCTTCGCGGCAAGCGTGTATCACTGCGCTGGACAGGATTCCGGCAACCTTTGTGGTGATCTACGCGGATTCGCTGAAGCGATCGAGAATTTGATCCCCAACTTGGACGAGTTGATCGAGTCGACTCGCGACCTCTAGAGATTCGCATCTTGATAGGGTACCTTCGCCGGTGAACCGTCGCCCGATTCACAATGGCGATTGTGACCATCGGGACGAATCGTCCGCAGGGCCGACCGGACCGTCGAGTCTGTGGATACATGACGCAGATTCTGAATGAGACCGTCACACTTCCGAAACACCGAACGAATAGTAACGGCAGATGGACGCGGGATGAGTGGGAGACATGGTTGTCGGCAGGATACCCGCCTTGTGATCAGTGGGTCGAACGAAGGGTGGTGCGCGGAACCGGTGCCGTCAACGCCAATGGGCGTGGCGGGATTTGAACCCGCACGTCCTTTCGGACAAGGGATTTTAAGTCCCTTGCACGAAACACGTAACCCGTTGAAAACACAAGCACTTACGAATTGAGCCGATAGCGTCTTACCGGATGGCTTACCGGATTTCGATCTAAACGACCCCGATTTGCGGCTCATCGTGACCGCGTGGGAACGGCTCCCGGATGCCGTCAAGACGGGTATCGTGGCCATGGTCCGGGCAGTCG
>Ga0210124_1001498_pt1 | contig 10004 bp, 5 predicted proteins | sample Muzzi_PWC_D2_FD_185554 | JGI IMG/M metagenome (GOLD analysis project Ga0210124, IMG submission 185554) | Wetland microbial communities from San Francisco Bay, California, USA, that impact long-term carbon sequestration - Muzzi_PWC_D2 (SPAdes) | ecosystem: Environmental > Aquatic > Marine >...
GACCAGCATTATTAAAGCGTGCTATTGAGAGCGTTTTAAATCAGACATACCCACATTTTCAGGTGTGTATATATGATAACGCTTCCGGTGATGATACGGCAGATATGGTAACCCAAATGGCCCAGTATGATGACCGCATAAAGTATTATTGTCACCCAGAAAATATTGGGGCTATTAAAAATTTCCAGTATGGTTTTGAGCAGGTTTCCACACCTTTTTTTTCCTTTCTTTCAGATGACGATATGCTTTTGCCTGATTTTTATCAAATTGCATTGACCGGCTTTGATAAATATCCCGAATCTATGTTCTCGAGCGCGGCAACAATGTATATGGATATGAAAGGGAATCACCTGGGTATTAAAGAGGCAAAGTGGAAACCTGGCTTCTACCAACCGCCTGTTGGCCTGCTTGCCATGCTCCAATATAATCATCCTACTTGGACCGGTATTCTCTTTCGCCAACAAATTAGAGAATTGGTTGGTGGTCTCGATTTAGAGACGGGGCTCTTTTCTGATATGGATTTTGAGTTGCGGTTGGCTGCTCGATTCCCATTTGTTATTTCAATACAACCTGGGGCGATCCTCTCTAAACATCCCGGTTCATACTCACAAAGTAATGCCACCCGTATTCGAAATATCTGGCCCTATATAGAGAATATGTGTCATAATATCACAGGCGATGAACGCATTGACCTGGAAACACGTCAACATGCTGAAATGATTCTGCGTCAGTATAGCATAAACTTCCTATTTAGAATTGGGATTGCCTCTATTTTGCATAAAAACTTTGCAGATAGCTACCAAACAGCCGATATATTACGTGCCCATTATCAAATCCCTGTAAAAGCTTCTAGTCTGTCTATTTTGGCAAAGATTTGTCAATATTTTCCGCCGGCTTACTATGCCGCCGTTTTCTTAAATGAATTCCGTTGGTATATTAGGCGCAAAAAGTGGCATATATTTAAACCCCAAATAGAAGGTGCCTAACCTGCTTTACAAGATTCCAAAAAATGATCCATTTTAGGGATGTGGCTTCACGTTTTGGAAAACAGGTGTCGTGATATGAACCTCGCAAGGTCTAAAGTGAATATATCAAGCCAGTCGCGTAAACTTTTAGCTTTTACTTTGGTAGTATCGTTGTTGTTGACTATTTGGGCGTCATCATCTCATCTGTGGGATCAATATCGAGTAGTCACAGATGTTCAGGATTATTATTGGATGGCTCTGGCCCAAGACCCAACCCTATTTGCTAGAGATTATCTATTTCTGCCAAGTAATTATGTTGTCGACACAAACGTTTTGGGTTTTCGGTTGTTGCTCGCTCCGCGTAGCCTGGGTCATGGATTATTTTATTATTTAGCCAGTACAGCAGTGAGCTATATCTGGCTTTTTAAGTTATCAATCTTGGTATTAGTGCCACTTTGTGTGGTCTATTTGTTCAAAGTTGGTCAGTTTTTGGAAGATGATTTGACGGGTGTAAGTCTCAGCTTTATCTTCACGTTCTTTATTCTTGCCTCTCCCTTGTCTCTTTCGATGGGCAGTGGTTTACCCAGAGGTTTTTCTATACCAATTCTGGTACTTTTCTTGTGTTATCTGATTCGCCAACAATACCTTGGAGCCGGAGTTATGATATTGATCGGCTCCCTGGTTTACCTGCCTACCTTTCCCCCAATGGTTCTAACCTACGCGTTCGCTTTGGTTAGAGTTAAGCGACCCCTAAAATTGTCATTAAGTATTAACCGCTCCAATTTAATGCCCTTTGTTGGCAGTCTCTTGATTTCAGCCCTGGTCGTTGGCCTGGCTTTGGCTGCCCAACTTAATTTCATTCCTTCTTCAACACCGGCTGGATTCGTTTCTAACTCCGTTGGGAATGTCCCCATTTCTAATAATCCTTATTATCAATCTGAAGGCCCGGTGTCGCTATTTCTCAGTTTCCCGTTTCTAGGACGAGCCGGTATCTTTAACACCGGAGGGGACGTTGTCAATTTTTTGGTCATGTTGATTATCGGGTTCTTGATTTATAAGACTGTTGGGTCAAAGTCCCTACAACGAATACCGGGCGTTTTATGGGGTTTATTGGCGGCCGGTCTCATCATGTATGCCCTCTCTTTGTTCTTTGTATTGGGCCTGTCGTCCTTTGCGCTTTACCTGCCCTCACGATATACGCGTAGCACTTTATTTATGTTCATGCTCTTTTTTGTCGGGTTGAATTGGGTTGACTTTTTGCATGAATTGCCCAATTGGCTGCGAAAAAACGCCCAGTTACTAATTTTCTTCATTCTGACATTGGGTTTGGCCTTTGCAGCCATTTATGTATTGACACCAAACCGACCACTTTTAATCCCTACATTTTGGCTTGTTGGTTTGATTATGGGTGGTGTTTTGACGCCATTGGGGGGTGGCGCTCTATACTGGCTGGCAACTCAAAAACTGTCGTTAAAAGACCTGAAAAAATGGGGTACTCTGCTCGCCCTTGGTGTAATTGTGATATATATAGGTACGGTCTATATCGGAATATTGGGCTTGAAAACTATTAATCCTTCTGAACAGGAACGAAATCTTTATGAATTTGTAGCAACTCTGCCTAAAGATACGGTGCTGGTTGGCGACCCGGACATAATGACAAATATACCCTTGTTTTCGAAGCGCAGTGTGCTTTTCCGGGGATTGTTTCCAAGGGGCGATGCTCCCATTGTTGAATATTTTGATGCTCAATACGCCGAAACCACTCAGCCTATGCTAGAATTTTGTCAACAATATCAGATCGACTATCTTGTTCTTGATAGAAGAGATTTTGACCCTGATTATGTGGCCCAAGGAGATTTTTTCTATGAGCCTTGGAACAGTAGAATTTCCACCAGAGTTAGGGGGCGTTCTAATTTTGTGTTACTTCAACTTGAACCGGTCTTTGCCAGTGGCCCGTTTGAAGTTATTCGGTGCGATTCAGAAACAATACTGGCTGGCAAGTAAATTGTGGTAAAAACTATTGTATTACATCTTCACTTTCAGCACTATTAACCTGAGAACCGTTGTTACCTGTAATCAATCTGGCTTGGGGGCGAAAAGATGACATCACTTTCTAATGGCCTGGGGAATTATTGGCCTAAAAATGTGAATAGATCTCTCGTAGTTCAGCATGCGGCTTCAATTACAATGTTGGCTGTTATTGGCCTGATATCTTATGGGATCTTTTATGCCCCTATTCTTTATAATGATGACTGGTCATATATGGTGGGTAGGTGGTACTCTGGCACTATGAAACTGTTCGATTTGGCGGAATTGAGGCCGTTTCAGAAAGCTCCCTTCGCAATATTGTATGGTATCTTTGGGTTAAACATCCATGCCTTTTACAACGTATTTTGGTTCTTGAACATACTGGCGGCTGTTCAGTTATATTTTCTTATGCGTGAGTTTATTCCAAAAAGTGGCCCCCTTGCTTTTGGCATTGCCGCTATTTTTCTGGTCTACCCCGCCGATTTTACCCATATGTGGGTATCGCAACTGCATAATCGGCTGGCGGTTGTATTGACATTTATGTATGCTCATTTGTTGATTACTTATGCCCATAATGGTCGTCGATTTGCGCTTTGGATCAGTCTTCTTTCTTTGATAGTCTCTTTTACCTTGTATGAAAGCCAGTTTGGTATAGTAATGTTATGGTGTTTGCTATTGATTCTAGTTAATAAAAACCGTTGGCGAACCCGGCTAAGCCTGTTACTTCCCTTGGTTATTGGCGCATTGTTTGTTCTGTGGCGAACAGTGGGTTATTCGATGTTGGAAATTAAGGATAACTATCAGTACAGTAATCGCGTTCAGTTGACACCCATCGTGATAATTACACGCTTTGTAATAGGATTTCGAGCCATGATTTGGGCCTGGCTAGAGCCTTTGATGCAAGCCTTCGGTCTAAACGGAGGGCAAGCTATGATCGTTATTTTGTTGGCAATAACTATAGCTGGCTTGCTGACTCTTATTATAAGTCGAACAACGCATAAATTGCCAAATGATTATTTGACTGAAAAGGAGTATCTGGACCAGATTCGCAGTTTCATATTAATGATGGTTATTGGCTCTTTATTCATTGCTGCCGGTTATGTTCCTATCATTACCGTTTTTGAACCTACCACCTTTTTTCAAACAGGCTCGCGGGTAAATGGGTTTGCCTTGCCCGGCGCGGCAGTAACTACGGTAGGCTTTTTGGCTTTAGTAATTCTCTTACTGAAACGGAAATGGAAGCAACAAGAGATTAATTTTGTAGGAATGACTATGTTGATCCCATTGGTTTTCTTAGGAACAATGGTACAGGCTCAGATACAATATGATGATCGGGTAGTCTGGGAGAAGCAGAAGCAAATATGGCATCAACTCTTTGAACTGGCCCCAGACCTCAAAGGTGAGACAGGTGTATATTTTGTCTTGTCCGACACCAGGAATCAAGTACCTTCGCTAAATGTAACCGAACAGCGTTTACCGGTAAATGCCAGTTGGGAAGTTGGAGCAGCCTTAAATATATTGTATGGAAGACACGACTTAAAAGGGGATGTATTTGTTAGAGAGTTACTTCATATGGCAGATGACTTCCTCCTTGATCAGTTGCTTCTCAGGGAAGGAATCAAAAATCTTGTTACCGATGAAATTACACCCTATGAAAATGCCCTCTTTGTAACTTATGATAACAACCTGGGTCAACTGGCAATTATCGAGGATTTAGAAGCTGAAGATCTGGTTAGTTTTCCCGTTCCGGGTTATCGACCTTATGAGCGTATCATTAATACTCCAACAAGTCACCAAGAGTTGCGATGGCTGGTTGGGGCTGCAACCAATTCCCCGTAAATCAATACAATGTTAACAGGCAAGCCTTGCTTAAAACTATCTATTCCAATTGCTCTTCTGGTTCTTTTGATAAGTTTCAACCTCTTTTTTATTGCTTATAGTTTGCAAAAACATGCGGCTTTTCAAACAGCAGGTTTTGATTTGGGTATTTGGGATCAAATGACCTGGAATACGCTGCATGGCCGTCCCTTTTGGCTGACACATCATAATGATATAACGAATGGCTTAGGTGACCATGTTGAATTAATTTTGTTATCAGTTTTTCCCTTATATAGTCTTTATAATGGCCCAGAAACGCTGCTTGTATTTCAATCAATTCTTGTCTCACTGGGTGCTTTTCCCATCTATTGGTTGGCTAAAGAGCGATTGGGTACCAGTAGCGCTGGTTTAGTCTTTGCAATTGTTTACCTGCTCTATCCGGCCCTGGGCGCGGCTGTGACATTTGATGTTCATAGTCTCACTATAGCCATTCCCTTTTTAACCTATGCCCTGTGGGCAATGCACACCAAGCGATATCGCTTATTTGCGGTGGTGGCTATTCTGGGGATAAGTTGTAAAGAGGACATGTCACTCTTGATTTTTATGATGGGATTTTATATTCTCATTGTGCAACGCAACTTTAAGGTTGGTCTAACTACAATGGTTGGTAGTATGCTTTGGTTTATTGCTGCTATATTTATTATTATTCCGGCCTTTCGACCAGATGGGGGAAATGAATATATTTATCGTTATGCTGAATGGGGAGATAGTACAACCGAAATTATTATCAATATCGTTACCGACCCTTGGCATGTTATTCAGGTCATGACAGCCGGTGATAAATTTTTTTATTGGATTCGGCTAACCCTGCCGGTTTTTTTCACATCCCTGCTCGACCCCTTGACCCTGATTTTAGCCGCGCCAACATTGCTCATCAATACCTTAGGAAATTATCCTGCTGCATACCAGCTTGATTTATTTCATAATTCTGGCCCCTTGGTAGCTTACGTGACAGTTGCCAGCATTAATGGCTTAGCTCGCATAATTAAATTTGCTGAACCGAAATTAAAGTATGTTAGAGCCGGTTTTATCCGAAACTTACTCCTGATAATGGTCTTAGCTGTAACCTTGGCCTATCAAACGCAGTTTGGTCATACACCAATTGGCCGCTACTTCAATTGGCCTGTGGTTAACGAGCATCATCAACGGGCCAAACGAATGTTGGTCCAGATTCCCCCACAAGCTGTTGTGGCCGCTCAGAATAACCTTGCCCCGCGCCTGAGCCACCGGCAATGGCTCTTTATTCCGCCCGATTTGTCCTATAAAGAAATACAGCCCGAATATATTGCCTTAGATATGCATGGCAACTTTGATCTCCACGGGTCGATCAAAAGATACTGCGATCAACTTGATGAATTGCTCATTAACCCAAATTATGGGTTGATTTTTGCTGAGGATGGTTTGCTTCTCTTTCAACAAGGTGTGGACGATTCCGCCACCTTTACCCCAATGTCCCCTTGCCTATGAAAGCACTTATTAGCGACTCAGTCCCGACCGGCAAATTTTGGCCCTATTTTGGCCCAACGCTCTTAGTGTTTGCGGTTACAGTTGGTTTCGTGCTTCTCATCTTAGCCACCAATCAATGGGACCCGATGGCCTTTGTTCGGTTAGGGACACGTTATGGTCAGGGCGACCCCAATGGCACTATCGGTTATGACGGCCAATTTGCCTATCAAATTGCCCTCAATCCTCTGCAAGCAGCCCCCTACCTTGATATTCCCGCCTATCGTTACCAGCGCATCCTCTATCCGCTAATGGCCCGAATTGTTGGGCTGGGACAGTCATCACTCATCCCTTGGGCTTTGATAATGCTCAACGTCTTGGCTTTGAGTGTAGGAACTTTTATCATGGGCCTCATTCTGGTTAAACAAAAGTTGAATCCATGGTATGCTACAACTGTAGGCCTATTTGCCGGGCAATTGGTCAGCCTTCGCTTAGACTTGAACGAACCTTTTTTCTTGACCTTTGCCTTACTTAGTATCTATTCTTTTGAGTTGAAGCGATCTCGATGGGGAGCCACTTTTTTGGCCCTGAGCATGCTCAGTAAAGAAACAGCTATCGCTTTTGTGGGGGGCTATCTGCTTTATTTTTTCCTCAAACGCCAATGGCGACCCCTGATTGAAACCGGAGTCATCAGTTTGGGACCTTTTGCTCTCTTGCAGCTTGCCATTTGGGTTAACCTGGGCCAGATAGGGTTGAGGTCTGGGGGGCAAGGTGCCACCCCTTTTAGCGTAATTCCCTTTGGTGGTATGCTTGCCTTTGGCTTGGACAATTTCCAGACTCTTATCATCGTTCTATTGATTTTAGGGCCACTGGTTTTGCTTCCTTGCCTGGCTCTAACGGTCAGCTTAATTCGATTTTTTTTACGACCGGCTCTGTTACCTGTGGCAATCATTTTGGCCCTTCATGTTATCATGATGGCGACCTTGCCCTTTTCGACCTATGTGGATTTGCCCGGCGTTCTACGCTTGACCAGTGGATTGGTGGTGGCGACCGTAGCTTTTGCCACCCTCACCCGCTCTCGGAAAATGCTTAATTATTCAACGTTATGGATTGCATCATTGGTATTTTTGAGGTTTTTTATCTAAATTCATGAACTCTCAGCCCTCATCGATACAAAAATTCAGGTGGACTGATCTGGCTGTCCTTTTTGCTCTGGCTCTTCTTATCAGGACGCTGGCTGCCTTACCGCAACAGCAGCCCAATTATATGGATGCGGCGTACTCTTATGTCAATGCAGTCAACTTGGCAGAAGGTAGGGGATTTGTCGAAGATTTTCTCTGGAACTATTTGGGCCATCCAAAACAACCCCCTCCTCATCCCAGTCATCTCTACTGGATGCCGTTGACGTCTATTTTGGCCTGGTCTGGCATGGTTGTGGGTGGGGTGAGTTATCGAGCGGCTCAGATTCCTTTCATCATTATATCGGCCCTCTTGGCCCCTATTAGCTATTGGGTCGCTTACGCTTTAGCGGGTCAACGGTGGTCAAGTTGGCTGGCCGGGCTATTCGCCATTTTTAGCGGCTTTTATTTTCCCTTTTGGACGGCCATTGATAATTTTACACCGTTTGCCATCGCTGGCTCGTTGGCGATACTGTTTGCCTGGCGGGGCTTGGTAATTGGTAATTGGCGATTAGTAATTGAGGGTTTACCGGGTGGACAAACGGCGAATGACGACGGACGATGGACAACGGACACCAAACAGACTACCACTCTATATCTCATCACCTCTGGTGTATTTATCGGTCTGGCCCACCTCGCCCGCGCCGATGGCCTGCTCCTGCTCATTGCTATAATCTTGGTTTACTTTTTGCATCTCCTATACTACGTCCGCCGTCCGTCGTCCGTCGTCCGTCGTCCGTCTTATTATGTTTTACGCTTTACGGTTTATCTGCTTTTGGGCTACCTTCTGGTGATGCTGCCCTGGTTTATCCGCAATTGGCAGGTCAGCGGAACTCTTTTACCCACAACAGGCTCACAAACTATTTGGCTAACCGGCTATGATGACCTATTTAGTTATAACCGGCAATTGTCGGCTCAATCCTTTTTTGCTCAAGGGCTTGGACCGGTGTTGCAAGGACGTTGGTGGGCCTTCACGACAAATTTGCAGACCATCGTGGCTGTCTGGGGCATGATTTTTTTGACTCCGTTAGCCTTAATCGAGGGTTGGCAGTTACGGCATCAGTTGTTGGTTCAGATGGTGTCAATGTATGGTTTGTTGTTATTTATCGTTATGACCCTAGTATTTGCTTTTCCCGGGGCGCGAGGCGGTCTCTTTCATTCTGGGGCCGCAATATTGCCTTTTATTTATGGACTGGCTATGGTGGGGCTAGATAGGGTTATAGATTGGGCTGCTACCCGTCGTCAGTGGGATGCGCAGACCGCCAAGCGAGTGCTCGGTGTGGGATTGGTGGTTATTGCCCTGGCCCTGAGTGGGTTTATCTATTATCAACGAGTCCTGAAAAATAATGCGTGGAATAATGCGGATCGTTTCTATCCGGCTATTGCTACTTGGCTGGCTCACCATGATCCGACTGGAATTGTCATGATTGGTAACCCTCCGGCTTATCGTTATCACGGGGGTGGGTTGAGCGTTGTTGTTCCTAATGAGAATATAGAAACCACCTTACAAGCAGCCCAATACTATCATGTAGATTACCTTGTGCTAGATAGCAACCACCCGGCCCCATTGACTGAGCTTTATCATAATCCAACTCATTATCCTACGTTATCTTTAGTCCAGACGTTTGGAGAAGGCACAGGAAACAAGATTTATCTATTTGAGATTATTCGGTGACAGAGTGACAGGGTAGCAGGTAGCAAACTTCATGTTTTGCACATTACGTTTTAATCGTTATGGATCAAGTGCGTCCCCTTTGGTTTTCTGGATGGGGCTGGCGTTAATGGTGGGTCTATTTTATCTAGCAGTATCGAGCTGGGTATTTGGCTTTTCCGGCTTTCCATTGGATGATGCCTGGATTCATCAGACTTATGCCCGTAACCTGGCAAATAGCGGGCAACTGGCTTTTATACCCGGTGTGCCAAGCGCCGGTTCAACCGCCCCCTTGTGGACTATTTTGCTGAGTACCGGTTATCTGTTGGGGGTGCCATTTCAAATTTGGACTTATGGATTAGGAATTATATTGTTGGGTCTAACTGGCTGGACCGTTGCCCGGCTGAGTGAGCGGTTATTTCCTGAGACTCCTTCTGTTAGCGTATGGGCTGGTCTGTTTTGCATTTTTGAATGGCACTTGATTTGGGCGGCTGTATCTGGTATGGAAACAATTTTGTTTATATGGTTGTCGTTATTCTTGTACGAACGCTATTTGGCCGGGACTTCGGTACAAAGTTGGTGGTGGGACATTGGGCTGGGTTTTATCGGAGGGCTGCTCATCTTAACTCGTCCAGAGGGTTTGGGCTTGGTTGGTATAATTGGAATAGATATTGCATTTCGCTGGTGGCAACAGAACGAATACCCATTGCTTCAACGGTGGCTATTGATTACAATTGGGGTTGGTGCGTTGCTTGTTCCTTATATGGCATTTCACTTATATCTTACCGGGTTGCCATTTCCCAATACCTTTTATGCCAAACAAGCTGAGTATGCTGTTATTCTGCAAACTTTTCCGCTCTG
>Ga0210124_1001499_pt1 | contig 10003 bp, 7 predicted proteins | sample Muzzi_PWC_D2_FD_185554 | JGI IMG/M metagenome (GOLD analysis project Ga0210124, IMG submission 185554) | Wetland microbial communities from San Francisco Bay, California, USA, that impact long-term carbon sequestration - Muzzi_PWC_D2 (SPAdes) | ecosystem: Environmental > Aquatic > Marine >...
GCGCGCCTCGGCCATCGTCTATCTCCTGTGGGCCAAGCGCCGTCTGGTCATCGGACCGCCCGACCCGACGCGCCACCGCGTGGCCGAGCTCGGCGACCTCCTCGGGCTCGATCCACCGCCGGCGCCCCGGGTCTGGCTGAGCCCCGCGCAGGAGGTCGCGGCCGCGCGCCTGCTGCCGGGGGAGGGGTCGATCCTGGCGATCGCCCCGGCCGCCAACTGGTCCGGCAAGCAGTGGCGGGCCGAGCGCTTTGCGGAGCTGGCCCGGCGCCTGACCGCTGCAGAGGGGCCGCTCGCCGGCGCCCGGGTCGCCGTCTTCGCCGCACCGCACGAGCAAGCCCAGGCGGCGCCGGTCCTGAGCGCGCTGGATCCGGCGCAGCGTCTCGACCTGGTCGATGTCGGCGACCTCGGCACGGTGGCGGCCTGCCTGTGCCGATGCAGCGCCTTCGTCGGCAACGACTCCGGGTTGATGCACTTGGCCGCGTCGGCCGGTGTCCCGACCTTGGGCCTGTTCGGTCCGAGCCCGGACCTGCGCTACGCGCCTTGGGGGCCACAATGCAGCGTCGTGCGCACGCACGAAACCTACGAGGAACTGGAGCGCCGGCGCGCGCCCAAGGGGCAGACACCGGAGACCCTGATGGACGGGCTGTCGGTCGATGCCGCCTATCGGGCTGCCGCCAACCTGCTGACCCGCCTGGCGGCCGATCAGTCCTCCGACGCGATCAACCGCTGAACGGCCGCGATCACCGGCGCGACTTTGAGATCGACCAGGAAGTCCCTCTGCAGCACAGCCGTGCGACGGCCGATCGGACCGCTGAGCAGTGCGTCAGTCTCGCGGCACAGCAGCATGAGGCTCGGCGCGCCCGCCGCGGCGATCAGGTGCATCGGTCCCGTATCGTTGCCGACGGCGACCACGGCGGCACGCGCCAGCGTGGCGATTTCCTCCAGGCTGGTCCGGTCGCTGAGGTCGCGCGCTTCGGGGCAGGCCGCTACGATGGTCGCCATCTCCGCGGCCTCGGCTGGGCCGCCGATCAGGAGCGGCGTCACGCCCTGCGCGGTCAGCGCCTGCGCCAGTGCCGCATAGCGCGCCGCAGACCAGCGCTTGATCGCGCGGTGTGCCGAGGAACCCGGTACCAGCAGGGCGTAGCGCTGCGGCAGATCGAATCGGCCGAGGTCTGCCGTCATGAACGACAGATCCGGGCGCTCGACCTCTGCAATTCCGGCGACCGAAAGCTGTTGCGCCTGGCGCTCGCAAATGTGCCGGTCGCGGTTCGCCGTCATGTCGCAGTAAAAGGCGCAACCGGGCAGATCGCCGTTCCACTCTGGCCGGCCGGCAAGCCGGTAATACCAGCCCGTACGCTCCGAGCGCTGCAGGTCGTAGACCCGATCGAAACGGGCGGCGCGCAGGCGCCGCGCCAAGGCCAGCCAAAGATCCACACGCCAAAGCGGCGGTCGCCGGTCGACCCAGACTGCGTCGAAGCAGCCGGTCGATTCGCCCAAGGGCGCGAAGGGCCGCGTGGTCAGGAGCGTGATACGCGCCTCCCGATGGTGCCTGCGGATGGCCTGAAAGGCGCCGACCGAAAGGATGAAATCGCCCAGGGCGGAGAGCTTGATAACGAGAATACGGTCGGAATTTCTGTCGGTCATGAGAGCTCGGCCGGCATTTGGGCGATTGGTAGCGACCGCCTGTCGGCTTGGCAAGGCGGACCGGGAGACGGGGCTTTTGCCCTGCGCTGTCTCGCGCGCTAAAAGACGCGGGCAATGGATGCCCGCAGGCCCGATCCCACCCTATCATTCTCCCGCGATGGCGCAGCCGATGGGCGATGACCCGGACCTTCGCCAGCTGGTTGCCTACCGGGGACGGCCGCTCCGCGTCATGCAGGTCATGGCCGGCGGCAAGTCCGGCGGCGCCGAAACCTTCTTCGTCAGCTTGGTTCTGGCGCTGCATCGCGCCGGGCTCGATCAGCTGGCGGTGATCCGCGGCAACTTGGGACGCAGCTTCGCCCTGCGCAACGGCGGCATGGTCCCGGTCGAACTGCCGTTCGGCCGCTGGCTGGATTTCACCACGGTTCCGGTACTGCGCCGGCAGATTCGCATCTACCAGCCCGACATCGTGATGACCTGGATGAACCGGGCCAGTGCGCTCTGCCCGAGAGGCGAGTTCCTGCGTCTGGCGCGGCTCGGCGGGTATTACAAGATCAAGAACTACCGGCGCTGCGACCACCTGATCTGCAACACGCCGGATCTGGTCGAACATGTCGTCGCCGAAGGCTGGCCGCGCGATCGGGCGCACGTCATCCCTAATTTTTCGCACCTCGAGGCGACCGATGCCGTGCCGCGCTCTAGCCTCGACACGCCCGAGGATGCGCCGCTGCTCGTGGCGCTGGGTCGGCTCCATCCTGCCAAGGCGCTCGACATCTTGCTCCGTGCACTCACGATCGAGACGCGTGCCTATCTCTGGATCGCCGGCGAGGGGCCGCTGCGCGGCGAGCTCGAGGCGCTGGCCCAGGACCTGGGTGTGGCGCAGCGGGTCCGTTTCCTCGGCTGGCGCGAGGACCGCGGGGCGCTGCTCGCCGCGGCCGACGTCTGCGTCTTTCCGTCCCGTTCTGAGCCCTTCGGGACGGTGATCCTGGACGCCTGGGCCAGCCGGCGGCCGCTGGTCGCGGCGGCCAGTGCCGGGCCCCGCTGGCTGGTCCGCGACGGCGAGGACGGCCTGCTGGTCCCGATCGAAGACGCGACGGCCTTAGCGGCGGCCATCGCGCGGGTCCTAGACGATGCCGGCTTGCGCGACCGGCTGGTCGCGGCGGGCCGGCGGCGCTATGAGGAAGGCTTCACCGAGGCAGCCTGCGTGACGCGCTATCTCCGGCTGTTTCAGGAACTTTTGGCGGCGCGGAACGCCGCGCGGGGGGCAGGGACATGAGCGAGCGATATGACCTGATCATTGCCGGCGGGACGCTGGCCACGCCGGGTGGCCTGCGGCAGGCGGATGCCGGGATCCGCGACGGGTGCATCGCCGCCGTGGGGCGACTCGATCGCGGCGCCGCGGCAGAGGTCTTCGATGCCCACGGCCTGCACGTTCTGCCCGGCGTGATCGACAGCCAGGTGCATTTCCGCGAACCCGGTCTCGAACACAAGGAGGACTTGGCGAGCGGGACTGCCGCCGCCGCCCTCGGCGGCGTGACCGCCGTGTTCGAGATGCCCAATACCTCGCCGTCGACGCTGACCGCGGCCGATCTGGCGGACAAGCTCATGCGGGCCAAGGGGCGCGCCTGGGTCGATCATGCCTTCTTCATCGGCGCCTCGGACGAGAACGCGGACGACCTGCCGATCTTGGAACGGCTGCCCGGGTGCAGCGGCGTGAAGATCTTCATGGGCTCGTCGACCGGGAGCCTGCTGGTCGAGGACGACGAAACGCTGGAATCGGTGCTGCGCAACGGCACGCGGCGCGTTGCCGTCCATGCCGAGGACGAGGGGCGGCTGCGCGAGCGCCTCGCCTTGGTCCGCAGCGGCGCGGACGTCGCCATGCATCCGGAATGGCGCGATGTGGAAACCGCCCTGCGCGCAACGCAACGGCTCTTGCGGATCGCCCGCGCCGCCGGGCGCAGGGTTCACGTTCTGCATGTCTCGACCGGCGACGAACTGCCGGTCCTGGCAGAGAACAAGGACCTCGCAACCGTCGAGGTCACGCCGCAGCATCTGACCTTGGCGGCGCCGGACTGTTACGAACGATTCGGCACGAAGGCCCAGATGAACCCGCCTATCCGAACCGCCACCCATCGCGCGGCACTGTGGCACGCGCTCGATCAGGGCATCGTCGACGTCATTGGCTCGGACCATGCGCCGCATACGCTAGACGAAAAGGCACGGGACTATCCGGGCTCGCCAGCGGGCATGCCGGGAGTCCAGACCCTGCTGCCGCTCATGCTCGATCACTTAAACGCGGGACGTTTGTCCATCGAGCGTCTGATCGACCTGGTCTGTACCGGGCCGACGCGGATCTACGGGGTCGCCGGCAAGGGCCGGGTCGCGGTCGGCTACGACGCGGACTTTACCGTGGTCGACCTCAAGGCACGTCGCGCGATCACGGCCGATTGGCTGGCCTCGAAATGCGGTTGGTCGCCATTCGAGGGCCTAACGGTGACCGGCTGGCCGCAGGCGACCGTAGTACGCGGGAGCCTCGTCATGCGGGACGGCGAGCTCTTGGGAACACCGGCGGGAGCGCCGGTCCGATTTCAGGAAACTCTGCCGAAGACCTGAACGGCTGTGCGGCTACTGCAGGGTGCTCATCGATCGGCTGTCGTGCCATTCCGCTGGCTGGATGAGGCCGACGTAACCGATCCGCACCGAGTGCAGCTCGCCCTGAAGCTCGCGCTCCCAGAAACCTAGAAACTCCTGCAATTTGGGGAAGTCGGGCAGGCGGTCGAGCGACTGCCAGAGATAACTCTGGATCAGGTCCGGATAGTCCGGCATGCGATACAGGATCTCGGCGGTCGTGAGGCGGAAGTCTTCGGTGCCGTCCACTGTGTCCGTCATGGCGCAATCTCCGGGATCCCACGCAAGCCGCACGTCGTCGTCTGGCCAAGTGAAGGAAGGCGGCGCCACGGCAGGCGCTCCGCTCAGGATCGCCGAACGGTCTTGCCAAAACGTTAACCAAATGGCGGCCGCCCGGTCGGCGCGGCGCCGCGGCGGAGAGGTCAACGTCGCCGACCCTTTAAGACTGCTTAACGCATCTGCGCAATACTGGTCCGGGGATAGCAACGCGCCGCATGTGGATGCCGCACGCGGCCCTCTTGGGTCTGGAAGGGCAGGATGACCGAATCCGGGATGAAGCTCGGGGAGATGGCGCCTGAGGACTTCCGAGCCTTCGCCAGGCGCTTCGCCACCTCGGACGAGATCGGCCCCATCCAGACGTCGCTCGACAATGGCGTCGCGCAAGACACAAGCGACTATCAGCGCCGCCTTGTCGGCCTGTGGGGTTGCGGCCGACTCTGTGCCGCCGCCTGTTTCCACATCTATCCTTCGTCCAAGGATCCGGATCGGGAAGTGGTAAAGCTCGATTCCGTCATCGTCGACCATGCCCTGCGCCGGCGCGGCTTGGGCGCCGTGCTCGTGGCTCAGTCTTTCGCCGACCTGGTCACCGGCTCGGTGCGCAGGGTCGCGCGGATCTATGCACATTCGGTCCACCCGGCGACCGTCCGTATGCTACGGCGCCTCGGGTTCAACGACCCCCAAGCGACCGGCGCGCCGATCTCCGACATCGGTCTCGACGGGAGCGTGCGCGAGACATTCCTGAAGACCTGCGAGGTGCAGGTCCGGGCGCACGTCGATCAGATGCGCCTGCAATGCGCCTATTGCCGCAAGAGCGACAAACGCGCCCGGCCATGGTGCCTGCCGCGCGGCGAGTTGCCGAAGCGGCTTTGACGGATTGGGCAAGGCGATGACGATCCTGTTTACCCATCCGGCCTGCCTCAATCACGATACCGGCTACCAGCATCCGGAGTCGCCCGAGCGCCTGACGGCAGTGCTCAAGATGCTGGACGGCAGGGACTTCGCGGCGCTGGATCGGCGCAGTGCCCCCTGCGCCGAGCGGGCGCAGATCGCCCGGGCACACGACATAAAATATCTGAGCTTCGTATTTGAGACGGTGCCCGACGTCGGCGAGGCCAAGCTTGCGCCGGACACGATCGTCTCGCCGGGTTCGCTCACCGCGGCCCTGCGCGCGGCCGGCGCGGCCTGTGCCGCCGTCGATGCCGTTGTGACGGGCGAGGCAAGGAACGCCTTCTGCGCGACACGGCCACCCGGGCACCATGCGGCGGCGGGCAATACCATGGGGTTCTGCATCTTCAACAACGTAGCCGTGGCCGTCGAGCAGGCGCGTCATGTGCACGGTCTCAAGCGCGTCGCGGTGGTCGATTTCGACGTGCACCACGGCAACGGGACCGAAGCGATCTTCCGCCAGGACGCCGATGTCATGGTGGCCAACATCCATCAGTCGCTGATCTTCCCGATGTCGGGCGAAAGCAGCGAGCGGGGAGTCGGCAATTTGGTCAACGTGCCGCTGGTTCGAAACACGGCCGCCGCCGATTTCCGGTGCGCGTTCGACGAGAAGATTCTACCTCCCCTCAGGGCCTTTGCGCCGGAACTGTTGTTCATCTCCGCGGGCTTCGATGCCCATGTCCGCGATCCCCTTGGGGACCAGCGGCTGAAGACCTCCGACTTCGGCGAGATGACGGTGCAACTCATGGAGATCGCTGCGGACTGTTGCGACGGACGCATCGTTTCGGTCCTGGAAGGCGGGTACAATCCCGAAGCCCTCGCCCTATCCTGCGCGGCGCACGTCGCCGCTCTGATGAAGGCCTAGCCTGGTCCCCCGATAAAACCTGATCGCCTATCCTACCGGGGCCGGCCCTTCCACTGCGGCGAAGCGACTTCCGGGTCTGCGGCCGTTGCCCGCGTAAACCGGAGCTGCCCATCGACCGCCGGCCGGATCGATCCTTGGCAAAAAGGAAACGGGCCCGAATGCTTTCGCATCCGGGCCCGCGGTCTCCCTTCCCGCAGCGAGGCGGCGTTCGTTATGCCGCGTCGCTGTTGATGAACTTCTCGATCTCCTCGCGCAGGCGGTCGCCCTGCTTGGATAGTTCCTGCGCCGCGGTGAGGACGTCGCCGGCCGACTTGCCGGTCTCCGTTGCCGCGTCGTTGACGCTGGTGATGTTGGCGGAGACGTCCTGGGTGCCTGTGGCGGCTTCCTGAACGTTGCGCGAGATCTCCTGGGTGGCGGCGCTCTGCTCCTCGACCGCCGAGGCGATGGCCGAGGCGATCTCGCTGATCTCGCCGATGGTGTTGGAGATCCCCTTGATCGCATCGACGGTGCCCTTGGTGGCCTCCTGCATGCCGGCGATCTGGGCGGCGATCTCCTCGGTCGCCTTGGCCGTCTGGTTGGCCAGGGACTTGACCTCGGAGGCGACCACCGCGAAGCCCTTGCCGGCATCCCCGGCGCGCGCCGCCTCGATCGTGGCGTTGAGCGCCAGCAGGTTGGTCTGGCTGGCGATGTCGCTGATCAGCTCGACCACCTCGCCGATCTTCTGCGCCGCCTCGGCCAGGCCCTCGACCGAGGTGTTGGTCCGGTTGGCCTCGTCCACCGCACGCCCGGCGATGGTCGAGGACTGCGTCACCTGGCGGCCGATCTCCTCGATCGACTTGGCCATCTCCTCGGCCGCCGCGGCCACCGTCTGCACGTTGGTGGTCGCCTCCTCCGCTGCCGCAGCCACCGACTGCGACTGACGGCTCGTCTCCTCCGCCGTCGCCGCCATCGACTGTGCCGTCGACTGCAGCTCCTCGGAAGACGAGCTGACGATGCCGACGACCTCAGAGACTTGATTGGCCATCTGAATGGCCTCGTTCTTCTTCTGGGTAATGTCGACGGCGTTCTTGACGACCTTGTAGGGCTTGCCGTCGGGGCCGATGACCGGGTTGTAGGCAGCCTGGATCCAGACCTCGGAGCCATCCTTGCGGATGCGTTTGAACTCGCCGGCCTGGAACTTGCCGTTCCGCAACTCGTCCCAGAACTGGCGGTATTCGGGGCTCTCCTTGTACTTCGGCTCGACGAACAGGCTGTGGTGCTTACCCTCGATTTCGGACAACTGATAGCCCAGGGCATTGAGGAAGTTCGGGTTGGCGGTGATGATGGTGCCGTCCATCTCGAACTCGATCATCGCCTGCGAGGCGCCGATGCCCTCGAGCGTCGCAACCAGGCGCTGAGTGTTGGCCTCGGCCTTGACCTTCTGCGTCACGACGCTCCAGGTCAGCATCGGGCCCATGTAGTCACCTTTCCTGTCGCTGATCGCCGTGACCAGGAGGTCGAGGGTTTCCGGGCCGACCTGAATGAGCGCCTTGTGCGGCATGTTCTTGGGATTGCCGAGGATGGCCCGCTGATGCGCCGGGTTCTTGTGGAAGATGTCGATGCACTGGCCCATCATGTCGTCGACCTTGACCGGCAGATGCTCCTCCAGGGTCCTCAGCGTCTCGTTGGAGAACTTGTTGAGATAGTTGATCTCCAAGGTCTCCGGGTCGCACATCATGACGCCGACCGGCATGTTCTCGACCATCTGGGTGAGCTGCGCCGCCTTGGCGTCGGCCTGGACCTTCTGCGTCACGACGCTCCACGTCAGCATCGGACCCATGTAGTCGCCGTTCTTGTCGTGGATCGCCGTGACCAGCAGATCGAGGGTCTCCGGGCCGACCTGAATGAGCGCCTTGTGCGGCAGGTTCTTCGGATTGCCGAGGATCGCCCGCTGGTGCGCCGGGTTCTTGTGGAAGATGTCGATGCACTGGCCCATCATGTCGTCGACCTTGACGGGCAGCTGGTCTTCCAGGGTCTTGAGCGTCTCGGTGGAGAACTTGTTGAGATAGTTGACCTCCAAGGTCTCCGGGTCGCACATCATGACGCCGACCGGCATGTTCTCGACCATCTGGGTGAGCTGCGCCGCCTTGGCGTCGGCCTGGACCTTCTGGGTCACGACGGACCACGTCAGCATGGCGGAGCTGTACTTGCCGTCCGCGTCGTAAACCGCGGAGACCAGCAGGTCGAGGGTCTCCGGGCCGACCTGAATGAGCGCCTTGTGCGGCAGGTTCTTCGGATTGCCGAGGATCGCCCGCTGGTGCGCCGGGTTCTTGTGGAACACGTCGATGCAGGTGCCGACCAGATCGTCCGCCTTGACGTCGATCAGGTCCTCGAGCTGCGCGACCGCCGCCAGGGTCGCCTTGTTCGCGTAGGTAACTTTGAACTCCTCCAGGTCGCAGACCATGACGTTGATCGGCATGTCCTCGACCATCTGACGGAAGTTCGCGTCGGTGAATCCATTCTGCTGCTGCACTGCTTCCTCCACGCTCTCTGTCGCCACCGGGCCGCTCGAGCCCGTGTCCTGTGAACCCTGTACCGCGCCGGCGGCGCGGCTCTTGTCCGTAGCGTCCGCCGCATCCGCCGCGTCGCTATCGCCTATACCCTTCTCAAGGCCGTCGCTCATGTCGTCCCCCTCCGACTCCGGCTTGTGGCGGCGTGTCTCGACGGGAGAGGATTGCCCCCGCAGAGTTATGCCCCACCTAAAGCTCGAGTAAGATGTTCCGCACCCAACAAGTCCCAGTCGTCCGGGACCTAATAATTTTTGTAGTAACTTGACCGTCCGCCCGGATGAATCTGCCTTGATAGGGCGCCCACGATCATGCTCCTGCGGCACCCCGAACCTCGGTATGCAGCCTGGAAACTAGTGGCGATTGGTAAAATTTCAGTGAAATTGTCGCTATCCGCTATGACGGCACCGGCAAGTTCGTCCAACAAATGGGATGCCTTCGTGAGGGTGTTATCTTTGCCGCGATAAGTAATCGCTTTTTGTGGGGTTCATTTGCGTTTGCCCCAACGAAGTCAGGATGTTGCGACATCGTGCGGTCCACGAGTGGATTTGTCCGTGCCGGCGCTCAAGGTATGCCCGGCACGGCTGTTTTCCGGACGATGAGAGCTTGCGACCCAGCGGGTCATCACCGGCGCAGCTTCGTCGCGCAGGAAATGGTCGTCGACGGCGACCATTTCCCGGCCGGCGCGGACGGGCGTACGATACATCGTGTCAACCCGGTCGGTGGCGCGGTGAGGTGCCTGTCGGTGGCGCCGACGACGGCGGAGGAAATTCTCTCGGTGTCGCACGGCGCCCTTTCCAAGGTACTTGCGACCCGAATTGAGCGGGATCTGCGCCCTGAAGACCGAGCCGCAGGCGAAGGCCCTGATCCAGGTCGACACCCCGGCGGGCGGGGGTCCGATGGCGATTAGAAAGGAGACCTCAGCGCGATGATCTTCCGCCAACTCTTCGACAGCGTCTCTTCCACCTACAGCTATTTGCTCGCCAGCCGCCAAGGCGGCGAGGCGCTGATCATCGACCCGGTGCTCGACAAGGTGGAGCGTTACCTGCAGCTACTGCGCGAGCTTGACCTCAAGCTGATCAAGGCGCTCGACACGCAC
>Ga0210124_1001500_pt1 | contig 10002 bp, 4 predicted proteins | sample Muzzi_PWC_D2_FD_185554 | JGI IMG/M metagenome (GOLD analysis project Ga0210124, IMG submission 185554) | Wetland microbial communities from San Francisco Bay, California, USA, that impact long-term carbon sequestration - Muzzi_PWC_D2 (SPAdes) | ecosystem: Environmental > Aquatic > Marine >...
CGGAAAGTAGCGCGATAGATACTGCGGTATCTACCGCGGTAGATAAAAAAGAGAGGAAGCCCTCCCCGTCTAAAGGTGAAAATTTTAAATCCGGCTCCAAAATTCTGGACGATTCTCATACGGATTCTGAATCCAAAGTCTATTTGGCGATGAGCCGTGAGTGCGCAAGCAAAAAATCCCCCCGTCTCAGGTTCGGCTTAAAAGAGCTGAAGGAAAAAACCGGGCTTTCTGATAAAACAATCAGAAATGCGATCCATTCTCTGGAAGAAAAACTCAGCATAAAAGTAGTAGAGCCTTCGCTTGGCGTATACGGAAGAAAAATGCAAGTTTTTACGCCCGAGGAAATATCAGAGAAAAGGGAAAAGGCGGGCCTGGTGATAGACGCCACAACTAAGAAAATTATTGATTCAGATACCGCAGTAAGTAGTACGAAAGATAGTGCGGTAACTACCGCGGTAACTACACACCCGGATTATAAGAACAAGGTAAAAGAATTGTATGAGATTTATACCGGGAACAAGTGGGATGAAAAAGAAGAAAAGTTTTATAAAACCATAAGCAATGTAAAACCGGAAATTGTGGAGGCGGCGTTAATCTTGGGAACGATGAAAGAAAGCGGCAAAATAAGACAACTCTCGGATTTTAATACACTAATAAAAGACGTCGGCGATTCAATACCGAAACCCTATCTTGATCACTTAAGGGATATATGGAATGAATATAAAGAGAAGCGATAAATGGAGAGAGGAGCGATGAAGATATTAAAGACAATCTTCTCCGTAATAATCGTACTAATAGTGATAGTCGTTGTCGTAGGGCTCTTTCTTCCGACAAGCTACACGGTCGAAAGATCAATAGTTATAGACGCTACCCCGGCCCGGATACACAAATACGTGGGAGACCTAAATAACTGGGACGCCTGGGAGCCCTGGAAAGAGGAAGATCCTACGCTTGTAGTGACTCACGGTGAAAAATTAAAAGGTGTCGGGGCAAGCCAGTCCTGGGTAGGCAAGAGCGGCGACGGCGCCCTCGCTTTCACAAAGGATTCCCCGGAAAAAGGAATAGAATACGACGTTTTTTTTGATGATGGGAAATACACGTGCCAGAGTACTATGACTTACGACCCTTTGGAGGATAATGAAACAAAGGTTACATGGACCATGTCGGGAGACATGGATATGCCTGTCATAGGCGGCTATTTTGTTTTGATGATGGATTCAGCAGTCGGGAAGAGGTTTAACAAAGGGCTTTCCAATCTGAAAAGTACGGTAGAGAACAGCAATTAGATATTTATCGTTAATGTTGCCTGTTGAGCAATATCCCTTATTTTAATACCATATGTCTCTTTCCAGGGAAAAACTCAAGACTATTCCCCAGTCAACCGGGGTCTACCTTCTGAAAAACGAGAAGGGCCGCTCTATATATATAGGCAAGGCTAAAAACCTGAGGAGCAGAATAACCTCATATTTAAACGAGGGGGAAGGGGGGCTAAGGGCGCAGATACTGTTTTTGATGCGGGAGGTCGTCGATGTCGATTACTTTGTAACAAGAAACGAGCGTGAGGCTCTTGTGCTTGAGAACTCCCTCATTAAGCAAAAGAAGCCAAGATACAATATACGGCTCAGGGACGATAAAAATTATCTCTCTCTCAGGCTCGACCCGAGGGAAAAATTCCCGAGGCTCTCCCTCACAAGACGCGTGCTTAAAGACGGCGCCATATATTACGGCCCGTTTGCGTCAGCCGACGCGCTTAAAAAGTCAAAACGTTTAATCCACAAAATTTTTCCGCTCAGAGACTGCACGGATGAGAAATTCAGGCGCCACGCGGCGAGGCCGTGCCTTAATTACTACATGGGCCTATGCCTCGGGCCGTGCGCCGGCAAGTCAGGGGAGGAGGGATACAGAGACGTTGTCGACCGGGCCCGGATGTTTCTAAGGGGGGAGAAAAAACAGATTATTAAAATTCTCAGAACCAGCATGCAGAAAGCTTCAGACGAAATGAGATATGAAGACGCCGCAGGCTATAGAGATCAGATACGGCTTTTGGAAAAAAACCTGGACGCCCAGATGTTTGTCACTCCGAGCACCAAGGATAAAGACGTAGTCGGATTCTACAGGGAAGGGCCGCGGGTAGAATTCGCGGTTTTATTTTTTAGAGGCGGAAGCCTGGTGGACAGAGCAACCTATTCATTTAATAATGCGGTTGGCGGTGACGAGGAGATACTGGAGGAATTTTTATCCCAGTTTTACGGCGGCAACAGATTTGTGCCCGGCGAGATCGTCGTTCCCCTCAATGTTCAGCGCTCAGGCGATATAGGCGAATGGCTATCGGAAAAACAGGGCCGCAAAGTTCTCATAAATACGCCTTCCCGCGGAGTCAAGCTCAAAGAGGCCGAGCTTGCCAATAGAAACGCTCTTGAGAGTTTTCAGAGAAAATATTCAGAGGAGTTAAAAGAAGTCGGTATTCTCGAAAGAATAAAATCTTCACTTCATTTAACAAAGCTGCCCTTGTCTATTGAGTGTTTTGATATCTCAAATACCCAGGGAGCTACCGCGGTAGCTTCCATGGTAAAGTTCGAAAACGCCGCCCCGGCAAAAGACGAGTACCGGAAGTTCAAGATAAAAAACGTCGAGGGCCCGAATGACTACGCGAGCATGTACGAGGTCCTGTCCAGAAGACTGAATAGAGCGGGGCAAGACGGCTGGGAAATCCCCGATCTCATTTTAATTGACGGAGGAAAGGGCCAGTTAAACATCGCCCAGCAGGTGTTAAGCGAGCTCGGATTCATCGACAAGCTCGACCTTGCGTCCATTGCCAAGGGGCGTGAAGAAGGGGAGAGCGACAAGATTTACATATACGGGCGGAAAAACCCCATAGTTTTTTCTAAAAATTCAGACGCGCTTTTCCTCCTCATGCGAGTGAGGGACGAAGCGCACAGGTTCGCGATTACTTTCCATAAAAAATTAAGAGGCAAGAAGGCCCTTGTCTCGGAGCTCGACGGCGTGCCCGGCATAGGCGTCCGGCGCAAAAAAGAGCTTATTAAACACTTCGGCTCCGTCTCCAAAATAAGGGAAGGGTCGGTTGAGGAGATAGCGTCCGTTCCGGGTTTGAGTAAAAAGCTCGCGGAGGATCTGAAAAGACACCTGTCCGGTTAAGCTAAGACGGCTTGCCGTCATCTTTCCCCAAATACCGAAGCTCCATTTCCTTAAGCTTTTTAATCCTGTCCCTTTTTTGAGCCGCCGTTTCATACTCCAGATTCTTTGCCGCCTTCTTCATTTCCTTATCAAGGGTACTTATAGCCTGAGCGATTTTCCCGGGCGCGATATCCAGATCCTCTTCCTTCTCCTCAAGGGGCACCGTGTAATAATCGGACTCATAAATAGTAGATAAAATATCCGTTACGGACTTTTTAATACTTGTCGGCGTGATCCCGTTTTCTTTGTTGTAGCGTTCCTGGATTTTTTTCCTTCTGTTCGTCTCGGAAATGGCTTTCTGCATTGATCCCGTAATCCGGTCGGCATACATAATCACTTTTCCTTCAACGTTTCTGGCCGCCCGCCCGCATATCTGAATCAACGAAGTCTCAGACCTGAGATATCCCTCCTTGTCGGCGTCCAAAATGGCGACAAGCGACACCTCGGGTATATCAAGCCCCTCTCTCAGCAGGTTTATCCCCACAAGCACGTCAAACTTCCCGAGCCTTAGGTCCCGGATAATTCCGATTCTCTCAAGCGTGTCGATGTCCGAGTGCAGGTATCTCACATTCACCCCAAGCTCCCTGTAATAATCTGTCAGGTCCTCGGCCATTCTCTTTGTAAGGGTAGTGACAAGGACCCGGTGTCCTTTTTTTACTCTTTTTTGAATCTCTCCTAACAGGTCGTCGACCTGGTTGTCGGCGGTTCTGACCTCTATTTCAGGGTCGGAAAGCCCTGTGGGGCGTATGATTTGCTCCACCACGACACCGCCCGCTTTCTCTATTTCATAATCCCCCGGGGTTGCCGAAACATATATGGTCTGGGGCATCTTTTTTTCAAACTCAGCGAAATTAAGCGGCCTGTTATCAAGGGCCGAAGGGAGGCGGAATCCGTGCTCGACAAGACTCATTTTTCTGCTCCTGTCCCCGGCGTACATTCCCTTCAGCTGCGGAATCATCTGGTGGCTCTCATCCAGCACCATAAGAAAATCATCCGGGAAATAGTCAAGCAGCGTCCACGGGGGCTGCCCGGGAAGCCTTCCCGACAGGTGCCTTGAATAGTTCTCAATCCCCGAGCAGAAGCCCATATTGGCGAGCAGCTCCAGGTCAAATCTGGTTTTCTCTTCAAGCCGCTGCTTCTCAACCAGCATCCCCCGCTCTTCAAGCTGAATGAGCCTTTCCTCAAGCTCTTTTTTTATGTTCTCTATTGCCATCTCGTGGCGGTACTTGGGCGCGACATAATGAGAGCCTGGATATATAGCGACTTTCTTTACAGTTTTGATGGTTGTACCTTTAAGCGGGTCTATCTCTTTAAGTGAATCAATTTCATCCCCGAAAAATTCGATCCTTATCGCGGTGTTGTCGTGATGAGAGGGGAAGATGTCGACAACATCTCCCTTAACCCTGAAGCTGCTTCTGTAAAGGTCGACGCCGGTTCTTTCATACTGAACCTCCGAGATCTTCTCCAAGAGCTTATCTCTCTCAAGCTCCATCCCTTCCTCGAGCATGGTCAGAAGCCCGTAATAGTGCTCGGGCGCCCCAATGCCGTAGATGCATGAAACGCTGGCTACAACAATCACGTCCCTTCTTTCAAATAAGGAAGTTGTCGAGGCGTGACGGAGGCGGTCTATGTGCTCGTTTACCTGGGCGTCCTTTTCTATATAGGTATCAGTTGTGGGGATATAAGCCTCAGGCTGGTAGTAGTCGTAATAGCTCACGAAATACCTGACAGAGTTTTCAGGGAACAGATCCTTGAGCTCGCCGTAGAGCTGGGCGGCAAGGGTTTTGTTGGGGGCTATAACGAGGGTAGGGCGCTCCACTTTTTCAATCACGTTGGCAATGGTAAAGGTTTTCCCGCTCCCCGTAACTCCAAGAAGCACCTGATGCTTTTCCCCGCGGAGAAGCCCTTCCGAAAGTTCCCTTATCGCCTCGGGCTGGTCTCCCTTGGGAGAGAAATCGCTGTGTATTTTAAAAGGAATGCTCATCTGTGAAAGTGCAGCACGGAGGCAATAAAAACAATAGTTAAAAAAAATGCTCCATACTTTATAATTAAGAATATATGGTTTTAGACAAATTTCATCCTGCTGTTGCAGCCTGGTTCAAGAATTCTTTTGATAGCCCTACCGAAATTCAGGAGAAATCCTGGCCGGAAATAAAGAAAAAGAGCCACACGCTGATCTCGGCCCCCACCGGGTCCGGTAAAACACTGGCCGCTTTTCTCGCTTCCATAGACGATCTTGTCCGGCAGGGCCTGGACGGCGGGCTTCCCGGAAAAACCCAGGTTGTATACGTGTCCCCGCTAAAAGCTTTAAGTAACGATATCGAAAACAACCTCCAAATTCCCATGAAGGGGATCAACCAGGAGCTTGAAAAGATGGGCCTTCCCGAATCAGGCATAAGAGTTCAGGTCAGGACCGGGGACACGCCCGCGTCAGCCAGAGCCAAGATGACAAGGACCCCGCCTCATATTCTGGTCACCACGCCCGAATCGCTCTACCTGATTCTTACAAGTAAAAACGGGCGCGAGATGCTGTCCGAGGTTCACACCCTAATTGTGGATGAGATACACGCTCTTGTAGACAGCAAGCGCGGCTCGCATATGTCATTGTCAGCCGAAAGATTAGAAGCCCTTACAAATAAGCCTCTTTCAAGAATCGGGCTTTCAGCCACTCAAAAACCCATTGATTTAATAGCGAGATTTCTAACCGGTATATCCAATGGGACTGGTACCGAATGCAAGATTATAAACGCGGGGCATAAAAGAAAGCTCGACCTCTCTATCGAAGTCCCCCGGTCCCCTCTTACCGCGGTAATGTCAAACGAGGTCTGGGGAGAGGTGTACGGGCGGCTTGAAAACCTGATTAATCAGCACCGGACAACACTGATATTCGTAAACACTCGCAGGTTAGCCGAGAGGATGACGCACAATCTAACGGAAAGGTTCGGCACGGAAATTCTTGCCGCCCATCACGGAAGCATATCAAAGGAAATGCGGCTTGACGCCGAGAAGAGGCTCAAGTCAGGCGAATTGAAAGCAATAGTCGCAACGGCGTCACTTGAGCTTGGAATAGATATAGGCTCGGTAGACCTCGTTTGCCAGATCGGATCCTCAAAATCAATCGCCACGTTTTTACAGAGGGTAGGGCGCTCGGGCCACTCCGTGAAAGGCACTCCGAAGGGGAAGATTTTCCCCCTGAGCCTGGATGAGCTTCTGGAATGCGCGGCGCTTCTTGACTCCGTAAAGCGGGGCGAGCTCGACAGCATAGTAATGCCCGAGAAGCCCCTTGACGTGCTCGCACAGCAGATAGTGGCCGAGGTCAGTTGCCGGGAATATGAAGAGGGCGATTTGTATGGTTTATTTAAAAATGCATACCCGTACCGTGATCTGGAATTGAGCGAATTCAACGACGTTTTGAAAATGCTGTCTGAGAGGTTTACGGTGCAAAAGGGCAGGCGTGGCGCCTATATACATCACGACATAGTAAACGGAAAACTTAGGGCAAGAAAAGGGGCCCGACTTGCGGCCCTTATATCGGGCGGCACAATACCGGACAGCTTTGATTACGATGTGGTGCTTGAGCCGGCCAACACCTTTATCGGCACGGTAAACGAGGATTTCGCGATTGAGAGCGTGCCGGGAGACGTGTTTCTCCTCGGTAACCACTCTTGGCGGATTCTGAAGGTTAACGGGGGAAAGGTGCGCGTTGAGGACGCAGGCGGTCTTCCCCCTACAATCCCGTTCTGGTTCGGAGAGGCTCCGGGAAGAAGCGTTGAATTCTCAGAATCGGTCTCCAGGCTTCGGGAAGAGCTCTCTCAAAAGATAGGGGATGTCAGGGATTTTATCAAGGAAGGCGATCTCTTGGATAGTTTTTCAAACGACTCGTGGAAAGGGGAGGCGCTCAACTGGCTTACCTCCGAAGTGGGGCTTACGCTCGAGGCGGCCGATCAGCTGGTTGTCTACATGGCGGCCGTAAAAGCGGCGCTCGGCTTGATACCCACCCATAAAAAACTCGTTATAGAAAGGTTCTTTGATGAAGCGGGGGCGATGCACCTTGTTGTTCATTCTCCATACGGAAGCAGACTAAACCGAGCCTGGGGTCTTGCGTTAAGAAAACGCTTTTGCAGAAAATTCAACTTCGAACTGCAGGCTGCGGCCGGGGAGGATTCTATAATCCTGAGCCTCGGCGCGACTCACAGCTTTCCTCTTGAAGAGGTCTATCAGTACCTTCACCCCAACAGCGTAAGGGATGTGCTTACTCAGGCCCTTTTAGACGCGCCGATGTTTGAGGTGCGCTGGCGCTGGAACGCGAGCACGGCGCTTGCTGTTTTAAGGAGATGGACAGGAAAAAAAGTTCCTCCCGCCGTACAGCGCATACATTCGGAAGACCTCATCGCACAGGTTTTCCCCGATCAGATAGCGTGCTTGGAGAACGTAGTCGGCGAGAGGGAAATTCCCGATCACCCGCTTGTAAACCAGACAATACACGACTGTTTGTACGAGGCTATGGACATAGAGAACCTTGAGAATTTACTCATGGACATACATTCGGGTGAAATAGACCTCCATACCTGTGATTTGACCGAGCCTTCACCTCTTTCTCAGCAGATATTAAACGCGAGGCCATACGCGTTTCTGGACGATGTTCCCCTTGAGGAGAGAAGGACCCACGCTGTCCAGAACAGGAGGTGGCTCGACCCCTCAGAGGCGGCCGAATTGGGACAATTAGACCCTGAAGCCATTGACATGGTTAAAGATGAGGCATGGCCGGAGGCTGAAAGCGCCGATGATCTGCACGACGCCCTTGTTTTATGCGGTTTTATAACTTTAAAAGAAGCTCAACAAAACGAATGGACTCCGTTTTTTGAAGAGCTTGTCTCCGAAAACAGGGCTGCTTTATTTAAAACAGAGAAAAATCAATACTTAGTCGCAGTTGAAAGGCTGCTTCAAATGCTTTCTATATATAGTGACGCGATATTAGAACCGCAAATTGAAATTCCGGCGAGATTGAAAGAAAAACCCATTACCGGAGAAGAAGCAATTGTCGAGATTGTGAGGAGCAGGCTGGAAGCGCTTGGGCCGGTGACGGTAAATACGATTTCTGAAACTCTTGGAGTCTCCGTTTCAGAGACAGAGCAGGCGCTTCTTAAATTAGAAGGGGAGGGGTTTGTTTTCAGAGGGAGCTTCACTCCGGGACTCGGGGAAGTTGAGTGGTGCGAGAGAAGACTCCTTGCCAGAATCAACAAATACACTCTTACAAAACTCAGAAGAGAGATAGAGCCTGTTCCCGCTTCAGACTTCATGCGCTTTCTTTTCTCCTGGCACGGGGTCAGCTTAAATGAAAAATCGGAAGGCGTTGAAGCGCTTAGAAGAGTCCTCGATCAGCTCGAGGGTTTTGAAGCCCCGGCCGCTTCGTGGGAGGGGGATATTTTTTCCTCCCGCCTCAAAAATTACGACCACACCTGGATGGACACTTTGTGTCTTTCTGGCTCGGCTGTGTGGGGAAGGTTCAGAACCTCAAACTCAAACGGAGGGAAAAAATCCTCACCGATAAAAACAACTCCGATCACAATTGTCAAAAGAGCTAATTTAGATGTATGGAAAAATATAGGCAGAGCGCACGAAAATAATTTTGATAATTTATCTCACGCGGCAAAGAAAGTTTTTGATTTTATATCTTCGAGTGGAGCGTCGTTTTTTGGGGAAATTGTTCCCGGATCAAAATGTTTAAGAACGGAAACGGAATCCGCTCTGGCCGAGCTTGTTGCAAAAGGGATCATCACGTCCGATAGCTACACCGGGCTCAGAGCGCTCCTTGTCAGATCAAAATATAAAACCGAAAAAGGCAGGAGAAGAAAAAGGATCAGCTTCGACATGGAAGGAGCCGGCAGGTGGTCATTGATCAGGAACAGCAGCAAGGAAGAAGAGGACAAGAATTTGTCTGAAGAAATGCGAGCAATCGCTCGTATTTTTCTTCACAGGTACGGGGTCGTCTTCAGAAAGCTCCTCGAGAGGGAAAGCTTTGCCCCGCCGTGGCGGGACCTGGTCAGGGCTCTCAGACTGCTTGAGCTGAGAGGGGAAGTCAGGGGGGGGAGGTTTGTTTCCGGGGTGACCGGAGAGCAGTTCGCGCTGTCCGAAGCGGTGGCCTCGCTCAGGGATACGAGAAGGAAAAATAGCTCAGGAGAGCTGGTCTCACTGAGCGCGTCCGACCCGCTTAATCTCATGGGAATAGTTACGCCCGGAAAGAGGGTGTCGTCTCATTATAAAAACAGGGTTCTCTATAGAGACGGGGTGCCGGCGGCATTTAAAGAAGGGGATCAAATCAGGCTCCTTTCAGAGTTTGATAGCGGAGAGGAATGGAGCATAAAACAGACATTAATAAAGAGAAATTTCTCTCCGAAATTAAAACCCTATCTGGGCAAAGGGGCCGCTTGATTGTAACAATTTTAGCCTGAATGTTAACGTCTGATAATATCCAATTATGTAAACTTGTGTTTTTGACAATATCTAATAATAACAGATAGTTACGAAGCGGTTTTTGTTCTGCTTTAAAACCGTCAATTTTGGCCAAAATAAATATCCCATAATCACAGTTGGTTAGAGGCAATACTTAAAGTAAAAATTCCAGCCAATTTTGCCATGTTTTTCCATTTCTTTTAAACCGGCGAATCTTAGGTGATCTGCCGGTCCTCTTATGGTGAATCTTTTTGGTAAAAATACTAATAATGTGGCACTGTCTGCGTGGTGAATTTGATATACCGATATAGGTTTGATTTGTAATCCTCTGAAATATTTTAACTTATTGAGATT
>Ga0210124_1001501_pt1 | contig 9998 bp, 9 predicted proteins | sample Muzzi_PWC_D2_FD_185554 | JGI IMG/M metagenome (GOLD analysis project Ga0210124, IMG submission 185554) | Wetland microbial communities from San Francisco Bay, California, USA, that impact long-term carbon sequestration - Muzzi_PWC_D2 (SPAdes) | ecosystem: Environmental > Aquatic > Marine >...
GTTATGCCCCACACCGGCATTATAAATCGGCACGCTGACCCCCAACTCTTCTAACCCCTCGCGCAGCCCCTGGGGGATATTGGTGGCATCGAAGTTCATATAGTCTTCAAGGTCTTTGATGACATAGGAATAGGTGATGGGCGTGGTACCTCCGGCGCACACATCGAACCCACCAAATACCAGACATTGCAGCTTGGTTCGATCGGGCGTCACATTGTTGAAAGCCACTACCCCAAGCTGGTCGAACCTGGGGTTAAGCTGGCCCGCAAAGGTCTTTACCGCCTCTTTGGCGTTGCGCAAGGGCGCTTTGCCGTAAAAGAGGTCATTGGTGAATTGATTGGTCGGCTCGGTGACAAAAGTACACCCTTGCACATCACCTGTGCCGGCTCCACTGGTCTCACCGGTCTTTCTACAGGTGCATTGCGTCCCATCAACCGTTTCGCCATAGGCCGGGTTGCAGTGATTACAAGCCTCCCGTGTGGCCGAGCCATCCGACGCATCCGGCCCTTTACCTGTGTTTAACATCAGAACATCTTTGGCGATATCGAGCTTATTGGAATTGATGTCCAAGGCGGTGACCGTACCCGCATTATTCACATCTGTATCTTGAACCACAGCCAACACGGTCCGACCATCATCCACAATGGTCGTACCCACCGCTCCTTCGGGGTTATCGGTGACAATGATCTTGTCGAGGTTGAAATCGGTGCTGCCCTGGTAAATCCGTAGGGTGTGATGTTCGCCAGCTACAACGGCTGGGGTATTCTGCTCATCGGCAATCTTCACCCACCGCCATTTATCTTTGCCTCCCGCAGCCACCGTCGTATTCACCTCATAACGAGTGGATTTCCGGCCCAGTAGCTCATATTCACCACCTCCCACCGGACCGTCATCAACCTGCCAGAAAACTCCGGTACGATAGGGGGTGAGCACCACCACTGAAGGGGCCATGGGATTGTTTCCATCCCATTCAAAACTCCAACTCCAACCGCCAAGCGCTCGCACCCAGATGTGCAAATCCCCGGTCCAGTCGGGCGTAAAATCATACTCCACATAGGGGACGTTATTATTGGCTGTATCCGGCAACCCTTTGCTCGACCAGCAATCGCCATATGGCCCATATTCGCCGGGGTTATCTGGATTTTCAGCGAAACAGTCGGCGTTGTAAGTCGCCCCCTGAATTTGAGGGAATAAGGCTACATTGTTCAGACTATAAGTCACAAAGGGATGGGCGCTGATATAAGCATTATTGGAGGCGTTTTCAATGGGGGAAGGCCGTTGCAAGACCCAGAAGCCCTGACCGGGGATACGTTGGTCAAACTCCCAGCCATTGTGAGGGTAAGTCCGGGCGTAAAACTCGGCTTCGTGAACCAGATAGTGATATACTGTTCCCGTCCCTGTCTCGGCGATTTGTCTGGAAACCGGGGTGGCGCTACAGGCCGCGTTATTGGGAGTGGTAGCACTGTTGCTATCCCAGTATATCGAATACGGTCCGCCGCCAGCATTGGGGGTGTAATTTAGCGGATAAAAGGTACCATTGGTGGGGTAAGGATATGTCATAATATCCTTGGCCGGGTCTTTTACCCAGCAGCCAAAGCAATTGGTTTCAAAATCCATCGAACCGGAAACGTCGAAGACCACCATCGTATCCAGATTCAGCAGGTCTGAGACAAATATCGTGTAAGTATCTGTCACGACCCCCCAACTATTGGTCGCCGTGACCGTCACGACCTGGGTGCCGGATACCGGCCAGGTATAGCTAACCGTATCCGTGAGGCCGCTTACATGTCCTACCGACGATTGCCCTGTCGCCTCCCAGGTATAGCTGATGGGCTGTGTGGTATTGGTGGGGACAACCGTCGCCACAAAGGTGTAGTCGAAACCAACCACACCCAACTTTTCGGGGATAAGGCTGACACTGGTGGGGGCCGTCATCGTCAGGGGAATAGCCAGCCGCCCACCTTCGGCCACGTTTTGAGGGAGGGGTAGCTCTGATAAAGCGTCCGCCTCAACCGGGGTCAGGATATTCGGCACCCCGAATATCAGCACAATGAACAGAAATAAACCGGAAAAACCTGCCACAATTATACGATATATCTTCATTTTACCCTCCCTTGTAAATAGCTTTTGTAGGGGACAGGTCTGAGACCTGTCCCTACAAATTTTCACCTGCGGTCAGTGGTGTCCCGTAGGGTCATGATGGCTCTTTCAAAATTCTTGGGCTGAAGTCTCAATTTACCAGGCTATTACCAGTGTATCACAAGTTGGCAGCAATGTCTTTAAAGAACTCAGCAAGATACCTCAAATTATCGCAGATCATGGTCGCCGTAGGAGGCTCCCCCAACAGAAAACAAAAAGGCCCTATATAGTCAAAACAGCAGGTATCGAACAAAACTGGACAGACAAACTGGTCGGGTATAAACTTAAGCCAACAAGGCAAAGGAGGTAGAATCTTTTGAGCGATAATCGTGTGGAAGAATTTCTCGACAAATATTACGACGGTGAGAGCGACTTTGCAGGTGTGGACCTTTCTGGGCAAAGCTTGGAAGGTTTACGCTTGACAAAGCTTAACTTTACAGGGGCAAACTTTTCAGGGGCCAATTTAGAGGGAGCCTTTTTGATGGGATCGAACTTGACCGGCGCTAATTTGAGTGGGGCCAATCTGCGTGGCGCAGAGCTAGACAATGCCAACCTTACCGGGGCTAACATTGATGGGACCGATTTTGATGGCGCTTTTTTCTCGAACACAATCATGCCCGATGGTTCGATAAAGTAAGCTGTTTAAGCACGTACTTTACTTTGGGGCGGGCGCAATCCCCATCAAAATCGTCAGGCGTTCATCGCCACGATTCGCAACGCCATGAGCAATACCGGCTTGGGCCCACACCACATTGCCCGACCCTACTTCTGCTACTTCCTCACCTATGGTGAAATAGCCCCTGCCTTCGATGACATAATAAAATTTATCTTGGTCGGCATGGTCGTGAACCGGCTGGACTTGCCCCGGTTCCAAGCAATTCAAGCCTATCATCAGCTTTTCAGCCTGAAAGAGGGTAGTTTTATAAAATTTCTCAGCTTTAGTGCCTACATGGTCGCTGTAATGAACAATGTTTTTTGACATTGATTTGCTCCTTTTATCAGCCACTACTCTTCAAAACGTAGTATCACTTCATCGAGGCTTTTAAATGACCCAACAACCGTGACATGATCCCCTAGTTCAAGACGGGTATAACCGTGCGAGATGATAGTATGTCCCTGACGGTTTATGGACAGGATAATTGTATCTAGAGGCAAATGCAAATCGCGGACGGCCACACCGTGCAAACTGGGATCGCGGACTTCGATATCAATAATATCCTGACTCTCATCTGTGCCGAGTAAAAGTGATGCTGCCGATGGTGAGCGTACCAGATGGTCGAGCAGGCTGACAATCGCCGTAGCCGGGTCGACAATTAATGCCCCAAGCTCGTGGAACCGGTCAAAGTTAGCCCGGTTATTAAGCCTTACTACCAAAGTTTCGGTTCCAAAATGCTCGTAGACCAATTCACATATGCGGTAATTTTCGTCATCGGAAAGCATGGTGATAATCGCTTCAGCTTGCTCGGCGTTTAGTTGGTGCAATGTTTCCAAGGTCAGGTCGGTAATAGGCAAAATATCAACATCAGAGGTTTCTATCCTTAAACCATTATGGCTGGTTGATGTAGAGGCAATTTTCACTTGCCAGCCGTGCGCCTGTAACTGGCGGGCCAGAGCCAATGCCCCTCCCTCCAGGCCAAAAATAATAGCATCACGTACTCCATCAAATTCGTGGAGATCCGCGCGAGTATGAGCTTCCCCCACATAATTAATGGCCCACTTAATGAAAGGTGGGCCTATAATCTGACTAAGCACAATGACCGAAATAATCACTGTCGCAAAAGCTGTGCCAAACTCTGGAAACTCCACCGCAACCTCTTTGGCTAAACCCAACCCCACACCAGCCTGCGTGATATAAGCCATCCAACCGACTCTATTATGGTTCATCGGGTCGCCAGCTAGCATGCCACCACTAAAAGAGCCCACAAATATACCTGCTAAACGTACTCCAAATAAAGTCAGGGCAATTGGCCAGGTCTCGGCCAAGATATCCAACGCCAGCGAAGCCCCGGTCAAGGTGAAAAAGGCGATATATATCGGCGGTCCGATACGATGGAGGATATTCAAGAACTCATCACGAAAGTTGCTATAATTAGTCACCACAAAGCTGCCAACCATACAAATAAGCAATGGCTCTAGAAACACCTCATAAGATAATTGGGCGTGGCTAACAACACGGATTATGGCCGATAAAACAAAAATACCATAACCAATCAACAAAATCAACCCCATCTTAATCGAATTATTGACTCGGCGAGCCAAAATAAATTGCAATATTCTTCCAAGCACAAAACCAAATACCAGCGACATCAGTAATTCAGCCATTAGCAGGACGAGAAAAGTAAGATCAAAGCCGAGACTGGTCAAAAGCGCATCGGCTATTGAGGAATTAATAGCAAATAGGGTGATAACCACAACGTCCATAATCATCGTCAGCCCTAGCACGGTTTGGGTAAAAGGACCTTTAGCTCGCAGCTCATTTACAATAGCAATAGCCGAAGATGGGGAACGGGCAATCAAAATAGCCCCCGCCAAAATGGCGACAGCAATTCGACCTGCCCGTGGCATAGCCTGTATAAAAGGGATGAAATCGGCCAAAATAATAATGGCCAGGCTTCCAAAGGAAAACGTGAATATAAGCTGTCCAATCGTCCCCCAGGCAATACTCTTGAAACGGCTCCTCAGGTCTCGCAAGTAGAGTTCACTTCCGGCGGCAAAAGCGATTATGGCCAGTGATATTTCGTCTACAAAACGCAGATGCTCAATGGCCTCCGCTGGAATCAGGCCCAATATGAATGGCCCAGCAATTATTCCGGCAAAGAGGAAGCCACTTATCAAAGGCAGATACATTTTCTTGAAAAAATTACCAATCTCTTTTGAGGCCAGGGCAATCAGAGCAAAACCCGCAATAAAGATAAGGATATTAAAGTTGTTTTCCATAGAACTCCTAAGTTTTAGTCTATGTCAAAATAACAGCCTATCAGTATACTTTGATTCCAATAAAAAACAACGGACAGCTTATAATTATTCTATATCAAACTGTACCTCGCTTGATGATAGCCTTTGTAGGGGACGGGTCTCAGACCTGCCCCTACACATTTGCACCTGCGGTCGTTACCGCCGAAGGCGCAAGGACTATTGCGCTTCTCTATATTTTATTTGACCCATAGATTAATTTTTGCTACGATATCACTATAGTTGTAAACTGCACCAAAATTATTTCCCCAAAGAGCTTTATTATTCCTCCCAACTTTTTTGGACAAAGGAGTACTGATATGTTGTTAAAATATTTTTATCACAGCAAGTTGGCCCATGCCCCCTATATGGTGGGTTGTCAGGCCACTGGCGAGGCGATTATCATTGACCCTGGTCGAAATGTTAAATCTTATTTAGAAGAAGCACAGGCGCAGGACATGCGTATTATTGCAGTTACCGAAACCCATATTCATGCTGATTATCTGTCTGGGGCGCGTGAGTTGGCCGAACAAATCGGGGCCAAACTCTATCTATCGGACGAAGGGGATGAAAATTGGAAATATGGATATCTTGAGGGATATGACCACCAATTGCTCAAAGATGGGGACACCTTCAAAATCGGCAACATCCAATTTGAAGTCATGCACACCCCGGGCCATACCCCAGAGCATATCTCTCTACTGGTTACAGACAGGGCAGGCGCGGATAAGCCTATGGGGATTTTTACCGGGGATTTTGTCTTTGTGGGTGATGTTGGACGACCAGATTTATTGGAGAGAGCCGCCGGGATTGCCAACACCGCAGAAATAGGCGCGCATCAGATGTTTGCCTCGTTGCAGCGTTTCAAAACATTGCCCGACTATTTACAAGTATGGCCTGCCCACGGAGCCGGTAGCGCCTGTGGCAAGGCCTTGGGCGCTATCCCCTCGACCACCGTTGGTTATGAAAAGCTGTTCAATGTGGCTCTGTCTTATACCAATGAGACCACCTTCGTCAAGGCTCTTTTGGACGGGCAACCCGAACCGCCAAAATACTTCGCCATGATGAAAAAATTAAACAAAGAAGGGCCAGCCCTGTTAAACAGCTTACCAAGCCCACAAGAACTATCCTTTGACCAGCTGCAACACCTTTTGGCAGATGGCGCAACGGTTATCGATACCCGGCCCATAGCTAAGTTTGGCAAAGGGCATATTCCCGGCACCATCAATATCCCATACGATAGTTCTTTTATAACCTGGGCCGGTTGGTTCCTCGACTACGCGGCCCCTTTCTATCTCATTGCAGGTTCGAACCAAATAACAGAAATGATAGAAGACTTAGCTTATATTGGTCTCGACAATGCCACTGGTTATTTTGAGACTGAAATTATCGAAACCTGGACGCAGCAAGGTCATGCTTTGGAAAGCTATCAGGATACCACGCCTCAGGAGATTGCCGAACAAGTCAAAAATGGTCAGGTGTTGGTGTTAGATGTTCGCGCTGCCAGCGAATGGGAAGAAGGCCATATTCCCAGTGCGCAACATTTGATGCTAGGCTACCTACCCGATCAATGCAAAGCCTTATCAACGGATAAGCCGGTGGTGGTGCAGTGTGAAGCTGGCACTCGTTCTGCCATTGGAGCCAGCATTTTGCAAGCTAAAGGTATTACCAATGTGAAAAACCTAAAGGGCGGTATTAGCAATTGGGCTGCGGCCAATCTGCCCATTGAACGCAAATAAATGCAAAATGCCACTCAGCGTTATGTACCGAAGCCATATCAAATGCAAACTCTATCTAGTGCCGTACATAATTATGACACCTCGTTTGGAAATTTATTTAAAAAGGCGTTATAATGTATACTTAGAAGATTGATGAGTTATTTAATTAACCCGCATCTTTTGCTTCGTACGCATCTGAACGTTGTTGTAAAGAATTGAGGGAGGCAGCGAACATTGCCCAATAGATCGTCGGAAGAATCCAACTCGGCTAACCCAGTGTTGTATTATCACTATGCGGGGCTGACAGATACAGGTATGGTGCGAGACCATAATGAAGATGCTTATAAACTTCCCGAAGGCACAGATGCCAAAACATTAGCCAACAACGGCTATCTTTATGTATTGGCCGATGGCATGGGCGGGCATCAAAAAGGTGAGGTCGCCTCTGCTGTTACAATAGAAACCATAAATACAGAGTATTACACCTCTACGATATCGATAGAGGGTGATGCAGAAGAAGCCATTACCGAAGCTTTATCCAATGCCATAACAAAAGCCAACCTGGAGGTTATGGATGCCACGCAAGGCGGTGGCACAACTGTTGTTGCGGCTGTTTTGTATCGCGACTCATTGGTATTGATGAATGTAGGTGACTCTCGGGCTTATTTACTGCGAGATAACGAACTTGACCTTCTCAGCAAAGACCACTCATTGGTTTCCCGGTTAGTTGAAATGGGAAAAATCACCGATGAAGAAGCCTTGACCCATCCTCGCCGCAATGTTCTCTACCAGGCTTTGGGCCAGGGTAGTGATGTGGAAATTCACATCACCACAGAGAAACTTAAAGTCAATGATGTTATTATCCTTTGTAGTGATGGCCTGTGGGGTGAAATTGGCGACCCGGCTATAAAAGACATTTTGAACACAGCCAATAATCCCCTTACGGCAGCCAAACGTCTTATAAACATGGCGAATGATTCGGGGGGGCCCGACAACATTACCACCATTATTATCCAAGTTTCGGATCAACAAGAGGCGCCCACCGCAGAGTATAGCATCGAAAGAGAAACACCCACTTTTAGCTTTAGCACTGATGATACGCAACCCTCTCTGATGCCCCGGCATCAAAAGCCTACGGTCTTACCAGAAGGTAAAAATCAAATAGACTCGGACAATTAAGATGATCAACTTTGATAAAGTTGAGCAAAACGTTCGAAAATTAAAGCATCAGGTTGCCATCGGCAAAATAGATCCAAATACGCTCAAAACTCGTATGATGGAGATGATCGATATCGCCGCCGATGGGTACTATTGGATGTTTGGTCATGAAACTGAAACATGGTATCAACACGACGGCCAGCAATGGATAGCTAAAGACCCCGGCAATTTACGGCTGCTTGTCTCGCAAGATGATAACGCCTTCGACAATGATGTGGGTACCGGCCAATCTTCTTCACCCGCGCCCGATTTGAAATCCGAATGGCGGTCAATGAATTGGACATGGTTTATTATTAGCCTCATTGTGATTGGCCTGATTGCCTGGCTTGTTTTTAACTCAAGCCTCGTTTAAACCCTCTTCAGCGCCCCCTCCTACAGCATTTGTGAAATAAATCCTGAAACGCTTCTAGTACTTATGGGGGGAGCATTTATATTGACCAACTCACATAAACCTGATATACTTTCTTATAAGAAGGTGCTTGAATAATTTACTAACTAGATTTCGAATTGGGAGGTTCGAAAAAAATGGGACAACTAAAAGATCTAACCCTTCATATGGCACGGGCAGTGGTAACTGAGGCCGAACAGGTCCGAGTTGAGGAAGTGGAAGGCGCTTCCATGATCGTCCTTGAACTCAGCGTCGCTCCTGGTGATATGGGTCGTATCATCGGAAAAGAAGGCCGAGTAGCAAATGCTATGCGCACCTTATTACGCACCAGTGCAGCTAAAGATGGTAAACGCGTAAACCTGGAAATCATTTAAATTAAAGTGTCATGAAACAAAAAATCCCCTCGCTTGAGGGGATTTTTTGTTTCTATCAGTGGTCGAAAATGCGCAAATGACACGAAGACCTTTCGTACATTCCTCATCTTCCTGCCGCCGATTGAATTGTTATGTTGCTCCTTAATACAGGTGAGACATTATCTACTGATGGTCGTTATTCTGATTGACCAGTTCCAACAGTAGAGCGTTGAAATTCGAGATTCGGTTATTGAGAACGGAAAAGAAATCGCTATCAATCTGATCGACAATTTTGACTGTCTTTAACAAAACTTCTCGCCCTGTCTCAGTTAGAGCTAAACATTTGGCTCTGGTATCTGTCGGATGAATTTCTCGCGTCACGAATCCTTTTTTCTCTAAACTACGCAAAACATTCGAGGTCATCATCACATCTGCTTTAGCGTGGGAGGCCAATTGAACCTGGGTGACATTCTCTTGGCTATAGCTCAACCACTCAAGGCCGGCCAACAGGACAAATTGTACGTGGGTCAGGCCAATCTGTCGAAGACCGGCATTCAAGCTTCTCTGCCACAAATGAGACACTTGCCACAGCAAAAAGCCAGGACTGTCGTTGGGACTTTGAAACTGAAAAACAGAGTCTTTAGTTTTCATATTCGGCTTCTTGGTGCTCAGACAACATCAGGCTTGAAATAAGATCGAAATCATCTTTGGAAATTTCGAAGAAACCAAAGCGAAACATGTATCCCCAGCTTTGTTTGTTCTTTATGAAGGATAAATCGGGAATTAGGGGATGTATCGGCACTTGATTGCACTCAAGAAAAGCAACATCGTGGCGATACGGTTTGAAGCCACCTCCCATATGGCCTTGATAAACAGACCCAGGTTTGACTCTGCCAATTGCGGAAAAGGCTTGATATCGTTCGTTGCCTTTGAATTCAGTTTTAGGCGAATAAAAAATGACCCAATCATCCGGGTTCATTCGTTTCAGTGGATTTGACTTGCCGTGACAGGCTTGACAGAACCCTTCTGCAACGCCTCGCTGAACGTGATCATTTGAAGCAACAATTATCCAGCATTTAATATTTTCCATTTTGAATCTCCTCAGATGTTGTCTAATCAAATATAATATATATGTAATTATTATATATATACATATTATATATGGATTTATTGATTTGTCAAGATCAAATTTTATTTTGGGGATTATTGCAAAGCATACTTAAGAAGATA
>Ga0210124_1001502_pt1 | contig 9996 bp, 4 predicted proteins | sample Muzzi_PWC_D2_FD_185554 | JGI IMG/M metagenome (GOLD analysis project Ga0210124, IMG submission 185554) | Wetland microbial communities from San Francisco Bay, California, USA, that impact long-term carbon sequestration - Muzzi_PWC_D2 (SPAdes) | ecosystem: Environmental > Aquatic > Marine >...
GTCTGGCAACGATAGAATTCTGGTGGCTCTTCTTATTTGCCGTACTTTTTGGCCTCATGATGACATTAGGCGTAAAGAAGAGTCCTCGTTATATCTTACCGGCCTTTCCGGCCCTGATTTTTGTGGCTGCCTGGGGCTGGCTTTTTGTTCTGCACCGCTTCAGAAAAGCCGTCACTGTTGCAGTATTGGGTGGTCTGACGATATTGTTCACCCTAAATTACGCTCCGTACTATTTCACCTATTATAACCCACTTTTAGGAGGCTCTTTCACGGCTCCCAAAATGGTCAGAATCGGTTGGGGCGAAGGCTTAGATGAAGTAGGCCGCTGGCTCAAGGCCCAACCCAACGCGGCTGCCGACCATATTGGGGCACGCTACACAGCCACTCTCTATCCATTTTATGAGGGCAGTATTTCATCCCCTATTTCTGATGAATTAGACTATGTTGCTTTTTACATCAAACAGAGCCAAAGCGGCTACCCGTCCCCCGAAATTCTGGCTTATTTTGCAGAGCAAAAGCCTTTGCATCAGGTAATGCTTAATGGTATCGAGTATGCCCAGGTGTATCGAGGGCCGGGGATGACGTTGGTTCAAGCAACGGATAAGGCGGATTTGCCAATTGCTTACAGACCATATACCATCTATGCGCCAATAGGAGAGCATTTAACCATTGATCTCTTATGGTCCGACAATGTACAGGCTCAAACAGAGGGAAAATTCGTAAATCTGGCGCTAAAATCGGTCGATGCTTCAACAGTCTTAGCCTCGCAAGCTGTCATCGTTGGAAAGGCATCAGGGGTGAAGGTAAGTACCCACAACTTTGAGTTGCCGGCAGATATGGCTCGGGATACTTACACCTTACTTGTTGATGATAAACCGCTTGGGGAAATCAAGGCCCGGCTGATGAGCCTTCCTACCGATTTTGAACCATTTTCGGCGGTTATGGCGGGGCAGCTAAAACTGGCCGGGTTTCGCCAACGGACGGAAGGCAACCACTTATTAGTCGATTTAGCCTGGCAGGGGTGGCCTAAGGCAACCAACGATTATACGGTTTTCATTCAACTCCTTGATGCTAATCAGCAACGTATAACCGGCGTGGATACGTTGCCGGAAAGAGGATTTACCACGTTAGATCGCAAGGAACTAATGATTACACACGATGTAATCCCTGTAACAGATGATTTAAAGCCGGGTACATATAACTTGTTGGTGGGATTATATTATTTCGCTGGGGATGAATTGGTCAATGTTGGGGCCGTAACCTTGGAAGAGCCGGCAATTGTAGAGTAACACAGGATGGAAACTTCGCTCTCGGTGAGCAAAAGACACCCGAATACGGAAAGTGCTTTATCACTTTACCTGGCCAATGACCGCTTGGTGGCTTTTGGGCTATTTTGGCTTACCCTACTGCCTCGTATCTTTTCATTGGGGTTATATATTACAGGCGATGAGCCACGTTGGGTTGTGCGCTCAATCGCATTCCTAACCGGGCTACTTACCTTCGATTTTCAGGCAACGCTGCAAACGGGGCATCCTGGTGTCACCACAATGTGGTCGGGTAGTTTGGGACTTATCCTGGATTACCTATTGAACCATCGTACCGAAGGCAGTCTGTTGGCCTTTGTTCAGAGTTTACCACAAAATCCACAGCAGATTGATCCTACAGTTCTGCCCTGGGTGCGCCTACCCATAGTTTTGCTGACAGCTCTCAGTGTGGTAGCGCTATTTTGGTTTTTGCGCTCGCTTGACAGAAACATTGCCATTATAGCGGCACTTTTGCTGGCCTTTCACCCGATTTATTTAGGCAATTCCCAATTACTCCACCACGATGCTCTGGTGTCGGTTTTTGTTATCATTGCGATTTTGTTATTTCTGACAGGATTGCGTTCCTGGTCTTGGAGGTGGATGGTTATTTCTGGCGTAGCAGCGGGTCTGGCTATTCTGAGTAAATCGACGGCATATGCCTTGATACCCTTTGTTGGTCTATCAATGATAATAGAAATAGTATCCCAGCGGATGCCGTTACGTCGAGCGATGCTGGGGGGGGTAGTTTGGGGGCTGTCAGCCCTGGCAACTGTGGTTCTCTTATGGCCGGCTATTTGGGTGGCGCCTGTTGAAGTTTGGCACACTGTTTTTGGCTGGGTTGATGAGTCGGCAAATGTAAGTGATGTGTCCAACACCTTGATACCCAACTTCAATGATCGTTTCCCCGACTTGGGTATATTTTTCTACCCTGTGAACTGGCTATTGAAGTCAACCCCGTTGACTATTCTGGGCCTGGTGTTTTTCTTCTATGCGTGGCGGCAACAATCCAGCCAAAGTGTTATCAGATGGTGGGCCTTACAACTATGGCTCTGGATTGGTCTATTTAGTATCATGCTCACCTTAGGCGACAAGCGCGATGGTCGATACCTTTTGCCCATATACTTTGCCCTAGCCATTTTAGCCGCTATGGGATTAACAACAGTTTATCAGATTCTCAAAAGAAAATACCTCCTGAACCTAAAAATTGGTTCTCTTCATCTAAATATCTACCAAATTGGCTTTGTTGTCATTCTTTTAGGGTTTAGCCTATCCTATTATCCTTATTATTTGGCCTATTATAACCCTCTGATTGGGGGACAATGGCTGGCCCCTCGCTTAATTAAAGTGGGGTTGGGAGATGGAATGGAACAAGCCGCAGCCTGGCTCAATGACCAGCCCAATGCCAGCCAGCTAAGCGTAGCCACCGATTTAGAACAGACCTTCTGGCCCTTTTTTGAAGGGCAAGTGGTCACTCCTAATACGCCCGATATCTTTACCGCCGATTACGTTTTGAATTACATTCGGTCAATACAAAATGGGGTACCATTTCCAGAATATTGGCAATATTATGAAGCTCGCCCACCGGCTTATAAAGTAAAGATAGCCGGGATTGATTTTCTGTGGCTGCACAAAGAGCCACCTCTGGCAACGCTAGGTCGGATTCCCGTTAGCGATGATTTGATTTTGCGGGCTTATACCCTTGACCAGCCCTTGGCTGCTCCGGGAACACCGCTCAATGTCACCTTAATTTGGCGCGGAACTTCATCCCCAGAAGCCCTTGTCCGGCTGCAATTGCGAAATGAAGCAGGCAACATCTGGTCAGAAAGTCCTCCAGCCCCGGTGATAGACCCGCTTGGCCCGTCGAGTGTGGAAGGTCATTACACGTTACAGCTACCGGCTGACACCCCACGCGGGCGCTATCGTCTACGGGTAAATGTGAACAGTAGCGAAGCGTGGGCCGAAGTGGTAGAGATACCTGTTGGTCATCGACAACCAACTGAGACGATACCCTATGCTCTTGAGGCCAACTTTGGCAATCAAATCGCGCTCCACGGCTTCGACATTTCTACCCGAACTCCTGCCGCTGGGGAGACGATAATTTTGCAGTTGTACTGGCAGGCTTTACAATCGGTACCGAACTCTTATACGACCTTTATTCACCTTGTCGATTCAACCAATCAGGCGGTGGTGGCCCAAAGTGATGTCCTACCAGGGCAAGGCCAATGGCTCACCAATACCTGGTTCCCAAATGAGTGGATAACGGATCAAGTTCCTTTGTATCTACCAGCAGAATTGCCTAAAGGGGAGTACAATTTGCTGGTAGGCTGGTATCATTTAGAAACAGGCCAAAGATTACCCGTGCTTACCGACAACGATGAACAGACTACGGTAATGTTAGGTTCAGTTACCATCCGATAGTTTCAGAGATTGCAGGGATTATTTATGCGCCGTTCTGATTTAAAAATCGGAGGGCTTTTTTTTGTCATTTCTGTGGCAGTTAAGCTCCCTTATTTAGGCACATTTCTCACCATAGATGAACCTCGCTGGATACGGGGAGCCGGTCAATTTCTGATGGCGCTTCGATCAGGCAATCTGGCCGAGACCTACTGGCACTTCCATCCGGGTATTACCATCACCTGGGGCGAGGTCATCATCTTATGGGTACAGAGCTGGTGGGCTGCCAACGCCACCCTGGAAGAATTTGTAAAATTCCAGATGGACAATCTCGCTCTCAGCGTGGGCGCGATGCGCCTATCGGGTGTTTTGCTGACTTCGTTTGCTCTGCCGTTTGTCTATGTCTTTGCCAAACCACTATTAGGCAAGTGGCCGGGTATCCTTGGGGTTGGCCTCTTGGCGGTAGACCCATTTTGGGTGGCTCACTCCCGTATTGTCAATGGGGATGCCCTAGCAGCGGTTCTGATGATTGTGTCATTCTTGGCCTTTGCTTTGTTACTCAATAAACCGGACTACAAATGGGCTATCATATCCGGCATATTTGTAGGTCTAAGTTTCTTAACCAAAATGCCTTCGCAGATTCTAATCCCCTTGATTTTAATGCTATCGATTATTGGTTATTTCAAAGACCGAAACTGGAAATTTTGGCTTAAGGCGCTGCTTTTATGTGGCTTGACCACCACCATTGTTTTTATTGCTTTGTGGCCCGCTATGTGGGTCGCTCCCATCAAAACCTTGCGGACAATGTATGTAGATACCTTTGAAGTAGGTGATATTGGCGGTAAAGATAAAGTAGAATTTTTTTTGGGGGTAGTGAGAGAGAAACAAAGCCTGTTCTTCTATCCTCTGGCGCTACTATTTAGATTAACCCCCGTCAATTTAGTGGGTTTAGTTCTGGCCTTGGGGCTGTTTCTTAGGTCTAAAGAGCGGTTAATCTCAGCCGAACTTAAATCAAAGCAGGCTGCGGCTCTTTTGGCCCTCTTTATTTTGGTGGTCGTAATCTTGGCTAACGTCAGCCCCAAAAAAGCGGATCGCTATGCCCTTTCTGTGGTTCTAGTGGTTGACCTTTTGGCCGGTATTGGTTGGATTTGGCTTATTCAAAAGATTATGGCGGCGAAAAAGATAACGATCAATCTTACCACCATAACCAGCCTTCTTATCGCGGGGCAACTTATATTTATCTTTCTCAACTATCCCTATGTTCTTACCTATTACAACCCCATCCTGGGAGGCTATGCCAAAGCTGTCGAGTTGGTTCCTGTGGGCTGGGGCGAAGGGTTAGAGCAAGCCGCAGCCTGGATAAACAGCCAACCTGATGGGCAAGAGGCCACCATATCGCCCTATTATGAAAATGTTACAAATCACTACCTTGCGGGTACATCTTTAGATTGGCCGAAAGATGGCAAAAAGCAAGTTCTGGCCGATTATGTGGTCTTCTATATTGCCCAAACGCAGCGCCAATTACCATATCCAGGGTTGGTTAACTATTTCCGAAAGCAGGCTCCGGTTTATACTATCCAGTATGGAGAAACGCCGTATATTTGGGTCTACAAACGAAAGCGGCCCATCAAGCCTTTGATTGGCGAAGCGCAAATTGTGGGCCGTGCCCAAATTGTAGGGTATTCTCAGTCCGAAACGAAATTGATACCGGGGAACTCAGCTGAATTTATTTTATATTTTCTAATCAAAGACCAGCCATTGCCTGACAATGAGGATTTTAGAGTATCCCTAGTTGATGCGCAGGGAAATGAACATGGGATGTGGCAAAGCGCGGCGGAGAATCAGTGGATACCTAATGCGATTGTCGAATGGAAAGGCACGTTGTCTTTGCCAGCGTCTCTACCCCCAGAGGATTATAAACTCAAAGTGGCTTTGATAGATACCAATATCAATGCCGAGGTCACACTTTTTCCCTTCGATGATGAGATTATCACCTTAGGTCCGTGAACATTATTCTAAATTCGTCATGATTTCGATACCGGTAATCCCTATCATCATTAAAGGTTTTTCTTATGCATAGAACCCTATCCCGGTGGTTTCACCAAAGCTTGATACTTTTTGTGATACTTGCTGCCGCTTGGCTTCGCCTATGGCAATTAAATAGTCTCCCCCCTGGCTTCTGGTATGATGAGGCTTACAATGCTATGGATGCCATCTGGATGCTCGATACCCATTCACCCAAGATGCTCTTCATTCATGATAATAACGCCAACGAGCCAGCCATACACTATTTGGGCGCACTTTCAATGGGTATACTTGGCGCTAAACCTTATACCTTCCGGTTGGTACCGGTCTTAGTCGGTATTCTTACCATTGCCCTTATGTATCGCTGGCTTATAACTTTCTTTGCCGATCATTCAGACCGCCGCTGGTTGGCCCTTTTAGCTGCTGCTGGACTGGCTTTCTCATTTTGGCACGTAGCTATGAGCCGAATTGGCTTTCGGGTTTTCCTTTTCCCGCTGATTGTTATTCTTACCACATATCTATTTTGGTACGGATGGCAAAACAGATCGTTGATACATTTTGCGCTGGCGGGTGTCGCCTTAGGTGTTGGTCAGTATACTTACCTTCCAGCCAGATTACTACCCTTAGTTTTTGGATGTTTTGCCCTGGCTTCGTTTATTCTCATTAAAAAACAACCTGTTGTCCACAAAGATATAAGAAATGTCCCACAAAAAGGTATTCATCAAAACCAAGATTTAGGGCATCGTAATCGTTTTGCTTTGGCGAGCCTCTATTTCTATACAGCTTCATCACAAAAAACCCTCTGGCTTGGTTTGTTGGTGATGATTGTAATTTCCCTCATTGTCTTTTTACCCCTTGGCCTTTTCTTTTTTTACCACCCCACAGCATTCTCCGCCCGTACAAGCAGAGTATTTATCTGGGGTGATATTGGCAACATACGTGACCTAATCCCTCTAGGAGAACATTTACTTGGCGGATTCCGGGTCTTTGTAGATGGTTACGATCAGAACTGGCGCCATGATCTACCTGGACGACCCAGTTTAGGCCAATTCAGTATCGCCGGTTTTTGGATAAGTTGGTTTGTTGTTTTTAGAAATCTTCGCAAACCCAACTATCTATTTTTGTTAATTGGGTTGCTCGTGCTGTGGGTCCCGGCTCTTATGTCTGACCAGGCTATCCATGCTCTTCGCCTTTCAGGGCTTCTACCCATTTATTATGCGCTTATGTCTGTAGGACTCATCGCTTTCGCCCGTCTCCTTGCCAAATGGTTGCCTCGACGTATCCCGGCCTATACCGTCAAACTAACCATGTTCCTCTTGGTTCTCATCTTTCTTGGGGGAACCACAACCTATGACTATTTTGTTCGATGGGCCAATGAACCCATGGTCTATCAAGAGCATAATGGCCCTTTAGCAGACCTAACTCGCTACCTGATTCACGAGTCTTACAGCACCGATATTCTGCTTCCCTTTCGTGTTTATTCACAACCCACTGTGCGTCTCTTACTCTATGATGAATTTCAAGAGACCAACGTAACACCAACGTATGACCCTCATCGTCCTGCGCTTCTTGTCACTTCGAATTCTGCCCTGGCAGAAAGACTGAGCAGAGTTAAGACCTCGTCTTATGTGTGGCTCACTCGCGATGCGACCGGGCATGGTATAGCTTATGTCTCGCGCCAACCGTGGCCTGAAGACCTAACCGAATTACCAACCGGCCAAACAACCCCCTTCAATAATCCACACACCGGAGAAACTGTTGCCCAACTGACCCAGTTAGAAAATGTTGGCCCGGTGTTAGGCTTATTCACAGACTGGCCACCCTCTCTAAACCTTGTTAATTACAAATGGGGACAGCTATTTGGCCTGATTGGTTATCAACTTTCTCCAGAATCGGTGCAACCGGGACAGAAATTACATCTCAACCTTTACTGGCAACTCCTAAGCAGTGCAAACGATTGGAACTATGACATCCGTATCGAAATAGTCGATGCTCAAGGTACTTTAATTGAGAAATCGGGTATTTCTGCTAAAGAATTATTTCGCTGGCGTCGGCATGGTTTTATTAGCTCCCAACGTTCCATTGAGATCGAACCAGAAACCATGCCTGGACCTCATCTGATACGTATTAGTTTTGTTGGCCGCGACGGTCAACGCCTACCGGTTTACACATCGGACAACAAATTACTGGGCAATCAAGCCGTAGTGGGAGAATTTTATATTTCTGAAAGTGATACCCATTAACTCCAAGCAAGATTTTGTGGTGAGTAGAGCGTGGAATGGCGAATAAAGCGTTACTTTCTGTCAAAACTAAGTTGAATAGTCTCTTAGAGGTAGACCCAAACCTCAAGCGTAATTACTATTTATTTTTGCTAACAATCCTGGTAGGTTATGCCGCTTTTCAGAGCATATTTATCTTAACCTTGCCGTTAACTTACGACGAAGGTCTGAATTTACAAGTTGGCTATTTAATTAATCAAGGCTATGAACCATACACTCAAATATTTACCTTAGCCAACCCGCTATTCGTTTGGCTCATCGGTTGGTTAGGCAAGTTTGGCCTATCACCAATTGGCTTTAAGTGGGTGTTCTTGCTATTTAGCTTACTCCTATTAGTCAATGTCTTTTTAATAGCTAAGTATTGGCTAGGCAATGTCGCCGCCCTCACCAGTATCTTTCTGCTCGTTACAGCCCCCACTTTTATGGCAAATGCGACCACAATCGTCGCCGTTATTCCGGCTCTGAGCATTGGCACATTATCCTTGGTTCTTTCACTATTCTACTTGAAATCGGGCAAACTATATTGGCAGGTACTCAGTGGTCTCTCTTGGAGTCTTGCCTTGTTCATTTCGACAACGGTCCTGACCATAGCTGTAATCAATTGGTTGTTTATCATTCTCTCGCCCATAAATGATACCCAAGGCGACCCGCTTCGCCTCAATTGGGCAAAAAGCTCTAAAGCTATAGGGTTGTGGTTGGTCGGCGCTATTATCTGTTTGGGCATTGGCCTGTTGATGGCTACCCCTGACGTAGTTATTCATCACATCTTTGCTAATCAATCAACGATTCGTCATAATCTGGCGATAAACCAAGACACCAATTTTGAACTGGTTGGGAGCTATATCACCACTAATTTCTGGTTAATGTTATTTGCCATTATAGGCTTGGCTCACCTGTACAACGCCTTTAATAATCATCCGCTATGGATTATAGTGATTTGGGGGACGTTAAGTCTTTGCTGTATAATGTTGCGCGTAATCCTGCCCCTGACAGACTTGAATATTTTGTTGCCGCCCGTAGCCATTGTGGCAGGCTGGGGGGTTGCAAAGGTGGGGCAATGGCTCGTTGGCTATTATCAGGCAAGGTATAATTTTAAGTCAGGCCCAATCCGGGCCGGATTGGGTATTGTATTAGGGGTAGGGCTTTACTTTCTAATCAGTTGGAGCCAATTTAATAGTTATATTCTACAAGATATCGGTAACGAGGAAGAGTTCATCCAATTCCAGCGCCAGCCCGAAATTGTTCAACTTATTCAACAACACACCAAGGCCGACGATTGTGTAGTTATCGATGATGCGGCCCTGGCTATTGCCGCAAAGCGGCTGCCTATACCCCAATTGGCTGGATTGACCAAGGAAAGAATAGCCAGCGGCCTTATCACGGAGGCAGAGTTAAAGACTCTAGTGGAAGCAGAGTGCGCTGCCGTAGTATTTTCTAACAGGAAATACACCCAACCATTTGACGACTTTAAAGATTGGGCTAAATCTTATTTTCCACATGAGCAAAAGCTCATAAGAACAACCATCTATTACAAATGAGTACCCAGACAAAAGAAGTGAACAAAACGTCACAAAATCGCATCCTGCTATGGGGAGGTATCTTTATACTTGTTACAGCCTCCTATTTATGGCGAATTAAGGTGTTCAATAACTTTCCTTTCAGTTATGATGAGGGGATCCATATTATTTTGAGCAAGCTCTGGGCAAGGGGTTACCCGCCTTACGAAAAGATTTTTGTCAGTTATCCCCCGGTTTTTCTTTGGTCACTAGGAATTCCATGGAAGCTCTTCAATCAACTGTCAGCCATAAGATTATTGATGAGTACCTACGCCATCGTGGGGATTATTGCAGTGGTTTATATAGGGTCGGTTTATCATAGCCATTTGGCGGGCTTGGCCGCTGGAATACTGTTATCTTTTTCACCTGACTATTTTATCCCTTCCGTTGCCATCATGGGTGAAGCTCCTTCAATTGGTGTTGTAGTTGCTGCCATTG
>Ga0210124_1001504_pt1 | contig 9987 bp, 11 predicted proteins | sample Muzzi_PWC_D2_FD_185554 | JGI IMG/M metagenome (GOLD analysis project Ga0210124, IMG submission 185554) | Wetland microbial communities from San Francisco Bay, California, USA, that impact long-term carbon sequestration - Muzzi_PWC_D2 (SPAdes) | ecosystem: Environmental > Aquatic > Marine >...
GATTCGTACTCGATCGCCGTCCTTGCGAACGCTACCCTCCAGAACTAGATCGACATTTAGCGATTCGCCAATCACACGAATATCTTGATCACCGCCTTTGAAGGAAAATGAGGACGTACGACCCGCCACTCTCAACCCTTCCAGTCTGGTCAGCTCATTCAGCAGTTCCTCTGCAATTCCGTCGCCAAAATATTCCTGATCGCCCTCCGGGCTCATGTCAACAAACGGCAACACTGCGATCGATCTACCGTCAGCAATCGGTGCTCGTGATAGGTTGCTATCGCCACTCTGCGAATCAGTTTGGTTCCACGCTATCGCACCGGCTACGACAATAAGCGCGCCAATGAGCGCATAATCTAGTTTGTTGCTTGCCGCCTTATGTTCCCCTTTCTCCCCTGGTTGAGTTGTTCTAATCCCCTCAGGAGTTAATTCAAAGGCCCACGCGAATAAGGTGGCAATGGGAAATCCGATTGCGAGCAATACAATAACAACAGTATCGAACCAGTCTGGAAGATTCAGTGGTGCGTCCACCTCGGACACCACCTGGATGATCAACCAGCTTGCGATCACATACGCCGCAGCGACGCGAAATACATTGCGACGTTTCAGCTCACCAAGAATTGACAAGTGCTCTCCTAACGTTGACGGGTCACGCTCAGCACGGCCACCTCGGGTCGAAGGCGGACATCGATTCCCAATATGACTCGACCAAATTGCCCGATTTCATGAGCGGCTGCTTTGGGAATTGCGGCCTCTCATTAGTTTAGCAGGCCAGAGGCTCCTTTCAGACAAAAGCGATCATCGACAACTGTTCGGTGAAGCCAGTGCGTGCTACTTTCGCACAATGAAGAACTACTTTGCGGTGTGGCGACGCAGGGGTCCTAAGTGGGACCCGTCCGCGCCTATGAGGGAGCAGTTTCACTGGTCGGAGCACGCCAAATTTATGAACAGACTCGCGTCGCAGGGTTTCGTTGTCCTCGGGGGGCCGCTCGGGAACGGCGAAAAAATTCTGTTGATTGTCGACGAGTCAAATGAAGAAGCCATTCGGACGCGCCTTGCGGCTGATCCATGGAGCGAGGATCGCTTGCTCGAGATTGAGCACATACTGCCCTGGACCATTTTGCTCGAATCCTAGATTCGATGAAAATCCGACCGTCCGCTTTGGATAAAAGCGGCCTATCATCAATTTAACAGCCGATCGGCTGGAAACGGTCAACATGGTTCGACCCCGGTTTAATGGACCGTTTGAAATTGGCGTTGGTTTTGTTCCTCAAACGCAGCCGGACTTATATTACCAAGATAACCGTGTCGACGCTTTCTGTTGTAGAAACGTTCAATGTAATCGAACACATCGGCCTTCGCTTCATCTCGATTCAGGTAACGCGTGCGATTCACTCGCTCGCGTTTCATTAATCCAAAGAAGCTTTCAACCACCGCATTGTCGTAACAGTTGCCTCGCGCACTCATGCTGCACTGGATGTTGTGTTTGTCCAGCTCGTCACGAAAGTCATCACTCGTATACTGGCTGCCGCGATCAGAATGATGCAGCAGCTCGCCTTCAGGACAGCGCTGGCCGATTGCCATATTCAGTGCGTCGATTACCAGGTGCCGATTGATCCAGCGACCCATCGACCAGCCAACGATACGCCGCGCGTAAAGATCCATCACCACCGCGAGATACAACCACCCCTGGTGTGTCGAGATGTACGTGATGTCAGACGCCCAACGCTCGTTCGGGCCATCAGCCGTGAAGTCCTGCTCAAGCAGGTTGTCCGCTACCGGGTGACTCGGGTCACGCTGGGTGGTGACCTTGAAAGACAGCTTCGGACAGCCTTTAAGGCCGGCTTTTCGCATTAGTCGGGCTACCTTGTGACGGCCACACTGGTGGCCTTCTTCTTTGAGCTCAGCGGTGATCTTCACCGCCCCGTACACGCCATCACTGTCGATATGAATGCGCCGAATTACGCGTGTCAGTTCCCGATCCTGCTTTGCTCTTTGGCTCTCAGGCCTGACACGCCAAGCGTAGTAACCGCTTCTCGATACTTCGAGTAAGCGGCACATCATCCTCACTGGATACTGGTTGCGGCGTCGATCGATACAGAGGTATCTCACTTCGACTCCTTGGCAAAGAAAACCGCCGCATCTCTTAAAAAATCCCGTTCCTGCTCCGCCTTGGCAAGCTTACGCTTAAGCTCTGCCATCTCCTCGTCACGACTTTTGCCCTGACCCGGAAAGGCTTCGTCACCCAGTAACCTGTACTGATCTCGCCAACGGCGAAGCTGACGTTCACTAATACCAAGACCCTCGCAAACTGCCTTGTCCGTGGTACCGTCTTCGCTGGCACGTTTCAGAGCATGACGCTTGAACTCTGGGCTATATCGTCGATACTTCTTCTTTGCCATGGAACACCTCCTTCCGCATTATGCGGACATTGAAAGGTGTCCACCAAACTGGGGCTGAACGAGTAACGCGGACATTAGAAACGGCAAAAACCCACAGAATCTGAAGTCAGCTAACAGCCTTGAGCGGAAACAGTTCGGACAGACAGGCAGCACTGAGTGCCGCGTGATGAAAACCTCTGTGTCAATGCAGCCAGTCTGGCAAACGTGCGAGTTCCACCTCCCCCGGGGCGTGACCTTTTTTCCAGCGATAACGTTTGCCGGACGGATGAATCGAGGGCGGGGTGACAATGCAGCCACCGTCGCCGCGCAGATCGATGCCCGGTCTAATGTTGGTCCTGTTCTTTACCTCGGCGCCCGGATGCGAGAAATACAGATGGCGCCCGCCACCGCCAGTAATCGACTCGACCGTTGTCGGCAGCGGGCCGTTTTCCTGCTCAAGTTCCCGCATGCTCCTGTTCCCGCCGTGTCGTGGGTCTACATCGACGACCACCAGTCCCGACAACGCGCCGGTCACGACGGCTACGTTGTAGTTGGGTGAATGCTGAAACCAGTCATGGATCGTCTTTTCAGTAACGTATTTGTGCTGATAAGCCTTCCAGGCAATGGCAGGCCGCTTGGCCCTCTCGCGGATAGGGATGACAGACCAACCGCGGCTCAGATATTCAAGCGCGGCTTTTTCGGTTGCAGGTGTGGTCATAAGCGCCTGGAGAATTCGCTAGTGCGATAAACCCATCTTGTCGATGAAGGATTCCCATCGCGGGTCGCCGTGGAGATCGGCCAGGCGCGGATCATCCGGCACCAGCCGTACCGAGGTCGGCGGCAATTCGAGCGCTCCGAAAAAGACATCGGCAGCCTGCAGGATCAGCCAGGAAGCAACTGCATATAGCGCCGCCATCCTGACGACATTTCGACGCCTGAGTTCGCCCAAAAAAGACATAAATACGCTGGCCCCGGCAGTGGTCGGCTAAGGAAAATGGGACCGCTTTGGTTCATAAGCGGACCTTTCGAGTCATCTTAGCTGATTGTTTGCTCCAGGGGTAAAGCAGACACTCATTCAGTCGAACTTCGAATTTTTCGATGTCCGCGTTCGGCCAAAAGTCTTCATTCGGTCGTCGTGTCCTGGCAGCGTGTGATTCGAAAATCTACCGATATTCTTCCGGGTTTCGTCACTCGAACGGACCGGCAACCTGAAGATGCCGACGAATTTCGTCGACCGTCTTCAGCTTCAGATCTGTAACGATCAAATGGTCGTCGAGATGTGCACGACCCTCCTTTTCCAGCCGCTCCAGGTGTGGTGGCCCAAAGCCCCAGTCACTTCCAGGCTGCCTCGGAACCACATGAAGATGAAAGTGCGGAACTTCCTGTCCGCTGCCAACGCCATTATTCTGATAGAGGAGGACCCCGTCAGGCGCAAATGCGTCAACCATTGCCTTTGCCACCCGTTTTGCGGCAGACATGACGGCTGATTCTTCCGCACTGTCAAGGTCAAGCAAAGTTGGCGCGTGACGAAGAGGAATCACAATTGACTGGCCAATCTCGAACTGGCGGCCGTTCAACAACGTCATTGTCAGTTCACGTCGCTCGATCACCTGCCACTGATGTGCATTTCCGTTTGCGACCTCGCAGAAAAAACAGGGTTCGCCGACAGGCATAGGGAAATGCACGTAGTTTCCTCGGGTTGAGTTGAAGAATGACTATGACAAGGTGGAATTCACCTGCAGCCAACGCACGCGTCTATTTGTCGCTGTCATCAGTATCGCTACTCCAACAGGTTTCCACGAACTGGGCAAAATCATCCAGCAGGGCCGACTTGTGCTCCAACCAAAGAATTCTTCTCGTCTGGGCTGTCGTCGAACCCGACGGGTCACAGATGAATTTCTCATACAATGTCCAATCCTTGTTGCTCATCGTTCCCCGTTGCCACTGCAGAAAAGCATTCTGATAGCGTATCCACTGTGCTCTCAGGAGGAAAAAGTAGCGCGAGGCATCCGTCTCGTTCAGGTCAGCGGGATTTACGTTCGCAAGCCGCCAGATTCGGTTAAGCTCCGGATCAGTAGCCATGAGCAACAAGTATTCCTGAGATTCTTCGGTAATGCCCTGCAGCGTGGAGGCTTGCACCGCTTCCGTATTCTGCTTCAGCTCAAAGCCTACGAAAATGAGACCCAACAAAACCGCCCCTGCACCGATTATCTCGATAAGGGCCTTGGAGTTTCCATTCGTCAAGTCGATCATTATGATGCTCTGATAAGACCGCAATTGCGCAAGAATACGAGTTTGCAACGCCTGTGTCCGCATTGCGCGGTCAGATCAGACTCTTGATCGCTTATTTGTGACACCGGTGAGAACAATATCGGGGGGACTATGCGTGGACTGAAGGGTAAGAACGTGCTGGTGACCGGCGGAGCCAGCGGCATTGGCCAGGCTACGGCGATGCGTTTTCTTGAAGAAGGCTGCAGTGTCTGCATCCTCGATCGAAGCGCCGAGGCACGGGCCCGGGTTCGCGTCGAGTTGCCCGACCTCGCCCGGGCGATCGACGCCGACGTGGCGAGCCTCGACCAGGTTAAGGCCGCATTCGCGGAGGCAATCGATTGTATGGGTTCAGTCGACGTACTCATCAACAATGCCGGCATCAGCATCAGACACGATTTTCTCGACATCACGCCCGAAGAATGGGACGAAGTGCTGAACATCAACCTCAGGGGTATTTTTTACGTGGCACAGACCGCGGCAAAACACATGATGGAGAAGGGATCCGGCGTGATCGTCAACACTGCCTCGACAGCAGGGTCGACAGGATACCCGCACTATGCCGACTATGCCGCCAGCAAAGGGGGCGTCATCGCGTTGACCCAGACCATGGCGCTGGAACTGGCTCCCGTCGTACGTGTGAATGCAATATCGCCGGGTTACGTACTTACGCCAATGCAGCGCGCCGAATACTCGGACGAAATGCTGGCTGCAGTAAACCGCAAGATTCCGCTCGGGCGGCACGCGAAGCCGGCTGAGATCGCCGCGTTATTCGCATTCCTTGCCTCGGAAGACGCGGCATTCGCCACAGGCCACGTCTACGTAATGGACGGTGCGGAAACGACCGGCGGTTTATGCAGCCAGTGGGCTCACGAGTAAAGTAGACGAATGAGGATGAATAGATGAGGCTGAAAGGAAAAGTCGCCCTGATTACGGGCGGTACGTCGGGAATCGGCAGTGCCACCGCCATGCGCTTTGCTCGCGAAGGGGCGAAGGTCGCGATCACGGGCCGTAACGACGAGCGCGGCGAAAAGGTCGTCGGGGAGATTATCGCGGACGGTGGAGAGGCTTTTTTCATTCGTTCCGATGTGCGTTTCGCCGACCAGTGTCGCAATGCAGTCGACCGAACGCTCGAACGCTTCGGCAAGATCGACGTGCTGTTCAACAACGCCGGCGTATTTCATCCGAAGACGATCCCCGAATGCACGGAAGAAGAGTGGGATGAGACGATCGACTCCAGTCTCAAGGGTGCCTTCCTGATGTCCAAATACGCCCTGCCCTCGATGATCGAACAAGGCAGCGGTTCGATAATCCATACGAGCTCCGGCTGGGGAATACTCGGCGGTAGCGGGGCCGCATCCTATTGCGCCGCCAAGGGCGGGCTGGTGGTGATGGCCAAGGCGATGGCAATCGATCACGGACCGCAGGGAATTCGCGTGAATTGCGTCTGCCCCGGCGACGTGATGACGCCCATGCTGCCCGATGATGCCGCCAAGCGTGGCATGGCCTGGGATGATTACGCCGCGGGTGCCGCTGATCGCCCACTGGGCCGAATCGGCACGCCCGAGGAAATCGCAGACGCCGTGCTGTTCCTGGCGTCGGACGAGTCAACTTTTGTGACAGGCGAGTCGCTGGTTGTCGACGGTGGGGGCGTTGCGGGTTGAGTGGTCCGACAGATAATCTAGACGTAGTGGATCTAACGCCGTAGCGTCCGTTACGGGACCTTGGCAGCCACTAAGAATGGGCATTCACTGGAGTAGCCACAGGGCAGCATTCTTCGTACGGGACAACACCGTCGCGACGCTCGTACCACCCCCTGGAACGGTTGACAAGGCGGACCGCCATCAACATTACGGGCACCTCTATGAGTACCCCGACCACAGTCGCCAGCGCAGCGCCCGACTCGAAACCGAACAGTGCGATCGCCGTTGCGACGGCCAGCTCAAAAAAGTTACTGGCGCCAATAAGCGCGGACGGTCCGGCCACACAATGTGGCGATCGCGCCAGACGATTCAGAAAATAAGCCAGTCCCGAATTGAAAAATACCTGGATCAGTATTGGCACTGCGAGCATCGCGATAATCAATGGCTCGGCGATGATCTGTTGCCCCTGAAAACCGAAAAGCAGTATGAGCGTTGCCAACAACGCACCGAGGGACAACGGACCGAGGCGGGCTATCGTCTGCGCGAGTTGCACCTGCCCATTGTCGCGATTCAGCAGGTTTCGGCGCCACGAGTTAGCGACGATCAGCGGTACGACAATATACAGAACGACCGACAGGAACAGCGTGTCCCACGGCACCGTGATCTCGGACAATCCCAGCAGCAGGGCAACGATCGGCGCAAATGCAAAGACCATGATGACGTCATTCAATGCCACCTGCGACAGTGTGAAATGTGGTTCGCCGCGCATCAGATGACTCCAGACGAACACCATCGCGGTACACGGCGCGGCTGCCAGGATCACCAGTCCTGCTATGTATGAATCGATTTGTTCCGCAGGAAGATAATCGCGAAATACGTAGCCTATGAACCACCAGCCGAGCAGCGCCATGGAAAAAGGTTTGACTGCCCAGTTAACGAACAACGTGATTCCGACACCTCGCCAGTACTTTCCGACTCCTTTCAGTTGTTTCAGGTCGATCTTGATCAGCATTGGAATGATCATCAGCCACACAAGCACGGCCACCGGCAGATTGATTTGAGCCGCCTCGATGCCGCCCACGAACTGAAAAATTCCGGGAAACAGCTGCCCAAGCGCTACTCCCAGAACGATGCAAAGTGCGACCCAAACTGTGAGAAACCGCTCGAAGACACCCATCGCATTCGCTCCTTTGGTGTTGTCACTCATTTTTGCATATTCCTTCGCGATCGCAGTGGGCGCATGTAGATAGTCGAAGCGCCCTCAACCAGGATGCGCAGTCGCAGAACGACTCGGAGCAGCCACGTATCCTCTTCAGGTGACTTTTTCACTTTCATCCTTTAGCGCCACTTTAGATAAGGGCCTTCCGCCGATCAATCCGTAACGTCGCCTATTGCGTCAGGAATGGCATTTCCTCGTCTGCGATGCGAAATAACTCGGCAACAATCGTATTTCGATCAGGTTGGACATGCTGACCTTCGGTATAGCGCAATCGTTTGGGTTTTCCCGCACTGTCGAATAGCGCTTCTGCCTGACCCGCTGGTGTCCTTTCGTCGTCGCGGGCCCCGACGATCAAAACAGGTCGCGGTGATACTGCGGCAATATGCTTGCTCGTGTCGAAAACCGGACCGTACGCCAACCAGTACAGGATCTTCGCCAGCGGATAGTGGAGGAATTGTGTTTCAATCCGTCGGGCGACCTGAACCTGAAGCCACAAGCGGATGTCGACGGCGCCATGAACAAGCATCACTCCGGTGATTCGCGGGTCGCGCGCGGCGGCGGCCGCGGCAAACGGTACGCCGAGACTGGCCCCAACGATGACTATCTTATCCCTATCGACCCACGCCTCCTTGACCAGCCAATCCATAATGAGTGATACAGACGGAACGGTGTCCAGAATTGCACGCCGTGCCCGTGGAATCGTTCTTGCGATCCGTAGTACGCCGTTGGCTTCATCAGGTTCGTCGTATGGATAATCCATGCCGACAACGGCACGATGGCCAACATCGCCAAACAGATCAACGGCGTCGCTGCCGGTTTGGTGCCCACCCAACACCAGTAACACCGGTACCGCACTCGCACTCGCTTCGCGAACGACACGAAACGAAACTTCAAGGCCGGAATCGGACTTCAGGCTTACCGTTTCGGAAAGCTGCCCTTCTTCAAGACTCGATTCCTCGACCACAACCGTGTCGATCTGACCCTGTCGATCGCCAAACCACTTATCTCTCGGCCGCGCGGATTCCCAACTCAGCCATGTAAGCAACAACGCAATCGATATCACGACTGCCGCTGTGAAATAGACGAGGACTGTGCGCGCCTTTTTAGCACTCATCAACTTGAGCCCTGGCATGCCGATTGATCCGATTGCGGACTGTCAGGTACCTGGCATTCGACCGCCGTTATCTCTCATACGCCGATCTTGGCAAGTGTATCGATGACCTCTCTCATGAATCGTTCAACCGTCGGATGATCAATTGCGAATCGCGCCTCGAGCAGTTTTGCCTGTTCGACCACTGTGGCCGCGGTGGGCTCCGTGGTCGACGGGTCGAGCAGATCGTGAATGCCGGCATCCAGCTCCCTGAGGGAGGAACGAGTATCGGCGTCCAGTTCCGCTTTTTGCACTTCTTCATGCAATTTTGAAAGTAATTCTCGAATTTTTTCGTTGCTCATCTACGGCCTATCCTGAATATCGTTTTATCGGCGCCAGGTTATCGATCCGGTCCTGTGACCATATCAGACCCGCACCTTGCAAAATAATCAAGCCAAATACCGGCCTGCGTATCAAGTGGCCTATTCCTTCCGGTACTTTGCAAACCACGCGAGAATATTGTCGACCTTGGCAATCTGATTCGACGGTCGTGTCGCGATGCCATGCGAAGATTCGGGTACGCGCACCAGCGCGGTATCTATCTTTCTGAGTTTCAGTGCCTGGTAGTATTGCTCCGACTCCGGTATTGGCGTGCGATGATCGGACTCGCCAGCCATCAGCATTGTTGGTGTAGAAACGTTACCGACCAGCGACAAGGGAGAACGGCGCCAGTATTCCTGCGGATCTTCCCAGGGATACTTCTCGAACCAGTATTCGGGCACTGTTGTCGATATGTCGCTGTATAGCGCTTCGCTTATCCAGTTGATCACCGGTTTTGCGACGACCGCGGCGGCGAATCGATCGGTCTTGCCGACGATCCATGCGCTCAGCACGCCACCACCCGAACCGCCGGTTACAAACAACTGATCTTCGTCGATATAGCCGCGCGCAATCACGGCATCGACGCCCGACATCAGGTCGTCGTAATCCTGCCCGGGGTAGTTGTGATGAATCTCGTTCGCGAATTGGTCACCATAACTGGTCGAGCCCCGTGGGTTGGTAAAGAGCACTACGTAGCCGGCCGCCGCATATAACTGGTCCTCGATACTGAAATGTGGCCCGTACGCCGTGAACGGCCCGCCGTGTATTTCAAGGATCAACGGGTATTGTTTTTCCGCATCGAAGTCGGGGGGCGTAACGATCCATCCCTGCACTTCGTGGTCACCGACAGATGACTGCCAGTTGATTTCTTCGACCTTGCCAAGCGTCTTGTGCCCGAGGAGATCGTCGTTGAGATGGGTCAGTATCGAGGGAGAGCTGTTTCGCCGACCGGCTGCCACATCGGCGGGCCGGTTCGGTGCGCCGGCGGAATAGGCGTATGCACCG
>Ga0210124_1001506_pt1 | contig 9981 bp, 6 predicted proteins | sample Muzzi_PWC_D2_FD_185554 | JGI IMG/M metagenome (GOLD analysis project Ga0210124, IMG submission 185554) | Wetland microbial communities from San Francisco Bay, California, USA, that impact long-term carbon sequestration - Muzzi_PWC_D2 (SPAdes) | ecosystem: Environmental > Aquatic > Marine >...
CATGCTCCAGATTAGAGATACGATCAACAATAAGGTTAGGGTCTTCTGCCTTAAGCTGCTCTTGAATGAGAGAGACCGGAACAGCAATATTGATGAGGTTACGAAAGTTTTCCGTAACGCTGACGCCTTCGGCTTCTAGCTCGGCGATAAGGGCAGCGGAGTCTTCTGTGTCTAACACCAGGGTCATTACGATTTCATCATTATCGTTCAAGATACCACGCTGCCGGGCCAGAGCTAAAGCCGTTTCCTGACCACCCTCCTGAAAGGCCAGGTAAAAATCTTTATAGACAGAGCCAAGCTCAGGATTCTCTAATAAATCGGCCAATTCGGGATAGTTGGGCCGGATTTCTTCGACAATTTCAGAGAGTGAAGGAGGTGGGGTTATCTCTATATCAGGGATTTCAAAGGCGCTCGGGACCGGGGTCGGTGTGGCGTTTGCACCAAGTCCAAATAGTGTTCCTCCTTGCGATAAGCCATATAAGAGGACCCCTGCTCCAACCAATACCAATATTACAGCGGCTACAATGGCGATGGCAATATATTGACGATTCACTTAACATTTCCTTTGTAAATAGTAGGGACAGGTTTCAAACCTGTCCCTATAGATTTTCATTGTCAAATCTCATCCTTACGCTTGACCCGCCACAGTGCCAGACCACCCCAAAGTAGTGTGTGTGCCCATAAGAAAATCCAGCGTGAGAGAAGCGCCAATCCGTTATGGGTGTAGTTGATAAAAAAATCAGCCGTGGTGGGTACATCTTCTGTAACTGTTTGAACACCCCGGCCAAAATTAACCTCTCGCTCGACTCGTATCTGGCCTAGATTGTTCAAAGCATCCATGTCCGTGCTAGCGCCCAGAGCCTCCAAAGACCAACGAGTAATTGTGAGCCAGGAGATTGGTTGGGTAAAAGCCGATAGCTCGAAGATAGCGCCGGAAAATACAATTTGTACGAAGAGTACAATCAGCACCAGATAGATGACCATATCTCTGGAAGAGGCCAGGGCAGAGATGAACAGGCCCAAAGCAACACTGGCTAATGCTGTGAAAATCAGGGTGAAATAATATTCAGGCACCGCCCATAAAATAGCCCCAGAGCCGGGGAAATCTATTTTGAAGGCCAAAACAATGAGCAAGAGAAGGCATTGTAGCACCATAAATGCCCCTAGAACAACAAACTTCGAGCCAAAGTAGGGCCATAGCTTTAAATTAATCATCCGCTCGCGGCGATAGATAGCTTCCTCTTTGATGATTTCAAAAGAAGCGGCAAAGACCCCCAACAAATTGGCCGAAAGGGCCATCATAAAGAGTAGGGTTTGAGCCTTATCCACAATGGTATAGATACCTTGAGCATCCATAATAGCCAGAATTTCAGAGGGGGCATTGCCGACCAGGGTGGTGCTGTTGCTGATGAGCAGCAAAAAGACACCAATGATGGGCATTACAGCCAGGAGCACCCATAAACTAAGTTTGTCATACCGAATCAAGCTCAGATAACGTTGAGTCAAAACCCAGAACTGTTTAAACTGTTCCACCGGGCCAAGTTTAGCCAAATTGCTGGTCGATGAGAGGGGGCGGGCCACTTCGCCACTTTGACGGTTCGTAATATAGGTGCGGTATATGGCTGAATTTTCGTAATGTTCGGCCCAGAGGGGACCTGCCGGAATTTGGGTCTCCTGCGCATCGCCGGAAGAGGGCTTCTCTTGATTGAGGTATTGTCTAAATTCTGGCTCAATTTCTTCGGGAACCGTTGGGTCATCATTAGGAGTGAAGGTTTGTGAGAGACGGGTGTAAATATCGGCCAGGTTGTCGACCTTAAAGAAATCGGTGGCCTGGTTTGGCGGACCAAAGTAGGCTAACTTACCCCCGTGGGCCATAAAGGCAACCTGGTCACAATTGTTAAGGATATGGCTGGTGGCGTGCGTCACCAAAATAATCGTGCGACCTTCATCGGCCAGTTGACGGAGTGTATCCATCATTAACTTTTCCAGACCGGGGTCAAGGCCGGAGGTTGGCTCGTCTAAAAAGAATATCCATGGTTCGGCCAGTAACTCGGCGGCGATACTGACTCGCTTGCGCTGACCACCACTCAAATTGCGAACCATGCTTTCCGCCTGGGCGACCATCCCCACCTTGAATAACACCTCATCTATGCGTTTTTCAATTTCTGTTGCTTGCAAATCTGGCAAGCGCAGTCGGGCGGCATAACGGAGAGCCTGGCGGACCTCAAGTCCCTGGTGGATAATATCATCTTGAGGTACATATCCCATCATTGTACGATATAGATTGAAATTACTATACAGGTTGTCGCCATTAACCAATACCGTGCCGCTGGTGGCTCGGCCAATACCGTTCAAGGCTTTCATCAATGTTGTTTTGCCGGTCCCACTTCCACCCACCAAGGCCACAAATTCTCGTGGATTAACGACCAAATTTAAATCGCGCAAGACAGTTTTTGATTTGGCTTTATCTGTAACCCCCAATAGATTGGTTGCATAAAATGTTTTCTCAAGATTGACCGCTTCCAGCCGAAAGTTTCGCTCTGCAGAAAATGGGGCAAACCTCCCGGCTCCTTGATAAACCAGATTAAATGGACCAATTTGGACAACATCACCTCGAGACAGGGCTTGCATCCGGCGTTGGGATAGTTGAGTGCCATTGATAAAGGTTCCATTATTACTGCTCAAATCTTGAATAGCATAACGTTCTGGGTCGCTCTTGATAACGCGGGCGTGATTCCAAGAGACAGCCGGATGATTAAGTGAAATTGCAATATCGGGGTTTCGACCAATGTAGGAGATAGTTTGCGTAAGTTCGTAAACCTTGGAGGTATCGAGGTCAAGAATCTTGGCAAAGCCTGTTGGCGCAATATAGGTGAGGCTGGCCGAATTACCCAGAGCATCACTAAAACGAATAATATCATTTGAAGCCAGGAGGTGAAGCGTGTTGGGTCTAAGGCGGCGACCATTAACAAAGGTGCCGTTGGTGCTGTCTAAATCTGTGATGGTATGTCCTTTGGAGGTTAAATCAATTTTGGCGTGGTGGTTGGAGACAATGGGGGATAAAACCCGAATCATATTGTCCCGATTGCGACCCAATGTGGTTGAGGCTTTTGATAAGAACTCTTCCTGAGTTTCTGTACCGGGAATATACACAATAATTTTAGCCAGTGCTCCGCCATGAACGGTGGCAGTAGCCTGCTGCTCGTCTGCGGTTCGTAATGGGGAGCCACAATTGGTACAAAATGGAGCCTCAGGATGCTTAAGTTGTTTGCCACAATGAGGACAATTGTTTGTGATTTCTGCCATTCGTATATCTCTAACTTTAATTGTTATTGATTATATCATTGGGTTTCAAGATTGAACAATTGAATTATCCCCACATCTTGTGGTATTAAAATAGGCTACCACCAGATGTGGACTATTTATCAAATCCCGGCTTATTTTTGACATAAAATGACTTTACATAACTAAAAAATTTATGATTATGTCAAATTTACTACTATATATAGTATGTTTTTGTAGTTTAATTACTATATATAGGGGCTTGTCATAAATGCAGGACAGTGTTATAATGCGCCTTAACATTGTTAATAATGTTAAGAAAGAATCGGGATAATTCCTGATTGGATGTAATAATCATGTTCAAAGAAAAGACTATTCGGAGGAGCACTGAAGCTCCTCGACAAATTCAATATGATCTCAAAAGTCTGCAATGGGCTGTTGAAACCATTCTGCGGGCTTCGGCGACTCAACTTGCCATTTTGTATAACCTGGCGGATCAAATAGGTAAACGATTCTTCACCCTGTCTGGTGATTTTAGCTTTGAGTTTCCAATTGGAAAGCAACACAAGTTGAGTGGCATACCGCAAACTCACACACCAGTAGACGTGGTTGAAATTCTGGACAAATTGGAGCAAGTTAACCAAAAGTTGGCCTTGCGAGAGGCAGAGTTAACCCAATTGCGCAGCATCGAAATGATGATTAGTTCATCGTTGGATCTGCATGAAGTGTTGAAGCGTATTCTCAATGGCGCTCTTGATATGATTGGGGCTGAATATGGCCAGGTTGTGCTGACCGGTAAATATGCCACTGATCTTGTCCGTCAGGTGAGCTTCCCTGAAGTTTTAGGCTCACTGAGTGAGATAAAGTTTGGTATTACCCAATCAATTATGGAAGACAAGCGGCCTAAACTTATCAATGATGTCACTTTGACAGATAACAATGATGGCCTCCATTCTCATGTGATGAAGTCTTTAATGGGGGTACCCATTTTATTAGAGACTGAGCTAATTGGGGTGATCAATATTGCTGGTCAGGAAGCGAATATTTTTGACGAGCAATCGCTTGATTTGCTGAAGCAGTTGGCGGTACAAGCTGCTATTGCTATCAACAATGCCTACCAGTTTAAAACCGAGCAAGAGATTCAGGAACGGTTGGCGAATGCGGCTCAAGTTGTGGCGATGGGCGATATGGCCAGTAATATGGTGCATAATATCAATAATGGGGTTGGCTCAATTAAGGCCGACATCCAATATCTAAAACGCCGTCAGGCTCTTGGCGAGCTTAATCAAACTGAATTAGTTCAGCTTCTTGACGAGATGTTAGAGAGCGCCGAGGCTACCTTAGCCATGGCCGAAAAGATTTGCAAGCCTTTTGAAGCACTGCCTCAGGAGACAGTTGATGTCAACACCTGTCTTCGGAAAGTATTGCGACAAAAACGAGACGAACTCTCAGACACCATCGTTTTAGAGGAGTTATGCGAATTACCGCCAATTTTGGCGACCAAGCAGCTTGAACTCGTCTTTGACAACTTGATCAACAATGCCTTGGTGGCGATGAAAGACCAGGTAACGGGTGTTTTGAAGTTTACTATCCGCTGTTCCCCTGATGGACACTGGATTGAAGTGTTAATACAGGATTCCGGGCCTGGGTTGCCCCAACATCTCTGTGCCGATGATATCTTTAAGCTAGGGGTGAGTGGCAGAAAAGATGGTTTGGGGTATGGCCTGTGGTGGTGCGATACGTTCCTAAAGCGGTGGGGTGGACGCATAGAGGTTAAGAATACCCGGCGAGGCTGCCAGTTTTTGGTGCGATTGCCTATTGCTGCCTCGGGGTATTATTAAGGAAAAGAACATGACCAAAGCTGTTGTCTTTATCAGCTATAGTCACAAAGATGAACTAGAAAAGAATATGCTGGTCTCTCACCTGGGTGTGTTGCAGGGACACGGTTTGGTGAGCCTATGGAACGACGATGATGTTGGCCCTGGTGGTGACTGGAAGACAGAATTAGACCAGGTCATCGCTCAAGCCAAAATCGCGGTGCTCCTGATTACCGCCAACTTCTTGAACTCGGAATTTATCCTGCACAGTGAAGTGCCGGAGTTGTTGAAGCGCCACCAGGATGATGAACTGGTTATCATTCCGGTGATTGCCAGGGCTTGCGCCTGGAAGGCCGTTGATTGGTTGCAGCCTTTGAGTATCAGGCCCCAGAGTGGCATACCCGTTTGGGCTGAGGGGGGGCTGCATGTTGATGACCAGTTATGCCTCATCGCCGAGGAGATTATGGGGATTGTCAAGCAGGAGGCCAACGGACTGTCTTTTGCGGCAAATGATGACACTCACCTGCAACCCACTACCGACTTGGACTCCTACCACGCGATTTACAAGGGAGTCGATGAGGATGGCAAAAGTAGAACCAAGGCTAAAGCCTCGACTCCGGCAACAACTTCCAATGGCAAGGGAGGCCCGTGGCGGGTCTTGATTGTCGAAGACGAACCGAGTTGGCAAAAGAGACTTGGCCGGGTGTTGGAAGAGATCAATTGTACAGTGGTCACAGCCACTGACTACAGTGAGGTTGAGAAGCTCTTGGACAACTTCGATTTCAATCTAGTCACCATCGACCTCAATCTGGATAAATCTACCCAATATGCCGATGGCCGTGAATTGGCCCGCGAAATACGAGAGCGATTCGGTGATGATATCCCCATCATCATCGTTACCGGCACCGGCAATCTTGACGAACAACGCCGCGCCTTCAAGGAGTATAACGTCTTCGATTTTATCGAAAAGGCCAAACTTGATATGGAGGAGTTGCAAAGAACGGTGCTTGAAGCGGTTGGCGGTTCTCCATCATAATTGTCTCGCAAACTGTAGGTATCAAACGCCCCGACTTGACCAAGTCGGGGTGTTATTTTCTGGTGATTAGGTGCTGCTATCTTAGCGTAGCCGGTAAAAGGGCACCACCCCATGAACACCCTTTAATATCGCCCGGTCTTGCTCAACGTTAAGTGAGGCAGTTCGGATGATGCTATCGGCCTTTGGTGCGTTATAAACCGGCTCGGTGCAGACAATCTCACCGCCCTCGGCGACACTTTGCACCCGAGCTGCAATATTAACAGTTTGGCCAAAGTAGTCGAGTTTGTCATTTTGCTCGATGGCGATACAAGAGCCGGTATGGAGGCCAATCTTAAGCAGAAGCTCCTCACCCCCACTAAGCTTCCTAATTTCACGATTCATGACCACTGCTGCCTCCAGGGCAGGGGCAGGCTCGGCAAAGCTAGCCATAATGGCGTCGCCAATCGTTTTTACAATGGCCCCCCTATGAGCAGCGATGATACCTCGTAACAGGGCAAAATGCTCACGTACCAAGGCATAGGCATGGAAATCACCAATGCGGTCATACATCTCGGTCGACCCCTTGAGGTCGGTAAAGAGAAAGGTCAGGCTCTTGAATTCAAGCCCACCCGGGGCGGGGACACTCTCGGTCCGAAAAAGGTCTCGGAAGGTTTGTGAGGTGACCAGTTGTTTGCCAGTGAGGTATGGAGTGAGCGTGTAGAGGGGTTGGATAGGATAGGTCCGTTCTTCTTGGGGGGTAGGCTTTAAGTGGGGATCACGCATTAAGCCAAACATTATGGCTTGCCTGGTACGGTTGTGGATACGAATTGTCCCGGAGCCTGGGGCAAGCGTAATATAATCCGGGAAGATTTGTCCGTCGAGTAAGAGTTCAAACTCTGCCTCGCTGCCTGTTCCCGTCTCGTTTACGGAGATGTGGGCCACAGCATGACTGGCTGGAATCGTCAAGAAATAGTGGCTCTCTTCAAAGGTTATAGGTATCTCAAGCGTAGACCCTGCTACTACCCGGTCACCGTGGAACACCGAAGAGTGGATAATCTGGTGGACTTCTGGATACAATGTGACGCTTGTGGAGAAATGGACAAATAGACCATCTTTTTTGAAATCAAGGGTTTCAAAATTGTGAAACCGAATTTGGCGTACCGCTGGGGATACGGTAAATGCAACTTCAATATTATTGTCAATTGAGGGTTCAATGTTGTCGATATAACAGGTCAAACACTTTTTCTTCGACTGGAGCCAGCGAAGACCGCTTTTCGTCGTCATAAAACATCCGCAGCTTGGGCAGAGCACACCCCAGTTGAAGTCAAGGATACCACAATGAGCGGCGTGCAGAAAGAGGTCAATCGCTACGTGCTCCGGTATGTTCGTTCGTGCTGCATAACGCAGCGGACTCATTCGAAACAACTCTTCATCGGATGCATTTGCCAAAAAGCTCCCGAAATGGTCAATCACCTCGTGGTCAAATTTACCCGCTTCACGGATTATATTGAGACGAGAGGTGAGGTTGGTATTTAGAGTCTTGTCACCTTGATGAGATGATTCTATGGCTGACATTTTTAGCTCCATTGCTGATAGTACTCTCACTCATAGATCATCATACCAATATTTTACCTATTATGCAATGAGCAATTAATCTTATCCCTCATACACCTTCTCCCCACGATGGAGGCGTAACGCAATCTGATACGTCTGGTTTTGGGCACGGGGCGTAGGCGCGTGAGCGGCTAAATAACGGGCCGCCGCTATGAGCGCATGGTTGGCTTCGGGCCGACCTTTCAAGAGTTGGTACTGGCTGACCGCCGTCTCCACAGTTTGGATGGTATGAAAATCGGGGTCTTCACGCAGTAAGGCTGCTCCCAGAGCCGCAATTAACCCCTCTGGTTGGCCGCCATTCGCCAGATATTGGGCCACCAAGGTTCCGGCTTCATTAACTTGTTGTTGTTTATTCAACAGAGTCAGGAAATCGGCCAGCAAATTCTTCGGCTTATCTCTATTGGCTTCGACTTTAGGCAAAGGCGTGGAGGGGATATTGAGAAAGCGGTCCAAATAAACAGACATTGCCGCATCAAAGACACCCCGTAAAAGTTCAATCGATGGGTTGCGTAACATGGCCCGTTGAATAGCATTGGCATAGGTAAAGGTATGCAAAACCGTATCCCAATCGCCAAATTCGTTGGATATGTGAAAGTGAGCAATACGCCGGGCAGCCGCATAACTGACAATCTGAGCCAGTTCGGTTTTGCTCACGCCATCGGCTAACATTTGCAACAACAGGTCAACAATTGCCTGGGGATCATCGCCCAATAGCGTGGTGATACCGCTGGTCAGTGTATGGGGTGTGCCATTTTTACCCTGACCTTCTTCCATAGCGGCAGGGATTTTCTCGAAGTCTGCACTCAAAATAGCCGCTAAATCAATGGGGTGTCGCCAGGCATTACGCTCTTCCATACGAGTGCCGTTAACGTAAGAAACCACTAGGGTGGGCAGCACTGTAGTGGCGTACTGCCAGCCAACGTGAGCTAAAGCCTCCAGCGCCTTATTGGTAAAATCGGCCACATGCCCGATGGTCAGATAACGATGGTCCGTCGCCGCTGCGAAAAGCATATCGGATATGGCTTTGTCATCGGCTCCGGCCTGGATGGCGGTTACCAGGCAGCGTTCCGCACCCTCACTATCCCTCACTTCGACAAATTGCCGGAACCATTGCTTGAGGGTTGGCATGGCTGGAGAGGGGCTGGGGAGCGGCAAGATGGTAAAGTGAGGGGCCATCCCCGCCGTATCTCGTGAGACCGCAGTGAGGCCTTGGTATAAAGCCAGAGGATGGTCGGTAGGGTTGAGGTAAGGTACCAAATTGAGCAGACAGGTGTTGATGGTCTGGCCCATCGCCCACCCTTCAGCCCGGTATCGGCTGCCAAAGAGTAGCCCAACTTCAAAAGGGGCAACCGCTGATGAAAGTTCATCCGGCACAACCAGCCCAATGGCCGACTTTGCCACAACCAGAGACAGGTTTTGTTTCAAGGCGTCATTCAGGCGATGCTGGTGGTAGGCTTGTGGGTCGCGGGTTGAGCTTAAATCAACAAAAACATCATCCCCCTCAATAAAGACGGGATAGGACATCACATCGTCGGCAAAGAGGTCGAAAGCCCCACCCGAAGCCAGGTCGAAGCGAGCATGATGCCAATGACACGTTAAAATTCCGTCTTTGACTGACCCCTTATCGAGGGGGAACCCCATATGTGGACAGCGATTATCAACAGCAAAAAGACCCTGTTCAGTTTTAAACAGGGCCAAAATATGCCCATTGGCTTGATACACTTTGCAGCCTGGTTCCGCTAAATCTGCCTTACTCGCAATTCTGACTTTGGACATATTTTATGCTCCTTTGCATTACCTTAAAGGTTAGTGGTGTTTATTATAGCACTTCTGTCAATATGCGGTTTCCTGTTGGGACAATAACCCTGTTACATTTCAATTTAGCCTGTTCTGAGGAGCAACAATGCCCATAGCCAACCTATGGTTTGCCATGGCCGAATATGCTGCTTTTGGCCCGATGCCTCGCGCCAGTAACGTTCTTTTTCTGCCTGATGTAGTAGATCCCGATATTGCTCTTGCTTTGCTGTAATATCTAACAAGTTGTACATTTTAGCCTCCTGTAATACACCATTGGTTTTGTTTGTTGGTTACATAGTATCAAATTAAACGATTCGTCGCATCGGACGACAGGTCAGAGTTGAATCAATCAAAAAGGACAGGGCTAATCCTGTCCTTTGGTACAGTCAAAAGGCTCACAATTCAAAGTGGAGTCAGAGCTACCAATACCCGTCGTCGCTCTTTGTCAACTTGAAC
>Ga0210124_1001507_pt1 | contig 9980 bp, 6 predicted proteins | sample Muzzi_PWC_D2_FD_185554 | JGI IMG/M metagenome (GOLD analysis project Ga0210124, IMG submission 185554) | Wetland microbial communities from San Francisco Bay, California, USA, that impact long-term carbon sequestration - Muzzi_PWC_D2 (SPAdes) | ecosystem: Environmental > Aquatic > Marine >...
CAATAACGGCGGCTTATACGGCAGCCATGAATTCGATTGCTGCAAATGGTGGACAAGTTGAGTGGTACGCCCCCGGCGGCGCAGCCAATCCCCCTACCACGAATGTTGGTACAGGCTCAGGTTTGACTGCAGGTATAGAAATTGGGGCAGATGGTTGCACGGTCAGGGTAGCTTTGGCCTGGACGGATATTGGTACCTATTTTGCCCAATTTGTGGGACGTGAATCACTTCAGGCGGGGGCCAACGCCCGGGCTGGTTGCAACAAATCAGGTGGTCTGATGCCGATTGCCATGAAACGTTTTGGGGATGAAATTGATGTACAAGGTTCAGGGGCAGGGCCGGGCCCTTCTCTCTCTGTCTGGTGTGAATACTGCAATACTAGGCTGAAATTGTCGCCGGGTGCGGGCCCGCCGGTGGAACCAGGGCAGGGAAACTTCAAGGGCTACGACTTCTTTCGGCGAAAGGCTTCGGATGCCGATATCATTCCTGATTGGCCTGGTTGGTTTGGTCCTCCGGGGTTGTACGAGTCACCCTCGCCCCATGCCACGAACAGTAGTCCGGGCCGGGACTTTTTCTTTCTGGGCAACCAGGCCCGGGCCACGGTTGGCACCGGCAGTGGCTCCTGGCAGGGGGCGGTTAACCTTGATATTCGGCGGCCGTTAGGTTCGCCAACTCTGAAATATTACAACGGCGTAACCGCAGGAACCGGCGCGCCCACGCTTAAGGATATGGGCAGTTACTATATTCGCAATGGCTACTGCTGCGATATTCCAAAACAAGGCGACTGGGTGGCCATGTTTCCCGGGGTCAGTGGTTTCCCCGTAGATTTGCAGAAGACATATGCGCCCGGTGACATCATTGCCATTATTATCTATGACGGTTCGGTTCGTGAGACCCCTACTTTTCTGATGACAGGGACACCAGACGTTCAGTACACCTATCCAACAACGACGACGATTGCCTCAAACGTCTTGACATATACGTTTAACATGGCCGTGCCACCGCCCGACTATAGCTTTGCGTCAGCCGCGGGGGGGCTGTATATGGAGGTTGAAGGCTTGGACGTCTTTGCCGACTATAGCTTCTCCCCCACCTCTCGGCCGGTTTTACCAAACGCTGGTGTTTTCACCCACACCGTCAACCTGATTGTGACTCCCACCCTGACCACGACCACGGTGGGCACGACGACAGTCACACAGGTTGTTACCGGTACAAGAATGTTTTACGTATCGGTTGATAATAGAGATGGCGTAGCTGTCACCCGTTACTTTGCCGGCATTGTCAACATCGGCGATGGTGGTTGTACACCTGCATGTGAGTTGCCAGCGGTTACGGGCACGCCTACCAATAGCGATAATAATTACCCCTATCTAATCGTGGAGAAGGGGAAGCAGGCTAAATATGTGGCCGATTTGAATGTTTGGGGAGTGACCGGCTCTCATAATGTAAAAGTGCAGCTTGTCGGCTCTCTGCCGACTGGCTTTAGTTGGGTTGGACCGTCACCACCATGGACAACAAATGGGGTAGTCAGTGGTACAACGAAAACACGGAACATCAAGATTGCGATCGATAACTCGGCCACGGCCAGCACAACTGCGCCCTATACCCTGCCTTTTTTAGTAACTGATACGACTAACGGGGTAACATCAACCTTTAATCTATATATTTGGGTCGAAGAGGCCAACGCGACCACCCAATTTTTCGCCGAGATTCTGGGCTACGCCGCGATGGAGATAGAAGGTTATTATAATTCCACCAACAAGATTACCCCCTATGATTCAACCCCGGCCAATACCGTTAAGGGCCGCTTTGTTTCTGAATTGCAGTCAGACCCTAGCAGCCTGATTTACGGCTTGCGTGCCCGTTTGATACCATGGGATTAGCTACAATTTTTTTGATGAACAGTAGAACAATTTTACTTTACAACCAGGGGCATAAATTATGAATCGACGACGCGGTGTTATCTGGCTGGTAGCCGGTCTGGTACTGGCCATTGTTGCCGCCGGAATAAGCTATTTCGCCTTTCAGCAAGTGATAACGCAGCAGCAGGCTGCACCCGTTGAACAGGTATCAACCCAGACTGTAGTTGTCGCCCGACAATTAATCAATGAACGGGGGGTGGTCCGGCTGGCCGATATTGGTACGGAGGAGCGACCCATTGGAGAAGTGCCGAGCGGGGCGCTCTTTAGAACCGAAGATGCAGTGGGTAGCATCGCGAACCGTTCTATCCAACCGGGCGCAATCGTGTTGGCCCAATACCTGGTCGACAGTTTTTCCGAGACCGGGGTTGATCAGGCTGAGGTTGTGACCGGTACGGTTAATTTTAATGAATCGTTGGGAGAGGATTTGGTGGCTTATCCCCTACCTGCCACAGATAGACTATCTATGGAGGGGGTGTTGCTTTCCGGCGACCGGGTTGATTTGCTCTTCACCACCAAGGTGATTGGGCAGCAAGAGGGAAGTGGGGGTGAGGTTTCGGTGTATGCCATTCAAGATTTGGAAGTTCTCCAAATCATCTATCAGCCGCCGCCACCGCCACCCGAAGGTCAAGAGGCCCCGGCTGAACCGCCTCCCCGAGTCCCAAAATTGCTTATCTTGGCAATAGACCCTCAAGATGCAACGGTACTCAAATATGCTATCGACACCGAGTCTACCATTGATGTGGCTTTACGTGCCCAAGATAATCGCCGTGTCTTTGAGGTTGACGCGGTGACGATTAATACCATTGCGGAGCGTTATGAATTTACCGCTCCAAGACCCGTGCCTTAATCTGTGAAGAAGTACATAGTAGCATCATAAGTGGGCCGACAATTAAATAGAGAGGAAGTACACGAAATTATGGATCAAGCAACTGGAAGATCATTAAGAGTTCTAGTTATTGCTAAAGATGATCCCTCCTTCGATTGGGATCAACTCTCCTTACAAGAAGAGCATTATGATATCGTAGGCCGTTTTAATTCGGTCTCTCAAGCCTGGAAAAGGATTCAACGAGGCCAGGTGGATATTGTACTGGCGGATACATCGGGAGAGGGGGTTTTGGCAACTGAGTGGATTCAGACGGTAACCATTCAAGCTTCAGGAACTCTTGTTATTGTGATTGCTACAAATTTAGAGATGGATTTTATTCGCCAGGCAATGCTGAAAGGCGCTCACGGTTTCTTACTGAAACCTTTTGATTTACCCGAACTTTCCCATAGCATTGAACAGGTGTACCAACTATGGCTCCAGCGCAATGCCCTTCTGGCTGAAGCAACCAATGGGACAGCGAAATCAACCAAAAAAGCCTACACTATCGCCGTTTTTAGCCCTAAGGGTGGGTCCGGCGTAACAGCAATTTCGGTCAATCTAGCTGTGGCTTTAAAACAACTGACCAACGCTCCTGTACTGCTGGTAGATGCCGATCTTCAGACTGCCGATGTTGATATATTTCTCAATATCTTCAACAAACTCTCTATCTTAGATCTGATAAACGTGGAGCAGGAAGTAGATCATGAACTACTACAGCAGGTGGCAACAGAGCATGCAACGGGTATAACGGTCCTTCAAGGGAATCCTAACCTACAATTTGTTGAGTCACCTGTTGATGCGGGCCAGATGAGCGCTTTGATTGAGGAACTCATGTCGCTTTGGGAAGGTTATATTGTCTTTAATACAAGCAATAGTTTGGATCGGGCTACGGTTGAGGTGATTGATGCCGTTGATACTGTGCTGCTGGTAACTACCCCTCAACTTTCGACTTTGCGAGTGATAAGAAATTTCCTGGATTTGGCCGAGATATATGACGACCCAAGTGGCAAGTGGCAAGTCATCATGAATTCTTACCAGAGCCAAAAAGCGTTGCGTATGAGTGACATTGAAGAGTCAATTCATTATCCGATAAAGGCGACCATTGCTCAAGATATTAATTTGGTATCCACCTCAATTAATCGGGGTACGCCCCTGATACTCTCCGACACTAAGTCGGCAGTTGCCAGAGACATTCAAGCCCTGGCAAAGCAAATAATGGAGGCCAATAATTCCTGGCCCCAACAATCACAGATGGCCGATAACAAGCAAAAGGCTGTAGAAAAAGAAGAGGCTGCTCAGTCGAAATCTGGTAAACGTTTTTGGCAATTTTTTACAGGCACATCCCGCAGTGCAAGTAAAATTGAGCAACCTATAAGCTGAGTTAGGTAAGAGGACGGTAGATCCTATGGGAATCTTGGTAGCGATTATAGTAGGTGTAGCCATCTTGGTTATCTTTATTGGCCTGCGGTCAATGATGCCCCAAGATGAGATAGCTGACCGTATTCAAGGTATCGTTCAGCCAGATCTGGCGATAGATAGCGGTGGTAGCCGAATTGAGTTTTCTGCCAAGAGCGCCTTGCAAAAACTCGACCGCCAATTCTTATCACGGGGCATGGGGGGAGGTATTGCGGCAAATTTGCTACAAGCCGACCTCAAGCTGACCGTTACAGAGTACGTTCTGCTGGTTCTGAGTTCTGCAACTCTGGGGGCGTTGCTGGGTTATGCGATTTCTCGGCATCCTGTATCGGCTCTTGTGGCCGGTACAATCAGCTTTTTCATACCTCCCGTCTTCGTTTCCTGGCGAAAGGCCAAACGTCGTCGTCTTTTTTCGGAGCAGTTGCCTGAAGCATTACAGCAACTCTCCGGTTCATTACGGGCCGGTTATAGCGTAGTTCAGTCTTTGGATGTAGTGGTAAAACAAATGCCGTGGCCGATTGCAGATGAATTTTTGCGGGTGGTCAGGGAAGTCCAACTCGGCCAATCGTTAGAGACGGCTTTACGTCATATGGGTGAACGGATCACAAGTGATGACCTGGTTATGGTTGTTAGTTCAATTACTATCCATCAACAAGTCGGGGGAAATCTAGCCGAGATACTCGACACCGTCACCGAAACTATCCGTGAGCGCGTCCGTATCAAGCGAGAGGTTGAAGTTTTGACCGCCCAGCAAAGGATTTCGGGCTATGTTTTGGTGGCCTTACCTGTTGCCTTGGGAGCCGTATTGATGATTATCAACCCCACTTATGAGACACGACTCTTTACGCCGGGCATAACATTGTGTATCCCTTTTGGGGCGGCGTTATCGATGATTGTTGGTTATGTTATCATGCGTCGTATTGTTGACATTGATGTTTAATAATTGCGTGCGTTCAGGATATAAAAGATGCCAATCATTCAGATTTTACTAAGTTTTGTAGTTGGACTAAGTGTGCTGGCGTTTTTCTTTGGAGTTCGCACACTTGTTACATCTGGCACCGAATCATCTGATCGTATGCAGCAGTTTCTAGAAGGAACTGGGCCTGGAGTAGCACCAACCTTACACCAACTTGAGATGCGAGACTCGTTTTATCAACGCGTCCTTCAGCCTCTTGTGGTTGGTTCTCTGCAGAGGTTAGGCCGACTCGCCCCCCAGCAAAATCTTGAGGCTTTGCAACAAAAATTAGAAACAGCTGGCTACCCGGCCAACCTGAGCATTGCGGATTTTCTCGGCTTAAAGATTCTGTTTGGTATCTTACTGGGCGCTCTTGTGGCGATTTTGGCTTATATAGCAAGACCCGAATTCTCCTTGTTCATTATCGCTGGAATTGGCTTCGGATTTGGCTTTGTGGGCTTTATGGCTCCCAATATCTGGCTGTCAAGACGGGCCAGGAGTCGTCAAATTGAGATTAGAAAGAGTTTGCCCGATGCCTTGGATATGATGACCATTTGCGTTGGGGCTGGATTGGGTTTATCCGGGGCTATGCAACACGTTGCCGAAGGCTGGGATAATGCTTTATGCGTTGAGTTCGAAAGGGTGCTTACAGAAGTAAAGTTAGGGCGAACCCGTATTGAAGCCCTGGAAAGTATGGCCAAAAGAACCGATGTTGACGAGATTCGAAGCTTCGTAATGGCTATTGTATTGGCCGACCAACTGGGCGTTAGCATCTCCAAGGTGTTGGTTACACAAGCTGCCCAGATGCGTCTTATTCGCAGGCAAAAAGCAGAAGAAGCTGCCCGCGAAGCCTCCATTAAGATGTTATTTCCACTGGTATTTTTAATCTTTCCGGCCATGTTTGCCGTCCTTCTCGGACCTGCAGTTCCTCTCTTGGTAGAAACGCTAGGCGCATTTTAGGAGATGCGGTAATAATGGATCACGAGATCAGAACTCCACCCTCTCCCCCGCCACTGCAAAAGCATCCGGTTTATATTGAGGGAATGGCTCACCTGAATGCTGGCCGGTGGAACCAGGCCTTTGAGGCGTTTCAATTGCTGCAAGGCGTTTATCCAGATAATGCCGAATTAAAGAAACTTATCGACCAGGTACAGATGCGGGCCACTATGGTCCGATTCCAACCCAAAAGTGACTCAGGTGATACCAAGCGCTCATTCCGTCGTCTGGCTGTGGCCCTCGTTATCTTGATTGTTTTGGCCGGTATAGCTTATGCGGCTTACGAGTTTTGGATCAATCCGGTCCTTATCCAAGAGCTTCGGGTACGCCAGATTACCAGCTTGCGGAATAGCGCTGACGAAGCTATAGCCAGCGGTAATTATGCTCTGGCCCGCCAAAACTTGGAAGAACTGCTGGCAATCGTGCCCGAAGACCCTGAAACTATCGAGGCATTAAAGCGGGTAGAGCAGGTCGAAAGATTGTCAGCACTATACAGCGAAGCGAAAGGGCTGATGGATGCCGGAAATTGGGACCAGGCGGTTGAAGTTTTAACAGAACTGCAAAACCTGGATGCCCAATATCGTGACCTGTCGCAGTTATTAGAAGTAGCTAAAGAATCTCAGGCGCTGAATGAACAATATCAGGCCGCCGAAGATGCTTTCACGAATGAAGATTGGGCCGCTGCTATTGCCCAATATGAGGCTCTTCATCAGGCTAGCCTCACCTTCAAATTTGATGAAGTCCAAGCTCGTCTCTTTGATAGCCATCTGAGATATGGGCAAAATCTTTTAGAAGAAGCTGGGGATGACCCCACGGCTGTTGAAAAGGGATTAGAACATATTTCCGAAGCTTTAAAACTCAAACCAATTGACGATCAGGCGCTCACCGAACGCCAGTTGGCCGAGATTTATTTGGCTGCACTAAATTCTGAAACGCAAGATGAGGTGATTGACCTGTTGCAAATGGTCTACAATGAACGACCAGACTATGCAGGCGGAGTAGCCGCCCAATTACTCTACACCCACCTGCTGGAGCGAGCAAAATCGGCGCTGGAAGCTGGCGATGAAGCCGCCGGAATCGCCGATTATCAACTCGCAGTTCAACTCTCAATTGAGGATATTTCCGAAGCCCAGGAGCGGCTAACGGAACTTACCTCTAAAGACTCTCCTTAATATGGAAAAATAATGGCAGACATGTTGAATGATGACGAAACAACAGAACAACCTGATATCCCCTCACAACCAACCTCACACCCTCTATACCAGCAAGTTGAAGTTTTAATCAATCAAGGTAACTGGCATGCAGCGCAAGCCCCGTTGCGAGAGTTGGTGCAACTCTATCCTGATGATGTCTATTTAAAACAACTTTCCGAAACCGCCAACACCCGTAGCGCGTTGTTAGGGTCGGCACATACGGCTGTAGCCCACCCTACTGGCACTCCAACCCGCAATTTACGCCCCCTTATTACCGGTATCATTGTTTTCGTGGTAATTTTGTGTATAGGTGCCAGCGCTTTTCTCGCCTGGTGGTTTGTATTACCTCGGATTGCCAGCCAGCGTCAAGAGGCCCGTATTGCACAACTTCGGGAAGATGCTCAAGCGGCTCTGTCAAGCGGTGATTATGACCGGGCCGTGTTGGCTTACAATGAGTTGTTGGACTTAGTACCAGGTGACTCTCAAGCCTTGGACGGGCTTGAACAGACCAGCCAGTTGCGAGAGCTTGTCTCCATCTATAGCGAAGCGATAGCCCAGATGGAGGCTCATCGTTGGGATGAAGCATTAACAATTCTTCGGCAACTTGAAGAAGAAACACCTGGTTACCGGGATGTTAGCGAACGCATTCGGTATGTTCAACAACAACAGGAGCTAGAGAGTCGTTTTGACGAAGCTGAGGCGGTATTTAACCAAGAGGATTACAAACTGGCTATTGAGAAATTTGAGGAGCTACAATCTATTGATAATAGTTATCAATTTGATATTGTTCAACAACGTCTTTTTATTAGCTATTTACAAGAAGGATTAGCAGAAGTAGAGGCCGCCGGAAGTGATACTCAACGCTTGCAAACCGCCCTTGACCTGCTGGAGAAGGCCCTGGTTTTGCGACCGAATGATAACCAGACCCGGGGAGAAGTTCAGCTATTGAGGTTATATCTGGCCGGTGTCGATGAATTTGAAGGCGAAAATTGGGCCGAGGCTGTTTCCGATTTTTCTCCGGTTTATGAGGCTCGCCCCGAGTTTGCCGACGGCGCTGTCAGCCAATATCTATATGAGGCTTACCTGGCCTGGGGTGATGAACTGTTTGCAAAAGAACAGCTTGAGCAGGCACAAGAAAAGTACGAAGCGGCAAACCTGATTCGAGGGGTTGATAATACCGAAGATGCAGAACAAAAGATAGCTCTGGTTGAAGAGACCTTAGCCACACCTACTCCCACCCCTGAAGCCACCGAAATTCCACCAACTGCTACTCCGGCGCCCGTGGTCTCTGGCGCTTCTTCGGCTGCGTCAGTTGCACCTACGGCTGTACCCATACTTTACCCCTATATTCTTAACAGCATGCAGACCAGAACCAATTGTAATGGCTTTGGTTATATTCATGGCGTTATTTTGGATAGAAACTTTGCCCCGCTAACAGGGGTTGTCGTCCGAGCCTATAACACAACCAAGGGCATAGGTCCGCTGGATTCTAATCCTTCTGGTGAAGGTGGTCTTTACCAGATAATATTGTTTGCGGATCAGATTGAGGGCATGTGGTCGGTACAAATTCTTGATGAAGCAGGCCAACGTGCTTCACAGGTCTGGGGTCAGGAGTTAAATACAGACTGTAGTGGTGGCGCTCAGGAACTTAAAACTGATTGGCAAAAAATAACTATCGACTAAAGTAGGTTGGGTTGAATGGCGTGACCAGAGTGAAATTGGCCCAGAATTTGTTGGGTTTCGTCCCATAATCCGGGTTAATTGCGCCAATGAAACCCAACTTTGGGTGTCTAAAACAGATAAATCTTGGCTCAACCCAACCTACGTCTGAGATAGGTTGTTACCTTAACCTACTAAAAAGGGAGTAGTGTATATGAAACGGAATATCTTTGGCCCAATATTGGCTGTCGTGCTCCTGGCTGGCCTGTGGGGAATAATATACACTCCTTGGCTCATTTTGCCTACACCTGTATCTGCCCACGAAGCCAAACTAATTCCTCTTGCTCAACAGCCAGAAGCAGGGAACGATACCTATGGCCTGTACAATAACCAAACCCTCAATGTTTCTGCGCCTGGCCTGCTTAGCAATGATTTGCTTGGTGTCAACCCGACGCTCCACAATTCGCCCAGTAAAGGTAATGTGACTATCAACCCCGATGGCGCTTTCACGTACCAGCCATATAGTAACGTTAGTGGTACTGATACCTTTACTTACAAGATTACCAACGGTGCGTTAGAAGATGAGGCCCTCGTGACACTTGAATTCCGCTCAATTGTCTTCAGGGAAGATACCAATGAAATCACAAAGGGTGAATGTGTTGACTTTTCCTGGCTTGTCAAGGGGGATATTGATTATATCGAATTTGAAATTTTTGACGACAACAAAAACCCCTATCTGGTTTCACAACCTTCAGGTGACCGTCAAGAGTGCCCGGTCAAGGATACCAGATACCAGCTTATTGTGAGATGGCTAGATGGCACCAGCGACAAAGACTCAAAAATTGACATTAAGGTTGAGGAATCCAGTGGCTCTAGTAGTGGAAGTAGTGGGAGCAGCAGCGGTGAAGTGGTTGTGGTAGAGGGAACAGTAGCGCCGGTTGGCCCATTTTATCTGGTCACCCCTGTCTTAATTA
>Ga0210124_1001510_pt1 | contig 9969 bp, 10 predicted proteins | sample Muzzi_PWC_D2_FD_185554 | JGI IMG/M metagenome (GOLD analysis project Ga0210124, IMG submission 185554) | Wetland microbial communities from San Francisco Bay, California, USA, that impact long-term carbon sequestration - Muzzi_PWC_D2 (SPAdes) | ecosystem: Environmental > Aquatic > Marine >...
AACCGCCGGCCCGTTGAGGTGACGAGCCAGATGATCCGGAATCCAAATCGGTGAGGATCTTCACCGTCGCCGAAGCCGAGGGCACCCTGCCCCTGGTAGGGCGTATTGTCCATGACCTTATGGACGAGTTCCCCCTGTGGCGCGGCGCAGTGGCGGATTACGAGGTGGTGAGCGGGAGCGCCAAGGCCGAAGGCGGAGAATCGGCCGAGCTGGCCGCCGCACGCGACCGGGTGATGGAGCATGCCGAGCGCATCAACGATTGTCTCAAGGAGCTCGAGCAGATCGGGTGCGTGTTCAAGGGCTTCGAGAACGGAGTCGTAGACTTTTACGCGCTGCGCGAGGACCGGCTCGTGTTCCTCTGCTGGCGGATGGGCGAGCCCCACATCGGCCACTGGCACGAGGTGGAGGCTGGCTATGCCGGACGGACCCCGATCGACGACGTCTTCCTCTTCGAGCAGTCCACGAGGGTCAACTGGTGATGCACTCCCGATGACCGCGCTCTTTGTCTTCATCCACGTCCTGGGCGTCGTCCTGTGGCTCGGTGCCGGAATGGCCTCGATGGTCACGCGGGTGGCCGGCCGGCGCGAGGCCCCGGAATCGGTGGGAGTGATCACACGAATCCAGGCCGCCATCACGACCCGGCTCATCGGACCGGGTGCCTTCCTGGTCGTGATCTCCGGGGTGGTGTTGACGGTGTGGCGCTATCCCGGGACGGCGATGGCCACCGCCAGCCGATGGCTGTTCGTCATGCAGGGGGCAGGCTTCGTCGGCGCGCTCCTGGTCCTCCTGATACAGGTGCCCACCGCGGTGAAGCTGGCCCGGACACCCGCCCTGGGCGACACGGCGCCGCTGTTCCTTCAGTTGCGCAAGCGCCAGGCAATCATCAGCTCGATTGCCGGGGCGCTCGCTCTCGTGGCGCTCGCCGCCTCGGCGTTGGTGTAGCCTTCCGGGCGGCGGTGCGCCGCCCCGTCTTGCACTCCGACCGTACGGGGCAGTCGCCGCAGCGCGGCACGCGCGCCTGACAGATCAACGCTCCCAACTCCATGATGGCTTGATTCCAGGCCCAGGCGGTTGCGCCGCGCCGCGGCTGGAGCGCGGCAGCGGTCTGCCAGAGCCGTGGGTGATCGGGGCGGGACGGCGTGCGGGGATGAAAGGCCCGCCGGAGGACTCGCGCGACGTTGGTGTCGACGGCGGGCTCGGCGCGCTCGAAGGCGAAGGCGGCCACGGCACCGGCTGTGTAGCGCCCGATTCCGGGGAGGTCGAGGAGCCGATCGGGCTCGGCCGGGAGGCGTCCCGCACAGTCGCGGACGACCTGGCGAGCCAGCCGGTGGAGGTTTGCCGCGCGGCGGTAGTAGCCGAGCCCATCCCAGTGCTCGCGCACGGTGGCGGGGCGGGCTCGCGCCAGCGTCTCCAGCGTGGGGAAGCGCTCGAGAAAGGCGTGATAGTACTCCTCGACCCGTCGCACCTGGGTCTGCTGGAGCATGACCTCGGAGACCAGGACGCGATACGGATCGCGCGTCCGGCGCCAGGGGAGGTCGCGTCCGTACCGCCGAAACCATCGGAGCAGCCGCCGGCGAAAGGCAACGGCGTTGTCGGGCGGCCGGCGGCGGGGGAAGGTCGGCATGGCGGCCAAAGCTAGGCGACTGGGCGCGACGGGTCGAGAGGGCTGCGCCGCGGGGGCTAGACTTCACCGTTCGGTAGGGGCAAGATACAGCCGCCTTTCCGATCCTGATCTTCGAGCGAGGTGGGATGAGCGCAACCGCGTCCGTGGCCCGACTGCCGTTCCTGGTCGGCAAATCGCTGCTCGACGCGCTGGGCCATGTGGGTCGGGTGAGCCGGCTGCTCATGGAGTTTGGCCGCGGGCTCGCGGAGTGGCGCATTTGGCTCCCCCGGACGTTCGACGAAGCATGGAACGTCGGCGTGGGCAGTCTCTTCATCGTGGTCCTGGTCGCGGGGTTTGCCGGCGCCGTGACCGCGTTGCAGACGGGGTACCAGTTCACAGGCAGCATCCCGTACTACGTGGTGGGAAGCCTCGTTGTCGAGTCGGTGGTGCTGGAGCTGGGGCCGGTGCTGACGGCGCTGGTGTTGGCGGGCCGCATCGGCGCCCGCTACGCGGCCGAGCTCGGCACCATGCGCGTGACGGAGCAGATCGACGCGTTGGAGAGCCTCGGGCGATCGCCCGCTTCCCACCTTCTGGTGCCGCGGATCCTGGCCGGGGTGGTGATGATCCCTGTCCTGACTGTCCTGGCCAACGTCGTCGGGATTCTCTCCGGCTGGTGGTTTGCCAAGCAGGTGCTACCCCTCACCAATGCGGACTTCGTCTACGGGGCGCGGGCCTTCTGGCACGAGTTCGACGCCTACTATTCGGTCATCAAGGCCTTCTTTTTTGCCTTGTCGATCACGGTCATCTCCACCTACATGGGATTCAGCACGCAACAGGGCGCGGAGGGTGTCGGCCGGGCCACCACGGTGGCGGTGGTGGCGAGCTCGGTGATGATCCTCCTCCTCGACACGCTCCTGGCGCAGTTGCTTCTCCATTAGATGATCGAGATCCGCGGGCTGTCCAAGCGCTTCGGCGATCAGATTGTGCTCGACGGCGTGGACTTCGAGGTCCTCGATGGAGAGACGGTCGCACTCCTCGGGCCCTCGGGGACCGGGAAGAGCGTCCTCCTCAAGCACATCAATGGACTGATCCGGCCCGACGCCGGCCGGGTGCTGGTGGACGGCCTCGACGTGGCCCATCTGAAGCGACGCGAGCTGTCCGCGCTCCGGACCAAGATCGGGTACGTCTTCCAGAACGGGGCGCTGTTCGACTCCATGACCGTGTACGAGAATATCCGGTTCGGCATCGCCGACATGGACCAATACAACGACGCGGACTACTGCCAGGAGCGGGTCCTCCGGTGCCTGGAGCTGGTCAACCTCCAAGCGGACGTGGCAAAGAAGTATCCGGCGGAACTATCTGGGGGGATGCGGAAGCGGGTCGGGATCGCGCGGGCGATCGCGGGCCAGCCGAAGTACCTTCTCTACGACGAGCCGACGTCGGGGCTGGACCCGGTGAACGCGGATATCATCGACAACTTGGTAACCCGGTTGGCGGACGAGCTCGGCGTCACCAGCGTGACCGTGACGCACGACGTGCGGGGCGCCTTCCGGGTCGCCGACCGCCTGGCCCTGCTGACCGACGGAAAGGTCGTGCTCGAGGGGACCAAGGCGGAATTCTCCCAGTCCACCAACCCCAGCGTTCGGGCCTTCCTCGAGCGGGACTTTGAGAACACCACCTTCGCCGCCTGAGCCGAGCTATGGACCTACACTATAAGCGCGCCACCACCGTCGGCGCCCTGGTCATCGTGGCCACGGCGGTATTCCTGGCAGGCGCCGTGTGGTTGAGCGGACGCTCGCTCGCCGCTGGGAACTTGCGGACCATCCGGTTCCAGAACGTGGGGAACCTGAACCGGGGCACGCCCGTCCGGGTGTCTGGGGTGGAGGTGGGGAAGGTCGAGGAAATCGAGTTTCGCGGTGTGGGCGACATCGCGGTCAAGTTCAGCCTGGCCAACAAGCGGGTCACCCTCAAGGCGGACGCCCGCGCCAAGATCGTCGCGGTGGGGCTCGTCGGCGATGTGGCGCTCGACTTGGTTCCGGGGGATTCCACCGCGGCGTTGCCACCGGATGTCGAGATCGACGGGACCCTGGACGAGGGCTTCGGCAGCATCGGGGCATCGCTCGCGGACCAGGCCTCCGCGACGCTCCAGGAGCTGCAGAAGCTCCTCTCCGCACAGCTTACCAACGACCTCCACGCGACCCTGACGTCGACCCAGCGACTCATGAACACGCTGGCGGACACGGCCCGGGGCCCGATGGCGGAGATCAGCAAGACGCTCATGACCATGCGGGCGCTTGGGGCGCGGATGGACAGTACGCTCGCCAGCCCTGGCTTTCGCGGCACGGTCACGAATCTCGATAGCGCCACGGCGAGCCTGACCGCGATGTCGCGCCAGCTCACGGTTACCGGCGCCTCGCTGGACACGCTGCTCGGCAACATCAATCGCGGCACCGGCACGTTGGGGAAATTCGCCACCGACTCCACGCTCTACCGCGAGATGGTCAACGTGTCCCGCTCCCTCCGGGCGCTGCTCGACACGCTGAATGCCAATCCGGGCAAGCTCAACATCAAGTTCGAGCTGTTCTAGGCGATCCCGGAGGAGGGCTTCTGCTCACCGTCACCTTCCTGGGGACCGGCGCCGCCGTCCCAACCCTGGAGCGCAACGTCAGCAGCCTCGCCGTGCATCGGGAGGGGGAGATGCTGGTGTTCGACTGTGGGGAGGGGACCCAACGGCAGATGATGCGCTACGGAGTCGGCTTCACGTTCCGTGAGATCTTCTTCTCGCACTTCCACTCCGACCATCTCCTCGGCCTCACGGGCCTCGTTCGGACGATGGGTCTCCAGGACCGGCGCGAACCGCTCACCCTCTTCGGCCCCAAGGGGGCGCACCGGGTGCTGGGGGCCGCGCTCACGCTGGGTATCGAGCGCACCAAGTTCCCGGTGGAAATCGAGGAGGTGTCGCCCGGAAACACCCTGGTTCGAGACGAGTACGACATCCGGGTGTTCGCGACCGAGCACCGAGCCAACACGGTCGGCTACGCCCTCGTCGAGCGGGACCGTCTGGGGCGGTTCCATCCGGAGCGGGCCCGCGAGCTGGGCGTGCCGGAGGGGCCGCTCTGGGGAAAGCTGCACAAGGGGGAACGGGTGAGCACCGCCGAAGGACGGGAGGTCGGTCCGGAAGAGGTGGTGGGGCCGCCGCGCCCGGGCCGGACGCTGGTGTACTCGGGGGACACCCGCCCCAGCCAGGACCTGATCGAGGCGGCCCGGGGGGCAGACCTCCTGATCCACGAGGCGACGTTTGCCGATGAGGAAGCGGCCCGGGCCCGGGAGACCGGACATTCGACCGCCCGGGAAGCGGCGGAGGTGGCACGGAAAGCGGGGGTGCGGCGGTTGGTGCTGACCCACGTTTCCGCCCGCTACAGCCGGGAGGCGCCCGAGCTGCTGGCGGAGGCGATAGCGGTCTTCCCGGACACGGCCATCGCCCGGGATGGGGCGGTCATCGACGTGCCGTTCCCAGTGGCGGAGTAACGGATTCTTCAGACGAAGTTTGCCCTTTTCATATTGCTTTCCCGGGGCTCCCTACCGATCTTGTCGCCGGAACCAGCACGGCACGGTCCTTCGGGGTCGGTATCGGTCCCGGTTTCTTGGGCCGGCCGAGGCGTCGATTCCCTTGACGTCTGTTTTTTCGACAGCGGCGCCCCCTGGCCACTTGGGCGACGAAAAGTATTGCATTGCCGGGTGGAGTGTTTGATTTTGTAAGGTCGGTCGGTCGGGGGTGCCCCGACCCAATCGTGGGTTCAGGCAGGTCCTTATCGACCGCCGCTCGGCGAGGGTGGTCAACGGTTTCACTTCCTATGGGGGTGCACATGCGTCGTTGGGTCACCACGCTATCGATCACGCTCGGGCTCGGAGCGGCAGTCGCGGCTCCGGCTGTGGCGCAGATCAAGTCGGTCGGGCTTTTGGCGGGCGCTACTTTCGCCAAACTGGGCGGTTCCGATGTCCCCGACGGGATCGAGAACAAAGTCGGTTTCATGGGCGGCGGGTTCGTCGACATCGGCCTCGGCGGCATCATCAGCGTCCGGCCCGAGGTCGCTTACGTCCAGAAGGGCGCCAAGCAGAGTGATGCCGGAGATGAGCTGAAGCTCAAGCTCGACTACATCGAGGTCCCGGTTCTTCTGGTCGTATCTGTTCCCACGGGCGGCGGCATGGTCAAGCCGGAGTTTTTTGCCGGGCCGGCGATCGCCTTCAAGGCCAGCTGCAAATTCACCGGCACGAGCGGCGGCCAATCCGCCACAGCGAACTGCGACGACCCCGGTGTCGATTCCCCTATCAAGTCCACGGACTTCGGCGTGATGTTCGGCGCCGGGGTGGCAGTCCGGAACTTCATGGCTAGCGTCCGGTACGATCTCGGCCTCACCAAGATCGACGACAGCACCGATCCGGGCAACATCAAGAACCGGGCCTTCATGATCCTGGTCGGCTGGGCCTTCCCGCTGATCCACATGTAAGTCTCGGGCCTGCTCGAGCAGTTCCACCGCCCCCGTCGGCGTCCAGCCGGCGGGGGCGGTGTGCGCTCCCCTCGTCCCTTCCTCGACTCGCCATGACGACGGGGGGATTGCCGATGGCGGTCCGAGGGCGGATACTGCAAGGCTAGGCGGCTCTTCCCGTGTCGGACCGGCGGTCCTATCGAAACCGGTACCAGCCCGGTCCCGTCGGGGAGAGCAGTCTTGGTGTCTCACCGTGAAACTGGAGGAAGGATGCAAAGCGGACACGTCGCATTGTGGGCGGTGGCCTCGGCGCTCGCCTTGGCGCCGATCGAGGCGACCGCGCAGACACGCGCCAAGTTCTCGGTGCCGGTGGAGTACTACAAACTCGACAACGGGCTCAAGGTGGTGCTCTCGCCCGACACCACCGCGCCGATTGTCACGGTGGCGGCCTACTACAACATCGGCTTCCGGATCGAGCCACGCGACCGGACCGGCTTTGCCCACCTCTTCGAGCACATGATGTTCCAGGGGTCGGCGAACCTCGGGAAGCTGGAGTTCATTCAACTGGTCCAGAAGAACGGCGGGGTCCTCAACGGCTCTACGCGCTTTGACTTTACCAACTACTTCGAGATCGTGCCGTCCCACAAGTTGGAGACGATGCTGTGGGCCGAGGCCGATCGAATGCGCGGGTTGGCGGTGACGCAGGACAACCTGACCAACCAGCAGGGGGTGGTGAAGAACGAGGTCAAGGTGAACGTCATCAACCAGCCGTACGGTGGCTTCCCCTGGTTGGACATGCCACAGTACGCCAATGAGAATTGGTTTAATTCGCACAACTTCTACGGCGACCTGGCGGACCTGGACGCCGCCACGCTCGAGGACGTGCAGGCGTTCTTCAAGACGTACTACGCCCCGGACAATGCGGTCCTGGTCGTCACGGGCGACTTTCGGCCGGCCGATGCCAAGCGCTGGGTGACCAAGTACTTCGCGGAGATCCCCAAGGCGCCCCGGCCGACCCGACCGGACATCTCTGAGCCGCGCCAGACGGAGGAGAAACGCTTCTCCAAGGTCGATTCGCTGGCCAACCGGCCGGCGCTAGCCGTGGCGTACCACATGCCCGAGCGGAACACCCCCGCGTATTACGCCATGGGGCTCATTGACCAGATCCTGCTGCAGGGGGACGACAGCTGGCTCCACCAGACGCTGGTGCAGCGGGATGGGTTTGCCGCTGGTGTCGGTGGTGGCATCAATCTCTTGGGGAACATGTTCAACTACAACGGCCCCATGCTGTGGATGGCCAATCTGATCCACGACGACACCCATTCGGCCGACGAGATTCTGGCCTCGATGGATGAGGTGGTCAACCGCATCACCAGCAAGCCGGTAGATTCGGAGACTCTGGCCCGGGCCCGGGTCAAGCTCCGGTCCGGGATGTACGACACCATCGGCGGGTTCTTCGGCGTGGGTCGAGCCGATCTGCTGGCCGTCTTTGCGCTGTTCGACGACGATCCGTCACGGATCAACCGGTTGGAAGAGGGCTTCGCGAAGGTGACGCCGGCCCAAATCCAGGCGGTCGCCAAGGAGTATCTCCGGCCGACGAACCGCACCATCCTCACCATCGAGCCCGCCGCGGCTCACTCGGGGAGCTGACCATGCGCCTCCAAAGCTTCATGATCGGACTCGTCGCGGCCGCCATGGCTGCCCCCCTCGCCGCCCAGGAGAAAGAGGCCCCGCCCGAGGGCGGGAAGCCCAAGGACTTTGTCCTTCCCCAGGCGCGGGAATACCGGCTCGGCAATGGGCTCGAGGTCACCATGGTGCCGTATGGCACCCTCCCCAAGGTGACCGTCACATTGGTTCTCCGGGTCGGGAACCTCAACGAGGACGCCCAGCACGTCTGGCTGGCCGATCTCACCGGCGACCTGATGGAGGAGGGCACCACCAGCAAGAGCGCCGAGGCGATCGCCCAGGCCGCGGCGCGGATGGGCGGGGGCCTCAACATCGGCGTAGGCCTGGACCAGAGCAACATCGGCGGCGACGTGCTGGCCGAGTACGCCCCCGACATGGTGCGGCTGATCGCGGACGTGGCCCAACATCCCCTGTTCCCGGCCTCGGAGCTGGATCGACTCAAGTCGGACCGGGTGCGGCAGGTGAGCGTGGCCAAGCGCCGGCCACGGTCCCTGACGCTGGAGAAGTTCCGGAAAGTGCTCTACGGGGACCACGCCTACGGGCGGATCTATCCCACGCCGGAGATGATTCAGGGATACACGATCGATGACATCAAGTCGTTCTACGACGCCAATTTTGGCGCCGCGCGAGCCCATCTCTACGTGGCCGGCGTGTTCGACGCCGCCAAGGTCGAGGCGGCAGTGCAGGAGGCCTTCAGCGATTGGAAGCCGGGGCCGGCGCCGACGACGGACGTCCCGTCGCCGTCCTCCTCACGGGAGATCTACCTCATCGACCGGCCGGGAGCGGCACAGTCCACGGTCTACGTGGGCCTCCCGGTCATCGATCCCTCGAAGAAGGACTATATCCCGCTCCAGGTGACCAACGCCCTCCTCGGGGGCTCGTTCGCGTCGCGGATTACCAGCAACATCCGTGAGGACAAGGGCTATACGTACTCGCCGGGGAGCACAATCTCGACCCGCTATCGCGACGCCTACTGGGCGGAGATCGCCGACGTCACAACCGCCGTGACCGGCGCGTCCCTGAAGGAGATCTTCTTCGAGATCAACCGGCTGCGGAACGAGGCGCCGCCCGAGGACGAGCTCCATGGCATCCAGAACTTCATGGGTGGCATCTTCGTGCTGCAGAACTCCAGTCGCGGCGGTATCATCGGTCAGTTGGCCAACCGGAACCTCCACGGTCTTCCCGAGGACTATATCTCTACCTACGTCCAGGAGATCTACTCCGTGACCCCCGAGGAGGTCGAACGGATCGCCCAGACCTACCTCAATCCCGACAAGATGACGATCGTCATTACCGGGGATAAGGCGACCGTCGCCGACCAGGTCAAGGAGTTCGGGCCGGTCGTCCCCTGACGGGGCAAGGAGGTACCGGGACGCACGAATCCCCCGGCGGCGTGTCGCCGGGGGATTCGTGCGTTCTCAGAGGGGGGAGATTCAGGGGACGGTGATCATCGCGGAGTACCGCGTATCGCCCCATGACAAGCTCAACGTTCCGCCTCCGCCGGACGGCGCTACCCCGATCGTGAAGCGTTCGACGGGCTGACCGAGCTTCTCTGCCGTGAGGGGGATTCGGACTAGATCGCGACCCGCATCGTACTGGGTGCCCCACTGCCCGGTCTGACGATTGACGATGAGGTATGTCGCGTCGCGACCCGGGAGCGTGAAGAGGGTATAGGTCCCCGCCGGCACCGCCTGCCCTGCGACCAGGAGGTCCTTGGTGGTGGAGAATTGGGTCGCGGCGTTGGCTCCCGTCCGCCACACCTCTCCCCAGGGCACCACCCCGCCCCAGATCGTCCGTCCGCGGGCCGAAGGCCTGCCGTAGTCGACGAGAAGATCGGCGCCGCCGAGGGTGGCATGCGTCGTGTCTCGTGGGGACATCGTACCCAGACCGCGGCCAGCGGCATCGCGTGCGGCAAAGTCCGCCGCGAGCGCCTTCACGTCGGCGTCGGCGACCCGGACCACGCGGATCTTGGCGGTGGATTCCTCCCCGGTCAGTCCGAGAATGCGACCATGATCGTCGAGGCGGGCCACAAACGTCCCCGCGAAGTACGGGATGGCGACCGAGTCACGGCCCCGCGGCGCCAATTGCACGGTGCTCAGTCGCCGGCGGTCGAGACCGAGCCACGAAGCTTCACCCGATCGCGTGCCGGCATGTCGGAGACCCCATTCGTAGAGCGCCATCGAATAGACGGTG
>Ga0210124_1001512_pt1 | contig 9959 bp, 6 predicted proteins | sample Muzzi_PWC_D2_FD_185554 | JGI IMG/M metagenome (GOLD analysis project Ga0210124, IMG submission 185554) | Wetland microbial communities from San Francisco Bay, California, USA, that impact long-term carbon sequestration - Muzzi_PWC_D2 (SPAdes) | ecosystem: Environmental > Aquatic > Marine >...
CCTGGACATCCCGCCCGGTTGCGCTGAATTTATCACATAAGTTTTCATCACCGCTTTTGCACCTGACACAATGCCCGCAGGCTGAGTTGATCCAGGCCACACCGACGCGGTCACCAATCTGGAACCGATGCGCATGGGGTCCATTCTGAACGACCCGGCCGACGATCTGGTGGCCTAGAATGATGGGCAATTGAGGCGGCGGCGTCCGTCCTTCGATTTCATCGAGTTCAGTGTGACAGACGCCGCAGGCGGATATTTTTATCAATACTTCGTTGGCACCTGGAACCGGTTTAGGTATATTTACAAGCTCCAGCGGATTCCTGTTTGCCGCCATGCTGCTGATTTGATTTAATACCATGGCTTTCATGCAAACCGATCCTCCATGCCAAAGGCGCTTTAAGACCCTGATTATCTTTCCATGACCAGGTCGTCATTGTACATCGATTCGAGCCGCAACTGCTGCGAACGCCAGACATTATTGGCGTTGGAAAAGGTTTCGATATTGACTTCCGTCAGATGAGTAACCATCCGGATGTCTTCGGTGGCCTGCTCCGTGCGCCCCATTTTATTGTTTAAATTAGCCCGGCTGTAATAAACCGCGCCGTAATTGGATTTCAATTCGAGAGCCCGGTTGAAGTCTACCAGGGCTTTATCATTTTCACCGGTTTTCGCATAGGCCAGGCCGCGCAGATGGTAGGCTCTGGCATTGCCGGGGTCCAACTCAACCACACTGCTAAAATCTGCAATAGCTTCCTCGGCTTTATCCAGTCTTAGATAAGCTGCGCCTCGACTTTTGTAGGCAAGGGTAAAAGCAGGGTCGAGTTCAAGGGCCTGGGATAAGTGTTGGATGCTTTGTCCATAATCATGGTTTACAAAATCCGTCATGCCTTCTTCGAACTGTTGCTGCGCTTTATTGTTGTCGGACATCGTGTTTCCTCCGCTGCAAACTGTTATTTCAATTTTATTTTAAAGGTATCAATCGAAGATTCCCGCCCGATATGGCTCAGATTCCAGGTGCGCGTATCATGCCGTATGTCGGATGTCGGCATCCACAAAAGAGCCCGGTGAGTTGAATCGGCAACGGGCCGCCAAGTTTCTCCGCGGCGGGGATACGAGATAAAGACTAATTATTCCAGCTGACGGTGTCAAGAATCAGCCGAAATTTCAACTTGACCAACCATGCCCCCTTGTTTATTCTAGCTCATTGAACTTGTAATCCTGCCGGGCCCTGCACAGATGACAAAATGGACTCCATACCCAGCTTCCGTCCCGTATGGAGAATCCGGCTTGGCGTTGCCCTATCAGAGATCTACTGGAAAATTTTAAATGAGCAAAAGCAAAAATGTATTGGGCTGGTTGATCAGAAGCCTGCTGGTTTTTGTCTTCCTGATCGTTGCCGTCATGGTATTTACGCCCAGCATGATCAATCTGGAGATGGTCAAAAAAAAAATCAAGGAAACGATTTCCCAAGATGTTGGCGGTCGGATAACCTATGGCAGCCTGAAGCTGTCTTATTTTCCACGCCCCCACGTGGTAATCCATAAAGCCGAAATATCGATACCCGGCAGTTTCACGATCGATATCCAGTGGATGAGAATTTATCCTAAGTTATTGCCCCTGTTTAGAGGTAGCCTCGAATTCGCGGTTGTCAGACTCGAATACCCAGATTACTCCATGGAATTGCCACAGATTATGGATGAAACCGTCCAGGGACCCGAACACGTCCCGTCTTTTGACGATCTGGTGAAATCTTTTGCCAAAGGTGTACGCGATCTTCCGGAGTTCAAGCTGCCGGATATAAATCTGCAGATAAAAAACGGCAAGGTAAACCTGGTCGATCCTTTTGGACGCATATTCAAGCTCAGGGATGTACAGGCCGCATACGTGCGCAGTGAGGATAAGCTTGACTTCAGCATCAATTGCAAGTCAAATCTCTGGGAACAAATCGACATTAACGGCTCCCTTGACCCATCGAACTTCAAAGGTCTGGGGCACGTGCAGCTTTCGCGGTTCCGTCCCCAGACCCTGATTGCCTATCTCTTCCCGGAATCCGCATTTCAGGTTACCGAAACCAGAGCCAATGTGACGATCGATTTCACCTCCGACGGGGCCGGCAGCATCAAGGCCGATGTAATTGGAACCATCCCAATCCTCGAATTGATTTACGGCCAGGAAAAACTGGTGATCAAAGGCAGTCGCATCAAAGGCACCCTTGAAGTTGATAAAAAGATGACCCGGGCCACTTTGACGGAAATGGGGTTAGACTACCCCAAACTTAATTTAAGCGGAACGTTTGCCTATGATGAAAATCTGCAGGATATTCAGCTTTCCCTGAACGGATCTCAAATTGATGCGGATTCAGTGCGACGGGCCGCCCTTACACTGGCGGGAGAATCCGAGTTCATTCAAGTCTTATTTAACGTGATCCGGGGGGGGCATGTCCCCTGGATGACCGTGCAGGTCAGGGGGCAGACGATTGCCGATTTTGGCAAAATGGACAACATTATCATTCGGGGTCGCATGACCCGGGGTGAAATATTTATTCCGGGAGTTGAACTGGATTTGGAAGATGTTTTTGGTGATGCGGTGATTGCGGGCGGGATATTGCGCGGAGAAAACCTCAGGGCACGCTTCGGAAACTCACACGGAAAGGAGGGCACCATTGCGCTGGGTCTGAACGAAAAGCTTGCGCCGTTTCATCTGAATATCGGTGTCCAAGCCGACCTGTCACAGCTGCCGCCGGTTTTAAACCGCATCATTTCGGATAAGGATTTTCAAAGCGAGCTGGCCCGGATCGAGGAGTTTCAGGGTACGGCTGCCGGGACCCTGATCCTGGGAGACAATTTAGCCAATTTAGGCGCCCGGGTGGAGGTTTCAGAAGCACATGTCACCACCCGCTATAATCGAATCCCCCATCCGATTAAAATGGACGGCGGGCACTTTGTTTATGAAGGGACCCGGATTACGCTGCAAAATTTTAATGCTGAAATCGGTAAATCATCCTTGACACAGCTTGCTGCGACTATCGACTGGGCCAAGGCCCCCAGCCTCGAGGCCGAGACCCGGACGGCAGAATTCGACGCCGGGCAGCTCTGGTCCTGGTTGATGTCTTTTGACACATTTAAAAAAAATCCGGCGCGTATCAGCTCATTGAGCGGCAATATCACGGCCCAGAACCTGAATATCAAGGGCCCGATGTTCAACCCCCAAAAATGGTATTTTCAAACCGGGGGCAAAATAAACCAGCTGCTTTTGACTTCCCTCAAGCTGCCCAAAGATCTGCTGATAAAACAGGGAAAATTTTCCTGGCAGGGATCACAGGTTAAATTTGTCGATGTTAATGCGGCGCTGGGCAAGTCGTCAGTGACGGCGGTAACCGGCCATGCGAGCTGGAAAAAAATACCCATGATTTCAGCCCAATCGGGCATATCAATACTCTATCCGGAAGACATCGAGCCGCTGGTTTTCTCATATAAAAATCTTGCCGGGGCGCTCAACCGTTTTAAACCCCTGGGGGGGAAGCTGGCCTTTGAACGCCTGGCATATGGCGGTCCGATTTCCGGGATGCCGCACCAGAAACTGACATTCTCGGCTGACGTCAAACAGGTCGTGCTGAGCTCAAAAGGACTGCCGGGTCCATTACAGGTCAACCGGGGTCAATTTTTGTGGAGCGACAATCAGCTGAGGATAAATGACATCCATGCCGGAATGGGAAAATCGCAAATTTCTCAATTCTCTGCCATATTTGATATGAACCGCAGGTCCTCCCTTCAGCTTAACGGTAAAACCGCAAGCCTTTTCGCCGCTGAAATTTACCCCTTCCTCGCATCCTTTAAAGCGTTTGCGCCCGACATCAAAACATTTTCGGCAACTGACGGGACCCTTGTTCTTTCCGATATTGATCTGAAAGGACCTTTGAATGCCCCGGCCGAATGGCAGTATGACCTGACAGCCACCATGCAAAATATCGCGGTCCATTCCGAGGCGCTGGGAGACCCGATAACCATCAACACCGGCTCGATTGGTATTGCCACGGAGTCGTCAGGTTCGGCAGCGCGCATAAAGCTCGACGTCAAAACCACCCAACTGCGCTGGGGCGACCATCACCTGGTTCTATTGGGAGAGATGGGTTTATCGAAACACGACATAATGCTGGAATTGAAGTTAAAGGGGGACGGCCTCGCCTGGGATCAGATCAACACGCTTTTAGAACATATTGCCGGCAAAGGGTCATCATCTGACCGGCGCGCGGGATCGGCTAATTTTTCAGGAATGCTTCAGGTAAACCTGGATCGCTTTATCTGGGATTCCTATACCATGCACCCCCTGGAGGCTGAAATCACGTTTAAAGCCGATAAGGTTGTCATTGCGGTCAACCATGCGGATATCTGTGGCATATCTTTCCAGGGCCTGTTAAATTTATCCAACCAAACTCTGGATATATATTTTGTGCCAAGTTCCGTCAAACAAAGCCTCGTATCCACGCTTGCCTGCCTGACCGACAAAAAGGAGCAGGCAACCGGGACCTATAATCTGAGCGGTGAAATCCTGGCCAAAGCCAAACCGGCAGCAATCAGCAGATCACTTACAGGCAAGCTGGCATTTTCCGCTGAAGATGGCCGCATTTATCGTTTCGGATTACTGGCAAAACTTTTGGCGATTTTGAATGTGACCGAAATATACCGGGGCGAAGTCCCGGATCTGACGGGGGAGGGCTTTGCCTATCACAGCCTGTCGGCCATTGCCAAACTGCAGGGCGGCAAAATTTACATGGAGGAGTGTTCCATAGATGGCGCCGCAATGGGGATCGCCTGTGAGGGTGACATTGATCTGGTAGACCGTAAGATCAATCTTTTAATCCTGGTGGCGCCGTTTAAAACCGTTGATCGAATTGTGGAGCTATTACCTTTGATCGGCGGTGTTCTAAAGGGCAAGCTCATTTCCATCCCGTTCAGGGCCAAGGGGGATTTAAACGATCCGGATGTGTATCCCCTGCCCCCGACGGCTGTCGGCTCGGGCATTTTAGGAATACTGGAGCGAACCCTGAAGCTGCCGATTACCATCATTCAACCGATAATCACCGGCCTAAAAGGCGGTGAGCAGAACCCGTCAGGCGTTCTCGAAGATTCACCCCGCTAAGGTGCTTGACTTTTGCATAATAATAACCATGTTGACATAAACGAATTTCAATCTTTTCATTTAGTTACCTTTCCAATTAGAAAAGGAGAATCAAGATGGCACATACCTGTAAAAACTGCGGGGCGGTGGCCGATGACCCGGGGCATTTGTGCAATCCCTGCGCTGATACAAAGAATTGCAGCTTTTGTGGCACCCCCGATGTTGATCACACCCATATATGCAAGGATAAGCTGGCGGCGATGAAATTTGTTTGCGGTGGCTGTGGCCGGGTGGCCATGGAAGAAAACCATCTGTGCAAGCCGTCACCAATCGGTTGACATAAAATTCGAATTTAGCGTAAAAAAGCGACAGATCATTGTCGCTTTTTTTTACGGTAGATGAATCGGGCAAATGGTTTGAAATTTGGTATTGTTGTTCAATGATCCTATCAGTTCATCAGAGGTAAGCAGAAAAATGGAATCGATCAGAATCCTGGGCACGGGTTCATATTTGCCTCCCAAAGTGTTAACCAACTATGATCTGGAAAAAAAAGGGCTGGATACGACCCACGACTGGATTGTCCAGCGCACCGGTATCAGTGAAAGAAGAATCGCTGAAGCCGATGTGACGACCTCAGATCTGGCTCATGCAGCCAGTCTCAAGGCACTGGCAATGGCCGGCAAAAAAACCGAAGATGTCGATCTGATCATCGTAGCCACAATTACCCCGGACACCTGCTGCCCTTCGGCCGCCAACTGGCTCCAGGCCAAACTGGCAGCCACCCGGGCCGTGACCTTTGATGTAACCGCTGCTTGCTCCGGCTTCATCTTCGCGCTGAACGTCGCCGAACAATACCTGAAAAATAAAACCTTCAAAAATGTTCTGGTAGTCGCCGCCGAAGTCATGTCCCGCACCCTGGACTGGACCGATCGCTCCACCTGTATTCTCTGGGGCGATGGCGCCGGCGCTGCCTTACTGACAATGGGCGATGAGGGGCATGAACTGCTGTCAACCCACCTGCACACGGACGGCGACAACGGTCAGGATCTTTTGCTGCCCGGCGGAGGCTCCAAAACAACACCAATTTCCCATGAAAGTGTTGATCAGGGGCTGCATTACCTGAACATGATCGAAGCCAATCTGAGCTTTCGGGTCGCCGTCAGAGGATTTATGGACGGCATCAAAGAAGCGGCTGAGTTTAATCGGGTAACCATTGATGACATCAACTGGTTTATCCCCCACCAGGCCAACATCCGAATGTTTCAGCATATTGCCAAAACCCTGAAGATCCCATTTGAAAAATTCTATCTGACGCTTCAAAAGTACGGCAACATCTCGTCAGCCTCCTGCGCCATCGCCCTGGATGAAGCCGTGCGCGACGGCAGTATTCAGCCCCATGATCTGATCTGTCTGCCGGTTTTCGGAGGCGGATTGACCTGGGGCAGTGCCTTGATGCGGTGGTAACTGGCACTTAAGACCTTGTTAACTTTCCCCTTAACCTGTCCGCCAGCTCCGTAATTTCCGTTATTTTCAATCCGTAGCCGGCCGCCAGCATGATGAGCGCAAACAGCGCGCCGATTATCAGACACACCAGTAAACTGCCCAATAAGGTCGCGGCGTTAAGGCCGCTTAAGGCACTGGATTTAAACCATGCCAGGAATAATCCCAGCGGTGCGCTGAATACCATCATTTTAAAATAAAAGAGATAGACCGGACTGCCCCGGTTTTGGGTTCTGCGATTCCAGAGCGCGTATAACACCAGAACCTGCAAAATGGCGGACAATGAGAGCGCCAGCGCCACGCCGCCGGCCCCCATCAAATTCAGACCCAGCAAATAAATTGGAATGCTCAGCACAACGGCAACCGTTCCATAAATAGCCGGAAACAGCGTATCCTGCATGGCATAGTAAGCTCTGGGAACAATCGTATTGGCTGCAAATGCAAACGCGCCCACCAGCATAAAAATTAATACCGTGGCGGTTTGATCGGTGGCAGCGGCATCAAATCTTCCCCTTTGAAACAGGATTAAAATGACCTCATGCCTGAGAACCATCAACACCACAGATAACGGGATTACAACAGACAGATAGCGCAAAGTTGTATTCAGCAATTCATTGAGTTGCTGAATTTTATCTTCAACCACCAGACGCGCCATGAAGGGGTAGGAGGCCACCCCGACGGCCTGTCCGAAAAAAGCCACCAGAAGCAGGGCTGTCCTCAGGCTGTATTCCAAATCGGCAATACTGCCGGCCGGTAAATAGGAGCCGAAAAAAACTTTAAAAACCTCCATCGAAAAAAACATGGTCAACCCGAGCATCAGCGGCAGAGTCAGTTTGATGTATTGTTTCAGATCCGGATGCCTGAAATCAAATCGAACCGAAAAATTCATTCCCGCCTGATGAGCACCCCACAGCTGCAACGCAAAGTTACCGATCAAAGCGCCCGCCAGAACCCCCCAGGAAAATCCTTCCATGCCGATCCGGGGACCGAGCAAAAATCCGCCGGCAATGATCCCAATATTATAGATAATCGGCGCCAGGGCCGGAATCAGAAATTTTTCTTTGGCAAATTGGACCGCCATAAACAGGCCGCCGGCAAAAAAGAAAAACTGCGCCGGCAAGACGATCCGCGTCATCCTGACGATGTTTTCCCTGAACACGGGGTCCGGCCGTCCGCGGGCCAGCAGGGCCGCAATCTCAGGGGCAAAGACATGCGCGATGGCGATAAAAATTAAGAGCAGACTCCCAAAGCAGGTTAAAACGACTGAAAAGACTTGCCAGCCCTGCGCTTCCTGATTTTTTGACAGATATCGGGAGAAAATCGGGATAAACGTAATAGAAAGAAAGCCGCTGGCCACGATGTGATTTAAAATTTCCGGAATGACAAAAGCGACCTGATAGGCATCGACACCAGCGCTACGCCCCCCGACATATGCAATGACCATCAAACGGAACAAACCAAACAGGCGGCTTAAAAATATCGAGGCCATCATGATGACGGCCGCGATGCCAACTTTTTTATACATCGATCCAGGCATAGGCGATTGACGGTAACGAGCGAACTTTCAGTCCTTGGGACGATATCAGGATTCAGTATAGATCAGATTATCAAAAACTGTTCCACAAGGCAAAGCATTCTATTGGCAGAATTCAATGGAAGGATCGGCAGCTTGACACAAGCCCCGAATTTCTTTATAAAGGTGATTCATAAATACGGGATTAGTAAGGCACGAATAAAAAATAATATGCAAGGAAAACAATATATTCCCAAAAGCCTCACGACGCTGTTGGTCTATGGACGTCCGCCCCTGGTCTTTGGCGGATTGATATGCGCCATTGCCGTCATGTGGACCCGCAGCCCGGTTCTGTACACCCTGGGAGCAGTTTTTTTGTTCATCTCCATGACCTTTGATCTGGTTGACGGCTGGTTTGCCGCCCGCTTTCATCCCCATCCCCTCATGGCCCAGCTGGCCGACCGTATTATGGATAAAGTGGTTTATTCGATCATTTTCCCGCTGGTGGCCGTCGGCACCATGTGGCGCATCCATATAATTTCACCGGACCCCAACCGGGCGGAGTTGCTGCACGCCATTTTGGTGCTGCTGCTAACAGTTACGGTTCTGGTGCGGGATAACTTCGCCCATTTCATGCGCAGCTTTGCCCTCCGTAACGATCAGGATCCCGAATACAGCGAACTCACCCGCTTGAGAACCATCGTCGCCGCACCGGTCGGCGCCCTGCTTTACGCCTATGCCTTCTATGTGCCCGAGGGACCGGCCACCCGCATTTACACATCGGTATCCTGGCTGGGAAATTTCCCGTTGCGGGGTCTGTTTTTCATTGAAATTCTTTTCCTGATCATCAACCTGGGCTCTATTGCCATGTATTGCCGCAAATACGGCACGTTATGCCTGGACGAACTGTGCCTGGGCAATGAAAAGCTGCGACGGCGAATCCTGGCATTTTTTCCCAACGCCCTGACCTTCATGAACGCCATGATGGGGCTGCTGGCGATTTTTTTTGCCTATCAGGGTCAGATTCGGGAAGCCTACCTGTTTTTGATCGGCGCGGCCGTGTTCGACAAACTCGACGGGGCCCTGGCCCGCAGACTGGGTCTTACGGAGCCGCTGGCCGAAGCGCCTGACACATCCCACGCCATTAGTTTGGGAGGGGTTCTGGATGACATTTCAGATGCAGTCAGTTTCTGCATCGCACCGGCCTGGATTTTTTATATTACCCTTTCGGCTTATTCAAATCCGATTTTGCAGAAACTGCCCATCGGGCTGATAGCCTGGGGATACGCGGCTCTGGGAATTGCCCGACTGGTCTATTTTACGCTGGACAAAAATCCCATTCCGGGATTTTTCAAGGGCATGCCGACGCCCGCGGCCGCCATGCTGGCCGTAGCACCTTTGATTATTTTCAACCAGGCCGTCAACGACGCCTCCCAGTGGGCCGTGTTCTGGGGTATTTTTAATTGCGGTTTGGTGATATTTACGGCAATAATCATGAATCTTTATCCGATTCGCTATATCCACCTGGGCCGTTTCATGAGCCGACATCCCTGGTTTGTCCGCCTGACATTGCTGCTGTCGCTCTCCGTCTTCACGCCATATTTCGGCCATGTGGCTTTTCTTTTCATGTTCCTGTATACGCTCTCGCCCCTCGTCACCTGGCGCATCAATCCTGAAATAGCCGGCCGGGAAACCCGCACCAAACCGGCCGGCGCTACCTAGCAAATGAAGATTGACGAATGACGATTGACAAATGATTGATTCGCTGCGCTCAATCTTTTGAATATTCGGTAATCAACTTTCCACGTGATTAGCCATACAGAGGGTC
>Ga0210124_1001513_pt1 | contig 9944 bp, 3 predicted proteins | sample Muzzi_PWC_D2_FD_185554 | JGI IMG/M metagenome (GOLD analysis project Ga0210124, IMG submission 185554) | Wetland microbial communities from San Francisco Bay, California, USA, that impact long-term carbon sequestration - Muzzi_PWC_D2 (SPAdes) | ecosystem: Environmental > Aquatic > Marine >...
GCACTTCCGCCCCGTCCGCGTTAATCTCTAGTCTGAAGTTCATTGAGTGCCCTCCGTGGTTCGAGTCTCGACAACCATCCATGGGGGGCATTCTATGCGCCGCAGGTGCCAAAAAGAATCTGCACCCATCAGGGCACGCGGCGTCACAAACGTAGACTGTGCAGACGTGTTTGATTTCCAGGACGGTACCTTCGACACACTACTGATGATGGGTCATGGCGTCGGCATGGTCGAGACGCTTGCGGGATTGGATCGCTTTCTTGCCAAAGCACACACGCTAGTCGCCGACGGCGGCCAGATGCTGCTCGACTCACTCGATGTGCGGCAGACCGACGATCCCGCCAACTTGGCCTATCACGACACCAACCGAAAAACCGGGCGCTACGTTGGCGAGGTTCGCATCTTTTGCGAGTTCCAAGGCCAGAGGGGCTCGCCGTGCGGCTGGCTCCAGGTGGACCCGGAGACCCTCGGCGCCCACGCCGAGGCTGCCGGCTGGCGGTGCGAAGTGGTTCTTCAGGATGAACACGGCAACCACCTGTCGCAATTGACACGACGGTAACGTTGCGCGAGGCCTGCCACTGGTTTTCGTTATCGGCCTGTACGCGGTGCTTCTTGTTTGAGTAGCACTCTGCCGCTAGCTTGCCACTACGTTGACCTCGCAGACAACCACAGTGGGTCGGAATGCGTGTGCGGTGTGTCATAGGATTGAACAGGGACCGGGCATGGCACGTAAGCGATCCAAGCCTGTAAGAAATCAGAAGGACCACGATAGCCCAGCAACGGTAGCAAAACCGAAGACGGCGCTCTCGCGCCGCCGGTTGTGGCTGTTTCGCGTGGTGGCGGGTGTGTTCATTCCCTGTTTCGTCCTATTGGCGCTGGAGGTACTCCTCCGGCTGTTCGGATTCGGGTACACGACGGCGTTTCTGGTGCCTTGCGAAACAGAACGAGGCGAGGCACTGTGCACGAATCTGAAGGCCACCTGGTCCTATTTTCCTCCCGAAGCGGCACGGCAGCCAATCAGCCTGACTGTCGCACCCGTGAAGCAGGAAGACACGTACCGCATCTTTGTGCTCGGCGCATCCGCGGCGCAGGGTGACCCGCAGCCCGCGTTCAGTTTCGCACGAATCTTGGAAGTGATGCTCGAGCACCGGTTTCCATCCGCGAAATTCGAGGTCATCAACACGGCCATCACGGCCATCAATTCGCACGTCGTACGAGACATTGCGCGAGACTGCGCCCAATGGGATCCGGATCTCTTCATCGTCTATCTCGGCAACAACGAGGTCGTGGGGCCGTTCGGTCCCAGTTCCGTCTTCGCACCGTTACCGGCAAACTTCGGACTTCGTCGTGCGGCGATCCTGGTCAAGCAAACGCGCGTGGCTCAGCTTCTCCATCGGCTGGTGCGTACGTTCGGCGACAGCACCCCCTCCGAATGGGGCGGGATGGCGATGTTTCTCGAAAATCAGATTCCGTGGAATCACGTCCAACTGCCGGAAATGTACGAGAATTTCCGTGCGAACCTCGAGGATATCTACCTCGCTGCCGTGAATGGCGGAGCCCGGATCGCCCTGTGTACGGTGGCCACCAATTTGAGAGACTGCTCTCCTTTTGCCTCACTGCACAAGGACGGACTGTCCGCGACGGCGCTCGAACAGTGGGAAGCGGCCCTCGCACAAGGGCAGGAGGCAGAGGGCAAGGGTGACTTAGAACCGGCGCTCGTGCACTACAACCGTGCAGCAGCAATCGACGCCGAATTTGCGGAACTGCCGTACCGGCTCGGTACGAGTCTCTTGTCGCTCGGGCGGGCTGACGAAGCGTATGAGCAACTGGCGCGTGCACGGGATCTGGACACGCTGCGGTTTCGGGCCGATTCCCGCATCAACCAGGTCATTCGCGAAACGGGCGCCCAATACTCGTCACAGGGTATGGTGCTGATCGATGCGGCCCGCGATCTTGCAGCGCAGGACCGTAGCGGCATTCCCGGAGAAGAGATGTTCTTTGAGCACGTCCATCTCACGTTTCACGGCAATTATTTGCTCGCAAAGTCCGTGTTCGTCGGTATTGAAGAGCTCGTCGCGGACGCACTTGGGGAAGCGTCCGCCTCCGGCCAAGCGCTTCTCGCGGAGGCGCAGTGTGCCGATAGGCTGGCCTTCACGGATTGGGACCGCCGGCTGATCCTCGAGGACATGGTCGATCGACTCCGCCAACCGCCGTTCACGCATCAGTCCGGACAAGGTGCACGCATGGATCGTTACCGAAGCAGGCTGGCAGACATGAAGCGCAGGACCAAGCCCGAGAAGCTTCCTACAGTGGCCGCTCTCTACGATCAGGCGATCTCTGCCCGCAAGGAGGATGCCTTTATCCACTTCAACTATGCCATGTTGTTGGGACGCGGCATGTCGCGGTTTGCGCAGGCGGAAGCGAGCCTACGCCGAGTCGTCGCCATGGTCCCACAAGACGTCCACGCGTGGTGCGTACTCGCGGACGTCGTCTCCGAACAGGGAAGACACGCGGAGGCTGTTTCGTTATGCCGCAAGGCGCTGCAAGTGGACCCGCTCGACTACACCGTGTATTCGCGGCTCGGACGATTCTTGGGCCTGCAGGGTCAGTTGGCATCTGCCATTGAAGCGCAGGAGAAAGCCATCACACTGAAACCCGTTTTCGCCACGGCGCACCGACGCCTGCTCAATGCCCTGCGATCCCAGCACCGTATCCAAGACGCCATTCCATTCTACAGCAACTTGATCAGTCAGCGTCCCCGCAACACGACGCTGCGAATCCACCTGGGGCAAGCGCTGGCCGAGACAGGGCAAATCGATCGCGCACTCGATGCGTTACACGAGGTCTTGCGGCTCGAACCTGACAGCGCGGAGGCACATCTTTCCCTCGCGCGGCTGCTGGTCTCGCAGGACCGGGCCGAAGCGGCGGTGCACTTCAGAAAGGCCGGCGAACTGGCTCCCGATCGCCACGAACCGCGCGCCGAGCTCGGTGACATGTTCTTGCAGGAAGGCCGATACGGCGACGCAGCCGCGGCGTATGAGAACGTGATCCGCCTGGACCCTGACATGGCCGCGGCACACTACATGCTCGGCTACGCCCGCGAACAGGAAGGTCGCATCGACGACGCCGTCGGCTGCTACGAACGCGCTATCGAATTGGCGCCCACACTCGCCGACGCCCACGAGCGTCTCGGCGGCATCGCGGAACAGCGCGAACGTTTCGACGATGCCGCGCGGTTCCTTCAGGAAGCCGCTCGCCTGAAGCCCGAGGACCCGTTCGTGCACCACAAGCTCGCGATGGCTCTGAGTCGGGCCGGCCGGATCGACGAGGCCATCGCCGCGTTGCGCGCGGTCGTTCGTCTCAAGCCGGATCATTTTGAATCGCAGCTCAATCTGGGTTCTCTGTTGCTCCTCGAAAATCAACCCGATGCCGCGCTGCCCGTACTGTCAGAGGCCGCGCGGTTGCGCCCGGATGACTCGGAAGTTCATCACAAGCTGGGCGTGGCGTCGTTTCAGGTCGGGCGCGTGGAGGAAGCAATCCACGAATGTCGGCGCGCGGTCCAACTCGACGCGACAAACGTCAAGGCATTCCGCAATCTGGCCGCCTTTCTACTGGCGGCGGGAAGGAAGAAGGAGGCCGAGGTCCAGCTCGAGGCAGCCTTGCGCCTGGACCCTTCGCACGAGCCGACCAGCGCCCAACTCGATCAGCTTAGACGCTAGACCGGCGACCAAGTCTACCGCGGACGTCGCCTTCTACCAGCCATCGGTTGATACCGAAACCAACCCAAGCCAATCAGCGGAAGCATCAGACCCACTAGGCCAAAGGCACCACAGAGGCGCCGTGCCGAGGTGTCGGGTGTTGTCGGCGCGGGTTGCGTGGCGTCTTCCTCATTCGGAAGAACCGATATCGAGTGCATGGCGACAAGCGTTTCCGTTTCGTCTGTCAGACGCGCCTCCAGGAGGATCCCGATCAAAGCGTCGTTGTCCGGCGAGGTCTGGCCATACAGGTCGCCTCGGCAGGACACCGTGCCGGAATTCGCGACGACACAGGCCCTCGATTCCACGCCGGGCAGCGTATCGCTCAACACGCGCCACGTTACTCGATTCGTCACTTCCTCCTCCGCGCCATCGTCGTAAATGATAAAGCTCCGATAGGTCTGTCTGCTGCCGGCCGAGACAGCGTGCTCACCGTTCACGACAAGTCTACCGTGCCTGCACAGATCGTTGGCCTCATTGCAGAGGTCCAAATTGTTGTCGATGTCATCGTCACAATTTGGCGCCGTGCCATGAATACAGCCATCCCGGATACTGCAGGATTCCGCGCCGTTGCAGAACTGACCATCATCGCAGACCGAGTCATCGCGCGCATGCAGACAAGCGGCCGATGCCGTGTCACAGCTATCCACGGTGCAGTCGACACCGTCATCGCAGTCCGGTGGCGTGCCGGATCGGCAGCCGGTCTGAATGTCACAGGTTTCGGCGCCGTTGCAGAAGTCGCCGTCGTCACAAGCCGAATCCGAAGAAACGTTGCTGCAACGAAGCGTGTCAGGATTGCAGGCATCCACCGTACAGCTCACACCGTCATCGCAATGAGCATCGGTGGTACACTCGACGCAAGCATCGTCCGCCTCATCACAGTGCGGCTTCGCCTCGTCCGTACACACCGCGCTACCCGCCTGGCAGCCCGTTGAGAGGTTGCAGGTCTCCACGCCGTCACAATACAGGCCGTTGTTGCAGTCCGCATCGACATTGCACTCGCAGATGTGTGCCGTGCAGACACTACCGGCCCCGCGGATCGAGCCGTGGCGCGCGCTACAACAAGCCGGAGCGACCAATTGACACGAGCCGCTTGGCAAACAGCACGCCTGCGCTTCCGCGCAAGACGAACCGATGCCCTGCGGACTGCCCCCCGATTCGTTGCAACAAAGCGCATCCGACGATTGGCAGGTGCCATCGGACAGGCAGCAGGCCTGCAATTGTCCGCACTCGGTGCCCTCCCCTTGTGCGGTGCCGCCAAGTTCCTCGCAGCAAAGCTGATCGAGTGTCCGGCAGGTGGCGTCCGGCAGACAACAGCCCACCGGTTCGCTGCACTCGGTACCCGCGCCCAACGGCGTGCCGTCCTCGGCCATGCAGCAGGCCGGAGAAAGCAGGGCACAGGTTCCATCGGACCGACAACATGCCTCCTCGGCGGTGCAGGTGCTCTCGGCGCCCAGGGGCTGCCCACCCGCCCCGCTACAACAAAGCGGATCGAACATCTCACAAGTGCCGCCTGGCAGACAACAGGCCTCGTCGGCTGAACACTGTGTACCGCTACCCTTTGCGCTGCCGCGCATGGCCACACAACAGAGGGGGTCCAGCAGATCACAGGTTCCGTCTGGAAGACAGCAGCCCTCGGCGGACGTGCAAACGCCGCCCGAATCCGCGGGCGTCAAACCGGGCTCCGTACAGCACTCGGGCAATCGGATGTCGCACACACCGGTACCCGAGCAGCAGGCCCGTAGCGGCGGACTACCGGATATCAACTGAATGTGGTCGACGTACCACCCGGCCGTGCCGCTGACCGAACTGTCGCTGACAAAACGGAATCGCAGTGTGATCGATTGGCCCGCGAACGCGCCGAGATCGATCGTACGATCCTCCCATCCTGTCGACCGGCCGCTTTCTTGAAACACGCGTGTTTCGTTCGCCCAGATTTCAGCGAAATCGAAATCGAGTTCAGAGTCCAGGAACATGCAGAAGGACAATTCGCTGTCGGTCGGGCCGAGTTGGATCAACGGCGACCTGAGTTCGCCGATCTGATCGTCACCGTATTGACAGCTACCCACATTCCCGGCATAGGCCCACTGAGACCCATTGCACGCGGGCGGAACGCCGCAGGCGCCGGTCACGCGGAAGATGCCGGTCGTCGCCCAGCCGGCCGGAATGCCAGATTCAAAATCGGCCGTAAGCAGTAACCCACCACCTTGCGCGTCACATTCATCGGGAAAGCCGTTGGCGTCGCAGTCATCGCTGACCGATCCGTCGCCATCGGGATCGCCTGCGTCGAGGTCGCACGCATCGGGAACGCCGTTCACATTGCAGTCGGGGTCGCACTCGTCGGGAATCGCGTTGCCATCGCAATCAGTACTTATCGTCCCGTCGCCATCAGGATCGCCCACGTCGAGGTCACAGTCGTCGGGTACGCCATTGGATTGGCAGTCAAGCTCGCAGTCGTCGGGTGTACCATTGCCGTTGCAGTCATTGCCCTCCAACTCGCACTCGTCCGGAACCTCGTTTCCGTTGCAATCGGAACTCGTACTCGAAACGATGTCGCACAGGTCGGGATTACCATTCATGTTGCAGTCAGGATCGTTCGGCACCGGCGTACACGGGCAGTCCAAGAGAGTTCGGAAAGCCCCACGACCGTGCGTAAACGCCACGAGCGTGAAGTCACTCTGGAAATCCAGCGCTTCCACCACCGTGTTGGCCAGCCCTTCACTCGCCGGCTCCCAGGTCGCGCCGCCATCCATGCTCTCAAACACGCCCAGATCGGTGCCGACGTAGAGTTGTTGTGGGTCGCACGGGCGAATGCCAATCCAATTTGCGGGAATATCCGGTATGCCGGTCGGCTCGTCCCTCCGGTCAATGGCCTGCCAGGTAACACCACCGTTCTCGGTGCGCATCACGTGATCCACGCCGAAGTTCGAAAACGTGCAATAGGCCACCTGTGGATCCGTGGGGTGCACCGCGATGCTGCTGACCCAGGCCTCCGAAAGTCCATTGTCCATGTCATAGAGTTGCCACGAAGGGAAGGCCTGCGTATTCAATCCGTCATCGGTACGGGCGATGCCCCCGAACGCCGTTCCCAAATACACCACCTGCGAGTCTGACGGGGCAATCGCGATAGCGGAAATCGGCGCCCCTGTGAGAGAGCCGGCCGCCAATTGCCAGAATCCCGCGCCGTTCATGGTCCGCCAGGGGCGCGTCCCCCCCGTCCACAGGATTTGCGAATTCGACGGGTCCATCGCGAAGGGCGTGATGAAGAGCCCGTCAAAATCCGTGATGCCGTCGCCGACAGGTGAGAACGTCACGCCGCCATCTGTGGACTTCTCGATGGATGGGAAGTACTGCGTTTCCGCATACATGGTCCGACTATCGGTCGAATCGAATGCAAAATACCCGCCGTCGCCGCCGACGATCTCATGCCAATCCGTGGTCGGCGGTACAAAATCGACCAGCAGCGTGCCGTTGTCCTGGGTCCCGCCGGCGTATGCATCACGATCCTTCGCGCTGTCGCCGTGATAGAACTGCGTCACTCCGTATCCGTTGTTCAAGCCCACCCATGAAATATCAGGCAACGGGTCACCGCCAAAGGGGCAGCCGGACGGAGCCGTCGCGGCGCGCGCGTTATCCGTTCGTGCCAACCCTCCGTCGCTTCCAGAGTAGAGGGTCTGGTTGGTCGCACCGTTGTAATCCGGATGAAACGCCAACGCGTGATGATCCGCGTGTACATATTGGGGATCCGTGGGCGAGAAGTACCAGTAGCTCGCCAGTCCGAAATTGACGCCCCCGTCGTCGGAGCGAAACAGGTCGATTCCACCGACCCACACGATGTTCGGATCAACGGGATCGACCTTGATCACATTGTCGTAATCACCCTGCGAGTGATAATCGAAACCGAAACAGCCGTTGCCGAATACGATATTGCTGAGCAAAAACGGATTGTTGGGGTTGTGCAACAGGTCCAATCGCGGCGTCCAGGTCACGCCGCCGTCTGTCGAGCGAAAGATATTCACCACCGTGCCGGGGGGAAGAATAGCGCCGTTGTCCGCCATGCAGATATAAACCATGTCATTATCACTCGGCGCGAAGGCGATCTCCATGCGCCCCTGGTTCTCGACGATCAGATCGGCTCCGGTTCCGACACGCGTCCAGGTCGCACCGCTGTCCGTGGAACGGTATAGCCCATCCGCCACAAACGTACCGAACGCCGCCAGCAGCGCATCCGGCCCGGGGGCGGTGTCGGTGCGAATCGCGATGTCCAAACAACCGCCGTAGGTCATCTGAGCGCTCTGCTCGGGTCCGTCCAGAAAGAACGGATTTCGCAATACCACGGACCAGGAATTCCCACCGTCCGAACTCTTCCACACACCATAACGCGTGGCCGCATACACACGCTCGTGATCTGCCGGGCTGATGACCAATTCGTTGACGGCAAAGAATGCGCCGAACGGCACGCCCGTTACGGTCGACGCGAGTTGGGTCCACGTGGCCCCGGCGTCCGTCGTCTTGAATATGCCGAGGCCGCGTACCGCGTCGCCGTTGAAGAACCCCTCTCCCGTACCCGCGTACAGTACTGACGCGTTCGTCGGGTCCATCACCAGCGACGAGACAGCCAGATTCGCCATGAAGTCGTCGGTAGCCGACCAACTGGCACCGCCATCCGTGGATTTCCACACGCCGCCGGCGACACCCGCGGCGTACATGATGTTGGGATTGACAGGGTCGATGACGATCGCCCGCGTGCGACCGCCAATGTTCGGCGGGCCGAGCTCGGTCCAGCCCTCCACCGCACGTCCGGCACGAGATGCGGCAGCCTTTTTCCGCTCCAGGCGCTGCGCAATCTGGGTCCGCGCTGCCCGAAGCGTCTCAAGAGGGAGGCGATGACTGCCGGCCGGCAGTCGCTGCTGCAGGAAAAAATCCATGGCCGCCTGAGGGTTATCGTGACGTTTGGGTTCGTCCGAGAGCAGTCGCTTTCGCTTCGCAAGGAGCCGGTGTACGATCTCATCTGCGTCACCTCCTGCCGCCTGCTTGAAAGAGCCGTTTCCGTTGCGGAGAGTCGCAGGTCGCGCCAGCGTCACAGCAGCGGTCTGGGGAGTTGCATGCTCCGCAACCCCCGCCGGCTTGTCGCCAATGGAGCATACTTCAGAGTGAAAGAACATCACGCCGAGCAGAAGCGCTCCCAGTCCACCAGCAACCAACCACGGTGATCGTATCATAGGCCTTACCCTTTACAGCACGCTCTGATGATTTGATCGACGCCGCACCGTACCAGAGGTGGGATATGCGCCCCTCTCGTTCGGGCGATCACAGTTACGTCGCACCCATAGGCTAACTTCCTTTCTAATATAAATCAATCTCCTCAACGGCATATTCGTCCTATTTCGTGCAGATAGAGTGAGAATTCTCCTGAACACGCGCGCAGCGGTACCAGACGCAACGTCGATCGACTGGCGAACCATGATTAGAAAAGAGCCGGCGTTCGCTCCTGCAAACGCCGGCTCGTATGGGTAAGATACACCGCACGCTGAATGACTGGCATTGCCGCGCAGTGTGCAGGCCCAATCGCGTCCTATTCAAGCACAAATATCTGTCGCTCCGCGCACATGTTTTTCAGGATTTGCGGCCACACCGTCACGCTCACCTCTCCAAGATGGGCCTTCTTCAACAGGAGCATGTACGTGCGCGACTGGCCGATTCCGCCGCCGATGCTGAGCGGAATCTCGTTGTTCATGATCGCCTGGTGATACGGCAGATTCAGAAAATCGAGCTGCCCGGTCATTTCCAGTTGCTGCTTGAGCGTCACAGGATTGACGCGGACGCCCATCGAGGTCAATTCATGTCGGCGCTTCGTGACCGGATTCCAGACGAGAATATCGCCGTTTAGCCCGTGCATGGGCCGGCCGTCCGCGGAAGTTGTTTCCGTGACCCAGTCGTCGTAATCCGCGGCGCGCATTTCATGAGGGTAGCCGTCCTCCAGCGTCCAGCCGATGCCGTAGATGAAGACCGCCGGATATTCCTGCAGAATCTGCGTCTCTCGTGCCTTGCGCGGCAGGTCCGGGAATTTGGCCAGGATATCTTCGGCATGAATGAAGGTCAGTTCTTCAGGCAGGTCGGGGTACTTGTCACTCTTTAGCTTGGGAAACCGGTCCTGTGCGTAGACTTCGGCACCCTTCAGCACCTTCC